>Ga0209483_1001607_pt1 | contig 16880 bp, 12 predicted proteins | sample NGEPerA_FD_184508 | JGI IMG/M metagenome (GOLD analysis project Ga0209483, IMG submission 184508) | Arctic peat soil microbial communities from the Barrow Environmental Observatory site, Barrow, Alaska, USA - NGEE PermafrostL2-A... | ecosystem: Environmental > Terrestrial > Soil > Wetlands >... | reverse complement strand
ATGGTGATGCCCGGCGACAACGTCTCGGTGGAAGTTGAATTGCAGAAGACCATCGCGATGGAAAAAGGACTCAAATTTGCGATCCGCGAAGGCGGCCGCACCATCGGTTCCGGCATCGTGGTGGAAGTCATCGCTTAATTGCGAATCGGTTTCGGGAGCGCGAAGATTGAACCTTCGTGCTCCCTTTTTGTCCGTGGATGAGACGGGATTTGATTACGGCTACGGCGGTAGCTCAATTGGTAGAGTAGCGGTCTCCAAAACCGTTGGTTGGGGGTTCAAGTCCCTCCCGCCGTGCCAGTTTTAGTTGATGGTTGAGAGTTGAGAGTTGATAGTTGATGGATAACGCACGGCGGAGACGACTATCAACTATGAACTAAAGACTATCAACCACCTCGCGGAGAGGTGGCAGAGTGGTCTATCGCGGCGGTCTTGAAAACCGCTTTGGCTTAACCGCCAACGGGGGTTCGAATCCCTCCCTCTCCGCCAGTTTCGCCTGGCGAAACTGTGCGAGGAAACAAGGCGGGCTGCGGCCCGCCAACCGGATGATTTTTTTGAACAACTGGATACATATTGCAATTTGGGCCGCTGTGATTGGCGGCGCCTTTGGCTACCTTTGGTGGCAGGGACAGATTCAGCGTCTGGCCGTTTATGTTGCGGAAACGCGCGAAGAGCTTAAGAAATGCGCCTGGCCGAGCTGGGAGGAATTGAAAGGTTCCACCGCGCTCATCATGGTCATGATTGCGCTGCTCGGCGGTTTCATCGTGGTGGTTGATTTGCTTTTGACCCAGATCTTTTTCCATCGCTAGACAATTTCATGCGCAACCAGTGGTTCATCATCCAGACGCTTTCCGGCCAGGAACACAAGGTCAAGGACAGCATTGAAAAGCGCGTCAAGACCGACGAGATGCAGGACTATGTCAAGGAAGTCCTCGTGCCGATGGAAAAAGTCGTCGAGGTGCGCAACCAGAAAAAGACCGTGTCCAACCGCAAGCTGTGGCCGGGCTACGTTTTTGTGGACATGGTGCTGCTCGACGACGACCAGCGCATCATCGAAAAACCGTGGTATTTCATCCGCGAAACGCAGGGGGTCATCGGTTTCTTGAGCGACCCGCCGCAGCCGACGCCGACCGACGAGGTGGAGGCCATCAAGGCGCAGATTTCCGCGTCGGAAGAGATGGAAAAACCGAAGGTGAATTTTGCGGTCGGCGAAACGATCAAGATCAACAACGGTCCGTTCCTGAATTTCAGCGGCGTGATTGAGGAGATTGATCCCGAACGCGGCAAGCTGAAAGTCACAGTGAACATTTTTGGACGCAATACGCCGGTGGAACTCGAATACTGGCAGGCGGAGAAAGCATGATTTGAAATTTTCAATTTCCAAATTCCGATTGGAAATTGGCGGTTGGAAATCAAAAATTTATTTATGGCAAAGAAAATTACAGGACAGATCAAGCTGCAGATTCCGGCCGGCCAGGCCAATCCCGCGCCGCCCGTCGGCCCCGCGCTCGGCCAGCATGGCGTGAACATCATGGGATTTTGCAAGGAATTTAACGCCGTGACCAAGAACGACGCCGGCCTGATTATTCCCGTGGTCATCACGGTTTATCAGGACAAGTCGTTCACGTTCATCACCAAGTCTCCGCCGGCGTCGGTTCTGCTGAAGAAGGCCGCCGGCATTACCGCCGGTTCCAAGGAGCCGAACAAGGACAAGGTCGGCAAGGTCACGCGCAAACAGATTTTGGACATCGTGAAAATGAAGTCCAAGGACATCAATGCCAATTCTGAAGACGCGGCGGTCCGGCTGATTGCCGGCACGGCGCGCAGCATGGGAATTGAAGTCGTCGGTTAATTAAAACAACACTCGCGGGAGAATCTTTTGATTCGCTTGCACCGCACCAAAATAAATGCCCAGCAAAAGATACAAGAAAGCCCTTGAAGTGGTTGACGGCAAGAAAGCCTATCCGCTGAAGGAGGCCGTTGGCGTGCTCGCCAAATTTCCCAAGGCCAAATTCAACGAGACCATTGACCTCGCGTTCCGTCTCGGCGTGGATCCGAAGCAGTCCGACCAGATGGTCCGCGGCACGGTTCCGTTGCCGCACGGCAGCGGCAAGCTCGTGCGCGTTCTGGTTTTCACGCGCGACGGAAATGCAGCCGAAGCCGCGAAGGCTGCGGGCGCGGAATACGTCGGTTTTGCCGACATGATTCAAAAGTGCAATGAAGGTTGGAATGATTTTGACGTGGCGATTGCCACGCCTGAAGCGATGGTGGAAGTCCGCAAGCTCGGCAAAGTGCTTGGACCGCGCGGCCTGATGCCGAATCCAAAAACCGGCACCGTGACCGACGACACCGCGAAGGCGGTGAAAGAAGTGAAGGCCGGCCGCGTCGAGTTTAAGGTGGACAAGGCCGCGAATGTTCACGTCATCGTGGGCAAGGTTTCGTTCAAGCCGGAACAGATCGAGGAAAACGCCCGCGCCGTCATCGAGGCCGTGGCGAAGGCGCGCCCGCACAGCGTCAAGGGCACTTACATCAATTCCTGCACGCTCTCGGCGACGATGAGTCCGCCCGTCCGGGTGGATGTCCGTGAATTTGCAACCCACTAAAAAAAGATTTTACCATGCGTGCTGAAAAGAAATTATTGACGAATGAATATGTCGCCCGGTTGAACGCGTCGCCGTTCTTCATCGTGGTCGGCTATCAAGGCCTGAAGGTGGCGCACCTCTCCGAGTTGCGTAAACGTCTGACGCTCGCGGGCGCGGAAATCCATGTCGTCAAAAACACCGTGTTCAGCGTCGCCGCGAAGGAAGCGGGCATCGGCGGATTGAACGGCAGCCTGGCCGGACAGCTTGCGGTCGTAACCGGCAAGAAAGACATTTCCGCCGCCGCGAAGGCGCTGAAGAATTTCGCCGCCGAATTCGACAAGTTGAAGCTCAAGTTCGGTTACTTGAACAATCAGCGGCTCGAAGAGGCGTCCATCATGGCACTCGCGGATTTGCCGAGCCTCGACGTGCTCCGGGCCAGGCTGCTTGGCCTGTTCAACGCGCCGGCGACGAAGCTGGTGACATTGATCAACACGCCCGCCACGATGCTGGCGCAGGTCATCAAGGCCAGGGCCGAAAAAGCCGGATAACAATTTTCGATTTGAAATTTCAAATTTGAAATTTCAGACCGGGAGACAACCAACAACCAACAACAACGTAAATCGTCGGTTTCACGGGCCGTGGACTGAAAATTGCCGAGGCCGAGGCAGACGACGAGACGACAGAAAGAAAATAATACTATGGCTGACATTGGAAACTTAGTGGAAGAATTGAGCAAGCTGACGGTTATTGAAGCCGCCGACCTCGTGAAACAACTGGAAACCAAGTGGGGCGTTTCCGCCGCCGCGCCGGTCGCGGTTGCGGCTGCCGGTGGCGCTGCCGGTGGCGCTGCCGCTGCTCCGGCGGAAGCGAAAGACACTTTTGACGTGATCATCGCTTCGGTTCCGGCGGACAAGAAGATTTCCGTCATCAAGGCGGTTCGCGAAGTGAAGGCCGGTCTGGGCCTCGCCGAAGCGAAGGCTTTGGTCGAAGGCGCGCCGAAGACTTTGCTCGAAGGTGCGAACAAGGCGGACACGGACGCCGCCAAGAAGAAGCTCGAGGAAGCGGGCGCGAAAGTCGAAGTCAAGTAATTCGTCCGGTTTGGGGGCGGCGGCGCGTTGCCGTCGCCCCGTTTCATCCCCGCGAAAGGCGGGATCATTTGGATAATAATTTTAACTGGTAGGACATTTGGTTGCGGGAGTGGCAGGCTGGCCGTTGAATGCGGCGGGCTTGCCTTGTGTCGTTAAGAAAAATGGTGCGGCGTGTCGCCGTGCCCAACAGAAAGTATAAAATGCCATCGCGAGCCACAGAACGTATCAACTTCGGCAAGATCAAGGAAATCATCATTCCGCCGAACATGATCGAGTTGCAGACGAATTCCTACGCGGAATTTTTGCAGGCGGACCTGACTTCGGCCAAGCGCCAGAAGCACGTTGGCCTGGAATCGGTTTTCCGCGAAGTGTTTCCCATCGAGAGCTACGACGGCAAGGTCGTGCTCGACTATGATTCCTACGAAATTGGCGCCCCGAAGGTGGACTGGCTGGAATGCCTGCGCGAAGGCACCACCTATGGCGCGCCGCTATATGTCACGTTCCTGTTGAAGGACGAGGGCAAAAGCGCCAAGGAAGAAAAAGTTTTCATGGGCGAACTCCCGTTGATGACGCCGCAGGGCACCTTCGTCATCAATGGCGCGGAACGCGTGGTGGTCTCGCAGTTGCACCGCTCGCCGGGCATCGCGTTCGAGGCCACGCAGCATCCGAACGGCAAGATGCTCCACAGCTTCCGCGTCATTCCCGACCGCGGTTCGTGGTATGAAGCGATGTTCGACACGAGCGACTTGCTCTACGTTTATTTGGACCGCAAAAAACGCCGCCGCAAATTTTTGACGACGACGTTCTTCCGCGCGCTTTCGTTCCTGGATCATGAGACCAAGGAAAAGGGCAGCAAGGCGAAGGACAACGGCGGCCTCACGCGCGGCACGGACGAAGAAATTTTGAAGCTGTTCTACACCATCGAGGATCTCTCGGTGAAGGAAGCAGAGAAAATTGAAGATTTGCAGAACCGCGTGCTCGTGCATGACGCCGTGGACGAGGAAAAAGGCCTGGTTGTGGCGCGCGCGTTTGAGCCGCTCTCCAAGGCCGTCGTCAAGCAGATTGCCGAACTCGGCGTCACCAAGATCAAGGTCGTGGACACTTCGGTGGACGAAGGCAACATGATCAAGTGCCTCAAGAAAGATCCGGCCAAGAACGAGGAAGAGGCGTTGAAAGACATTTATCGCCGTTTGCGCCCTGGCGATCCGCCGACGGCGGCGAATTCCCGCGCGTTGATCAAGCGTTTGTTCTTCGACGAAAAACGCTATGACCTCGGCCGCGTGGGCCGTTACAAGATCAATCAGAAACTGGGCATGAAGGGCGACAGCCGCATCCTGACCAAGGAAGATTTGGTCGCGGCGACCAAGTATTTGTTGAAGCTCAAAAAGGGCGAAGGTTCGCTGGATGACATTGATCATCTGGGCAGCCGCCGCATCCGCACGGTGGGTGAACTGTTGTCCAACCAGTGCCGCGTCGGTCTTTCGCGCACGGAACGCCTCGTCAAGGAACGCATGACGTTGTTCGACCAGACGATTGAGGCGATGACGCCGCAGAAGCTCATCAATCCCAAGGCGCTTTCCGCCGTGATCCGCGATTTCTTTGGCCGCAGCCAGTTGTCGCAGTTCATGGATCAGATCAATCCGCTCGCGGAACTCACGCATAAACGCCGCTTGTCGGCGCTCGGACCGGGCGGTCTTTCGCGTGACCGCGCGGGCTTTGAAGTTCGCGACGTTCATCCGTCGCATTACGGCCGCATTTGTCCGATTGAAACGCCGGAAGGCCCGAACATCGGTCTTATCGCATCGCTCGCGACGTTTGCGCGCATCAACGAATTCGGTTTTCTCGAAACGCCTTACCGCAAAGTCAAGGACGGGCGCGTGACGGAAACCGTTGAATATCTCACCGCCGACCGTGAGGAACAATTCATCGTTGCGCAGGCGAATTCAGTGATGGACGAGAAGGGCCATTTCACAACGGATCGCGTCGTGTGCCGCCAGCGCGGCGAATTCATTGACGTCGAGCCGGCGAAGGTGGATTTCATGGACATATCGCCGAAGCAGTTGGTTTCCATCGCGGCGAGCTTGATTCCTTTTCTCGAACACGACGACGCGAACCGCGCGTTGATGGGTTCGAACATGCAACGCCAGGCTGTTCCGCTCCTCGTCACCGAGGCGCCGCTCGTCGCCACTGGCATGGAAGATCGCGTGGCCCGCGATTCGCGCGCGGTGCTGTGGACCGAGGAAGCCGGCAAAGTGGCTTCCGTCAACGGCAACCAGATCATCATCACGGAGAACGGCCAGTTGCCCGAAAGCAAAAAGAAAATCAAGCACGACCCGGCGAACGGCATTTCCGTTTATCCGGTGCGCAAGTTCATGCGCTCGAACGCGGCGACCTGCATCAACCAGAAAATTCTGGTCAACAAGGGCGACCACGTCCGCAAAGGCCAGGTCATTGCCGACGGTCCTTGCACACAAAATGGCGAACTGGCGCTTGGCCGCAATGTGCTCGTGGCGTTCATGCCGTGGAATGGTTACAACTTCGAGGACGCCATCATGATCAGCGAGAAGATCGTGAAGGACGACATTTTCACTTCGATTCACATTGATGAATTTGAAGTGGCCGCGCGTGATACAAAACTCGGGCCGGAAGAAATCACGCGCGATATCCCAAACCTCGGCGACGACGCGTTGAAAAATCTCGGCACCGACGGCGTCATCCGCATCGGCGCGGAAGTAAAGCCCGGCGACATTCTCGTCGGCAAAATCACGCCCAAGTCCGAAACCGAACTCGCGCCCGAAGAACGCTTGCTCCGCGCGATTTTCGGCGAAAAAGCGGCGGATGTGAAAGACACTTCACTCAAAGTTCCGTCCGGAACTTACGGCATCATCATGGACGTGAAGGTTTCCGCCAAGAAGGATGCCGACCGCGTGAGCAAGTCGGTTTCCAGCGAGGAAAAACGTCACGCCAAGCAGATCGAAGAAGATCACAAGAAAAAGACCAACGAATTGCAGGACCAGTTGACGGAAGCGTTGAGCAACATTTTGCTCGGTGAAAAAATTCCGCTCGACGTGGTTAATTCCGAAACGGGCGAGATCATCATTCCCGCAAACCGCAAGATCACCAAGACGCTTTTGCGCAAGCTCGCGACGGTTTATGACCGGATTGAAATTGATCCATCGCCGATCCGCAACAAGATCAACGAAATCATCGGCCAGTTCCGCAAAAAATTCGACGACTTGCAGATGCAATACGACGAAGAAATGGAACGCGCCGAAGCCGGTGAAGGCACCGAGAGCGGCCTCGTCAAGTCCGTGAAAGTCTACATCGCATCGAAACGCAAATTGTCCGTCGGTGACAAGATGGCCGGTCGCCATGGTAACAAAGGTGTTGTGGCGAAGATTGTGAAGGAAGAAGACATGCCGCATCTCGCGGACGGAACGCCGGTGGAGATCGTTTTGAATCCGCTGGGCGTGCCATCGCGCATGAATGTCGGACAGGTTTTGGAAACGCACCTCGGCTGGGCGGCGAAATTCCTCGGCTTGAAGTTTGCCACGCCCGTGTTTGACGGCATGAAGGAAAAGGACATTCGCGGCTACTTGAAGCAGGCCGGCTTGCCCGAACACGCCAAGACGCATTTGACGGACGGGCGCACCGGTGAACAGTTCGACCAGGAAATTGTCGTCGGCTACATCTACATGATGAAGCTTGGCCATTTGGTCGCGGACAAGATTCACGCCCGTGCGGTGGGCCCGTATTCGCTCGTCACCCAGCAGCCGCTCGGCGGCAAGGCGCAATACGGCGGCCAGCGCTTCGGCGAAATGGAAGTCTGGGCGATGGAAGCCTACGGCGCGGCTTACACGCTGCAGGAACTCCTGACCGTGAAATCCGACGACGTGCAGGGTCGCACGCGGATTTACGAGAGCATTGTCAAGGGCGACAACGCGCTTGAGGCGGGCATTCCCGAATCGTTCAACGTGCTCGTCAAAGAAATGCAATCGCTCGGCCTCGACGTGAAGGTCGGATATTCCAATCCGCTCGAACATGGCCAGGGCGAAAACGCCAATGCTGCCGCTGTCGCCACGTTGGCTGCGGTTTAACCGAAAAACTTTGCTGAAATAAAATCGTATGACCAGTTCCAAAGAAAACGCCCGTGAGTTGCTCGGCCTCGACAAGGTCAACCAGGTTGACTATGTCGGCATCACGCTCGCCTCGCCCGACGCCATCCGCTCGTGGAGCAAGGGCGAAGTCAAGAATCCAGAGACGATCAACTACCGCACGTTCAAGCCGGAAAAGGGCGGCCTTTTCTGCGAACGCATTTTCGGTCCGGTGAAGGACTGGGAATGTTCCTGCGGCAAGTATAAACGCATCAAGCATCGCGGCATCGTCTGCGACCGTTGCGGAGTCGAAGTGACCTTGTCCCGTGTGCGCCGCGAGCGCATGGGCCACATCGAACTCGCCGTGCCGACCTGCCACATCTGGTTTTTCAAGTGCATGCCGTCGCGCATCGGCCTGGCGCTCGACATGACCGCGCGCCATTTGGAACGCGTGATTTATTACGAGGATTATCTCGTGATTGATCCCGGCACCACGCCGCTCAAGCCGCATCAGTTGCTGACGGAAGTTGAATTCCGCGAAGCGCGCGAAACTTACGGCGCGGAAGCGTTCACCGCCAAGATGGGCGCGGAAGCCGTGCGCGAAGCTTTGTGCCGGGTGAATCTCGTCAAGCAGGCCGAGGAACTGGCCGTGGCGATGACGGAAACCAAGAGCAAGCAAATCCGCAAAAAGCTCGGCAAGCGCATTAAATTGTTGCAAGGTCTTGGTTCGTCGAAGAGCCGTCCGGAATGGATGATTCTCACGGTGCTGCCGGTGATTCCGCCGGACTTGCGCCCGCTCGTGCCGCTTGAAGGCGGACGTTTTGCGACTTCGGATTTGAACGATTTGTATCGCCGCGTCATCAACCGCAATAACCGTCTCAAGACGTTGCTGCAATTGAAAACGCCCGAAGTAATTATCCGCAACGAGAAGCGCATGTTGCAGGAAGCCGTGGACGCGTTGTTCGACAACGGCCGTCACGGACGCCCGGTCACCGGCGCGGGCAATCGTTCCTTGAAATCTTTGAGCGACATGCTCAAGGGCAAGGGCGGACGCTTCCGTCAGAACTTGCTCGGCAAACGCGTGGATTATTCCGGACGTTCGGTCATCGTCATCGGTCCCGAATTGAAACTCAATCAATGCGGTCTGCCGAAGAAGATGGCGCTCGTTTTGTTCGAGCCGTTCATCATCCGTCGTTTGAAAGAACTCGGCTACGTTCACACTGTCCGCAGTGCGAAGAAAATGATTGAGCGCCAGACGAAAGAAGTTTGGGACGTGCTCGAAGAAGTGACGAAAGGTCATCCGGTTTTGTTGAACCGCGCGCCGACGTTGCATCGTTTGTCGGTTCAAGCATTCGAGCCGCAGTTGATCGAAGGCGAAGCGATCCGCATTCATCCGCTGGTTTGCACCGCGTATAACGCTGACTTCGACGGCGACCAGATGGCCGTTCACGTTCCGTTGTCGGTGGAAGCGCAGATGGAAGCGCGCCTGCTGATGATGGCGACGAATAACATTTTCTCGCCGTCAAGCGGCAAACCGATCATCACGCCGACGCAGGACATTACGCTCGGCTGCTATTATGTCACCGCCGAACCGCGCAAGGCCGCGCCGGCGAACGTCAATGAATTGCCGTTGTTCGGTTCAAAGGAAGAAGTCATTTACGCTTACAGCGATGACGGTGTGAAAACGCACGATCGCATCCGGCTGGCGAATCCCGACCTCGGCAAGAAAACCGCCTTTGGCAACGCCGAGAAAAAGGTCATTGAGACGACGGTGGGCCGCGTGCTGTTCAGCGAAATCTGGCCGATCGAACTCGGCTTCCACAACAAGCCGGTGAAAAAATCCGACCTCGGTGATTTGATCTGGAAATGTTACAAGTTTGCCGGCCACGACAAGACCGTCGTGATGTTGGACAAGCTCAAGGAAATTGGTTTCCGCGAGGCGACCAAGTCCGGCGTGTCCATCGGCATTGACGACATGATTGTGCCGAAGGAGCGCGACGAGCAGATTGACAACGCGCAGAAGCAGATCCGGGAAGTTGAGAAACAATATCGCAAAGGCATCATCACCTCCGGTGAGCGTTACAACAAGATCGTGGACGTGTGGACGCATTGCACGGATCAGATTTCCGGCGTGATGTTCAAGACGCTCGAACAAAACCAGGGCAAGAAGGAATACAACCCGGTTTATTTGATGGTGGATTCCGGCGCGCGCGGCAACAAGCAGCAGGTGCGCCAGCTCGCCGGTTTGCGCGGCCTCATGGCCAAGCCGAGCGGCGAAATCATCGAGAAGCCGATCTTGGCGAACTTCCGCGAAGGTCTGTCGGTGTTGGAATACTTCATCTCGACGCACGGTGCGCGCAAAGGTCTGGCCGACACCGCGCTCAAGACGGCGGATTCCGGTTACATGACGCGCAAGCTGGTGGACGTTTCGCAGGACGTGATTATTCAGGAAGCGGATTGCGGCACGACCAACGGCATCTGGGTTTCTGCCGTGTTTGAAGGCGAAGATGAAGTCGTGAAAATCTCCGACCGTCTGGTGGGCCGTTTTGCGTGCGATGACATCGTCAACCCGGTCAACCCGAAGGAATTTCTCATTCGGGCGAACGAGGAGATTGACGAGGAAAAGGCCAAGCGCATTGACGTCGCGGGGGTTGACCGCGTGCGCATCCGCTCGGTGCTGACCTGTGAAAGCAAGCACGGCATCTGCAAACATTGCTACGGCCGCAATCTCGCGACCGGCGCGCTCGTGAAGCTGGGCGAGGCGGTCGGCATCATCGCCGCGCAGTCCATCGGCGAACCTGGCACGCAGCTCACGATGCGCACGTTCCACACCGGCGGCGTGGCGGCGGGCGTGTTCAAGCAGCCGCAGATCAAGTCCAAGCACGACGGCAAGATCAAATACAACGAACTCCGCACGGTGGCGTTGGAGGACGGCAACAACATTGTGCTGAACAAAAATGGAACGATTTCCATCCACTCCGACGACGGACACGAATTGGAAACCCACACCATCGTCATCGGCGCGGTGGTTTCCGTCAAGGATGGCGGCAAGGTGAAGAAGGGCGACACGTTTGTCCAATGGGATCCGCACAACGTGCCGATTCTTTCCGAGAAGGCCGGCAAGGTGAAGTTCCACGACATCATCGAAGGCGTGACGATGAAGCAGGAAGTGGACGAGGCCACCGGCGAAGAAGCCATGGTCATCATTGACCACAAGGAAGATTTGCATCCGCAGATCATCATGAGCGACGACAAGGGCGAAGTCGTGGCGAATTATCCGATTCCCTCCGGCGCGCACATCGTCGTCAACGAAGGCGAGAAAATTGTGCCCGGCACGCTCATCGCCAAGACGCCGCGCAAACAGGCCAAGACTCGCGACATCACCGGCGGTCTGCCGCGCGTGGCCGAATTGTTCGAGGCCCGCCGCCCGAAAGACGCGTCGGAAATCTCCAAGATTGACGGCATCGCGGACTTCGGCCCGAGCGTGCGCGGCAAGCGCTGCGTGCTCATCACCGATCCGCAGACGCAGTTATCGGAGGAGCATCTCATTCCGATTGGCAAGCACGTCATCGTCTTCAAGGGCGACCTCGTCAAGAAAGGCCAGCAGCTCACCGAAGGCCCGATGGACCCGCATGAAATTCTCGAAATCTGCGGCGCGCAGGAATTGCAGGAACACCTGGTCGGCGAAGTGCAGGAAGTGTATCGGCTGCAAGGCGTGACGATCAACGACAAGCACATCGAGATCATTGTGCGCCAGATGCTCCGCAAAATCCGCGTCACCGAAGCTGGCGACACGCAGTTCCTTTGGGGCGAACAGGTGGACAAGCTGGAGTTCGAGGCCGAGAACGAGGCCGTCGAGAAAAAGGGTGGCAAGCCCGCCGAAGCCTCACCCGTGCTGCTGGGCATCACCAAGGCGTCGCTGGAAACCGACAGCTTCTTGAGCGCCGCGAGCTTTCAGGACACGACCCGCGTGCTGACCGAGGCCGCGACGCGTTCCAAAATTGACAGCCTGCGCGGCTTCAAGGAAAACGTCATCATGGGCCACATCATTCCGGCGGGCACGGGCTTTGACCTGCATCGCCGGGTCACGCTCAAGCCGCTGGTGGAACTGCCGGACGAACCGGAGGTGGCGGAGGCGCCGGAAGCCGAAAATCCGCTGCTCGCTTGATCCAAAATTGAATCACAGCGGGCGTCCGAAAAAATCGGGCGCCCGTTTTAATTTGAAAGGCAGCTTGAACCAAATAATTTAGAAAATGTAGTTGCAACGGGCGTAAGGTTAATTTAACTTTTGCATTCCGTTTCTCCCAAACTGAAAGCGGTCGTTTTTACCGCGATTTTTAACGCAAATGCCGACAATCAATCAACTGGTCCGCAAGGGCCGCAACAAAGTCAGATACAAGTCCAAGTCGCCTGCCTTGGAAAACTCGCCGTTTCGTCGCGGCGTGTGCATCCAAGTGATGACCCGCACGCCGAAGAAGCCGAACTCCGCGATGCGCAAGGTCGCGAAGGTGCGCCTGACGAACGGGCACGAAGTCATCGCCTATATTCCCGACGAAGGCCACAATTTGCAGGAGCACAGCATCGTGCTGATCCGTGGCGGCCGTGTGAAGGATTTGCCGGGTGTGCGTTATCACATTGTCCGGGGCACGCTCGATGCCGCCGGCGTGGAGAAGCGCCGTGTGAGCCGTTCCAAATATGGCGTGAAGAAACCCAAGGCGGCCAAACCCGCCGCCGCCAAATAAATTTTTAAGGAATAAACAATCATGTCCCGCAGACGTCAAGCAACCAAACGGCCCCTGGCCAAGGACGGCAAATACCAGAACACGCTGGTCAGCCGCCTCGTGAACACCGTGATGTGCTCCGGCAAAAAAAACACCGCGCAACGCATCGTCTATGGCGCGTTCGACACCATCTCGGAAAAAAATCCGGCAAGCAACCCGGTTGAAATTTTGCAGCGCGCGGTGGACAACGCCAAGCCGCGCATCGAGACCAAGGCCCGCCGGGTCGGCGGCGCGACCTACCAGGTGCCGCTGGAAATTCCGGCGGAACGCCAGAACGCGCTCGCGCTGCGCTGGATCGTGGATTTCGCGGACGCCAAAAAAGGCACGCCGATGAAGGTTGCGCTTGCCACGGAAATCCTCGAAGCCTATCAAGGGCAGGGGAACGCCATCCGCAAACGCGATGAAGTTCACAAGATGGCGCAGGCGAACAAGGCGTTTGCGCATTTCCGTTGGTAGAATGTTTTTCAAACACGCCCCGACGGAAATCGCCGGGGCGTTTTTTGTTCTCCGACCAGATTACATTGCCATTTTGAAACTATGAGCGCCGAAGCCAAACCCCTGAATTCGCCCAACCGCGAATACACCCTCGAACGCACCCGCAACATCGGCATCGCCGCGCACATTGACGCCGGCAAGACCACGACGACCGAGCGCATTCTTTTTTACACCGGCCTGATCCACAAGATCGGCGACGTGGACGACGGCAACACCGTGACCGACTGGATGGAACAGGAACGCGAGCGCGGCATCACCATCACGAGCGCCGCCGTGACCTGCTTCTGGACGCAGAAGGCCGTCAAGCCGGGTGAAGACAAGATTTACAAGGCGTTCCGTGACATTTCGCATCGCATCAACATCATTGACACGCCCGGCCATGTGGATTTCACGGCGGAAGTGGAACGCTCGATGCGCGTGCTCGACGGCGCGGTCGCCGTGTTCTGCGGCGTCGCAGGCGTGCAGCCGCAGTCGGAAACCGTCTGGCGGCAGGCGACGAAGTATCACGTTCCGCGCATCGCGTTCGTCAACAAGATGGATCGCATCGGCGCGAATTTTGACAACGCGCTGAACGACATGCGCACGAAGCTGCGCGCGTATGCGTTCCCGATTTTCCTGCCCGTCGGCGCGGAAGAACAATTTGCCGGCGTGATTGACGTGGTGAACCAGAAATGTTTCTGGTTCGGCGAAGGCGACGTGGCCAACGAAGGTTTGAACTACGAGGTCCGCGAAATTCCCGCCGAACATCAGGCCCGCGCCAAGGCCGCGCTCGCGGAATTGATCGAGGCCGTCTCAAACAAGGATGACACCATCGCCGAACTGGTTCTGGAAGAGAAGCCGATTGACGCGCCCACGCTCAAGGCGGCGATCCGCCGGCTGACCTGCAAAATCGAACTGGTGCCCGTGCTGTGCGGCTCGGCGTTCAAGAAAAAAGGCGTGCAAGTTCTCGTGGACGCCGTGGTGGATTATCTGCCCAGTCCGCTGGATGTGCCCGGCGCGGAAGGCCATGAAATCGGCACGGAAAACGTCGTCAAAGTCGAAACGGATGACAACAACAAGTTTTGCTCGCTCGCCTTCAAATTGTGGACGGATACTTACGCGGGCAAGCTGGTGTTCTTCCGCGTTTATTCCGGCCACCTCAAAAAGGGCGACAACATTTACAATCCGCGCACGCGCAAACGCGAGCGCGTCAGCCGCCTCATGGTCATCCAAGGCAGCGAACGCAAGGACATCAGCGAGGTCTTTGCCGGCGACATCGCCGCGCTCGTCGGCCTGCGCAACATCACGACGGGTGACACATTGTGCGATGAGGATTACGACGTGACGCTCGAACCACCGACGTTTCCCGAACCGGTTATTTCAATGGCCGTCGAACCCAAGACGAAACAAGACCGCGATAAGATGTCCGAAGGGTTGCAGCGGCTCGCGGAAGAAGACCCGACGTTCCGCTGCTTCACGAACGAGGAAACCAGCCAGCTCATCATCGCGGGCATGGGCGAGCTGCATTTGGAAATCATCATTGACCGGCTCAAGCGCGAATTCAAAGTCGAGGCCAACACCGGCGCGCCGCAGATTGCGTATCGCGAAACGATCACGAAGGAAGCGGAAGGCGAAGGCAAATTCATCCGCCAGTCCGGCGGCCGCGGTCAATACGGCCACGCCTGCGTCAAGATTCAGCCGAATGAAAAAGGCAAGGGCGTGGAAGTCACCAACGAAATCGTTGGCGGCACGATTCCAAAGGAATACATTCCCGCGGTGATTGACGGCATCGAAGAAGCGATCAAGAGCGGCGTGTATGCGGGCTTTCAGGTCATTGACATCAAGGCGCAGGTCATTGACGGCAGCTTTCATGAAGTGGACTCGAACGAACTGGCGTTCAAGATGGCGGGGATTTTTGCGCTGAAAGATGCGTTCAAGAAAGCCGGCCCGATTCTGCTCGAACCGATCATGAAGGTGGAATGCACCACGCCCGACGAATATCAGGGCGATCTGCTCGGCGACATCAACCGCCGGCGCGGCATCATCAACGGCATTGACGCCAAGAACGGCCAGACCATTCTCAACGCGCAGGTGCCGCTGGCGGAAATGTTCGGCTATGCGACCGCGATCCGCTCGCTGTCCAAAGGCCGCGCTTCCTATTCCATGGAGCCGCTGAACTTCGAGCAGGTGCCGAACAGCGTGCTCACGACGATTTTGGATCAAGCTGCGAAGAAACCGGCGGCGAGAACGTAAAAAATATTTTTCAAAAACATAAAGCCGGGACGAAAGTCCCGGCTTTTTTATTTGCAACTCGTCACTTGCCTTTTGCCGGGAAAGGCGTTTAATGGCGTCAGTTCTTTTCTATCGCTGCAAAAATCTTTTTGCGGCCTAGAGTCTTTGCGTTGCGAGGACTCGAATATCTAACCAAAACCACGACCAATGGAAGTAGCAAATTTTTCTCTCGAAATGCACCTCAACGCGCGCGAGTGCGCGTCCCGGTGTGCTTTCGAGAGGGGGTCACTTGGTCGTGGTCCCTGGTTAGATGGCGCGCTGGGCGCGTTTCACTCCTTCAAAATTCTTCACGCAAATTTAACCTGAAGGTCGTCAAGAGCGAACATGGTTTGAGGATAAAAGTGGGAGATTCGAGTCCTCGCAGCACAACGTTGCGAGAACAAAAGACACATAAAACTATGAAAACTGCAAACAGAACTATCGGAAGGCTCATAGCGGGCTGCGTATTCGCCTGCTACCTGACCTCAAAACTCCACGCACAACCAATTCCGCCAGACCCCGGAACGAATTCGTTTTCTCACGGAACGAACACCTTCGATTATGGCGCGTATTATTCCAACAACCTTGCATCCGTTTCGGATTGGTTGCATGACACCATCACAAATGCCGATGGCACGCCTGCGGATTCCATGCAGGATTTGATGGATTTGCAAGCGACGACATTTTCATCAAGCGGTGTATTTGATTGGCAGGCATCGGCTCAAGATGCAGCTTGGTCTTGGGCAACTATTTATGGATTACAAACAGAACTAACGCCTGAAAGCGGCCTTAATGCAATATTGATTAGTCAGGAAAATGGTGTTCCAAATTACTTGGCCCCTTGTGACGTTGCTTCCGACATTACAATCAATACCACAAATGTTTGGCCGGGTGGCTCGGCCGGTTTTACATTGACCGGCACGAATACAATAATCAGTCAATGGGATTTAGGTTCACCGCTTCTAACCCATGCAGAATTAACCAATCGTGTAACTGAAATGGATGGTTATACAAATTTGGCAGATCATTCAACAGCGGTTGCCGGAATGTTAGCTGCGGCTGGTGTTGTCCCGGTTTATAGTAATACTGTTCTGTTAGGTTATGTTCTTAAAGGGACTGCTTACTCGGCAAATGTTCAAGCATGGACTTTTGCAAATGGTGACACTGCACAAATGACCGCTTCGGTTGGCACAAACCACATGAGACTGTCCAATCATTCGTATGAGCTTGTCGGTGGTTGGTATTATGCCGGGACAGCAACTTGGATTTGGTATGGTTATTGGCAAATTGGTTCACAAGATGCGCGGTTCGGTAATTACACAACGAACACGGCAAGTTATGATGCCATATCAGTAGGAGCGCCGACGTATTTACAAGTTTGGGCGGCAGGAAATGAGCAAAACTACGCTCCGCCAGTTCAACCGACAAATCATTATGAAATCACTTTATCAGTTTCGCCGACATTTTACATAAGGGAACTTCCAAAAACCCCCTACTTATCCTGACTAATAACTTCCATAGGATGAAAGCAAGCTATATAACTTGTGGGCATGAAAGCACCTAGCCGCTACCTCCAACCCGTCACCCCCGGCC
>Ga0209483_1001606_pt1 | contig 16881 bp, 9 predicted proteins | sample NGEPerA_FD_184508 | JGI IMG/M metagenome (GOLD analysis project Ga0209483, IMG submission 184508) | Arctic peat soil microbial communities from the Barrow Environmental Observatory site, Barrow, Alaska, USA - NGEE PermafrostL2-A... | ecosystem: Environmental > Terrestrial > Soil > Wetlands > Peat... | reverse complement strand
TATGGCCTTGGGCCGACTGGGCGGCCACCAAAACCGCAAGTCCGACGGCCCACCCGGCTGGCTCACCCTCTGGCGCGGATGGAATGACCTTCACCTGATGGTCATGGGCGCGCGGGCGGCTGGACTGGAAAAAATGTGACGAAAGATGAGGCGTCTCGCCCGTGCATGTTGCGTTGGGATTTGGGAAGATCACGATTCCTCAACTACCGCGCCGTCCGCACGGGACAGGACGCCCGTGATACGTTGACGACATCTCTACACTCCGCTCATGTGCAATGGAGAGGTTTTTTAACTGGCGCATCGGCGGGCAAATTCGCGCATTTCCCGCGTGCGTTCCTATAATGCGCGGGTGATTTTAAGGACCCCCGCACGGATGCACTCCCCGAAGCGTTGGAACATCGCACCCCCCGACGCACAGGCGGCGGAGCTTGCGGCGCGGCTTAAGACCTCGCCGCTGATTGGGCAGATATTGATTAACCGCGGCATGCGCGAGCCTGCCGAGTGCGAGGCGTTTCTTCGGCCCAGTCTCAAATGCCTGCATGATCCGATGGGAATCCCCGGCTTGGCGAAAGCCGCGCAGCGCGTGGCCAAGGCAATTCGCGACAAGCAAAAAATTGTCGTATACGGCGATTACGATGTGGACGGCATCACCGCCACCGCGATCCTCTGGCACGCCATCCGGAACCTGGGCGGCGTCGTCGAGTACTACATCCCCCACCGTTTGGAGGAAGGGTACGGCCTCAATCCCCAGGCGATCGAGCAGATTTGCAGCGACGGCGCGGGGCTGATTATCAGCGTCGATTGCGGCATCACCGCGATCGAGCCCGCCGTCATCGCCCGCGCGCGCGGAGTCGATCTGATCATCACCGACCATCATGAATGGCACGAAGGACGGCCAGCGATTCAGACGGCTCGGGGGTGCGACGGCGGGGCCGGGGAAGGACCGGTCCAAACGCCATTGGCCTGCGGCGATATTTCCGCACGGCGGGCGCCGCTTCTGCCGGACTGTCACTGCATTGTGCATCCGCGCTTGCCGACGGATGGGCCGGCGTATGCCAATGCCCATCTGTGCGGGGCGGGCGTGGCGTTTAAGCTGGCGTGGGGAATCGGGCTGGCGATGAGCGGGGCGAATCGCTGCGATGAATCGTTCCGCAATTTTCTCGTGGAGGCGACCGCCCTGGCCGCCCTGGGAACAATCGCGGACGTGGTGCCGTTGATCGGGGAAAACCGTGTGCTCGCGCATTTTGGCCTGGGCGGGTTGCGCGCCAGCAAGCTGACTGGCATCAAGGCGCTCGTCGCGTCCGCGGGGCTGACAGGGCAAAGTCTCGATAGCTTTCACGTCGGCTTCCTGCTGGCGCCGCGCCTCAACGCCTGCGGGCGCATGGGCCACGCGCGGCTGGCGGTGGAAATGCTCACCACCGACGATGCCGCCCGATCGCTGGAGATCGCCACATTCCTCGAGCAGCAGAACCGTGAACGCCAGGCGATCGAGAAGAAGATTGTCGGGCAGGCGATCGGGCAGATCACCGATGGCGGACACGCCGACGACGGGAAATGCGCGATCGTGCTGGGCGCGCAGGACTGGCATCCGGGCGTGATCGGCATCGTCGCGTCGCGGCTGGTGGACCGCTATCACCGCCCCGCCATCATGGTCGGATTATCCAACGGGCATGGCCAGGGGAGCGGCCGATCGATTGCCGGGTTTCATCTTGCCCATGCGCTGGAAGCGTGCGGGGAATACCTGGAGGCGTTTGGCGGGCACGAAATGGCCGCGGGGTTGCGCATCGAAACGACAAAGTTCGAGGACTTCCGCGCGGCGTTCTGCGAGCATGCCGGCAAAGTCATGGACCGCCAACTGCTCGTGCCGGAATTGAAGATCGACTGCATCGCCAATCTGGGCCAGATTTCCCCCGCATTGGTCAGTGACCTGGCGCGCCTGGGCCCGTTCGGCCAATCCAATCGCCGGCCGCTGATGGTCTGCCGAAACGTGACCATTTCCACCCCGCCCCGCAGAGTCGGTAAAACCGGGGATCACCTCCAACTGCTCATCCGCCAAGGTGAGAAAACCATGAAGTGCATCGCCTTCGGCTATGGGAGCCGAATCGACCAACTCCAACAGGGAACCGTGGTGGATCTGGCGGTCGAGCCGGCGCTCAATGAATATAATGGGAGGACGAACGTGGAGTTGGAAGTCAAGGATTTGCAGTTGCCGACGTAGGGTTCGCTTCAGCGAACGCGGACATAACCACCGGCACGCCAGCGTTCGCTGAAGCGAACCCTACGACTCGCATGGGTTATCCGTGACACGGGCGTCCCGCCCGTGCCTGGTGCTTTAAGATTGGGAAAATCGCAATTGTACTACTACCACGCCATCGGCACGGGCGAGACGCCCGTGATACGTTGATCGTATTCGTTCCACACTTCAAACCGCGTTGCATTCGGCTGAAGCATTACCTTGTCGCCAGAGTCTAAATGTGTCTTCAAATCCTTCAAACGCATCTCGCAATTCGTCACTCGCCTGGAGTTGTTCCAGCGTATCAATGGGATGAACCCCTTGTTGAGCGGCTAATTCGTCAGCAGTTGGTCCATGAAAAAAGTCATACGCGGGCATCCGAATGCGCTCGGCTTCTTGAAGGACCATCATTTCGACGGTCATGCCAACCATAGGCGTCAGCTCCGGGAACTCCGGAATTGGCGCGTTCAAATGTTTTCGAATCCGAATGGCATTCACAATTGCTCCTCCGGCATCATCCGTTCTGGTAGGCGTAGTAGTTCTTGATCATCGGCCCGTAGTAGCCGCCGTTGTGGACGCGGACGGCGTTGAGGACGATGCCAAGATGCTCGGCCTTGAGGCGGCGCAGTTCGTCGCGCAGGCGTCCGAGCATTCCCCGGCTGTTGCCGCGAGCGCGCACCACGGTGATCACTCCATCCACGCGGGGGGCCAGCGCGATCGAGTCGGAGACCATCAGCAAGGGGCCGCTGTCGAAGATCACATGGTCGTACTCTTCCAGCGCCCGCTCGATGAAGTCGATGAGCAACTGGCTTTCGAGCAATTCCGTGGGATTGGACGGCTTTTGCCCGGAAGACAGAACGCTGAGATTGGGCACTTCGGTTTCGCGGACGGCTTCCTCGAAGAAGTCGAGGCTGTTGAGGACATCGCCGAACCCAACTTCGTTTTCGAGATTGAAGACGTTGTGAAGATTGGGCCGGCGGAAGTTGGCATCGACCAGCAAAATGCGCCGGCCATTGAGGGCCAGGCCCGCGGCCAGGTTGACGGCGACGGTGGTTTTGCCGTCCTCGGGGCTGCAACTGGTCACAAGGATGCTGCGGGTGGTATCGAGCGAAGCGGTGTGTTGCAGTCGCGTGCGCACCTGCCGGAACTGCTCGGCGATCATCGAATGCGGGGCCTCGAAAATCGCCAGCGGCAGGCGGGCGCCGGCGGCCTGCCGGTCGTCGGATTCATGCGGGATCATGCCCAGCAGGGCGAGATTCCCGACGCGGGCCACGTCCCTTGGCGAGCGGACGGAGTTGTCGGTCAGCTCACGGAGGAACGCGATGCCCAGGCTCAACGCCAATCCCAGCGCCAGCGCGATCGGCATGATGATGACAAGGCGCGGGAAGGTCGGATGGTCCGGCAGACTTGGGCTCGATTCCCAGTCGATGCGGGACCATTTGCCGTTGCCCTGTAGAATACCGGCCTTGTCCTGCTCGTCCTTCACATGATCCGAGCTGGCGCGCAGCGCCGTGACATCACGATCCAATTGCCCGTACTGATACCGCTTCCGGGCCAACTGGGAGATTTCGGCACGGATTTGCGTCAGGCTCTCCTTGACGCGCTGGAGCGCGAATTCGGCGGCACTCGCATCATCGGCGAGATTCGCCCGGACAAACTCAGCCGTCCGCGACTCGATGTCATCCTGCGTGTCCGCCAGTTTCCCCTTCATGTACTCAAGCCGGCGCTTGATGGACTTGGTGCGTTGATTAGCGTCGCCTTGAGTGGCCAGCAAATCCTGGTAATCGCCGGTCAATCCGTCGACAATCCGCCGGTAATCCACATACGTTTGGCTTCTTTGCAAGGCCTCCTGAAGCGCGGGGGCGCTGTTGGTTTCCATTTGCTTTTCAAAGGTCTTGCGTTTGGTGGTGGCCAGGCCCAGTACCTTCAGCGCGCCAAGCTGCTCGGAAATGAGCTGCTGCAGCTCGAATTCCTTGCTGTTGCTCCCCGGGCCGATGCCCACGCCTGCCGCGCCCAGTTCCTCGGCCAGACGATCCATCAGCGTTGTCTTGTCGCCAATTTGCTGTTCGTATTTCAAGACAAGCTGCTCCATCCCGGAGCTATGCACCACCAACTCATTGCTGGTGAGTTCCTTTTGCTGCTTAATGTGCTCGTTGGCGATTTCCTCGACGATCGTCTTGCAGTCCTTTGGAACGGACCAGGACATGCTGATGCGGATGAGATACGAGTTAGGCACGGGGACCACTTCAAGATGCTCGAGCAGATCGGTCTTGGCCGCCTCGGCATCCACCTTCTGCTGCCCATTGGGATAGGAGATGAACTGTTGGAACCACTGGGTCTGGCGAATGGGCTGGCTTCCGCTGAGCACTTTGGTCAGTAGGTCTTCGCGCGTCAGCAGCTTGGTCTGGGAGTTTTGCTCGATTTCCAGGTCCTGGGGGTTTGTGATGATGACCGAACTGTTGACGACGGGCTTTTGGCTGTCGAGCTTCACCTGCAGATACGCGACGGAGGTGTAGCGCGAGTGATGTGCCGCCAGCCACATGTTGGTCGCGTAGCCGGCGCCGCCCATCAACACCATCGTGATGGCAATGAGCCAGAAGTTGGCGCGGATGACCCGCCAGATGTCATTGGCGGTCAGGGAGTTTTGGCCCATGGGCTGCCCCTGTCCCGGAAGCATCGGGCCGGGCATGGCCAGTTGGGCGGTCGGCAGCGCGCGGGGCGCTCGCATCGGGGTATTTTGCGGCAAAGTTGTCATGATCCATTTTCTCCTGCGGCGGGCAAACCAAAATCAATATACCACACCCCGCATCGCCATGCGGCAATACGCGGGGGCAATTCACACTACGTCCAATAACATCGCGGCATCTTCATTGGTGGGTCACGATCCTAGCTGTCCATCCGGGCGTTGGTACCCTGGAGCTGACTTCCATGAATAGCGCGTAGTCGCGCAGGGCTACTTTAGAGCGGGCGCTACCTGGCGGCGCTGGTAAGGCGGGCACGCGCCAGGGCATCCTCCACGGTTTTCTTCAGTTCCGGGCGCACCGGGGCTTTCTGGTCTTCCAGAGTCTTGATCTGGGCCAGGGCGGCGGTTAACTGCCGGATCGCATCGGCCTGCTGGTTGCGATAAATCAATGCCATTGCCAGATGGTATCGCGCTTCGATGAAGTTGGGATGATCCTGCACCAGTTGGCTCAGAATATTCATGCCGTCGCTGGCGTCGGTGCCCTTGCAGAGGGTCAAAACCCATCCATGCGTGTCGGCGACCATCGAATCAACGTAGCCGACCTTGCGGCCCAGGTCGTAAGCGCGCTGACTGTAGACGCGCGCCTCCTGGGGCTTTTTCATGTTCTCGGCCAACAGGAACGCGAAGTTGTTGAGAACGGAAACGTCGTTTGGCGATTCCTTGAGCCATTGGATATAGCAGTCGCGCGCCTTGTCGTTTTGTCCGCCATATTGATAGGCCTCGGCGGCAAAGCGATACGCCGCCAGACGATCCGCGCGGGCAACAGAAGGATCGGCCATCAGGGGCTGTAGCTCGGCCAAGGCGCCCACGATATCCGCCTTGCGCATCCGTAGATTTACGTCCAGTAATTTCCATCGGTTCGAGGTTGCCAGCTTATCGGCCAGCCGCGCACGCGCCTCATCCACTGACACAGCGTTTGCCATCGCCAGAATCGCCGATTGATACCCGTCCTGGTCCTTGGCTTCGTCGGCCGCGGCCAGCGCCTTGCCGAATTGCTCCAGGGATTGTTCGCGTTTACCGGCGACGGCCATGCCAACGGCGCGCGCCTGGTAAACCCACCAATCATGATGGCCGCCCTCCAACAGCTTGTCGGTTTCCCGCATCATCGCCGCATAATCGCGGGCCTGCAGGAGAATCCCGAGATAGTCGCGAACCAACTCGGCGCCTTCGCGTTCGCTCTTGGCGAGGTTGATCGCCATCTTGATCTTCTCGATTGCCGGGCCATAAAAGCCCTGCGATGCCAGGGCGTTCGCATGCACCTTGTACCAGATTGGATCGGCATTGAGTTTGTCGTTGAGCTGGGCGTACTGAACGGCCTCGTTGAAACGCAGCCAGTTGCCGCTGGAGGAGTAGATTTCCAAAAGCCGGGCGCGGGCCTCGCGGCTGAGGGGGTCGATTTTGAGCACCTCCTCAAGTTGCACCGCCGCCGCATCGACATCGTGAGCGCGTTGCAGCGCCTCGGCATAGGCCTGCTTGTAGGTCAGGTTCACGGGATTGCGATTAACCACGGTGGACAAATCATTGCGCGCGATTCCCATGTCGCCGCCCGATGGATCGCGTAGCTCGATCAGGGCCTGGTAATAGAGGGCCACGTCATTGGCGGCGTCGAGCTTCAGGACTTTTGCCGTCTGGGCGCGGGCTTCGCCATATCGGGCGCCGTCGATATAGACGCCGATGAGAAGGTCCATCAGCTCGGGGTTGGAGGGGTTTTTCGCCAGCGCCTCGTTCAACCCCTTCTCGGCCAGGACCGTGTGCTTGGCGGCGATTTGTGTTTCCAGGACGAGCCGCACGACGCGTGGCTCGTCGGCGTTGGTCTTGAGCACCTCAATGGCCGCATCGAATTTCTTTTGCCCGACCAGGTAGGCCGCCAGCCGTTGCTCGATATCAAGGTCCTTGTTCTTCGTCTGCGCCCAGGCTTCGCGGATGGCCTTTTCGGCCGGCTCGCTCATCTTCGCGCGGGCATAGTAATCCGCCAGCAGCAGCAGCGCAGCGGTCTTGTCCTGCATTTTGGGGTCGCTGATGACCTGATCGAGCACCTGCTTGCCCTGCTCGAATTGTCCGCCATCCTGAAGGCTCTCGGCCAAAGCGCCGTTGAGGCGCAGATTGTCGGGGAATTGGGCCACCGCCTTGGTCAGGACTGATTGGGCCTGATCGGTGTATTTCTTGGCCGCAATGGGGTCCAGGGCATAGACCCTTTGAGCGGCATGCACACAGGCGGAAGCCAGGCGGATGTAGTTTTCCGGCTCCCCCGGATTGTCCTTCAGCAGTTTTTCGCGGATGGGCACGACAGCGGCGGGATTGACGTTGACATCATACGCCAACGCGACTTCGCGCAATTGAACATCATCGGGGAATATCCGCCGGCCCGCCTCGATCGTTTCGCGGGCGGTGCGGGGCTGGCCGATCCGCTCGTAGCAGTACGCCAGCCCGCGATAGACGGCGATGTCCGTGTTCTGCCGGTCCAGGGCCGCGCGGAAATTATCGATCGCATCGTGATACTGTCCGTTGGCCTGATAGGCCTGGGCGAGAAGCATCCAACTGCGTCCGAAATTTTCATTGGTCTGGGTGAGTTGGCGCCCGACGGCAATGGCGTCGGCGAGATCGCCCCTGGACATGGCCAGCATCCAGCGGTACATGCGGCCGCCGGCTTTGTCGGCGTTCAGGCGCGCCAGATTGTCAACCGCCTGCTGCGCCAAATCCCATTTGCGCTGGGCCGTATAAACATTGAAATACAACTCCCACACCGTCGGATCATTGGGGCGCATCGCATCGGCCTTGCGGGCGTGGGTCATGGTTTCGTCGTACTTACCCTCGCCCAGCGCCATAAGGCCTTGCTGCACCTCGCGGGCGAAAGGATCGCCGTTGGCCGCGCTCAAGGTCTCGCGGAGTTGATTCATCTCCTGCGGGGAGGCGTGCTCCAACTGCTTTTGCAGAACCCGCAGGCGCGCGTCGTCGGGAGTCAGTTTCAGGGCTGCCGTCAGGGTCTTCTGTGCCTCGTCCGTGCGGCCTGTTTTGTTGTAGGATTGAACCAGCGCGGACGTGATGACCGAGTCCTGTGGATTCTGCTGGTGCATCGCGCCCAGCAGGCGAAGCGTCTCGGGCATGTCTTCCAGCATTGCCGCCGCCTGCACCTTCTTCAGTTTGGCGGCAAAGGTATCCTCGGGCAATTTTGCGTAAAGTTGTTTGGAATCGACCGTCTCGGCGGGCTGATTGCCCAACTGATTGAGCGACAATTGCAGACGGATCACTTCCGGGTTGCCGGGATCGAGCCTGACCAGCGCGGCAACCTGCGGAGCGGCGTTGCGCGAGTCGCGCTCCTGCAGGAAAAGCTGCGCCAGAAGCAGGTGGGCCGGGACAAATTTGTCAAACCGATTGGTGACGGTCACCAGAAGTTTCTCGGCAGCACGGTTTTGGCCCGCGAACAGATTCGCGCGGGCAAGGGAATACATGGTCTCGTAGTAATCGAGGCCCGTGCGTCCCGTATGCTCCATCAGCGTCATCGCCTTGGAGAGGCAGCGGACCGCCTCGACCGGATTGCCCTCAAGCTGCGCGATCGTCCCGGCAAGCCGCAGCACCTGGGGATCGTCGGTTCGGGCGATCGCGCCGAGCTTTTTATAGCCCTCGTCGATCTGGGCAATGATGGCCTTGCGCGCCGCGGCATCGGTGGCGGCATTGGCCGCGTCGATCCGGCAGTACGCCAGTTCGACCATGCGTCCGATATCCAATAATCGCACGCCCATGATCCGGGCCACTCGCTCGCCAGTCGCGACGACCGGCGCCTCCAGAAGCTTGATGGCGGCCTCGCGCTGTGCCGGATCACCGGTTTCGCGCATCAGCCGGGCCAATCCAAGCCGCGCCCGCTGGTCATTTCGGGTTTCGTAAAGGGCGCGGAGGATTTTCTGAGCTTCCTCTGGATGCCCCTTGTGCTTGGCCCATTCGACGGCCTCGAATTGCACATCGGTGTAGCGGGGATCGGAGGGGAGCGCGTTTGCGCGGGCGAGTTCAATGGCCTTGCCGGCGGCGGCCAAGTCCGTTTTCGCCACTTGCGGGTCCGATTCCAGGCCCGCGATCATGGTATAGCAGTCAAAGGCGCGCAGGTTCAGCAGCGAGCTCTTTGGCGCGGCGGCCGTCGATTCGGACAGATCGGCGCGGCATAGCGCGAGCAGGTGTTGGGCCTTATCCGGATCACCGCCGCGCGCATACTGGGCCGCTTGCTTGCGCCGGCCCTGAATCACATAAAACAGCGGCTCGGACAACGTCGGGTCTTTTTTGCGAATGGCCGCCAGCGTGTCGATGCTCTTTTGAATCTCGCTCGCGCTCTTGACCCCGCCGATCACCCATTGCTGGATGGTGGCGATCTGTTCGTAGGCGCGGGCCCGTTCATTGCCCGGATCAAGTTTCACGACCTCGGCGGCGGCATCATGGAGCCGCGCGAACGTCTGCGCGTTGGGCGCGATGTCGATCATGTCGATGTACGAATCGAGCAATCGTTGCAGCGCCGGCTGAAACTTCGGGTCGATGTCCAGGGCCGCCTGCCAGCACGCGCGGGCGGTGTCCATCGATTGATATCCATCCTGCTCGGTGAGGGAAGCGTAAATATCCCCGCGCTGAATGCAGATCTGCTTGTCCGTGTGGTCGATCTGATAGGCGAGGTTGATGTGGTACTTGGCCTCGTCGAGCAGTCCCTTTTTCACCATGCCCTGCGCGATGCCCGCTTCCTGCGCCGCGACGCCCGCGTGCGCAAAGAAGCGCGCCTTTACCCTGGGACCAAAAAGCAAGACGCCCAGGACAAGAACGACCGCCGCTGTAACCCAGAGCAGAAAACGAGTATTAACGCGCTTGGCCATATAGGGGGCCTTTCAACTGTTAAGCAGTAAAAGAGGAAAGCATGGTTGCTTGAGTTTCTTCGAGAATATAACGCGAACCCTTGCGGCGACGGCGAAATTCTCCGGCAGCATCGGGCGAATCCAGTTTCGAGATTTTTGCTTTCTTCATTTGAATTTGTTTCGGATTTCGTGCTTCGGATTTCGGATTTCCCCCGCCGGTCAGTGAGCCGCGCTCGCTTTCGAGTGGAGCGCTTCCCAATCGGGCAGGCACTTCTCCAGGTACGGCAGCGCCTCGACCATGAAGTCTTCCATGGCCGCCTGCGAGTCGGCACGGTTATTGACGTCGGCCAGCGAGGCGTTGGGATCAATTCGGGGCGGCACGGGGGCGGCGGTCATGAGTTCCAGCTTGGCGTAATATCCATATCGCTCAAACAGATTCTGAAGGTGCTGGCGCACGGCATAGGAGTTGGACATGTATTGGCCGTCGCAATTGAAGACGTAGCCGACGTTGCGCGATACCCGATTCGTGTGATTTTGCCCGCCGGTCTGGTCCTCGAAGTTGAGGAAGCGGTATTCGATGTTGCGCGGCTTGCCGGTCCTCGGATCGCTGCCCAACGCCACCGTTCGCGGCTCGGATTGCGTCACGTCAAACCCATCGGCCACGTAACAGCGTTCGGGCACATGCGCCACCGTATCCACGATGCCCGTGTAATATGTGACGGCGGCGCGGATGACCGACTCTGGCTTGCGCGCCTGTAGTTCCGCAAGCATGCGCTGGCGATCGGCGTTCGTCGTGTTGTCGTTGTTCATCGACTCGATGTCGGCGGTGGGGACCTTGGAACTGTCCACGTAGTCGCGGAAAACGTATTGGGACGTACCCAGCACCTGCTCGATCTCAGGATCAATCGACTGGTCGGGGCCAATCTGCACCCAGTGGCCCAGCTTCGATGGGATTCCCACCTTCAGCGAGCTGACGCGCAGGGGCACGGCCTGCTTCTTGAAGAACACTTGCATCCGGGCGGCGGCGGTGTTCAACGTGGCCGCGCACGCGGCCAGCAGGATCACAAGGATCAGGAAGGCGGGCTGGCTGAAGGCGCGCTTGATGGCGCGGACGGCGGGCGTGTTCATGGCGCCTCCTTACGTTGGGGAACCGGCGGCCTGGGGGCTGGCGCGGACGGTTGAGTTTTCGTGGACGCGGGCGCGGGTGTCTTTGCGGCGACGGGTACAGTTGCAGCCGGCGGTCGAGGCGCGGCGGGTGGCTTGGGCGCGGCCGGCGGTACTGCCCCCTCGCCCACCGCGCCGGCAACCGGCGCGGTGGGCGGAGGGCGGCTAGCGCCCAGGGGCGCTCCGGGCGCCCGCGCGGGCGCAACCTGGCCGCCGGGCGCGGGGGAGCGAGGGGCAGTTATTGGCTTAACCGGCGCGGATGACGGCGCGGTGCGCGACGGCCCAGGGGCCGCGACACGAGCGGGTCCAGCGGTTGGCGCTGCAATTCCGGTCGTCGCTGCGGTCCGCGCCGGGCCAGCGGTTGGCGGTGCAACTCGGGGCGGGGCAGACCCTGCGCTGCGCACCTGCCCAGCATTTGCAGGCGCACCTGGCGCCGGCCCAGCCGTCACCTGCCGCTGCGACGCGGCGGGAATCGCCAGGCCGCCCGCGACCCGACGCGCCGCCGGGGCCGCGCCGGAAACCGCCGCCAAAGGCCGCTCCGCGGCCACCACTTGGAAAGCAGCCGGCGATGGCCCGCGCCTGATCGCGCCCCTGGCCTTCAATCGCAGAGCCGCCTTGTCATCCACTTCTTCGACAAACAGGTTTTGCAGAACCCACCCGACCAGCAGGATCAGGAAAAATGCCGGGATCATCATCATCAGCCCCACGAAGCCGTGGGCGAAGCTTTCGGACCATTGCGTGCCATAATTGTGGTTGATGAATCCCTGTGCCGCCACGCGCATGGAGTTGCAGGAGATGGCGATGGGGATGGCCGACGCGACCATGATTAGCCTCTGCCACAGCGGCCGCGCCGACAGAAATGCGATGGCCGCCGCGATCGAGACGAAAGTCATCAGCGAGCGTAATCCCGAGCAGGCCTCGGCGACGTTCAATGTCTGAATCCCGTCCTTGCCGGAAATGAAAATCTTGTTGCCAAACTGCAGGGAACCCACGCCGGCTATATTGAGCACGCGTACGGCAACCATGGCCGCCAGCTTCTGCAGGGGGCCTGCCAGCTTGCTGTAAAATAATCCGGGCCAAGGCAACGCGCAAACGAGGAAGACGATGGGAAACCAGGCCGTCTTCATCACCTCCCAGCCGCACAGAAACGTGACCATGCCAAAAAGCGTCACGACCATTCCGATGTCCTTAAACCAGTCATTGCTGCCCGGCCAGATGCCGTAGACGAAAAACGCGATCCCGAAGATAGTGATCCCCAGCCCCTCCCATGTGGTCCGAACGCGGGCGGCCAATAATGTATCGCGATTAATGTACAGGTAATACAATCCGATTAACGGCACGAATATCGCGTGCGCCCAGTTTGGGTCGGCTCCATTGATCGGATTGGTCTTGTCCCACAGGCGGCGCAGGTTGGACCAGAACAGCATCGCGAACAGCGCGGCGAGCGAAACGACCTTTACCCAGGTGCTCAGGCGCATGCCCGCATAAACCGGCTCGTCGTCGGACGGCCCAAGCGCCGCGGGCGACAACTGATTCAGGTTGGTCGTCGCGTTTGATGTCAATGTGCTCACTATCGCTCCGGCACTGGGCTGTCATGTATGGGGACAATAAGGCGATGATCGGCCAAAATGTTGGCCGTCCACAGCTACAACCCATTAAAATTGGTCGGACGGACGCAAATTCACCGGCGAAGCCAACGAAGAAACATCCCCGCCCTCGCTGTTACGAGCGGGTAATCGCGGCGGTTCGTCCCCTTCGGCCCGGTCGCCAGGACTTTTGCAAGGCGATCCCGAAAATTTCGCGCTGCGATTTATCGGCCCGGTTGATTATACTTTCCGGGATGGGTGGAATAAAGACCGGACGGTTCGGAACGAAGGCAGGTATATGCAGAGTCGGGATTTAACAATTTTTTCGCTTTTGAGACGTAGGTAAATCGGGCAATAGATTCGGCGTGGCCGCATTTGGGACCATGGCTCGTTTTGGATGGCGCGGTAATTGCGAGATTGCGGGCTGGAGACCCGCTAAAGGTATAAGCGTTGCGAGGTGCAGTGGTGTACATCGCGACGCCCGGCGAGGAGCGGCCTATGTGGTTTCGTGTACAATCTTCCATCGAGCTTCTTGCACCGCCCCGCTTTGGCCTCTGGCGCGAGCGGCAGGCAATCGTTGACGAACCGGCCCGGCGATCCATCCGCACGGCCCTCATCACCGGCGCTTCGAGCGGCATCGGCTGCGAATTGGCAAAAATCCTTGCCAATCAGCATTACAACCTCGTACTCGTTGGGAGGGACTGGCCCCGGCTTTTATCGTTGGCCGCTGAGTTGGAGAGCCGCCATGGCATCACCGTCACGCCCATCGCCAAGGATCTTTCCCTTCCCAATTCCCCCGCCGAGGTGCTCGCGGAATTGCGGCAGCGAGCCATTTTCATTGATGTACTGATCAATAACGCGGGATTTGCATTGAGCGGCGAATTCGCGTCCACGAACATCGAGCAAACCGTCGCGTTGCTTCATGTCAATGTGGTATCCCTCACGCATCTCACCCGCCTGCTTGTGCCGGGCATGATTTCGCGACGATGGGGCAGGGTATTGAACGTCGCCTCCATTGCCGGCTTTTACCCCGGTCCGCTCACCGCCTGCTATAACGCCAGCAAGGCGTTCGTGGTGAGCTTTTCGCAGGCTCTTTCCAACGAGCTGCAAGGCACCGGCGTCAGTGTCACCTGCCTCTGCCCGGGCCCCACGCGCACTCGTTTCGCGCAGCGCGCCGGGCTTTCCCACAGCAAGGCATTCAGTGAAAACGTGATGGACGCGGCCGCCGTCGCCCAGGCCGGGTATGCCGCGATGATCGCCGGCAAACCCGTCGCCGTCTCCGGATTGCGGAACAAACTGCGGATGCTGCCGATCCCTCTGGTCCCCAATCGTGTGCTGGCGCACTTCTCCAGGAAATATCATGAGGTGGGAGTTTAATCCCGCGTTGGAAAGACGTGAAACGTAGGTTCCCTGGGCTTCGGGAGCAGAATCCCGCCAACGTATCACGGGCGTCTCGCCCGTGCGATTGGCGCGGTGGTCAAGGGATTACAATTTTGCCAATGTTCAATGGCCTGTCGTGAAACCAGAATTCCGAATCCCCGAAATCCGAATGAAGACGGACGCTGCATTCGGATTTCGGGGATTCGGAATTCGGAATTTCTCCGCGAAGCACCGTGCACGGGCGAGACGCCCGTGATACGATGATGCCGTTTGCCCCCTTCACGGAACATCCTTCTCATCAATTCCAAACTCCTGTCGCACCTCGGCAAACAAAACCTGGAACTCCCGCGATAATTTTCCCGCCATCACTTCTCGCGCCGCGCGGCGATCGGTGATCTGCGATTCGGGATAGATCAGCCGGGCGCCAAACCCCACCCACAGGCGGGCGCGCTTAAATGGCAGCCACGGGCCGGGACGATTCAACTTGTCGGAGCCCAGGATGACACACGGAAGAATCGGCACACCCGTGCGATAAGAGAGCAGGCAGACCCCCTTCTTCATCGGTCCCCCGCGCAGGATGGATTGCGCGCCTTGGGTGACCCCGCCTTCGGGGCAGATGCCGACGATCCTGCCGCTTTTCAAACGGCGAATTCCCGTGCGCACCGCGCTGGCGGCAACTCCGAAGCGGCGGACCGCAATCGCATCCAGGCATTCCAGCCCGTGCCCAATCAGCCGATATTTCCAAAACTCCACCCGTGCGAACCAGTCGATTTGCCGTCGCACGACCACGGTCAGGAGAAACGGATCGGTGTGGCTAAGATGGCTGCACGCGATCAAAAGCGGGCCGTCGAACCGTGCCGCCTGGGGGCGAAGCACCTTGAGGCGCATGGTGTTCATGAAAATGAATTGCCCGACGCCCTTTGCCAGCCGGTATGCAAAAACGCTCATGTAAAATCGCTTTTAGCCGGGCCGTGCGGCGGTGTCACGCGCCCGCCGCCCCTGCGCTGGCACCCCGGTTGCACTGATTTCTCGCAGTTAATGCGAATTCCTTGAGACGACAAGAGGCGGATTTTTTCAGATAAGAGAGGATTCAAATGGACCTGCGATTTATTTCGCCGCGAATGCACATGATTGTGGATTATATGACGGCGGTGATTCTGCCCATTGTGCCGCGCGTGGCCGGATGGGACCCCACCGTGACGCACCTCCATGACGCGGTGGCAGGCACCATCGCAACCGTGGCGGCAACCACCGACACGGAATTGGGGATTGTGAAAGCCGTGCCGATGAAGGCGCATCTCATCGCTGATGGCGTGAGCGGCGCAACCCTGCTCACGCTCGCCACGCTCATGGAGGATGAGCCTTGCGAAGCCCGCTGCTGCATCGGCACGGTGGGCGCGTTCCTGATCGTGCAGGCGCTTTGTACCAAGACCCAGCCAGGCATGAAGCCCACCGCCGACAACGCCGGGCGCAAATCGTCAATGCAGCGCTATGCCCAGGAACGCCGGCCCGACGCGGCATACAGCTATGGTGGATAGGTTCGCTTTGACCCCTCAAAGTTCCTATTCTTTCCGGTGGAGGACATCGCCGACCCATGACTCTCCCGGTATCCGCCAGACGTCGCCAATTGCTCGCCGCCCGCCCCACGCGCCAGAGTGTTCCCTGGATCGTTTTAGCTGGCTCGTTGTTGTTGAGCCGGTGCGGAATATCACGCCATGGGCAGGCTGCCATGTCACGGAACGTGCGCACGCCGATAAAAAACGCATCATGCGGCGCTTTGTGCATTGGCACCGGCTTTGTGACGATACTAACCAAGCGGGCGCCGTTTCCCGCGTTTTGATGTATCGCCGCGCCGCTCAATCCACGTTCCTCGTCCTCCTGCTCGGGGCGCTCTCCGGCGGGGTTTACCTGTTCCACGCGCACAATTCGACCGAGCAATCCCTCCGCCGCGATCTTAAGGCCGAGCAGCAGCGCAGCGAGCAACTCAAACGCGTTGTGCAGCGGCTGACCACCGAGCGGCGCGTGGCGGATATTGTCGTCACCAGCCAATCCGAATCCGCCGGCATTCTGTACACCGGCCTGCTATTCCGGGAATACGCGCGGGACGGTTCGCAGCTTCCCGACAAACGGTTCACCATCGAAGGCAAGCTCGCCCACATTGATGCGATGGTGATCAAATTCGACGGCAAGTTCGTCGAGGACAACGATCCGCTGCGCGGCCACAGCATCGCGCTGTTCACTCGCCTGTATGGCGAGAAGCAAAGCCCCGCCGATGCGTTCGCGATTGATGAACCGGGCAAGGTGCCGGAGATTTATCGCGGCGCCGGCGAGCAGGTCACACAATTCGAGCAGGGGCTGTGGGCGAATTTCTGGAAACTGGCGGATGATCCGGCATACCGCAAATCAATGGGCGTCCGCGTCGCCCAGGGCGAAGGCGTGTGGCGCGGCTTCGAGCCCGGCTGGCTCTACACCCTCACCCTCGAATCCAACGGCGGCGTAAATATCACCCCCGAAAAGATCAAAGGCATCTTCCAGGAAGCCATGAAGCAACGCCCCGCCACAACGCACGCGGACCATCCGACGACGCAAGCCAAGTGATCGGTGGCAGGACCGTAGAGTCGGTTCCTCCGAGCAACGATGTCGTATCACGCTACGCCGTGAACTATGCCGCGATGGAAGTACCATGAAACTCCTGTGCCAGCTTGATTTCCGACTTGCTCGCCGTCGTGATTTTTGGCGAGCCCGGCGGCGCGGTCGTCTTGATCCGCGGCCAGTTGCGCGCGCGTTTGGAGCCGGTTCGCGTGTAGGTGTCCTTGACTGCATTGGCCAATCGTGTCGGAAGATCGCCACAATCGACGGCGCGGGCGGCGGCGGCACGACGCACCGCCCGCAGGGCCAAGGCCACGCTGAAACTCAAGGGGTCTTTGCCGATGGCCAAGGTGGGCCGCC
>Ga0209483_1001605_pt1 | contig 16882 bp, 12 predicted proteins | sample NGEPerA_FD_184508 | JGI IMG/M metagenome (GOLD analysis project Ga0209483, IMG submission 184508) | Arctic peat soil microbial communities from the Barrow Environmental Observatory site, Barrow, Alaska, USA - NGEE PermafrostL2-A... | ecosystem: Environmental > Terrestrial > Soil > Wetlands >... | reverse complement strand
ATGGTGGACCTTCTCGGTGCCTGTGACGCGCTTCTCCAATGCCCGCAACAGGACATAAAAGACCGGGGTGAGGAAAAGACCGAAGAAGGTCACCCCCAGCATGCCGAAGAAAACCGCCACGCCCATGGCATGGCGCATCTCGGCGCCAGCGCCTGTCGAGGTCACCAGCGGGATCACACCCATGATGAAGGCGAGGCTGGTCATGAGAATTGGGCGAAGCCGGAGCCGCGCCGCCTCTATCGCAGCACTGATCGTGGCTTTCCCTTGAATCTCCAGCTCGCGGGCAAACTCGACGATGAGGATGGCGTTCTTGCAGGCCAGGCCGATCAGCACGAACAGACCAATCTGGGTGAAAATGTTGTTGTCGCCGCCCGTGAGCCAGACCCCGGTGATGGCGGAGAACAAGCACATGGGAACGATCAGGATGATGGCCAGCGGCAGGAACAGGCTCTCATACTGCGCGGCCAGGACCAGGAAGACCAAAAGCACGCAGATGGGGAAAACCAACAGCGCGGTGTTGCCGGTGAGGATCTGCTGATAGGTGAGATCCGTCCATTCGTAAGTCATGCCCTTGGGCAGGGTCTCATCCAGGATATGCGTGATCGCGGCTTGAGCTTGGCCGGTGGAATAGCCGGGCGCAGGGCCGCCATTGAGATCAGCCGCGCGAAAGCCGTTATAGCGCATGGCCGTATCGGGACCCGTGGTCTCGCTCACGTCCACCATGGAGCCCAGAGGCACCATCTGGCCCGCCTGGTTGCGCGCCTTGAGTTGAAGAATGTCCTCCGGCTTCTCACGGAACGGAGTATCCGCCTGCGCGATCACTTCATAGGTGCGGCCAAAGCGATTGAAATCGTCCACATAGACCGAGCCCAGATAGGTCTGCATGGTGTCGAACACGTCCTGTACGTCCACGCCGAGTTGCTGCGCCTTGGTCCGATCGAGATGGGCGAAAAGCTGCGGCATGCCGGTGTTGAAGTTGGAGAACACACCCTGCAATGCGGGATCCTTGGCTGCCTTGGCCTGAACCTGGGCCATTACCTGATTCAAAACCGCATCGCCTTGATCGGTGCGATCTTCTACTTCGAGCTTGAATCCGCCGATCGTGCCCAGGCCTTGGACCGGAGGAGGCGGAAAGATCGCGATAACGGCGTCATTGATGCCCGCGAACTTGGCCTGCAGGCGTTGCGCCACCGCCATCCCCGAGTCGGCGCGGCTGCGCTGATCGAACGGCTTCAGTGTCTCGAACACGATGCCGGCCGAAGGGCTGTTGATAAAGCCATTGATCGAAAGGCCGGGGAACGCCACCGCCCCCGCCACGGCGGGATCCTTGAGGGCGATATCGGACATTTGCCGGATCACCTTCTCGGTGCGATCCAACGTGGCCCCCTGAGGAAGCTGGGCAAACGAAACCAGGTACATCTTGTCCTGGATGGGCACGAAACCCGGCGGCACGTGCTGGAAGCCGACAACAGTGGCGACAAGCAGAAGCCCGTAGACCATCACAGCGCGGGACTTGCGCGCCAGAAGGCCGCCCACGCCCTTGCCATAACCCTTTGAGCCCAGATGGAAGACGCGGTTGAAGCCACGGAAGAAACCGCCCAGAACCTTGTCCATGCCCCGCGCCAGAGCATCTTTTGGCGCGTCATGGCCTTTCAGCAGCAGCGCAGCCAGAGCGGGAGACAAAGTGAGCGAGTTGAACGCCGAAATGATGGTCGAGAAAGCGATCGTGAGCGCAAATTGGCGATAGAACTCGCCGGTCAATCCGCTGATGAACGCAATCGGCACGAACACTGCGCACAGAACCAGGGCGATGGCGATGATCGGGCCGGTGACCTCTCGCATCGCTTTTACCGTGGCATCGCGCGGATTGAGGCCCGCCTCGATGTTGCGCTCGACATTCTCCACCACCACAATGGCATCGTCGACCACGATCCCGATCGCCAGCACCAGGCCGAACAGCGAAAGATCGTTGATCGAGAAACCGCACAACAGCATCGCCGAGAACGTGCCGACAATGGAAACCGGCACCGCCAGCAAGGGGATGATGGAAGCTCGCCAAGTCCGCAGGAACAGGATTACCACCAGCACGACCAACGCCACGGCCTCGAGCAGGGTGTGGATCACTGCTTGAATCGAATCGCGCACGAAGATGGTGGGGTCATAGACGATGGAATAATCCACCCCAGCCGGGAAATTCTTCTTCAGCTGCTCCATCGTGGCGCGCACATGATCTGAGATCTGGATCGCGTTTGAACCGGGCGCCTGGAAAATCGGGAGAGCGACCGCCTGCTCATTGTTAAGAAGCGAGCGCAGGCCATATTGCGACGCATCGATCTCGATACGGGCAACATCACCCAATCGGGTAATCACACCCCCCGCATTCTTGATCACGATCTGACGGAATTGGTCGGGGTCGCTGAGCCGGCCCTCGACATTGATGGGAAGCTGGAGTTCGCCCTTCTTGCCGTAAGGCGCACCATTGATCACGCCGGCGGCCACCTGGACGTTCTGCCGCCGGACAGCGGAGACAACATCATCGGCGGTAAGCCCCAACTCGGCGATCTTCTCGGGATTGAGCCAAAGCCGCATGGCGTAATCGCCCGAGCCGAACAGTTGAACGCTGCCAACACCCTCGATCTTGGAGAGCTGGTCCTTGACGTTGAGGACGGCGTAGTTGCGCAGATAAAGCATGTCATAGCGGCCGCTCGGCGAGCGCAAATGCACCACCATGGTCAGGTCGGGCGAGGATTTGACGGTGGTGACGCCTAGATTGCGGGTGACGTCCGGCAGCCGCGGCAATGCCTGATTCACCCGGTTCTGCACCAGCTGGGTGGCGAGGTTAGGATCGGTTCCCAGCTTGAAGGTGGTGGTAAGCGTGATAGTGCCGTCGCTGGCGGCGGACGAGGACATGTAAAGCATGTTCTCGGTGCCGTTAATCTGCTCTTCCAATGGCGTCGCCACCGTATTGGCGATGGTCTCGGGATTGGCGCCGGGAAAAAGCGCGGTGACCACCACCGATGGCGGAACCACTTCGGGATATTCCGAAATCGGCAACTGCATCATGGCGATCAGACCGGCCAGGAAAATGGCGATCGAGATCACGCCCGCGAAAATGGGACGGTCGATGAAAAATCTGGACAGGTTCATGTCTGCCTTCTCCCCGGAAGCGACTTGGTCAGTTGCTGGCGGTCTGCCGCGGAGATGTGGCGGTCACCGCCGCGCCGGGACCGAGCCGTTGCAGCCCGTCAAGGATCACGTCATCCCCGGACTTGAGTCCCGTCGTCACCACCCGCTGGCCGTCGACCTCGGCGCCCAGCGTTACCGGGCGGTATTCGGCTTTATTGTTGCGGTCCACCACGAAGACGAAGCGCTTGCTCTGGTCGTTGCCGATCGCCCGTTCCGGCACCAGCAACGCATTGTCGAGCTCGCCGCTTCCCATCTGGACCGACACGAACATGCCGGGGACAAGGCTTCCATCCTCATTGGCGAAGCGCGCGCGCGCCCGAATGGTGCCCGAGCCCGCATCGATATGATTGTCGAAGCTTTCGATGGTGCCATGATAAATATGGCCGCTGTCGCCCTGCACCTGGAGTTCGACCGGTATCTTCTGCTGCTGGTCGGGGCCTGCCGCGCGGCTGCGCAAATTATTCAGATAAGTAGCCTCGTTCACCTCGAAATCGGCATAGACGCCATCATCCGAAACAATGGAGGCCAGCAAGGGCGGTGCCGTGGTGGCGCTTCCCACCAGGTTGCCTTGGGTGATTTCCGCCCGGCTGATCCGCCCGGAGATCGGGGCTTTGATGTAGGCGTAATCCACGTTCAATTGCGCCTGTTGAAGCAGCGCCTGCGCCGAGCCGACCGCCGCTTGCGCGACATTGTCGGCATTGGCTCGCTGGTCGTAGGATTCCTGCGCCAAGGCATGCGCCTGGATCAGCCGCTCGCCCCGCTCCCGCTCAACATTCGCTTCCCTGGCATTGTTGATGGCACTCTGAAGATCGCTTTTCGCCTTGGCGACGGCCGCCTCGTAGGGACGCGGGTCGATCACAAAGAGAATGTCGCCGGCTTTGACCTTTTGGCCGTCATGGAAACGGATCTCGGTGAGCCGCCCGACGACCTGGGGGCGGATCTCGGCATAGTCCACCGCGCTGATGCGGCCGGAGAATTCCACGAAAGGGTGAACTGTCTGGGGCTGGAGCCGCTCGGCGGTCACCGCCAGCGGAGGGGTCGGGGGAACAGAGGCCGCCCCCTGGGAGTGGAAGGCGAAAAAGCCCGCCCCAGCGGCCAGCGCGGCAATCGCCACCGCGCCAAGGAAAGCTTTATTTCTCAAAGTGTTAGTCGGTCCGACAGCCTGGCCGACGAATTTTTCCGATCGAATAAGGTCCGCGAAATTGGACATGAAAACCCCGAATTCTGTAACGCACAGCACAGATATGGGTCTGGAAGTCGACCTTCAAGGTCATTATGTAATGGACGGCACAAAATTTATTGGGAGGCCGCTATGCGGGCCGGACGGCCTAGGGGGTTTTGCGTGGAGGATGCCCTTGACCGGGCGATGACGGTCTTCTGGCGCCATGGCTATGAGGGTGCGTCCATGAGCGAGCTGACAGCCGCCATGGGCATCAACTCTCCCAGCCTCTATGCCTGTTTTGGTAACAAGGAAGGTTTGTTTCGCGCGGTCTTGGAACGTTATGACGGGCGACGCAAAAGCTTCATGGAATATGTGATGGCCGCGCCCGATGTCGGGCAAATGGCGGAACGCTTTCTCCATGGCGTCGCGGATTTCGCAGCGGATACGAGCGGCCAAAACCCTCCCGGTTGTCTGCTGCTGCAGAGCGGCCTTTCTTGCGGTGACTCCCAAATTCCGGATGAACTGGCGCGCCATCGCGCCGAAAAGGAAACAGCCCTGCGAGAACGCCTGGAGCGTGCCCACAGAAGCGGCGATTTGCCGAAAGGCGCCAATCCCGCCGCGTTGGCGCGCTATCTGCTCACGGTTTCCAACGGCATCTGCGTGCAGGCCACATCAGGAGCGTCTGCCAAGGAATTGCACGAGGTCGCGGCGATGGCCTTGATGGGATGGCCTGGCGCGGGAATGCCAGCCAAGCCTCGTCTTTCGGAGCCGGTCAGCTCCTGAAGCCGAACGCTGCTATAGGTCGGTGAACTGAAGCATGCCGGCGGCGATAGACCACGGCTATCATGTACTCACGCGGTCGAAGTTACCGGCCGACACGGTTGAACTCGCCCAATACCTGATCGGCAAGATCGTGGTGCGGGCGGCGCGTTGGGGCATCCTCAGCGGGCGCATCGTCGAGACGGAAGCCTATCCGGTCGGCGATGCCGCCGGTCACGCCTATCGCGGCGAGACGGCCAGGACGCAGACGCTGTTTCTCTCTCGCGGTCACGCCTATATCTATCTCGCCTATGGCACGTCTTACATGCTCAACGTCTCGAGCGAGGCTGTGGGCGTGGGAGCCGGCGTCCTGATCAGGGCGCTGGAACCGCTCACGGGCATCGAAACGATGCGGCGCAATCGGCACGTCAAGAATTTGCGTGATCTGGCCCGGGGGCCAGGCCGGCTTGCCGCCGCTTTCGACATCGATCGCCGCCTGGACGGCATCGACCTGTGCCGTAAGGGACCCTTGTGGCTCGCGCGGGACCTTTCCGACCCTTCCGAAGTCGGCGCGAGCACGCGGATCGGCCTCTCGAAGGAAGCCCACCGCCTTCTGCGCTTCTACGCCCGGGGCAATCGCTTCGTCAGCGGTCCGAAGGCGCTCAACCGTTGAGCGGGGAGCGCGGATTTCGGCGGTCAAGCTTCGCCGGGCCGGTTATAGTGAGAGGCAGATCGGAAGGGACTCAACGATGCCCGATAATTTGCTGGTCTTCTATGGCTCCTACCGCTCCACCCGCATCGGCATCCGTCTGGCGAATTTCGTCACCACTGAACTTCGCGCCCGCGGCGCTGTGGCGGAGCTGATCGACGCCCGTGAGATCGGGCTTCCGATCCTTGACCGGATGTACAAGGAATACCCCGAGGGGACTGCTCCGCAGGCGATGGAAGATCTCGCCCGCAGAATTGGGCGAGCGGCTGGTCCAAACAAAAAGCGCCCCTTCACAGGGGCGCTTGATGTCAGTCAGGCGTTGATCAGATCAGGCCAGGATTTTGCTCGAGGCGTTCATGAAGGCTTCCATGTCGGCCTTGTTGCCGATGGAGATGCGGCCCACAGTCGGCCATACCGGCCAGCGGGGGCCTGCGATCTGCACGCCCGCGGCCTTGTACATCGCGCCCATCTCCTTGGCCGACTTGGTCTTCCAGTCCACCATGATCATGTTGGCTTCGCTGGGACCGATCACTTTCAAGCCGCGCTTGGTGAGGAAGTCCACCGTCATGGCGCGGTTCTCGATCATTTCGTTGCGCCGCGCATTGATCAGCGCGGTCGCCGTCAGGCTGGCGGTGGCGCAGGCCGTGGTCGGGATCGCAGGCCCGTTGCCACGGTCATACACTTCCACCTTCTTGATCAGGTCCGGCCGCGCCATCACATAACCCACCCGCGCGCCGGCCATGCCGAACACTTTGGAGAAGGTGCGTGTGAGGACCACGTCCTTGCCCTGCCGGACAAGATGGGTGGCGGTGTTGTTGGGAAAGTCCTTGGTCCAATGGATATAGGCTTCGTCGATCAAGACGACCGCACCGGCGGGCTTGTTGTTCACCAGCCATTCAATCTCGGCCATCGGCGTCATGGTGCCAGTGGGATTGTTGGGATTGACCACGTAGTAGACGCCCGCATTGGGATTGGCCTTGAGCATCGCCTTGACGTCATGGCGATAGTCGGAGGTGAGAGGCGCGCTGGCGATCGGCACATTGAGGAATTTGGCAACCGGAGTGGGGTTGTCATAGGTCGGAGAGGCCTGCACCAGCCCCTTGGTGGGCGAGCAGAAGGCGACCAGGGTGCGCGACAGGATCTCGCCCGAGCCGGGATAGGTGGCGATGTGATCTTCCGGCACGTTTTCGACGGCGGCGATGGCCTTGACAAGTTTCTCGTCCTCACCATTGGGCGAGTAACGGTTGGCGTTGGCGAACGCAGCATTGCCCGCTACCAGGCCCGGCGCCATCGGCCCGGTCCAGCATTCATTGGACCCGATGCGCACCATGTTCGGGGCCATCGCAGCCCTGTCCTTGGCAAAGGCCAGTTCACTGTTGAGGCTGAGCCCGGCGGCGGCGGCGCCCCCAAACATCAACGCCGTGCGCATCATCTGCCGGCGGGAATAGCCGCGGCTGAGCAGATCGTCCTTCATTTCTTCATGGATCTGATAGGTCATTCGGCGTTCTCCGTGGAAGAGGGTTTAACGCAACGGGAAATGACGGATGGGCGAATCACATCGCGCATCGGGAAGGCTTTGCTTTGCCATAAAGGCTATAACTCTTGCCTTCGGGGTTCAAGGATACCGACCCCGCCTTCAGGCCTCATTTCGGGGCGTTTTGACCAAAAACACGGCGATATCCACCAAACCCGCGCCTATGCGGTCGCCAATTCCTTCTCCACCGTATCTGCGAACGTGTCCACGTCGCGCAAAGTCGAGTAGATGTGCGGGGTGACGCGCAGCCCGTCATATTGGCCCGGCAACTCCACACGGGCGGTGACGATGTTGTGCTTGGTGTAAAGCGTCTCGTACATCTTGCCCGCGTCCACGCCGTTGAAGCCGATAAAGCCGATGCCGCAGGACAGTTCCGGACTCTCGCTGTGAAGGATCTTGACCTTGGGATTCTCCCTTAAGCGATGCGCCCAGCGGTCGCGCAGATAGCGCAGCCGGGCCGCCTTGCGCGCAATGCCGATATTCTCGTTAAAGACCAGAGCCTCGCTGATTGCGTTGGGATTGGCGGCGGGATGCGTGCCGATCTCCTCGAACTTCCTGATATCGTCTACCTGCTTGGTGTCCGACGCCATCAGCGACCAAGTCTGGGCGATGCGCGACTTGCGCACATAAAGGAATCCCGTGCCGATCGGCGCGCACGTCCATTTGTGCAGGCTGACGCCGTAATAATCGCAATTGAGGTCTGAAAGCTTGAACGGGAAATGGTTGAAGGCGTGCGCGCCGTCCACCATCAGCGGAATGCCCCTGGCATGGGCCATGTCGGCGATACGGCGCACCGGGAAGATCACACCGGTACGGTTGGTGATGTGGCAAATCAGGATCAGCTTGGTCTTGGGCGTCACCGCGCGCTCGATGCGGTTATAGAGATCGTCCGCGCTGGTCACGGGCACCGGGAATGAGACCGTCACCAGCTTGATGCCGTCGCGACGCTCGCGCTGCCGGAAAGTCATCAGCATGCGCGGATAATCCTGATCGGTTGTCAGGACCTCATCGCCGGGCTTAAGATCAATGCCATACTGCACGATCTCGTTGGCCTCGCTGGCGTTGCGCGTGATCGCCATTTCCTCGGGATCGCAGCCTGCAACCCGCGCCAGATTCTCGCGCACCCGCTCGATCTGCGGATAGAGCACATTGACCATGGTCTGGATCGGGCCCATGTCGGAATAGGAGAGATAACGGCGCATCGCGTCCTGCACCGGGATCGGCGCCGGGCTGGCATAGCCGTTGTTGAAATTGATGACGTTGCGGTCGATGGTGAAGGCGTTGCGGATTTCGGTCCAGTAATCCTCGTCGCGCGCTACATCTTCCGGCGTGCGCCCCGCGACGGCGGCGGAAGCGGTCGCAGCCTTTTCTGCGGCGTTGGCCTGAAAGGCGACAAGAGAGACGGCGCCCGTAGCGATCTGCAATGCTTGTCTGCGGTCCATGAAATTCCCCTGCGATTTCAACTGCCCTGGGAGGACAGTAGCACGGCGCCCGGACGGCCGAAATGCCGGGCCACGGTCCTCAGGCCATTCTGGCGCAATATCCTCGAGGAGGCTTGCTTAAATCAGGCATTGGCTCCGCAGGCCAACTCGCATATCCCTAGGCCGATGCGTAAAAGCAATGCCGTGAAATAGAAGGGATCGTCGCATGAATCTGGCGAAATTTGATCGCCGCCGCTACACGGTTGGTACCACCCCCATCGAACCGATGCCGCGATTGAGCCAGGCATTGGGCGGCCCCAATTTGTTCATCAAGCGCGACGACCTGACCGGCCTGGCATCAGGCGGCAACAAGACCCGGAAACTGGAATTCCTGGTCGCCGATGCAATCGCCAAGGGCGCGGATACGCTTATTACCGTCGGCGCCGTGCAATCCAATCATTGCCGCCTGACACTTGCCGCCGCCGCGAAGGAAGGCCTGCACTGCCGGCTTGTGCTCGAGCAGCGCGTTCCTGGCAGCTACAATCGCGAAGGCACCGGCAACAATTTCTTGTTCAATCTTCTGGGAGCCGAAGCCATCACCGTGGTCGATCTTGGCACGGATCTGCAGAAGGCAATGGAAGATGTCGCCGCCGAACTCACCAAGCAAGGGCGCAAGGGCTACATCATCCCGGGGGGCGGCTCGAACGCCTTGGGATCGTTGGGCTATGTGAGCTGCTTCGAGGAGATGGCTGCACAATTATTCGACATGGGCCTGAAGCTGGATTGCATCGTTTGCGCCAGCGGAAGCGCAGGCACGCACGCCGGCCTCGTCGTCGGCGCGGTTGGCACCAGCTCCGATATTCCCATCCTCGGTGTCAATGTCCGGCGCAAGAAAGACGAGCAGGAAAACAACGTTTTCGAGCTCGCGACCAAAGTGGCCGCGCTCGCCGGCTCTCGCGTGCCGGTAAAACGCACCGACATTGTTTGCCGCGACGAGTGGGTGGGTCCCGGCTATTCATTGCCCACGCCGGAAATGGTCGAAGCGGTGCGCCTGACGGCCCAGAATGAATCCATTCTTCTGGACCCCGTCTATACCGGCAAGGCGATGGCGGGACTGGTCGGGATGATCCGCGCCAAGGAATTCCGCCCCGGCCAGAACGTTCTCTTCGTCCATACCGGCGGCGCGCCTGCTCTCTACGCCTATCAGAAGATTCTGGAAGCGCAGTAATGCCGAAGACGGTCGGCATTATCGGCGGAATGGGTCCGGCGGCCACCGTCGATTTGATGGCCCGCATCATCCGGTTGTCGCCGGCAAAGTCCGATCAGGATGGCATCCGGATGCTGGTGGACAACAATCCGCATGTGCCCGACCGCAACAAGGCGATAGCGCATGCGGGCCCCTCGCCTGCTCTGGTGCTGGCCGCGATGGCGCGAGGATTGGAGGCGCAGGGCGCGGACTTTCTGGTCATGGCCTGCAACACCGCGCACGCCTTCCAGGCCGCGATCGTCGACGCCGTGGATATTCCGTTCGTGGGAATGATCCAGGAAACGGTTGCGGCGGCAAAGGCGCTGCCGTCTCCGCCCAAACAGGTGGCGCTCCTCGCCGCGGCAGGCTGCCTTGACGCCGGCCTTTATCAGCAAGCGTTCGCGGCCGAAGGAATCCGCACCCTGGTCCCGGAAGGATCTGTCAGGGAAAGTTTCATGCGCCTGCTTTACCGCATCAAGGCAGGCGATACGGGTCCGTCCGCGCGCCGCGAAATGAAAGCGCTTGCCGATCATTTGGCCGGCTTGGGCGGCGAAGCCGTCATTGCGGGATGCACGGAAGTCCCCCTGGTCATGAGCCAGGACGACATCAGACTCCCCTTTATCGATTCGACGGAACGATTGGCGCAGACCGTCACCGACATCGCCTACGGCGTGCGCGAACTTCCCTAGACCTGCGGCCGATCGGCGTTGGCCTTGACGTATTCGACGATCTGCGCGTGCGTGGCGAACCAGGCGCCAAGTTCCTTCGCGCGATCGATGATGTCCTGCAATATCCAGATGCGCGACCGCACGCCGATGATATGCGGACTCATTATTATAAGTGCGTTATTCTGCAGGCCGGTCAAATGATCGAAGCGCCACCATCCACGCTGAAGGTCTGGCCGGTTATGTGCCCGCCGGCATCCGAAGCAAGCAGCAGTGCGGCCCCCTTCAGATCGAAATCCGATCCCAGCTTGCCCAGGGGCGTACCGGCTAAGACCTCTTCGGAAATGCTTTCGAGCGTTTTGTGAGTCATCTTGGTGGGAAAATAACCGGGGGCGAGCGCATTGACGCGGATTTTTCTCGAACCCCATTCCGCCGCCAGCGCGCGCGTCATGTTGATCATGGCCCCCTTGGACGCGTTGTAAGCAACCGTGCCCACCCGGTTTGCCGCATGGCCGAGATATCCTTCGACCGAGGCCACATTGACGATGACGCCGCCGCCCTGCGGAATGAAGAATAGCCGTGCCGCCGCCTTGGACAGAAAGAACGGCGCGGTGAGGTTGACGTCCATCACCTTGTTCCAGGCGCTGAACGGATAATCCTCGGCCGGAGCGCCCCAGGTCGCGCCGGCATTGTTGACGAGAATATCGAGCTTTCCGGTTCGCTCTCGAATCGCTTCGGCCAGTGCAATGGCCGCATCCTCATCCCGCAGATCGGCAACAATGGAGTTGGCCGATATGCCGGCGGAGTTCAGTCGCTCGACCGCGGATTTCAATTCATCCTTCTTGCGCGCCGCGAGGATGACATTGGCGCCATATTCCCCCAGCGCCTCCGCGATCTGCAGTCCAAGCCCGCGCGATCCGCCTGTCACCAGGGCAACCCGGCCGGATAGATCGAACAGTTGGCGTAATGATTTAGACATTGGATGCCCCGCGGATTTCCGAAAAGCCGTAGCCGAAGGCATAAATCATGTCGATATCCATCGGGCGATGGACAATCCATAAGCCATTGATTGAAAATACGATATTTATGATCGCCACGCATGGGCGCGCGTGGGCCTATGTGGCTCTGCCCGTGCGATTGTGGCTCCCAGATGCCGGCTCAAGCCTGCTTGCGCGCCTCATGTACCTTGCCCAACACGCGCAGGGCGTTCCCGCTCCAGAAATTCGCGAGCTGTGGCTCGGTATAGCCGGCCTTCACCAGGCGCTCCGTGATCTTGGGGATGGACGATACATCCTCCATGCCCACGACTCCGCCGCCGCCATCCCAGTCGGCGCCTACGCCGACATGGTCGGGGCCGACCAGATCCAGGGCATGCATCACATGCTTCATATATTCATCGAAATTCGCGCGGGGGATTGGATATTTCTTTTCCACGTCGCGTTCCGCGACCGCCGCCGCGCGCACAGCTGCCGTGGCTTCGGCTGGGCTCAAATTGGCGATATTCCTCATTGCCCCCCGGGCCGCGCGACGCGCCGCGTCGCGTTCCGGATTGGGCGGCACGGTCACCAGATACTCATTATAGGAATTGATCTGGATGGTGCTGCCCGCCGCGGCCAGCCGCTTGATCCGGGCATCGTCCAGATTGCGGGGATGATCGTGAACGGCGCGGCAGCCGGAATGGGAGCAGATGATGGGCGCACGCGACTGATCCATCATCTGGTCGAATACGTCATCTGATGAATGGCTGGCGTCGAGCACGATGCCAAGGTCGTTGGCTTCCTTGACGAACTCCTGGCCGAGAGGCGACAGGCCGCCCCACTTCTTCCTGTCAGTGGCGGAATCGCCCAGCTGATTGTTGAGGAAATGGATCGGCCCGGCCATGCGCACGCCCAGTTTGTAGAAGCTGCGCAGCAGCGTCACGTCATTGCCCAGAATGCCGGAATTCTCGATCGACTGGAAAACGATAATTTTTCCTTTGGCGGCGATGCGGGCGGCATCTTCCGCCACAAAGGCGAGCTCGAATTGCGCCGGATGCGCCGCGACCATTTCACGGATCTCCATGGCGCGCAGCAGGGCGGCGTCGCGCATGGCGCTCATGCCTTCCGGCGTGACCGGCGCCTGCGGGGTATAAATCGCGAAGAACCCGCCATCCAGGCCGCCTTCGACCATGCGCGGATAATCGACTTGGGTAAAATCTTCGTTGAAACTGTGCTTCTCCATCACGTTCCAGCCCGGACGCGCCAGGTTGGCGGGCATGTCAAGATGGGTGTCGATGCAGATCAATTTCTTATGAAGGGCGCGCGCGTCCACCGCCGCCCGGGCCAACCCAGGCGCCATGGCCAGCGCCGCCGCGCCGCTGGCCAACGCCGTCCGCCGTGACATGGTCATGCTTTCTCTGTCCCCGAATGTCAGAAGTTGAAGGTGATACGAGCGTAATAGAATCCGCCATTGGGATCCCAGACCGTGCCGTTGGGATCTCCTATGACATTGCTGTTGTCGATGAGCGGCGTCTGACCATTTACCGGCGTGAGCGACACATAAGGATGCGTCCCAGGGTGTATGTTGAAGATGTTGTTGCCGCCGACCGCCAGTTGCAAGGCGTCGGTTAAACCGTATCTGAGTTCCATATCCGTGAGTCCGACCCCGGCCTGGCTGGTATTGTAATAGGGCAGCCCGCCATTCGGCGATGTCAGATTGTGCATCGGCCCGTAATAGGTTTCCCTCAACGTGACGCCGAACGCGTCCAACGACCAGTTCGCCGTCAATCCAACCTTCGCGTTGGGTGTGGAATGCCTGAAGTTGTAAAGCGTGAGCGGCGTGAAGAACGTCGCGCCGGCATTGGCCGCCAGCAAAACAGCCGGCGGCGGCGCAATCGATGAGATCGACGTGCTGTTGTAGTTTCCAGCCAGCGTCCAGTTGACCGATCCGTAATCGCCGAAATCGGTGGGATAATTGGCGGTCAAATCGACGCCCTGGGTCAAGGTATCCAACCCGTTCAAGAATGCCGTGACGGCGTTTTGAGTCGCGGTGGGATCAAGGACATTGCCCGCAATGGCGATCGCCGTGTTGACCAGCGGCGTGTTGATCGCCCCGCCCTGGCTGAAGACCTTGCCCGACGCCACAATACGATTGCCCAATGTGATGCTATAGGCGTCAACCGTGATGCTCAGATCGTCCAACGGATGGGCAACCAGGCCTGCGCTGTACTCGGTTGAAATTTCGGGCGAAAGATTCGGAAGACCCAAGACCTTTGCCCCGGCGGAATTTGCCTGAAGCTGCACGGTGGCGCTGCTGGGGGAAACGTTGGTGGCGGTATAATATTCTTCCGCAGGCGTAGGCGCGCGGAATCCCGTCGAGATAGTGCCGCGCACACCCCATTGCGGGGTGATATCGTAACGCGCCGTGATCTTTCCGATCTGCGCATCGCCGAAGTCGGTATAGTGCTCAACCCGGCCCGCCACATCGAGCTGCAGTTGATCGATCGGGGCCACCGCGAGGTCTATATAACCCGCGTAATTCTTGCGGCTATGGTCGCCCGCATCGCTGGGCGTGAAGCCCGGGAAAGATTGCGGCCCTTCCTTGTAATAGGAAGCAGGTTCGCCGTGATCCAATCTATAGCGGTCCTCGCGGGCCTCCGCGCCCACCGCCACCGTCAGAGGCGAAGCAAGTCCCACGGCGAATTGCCGTACCGCATCGATGGTGCCCATGAATTGCGACGCCGTGAACCTGCCGTCATAGAAGTTGGCCGGGGTGGTGTGGGTATCCAGGTACAATGTTTTTACGCCAGATCCCCAGGTATAGATGTTGTCGATATCCTTGCCGTATCCGACATCGGCATCGATGGCCCAGCCCGCGAGATTCAGCTTCTCGCCGACATTGTACTGGTAGTCGTCTTGCTTGATCACTTCCGAGGTGATTTGCCCGTTGGGATAGAAGATCAATTCGCCGGGCGTGAAGACCGTTCCTGCCTGTCCGCTGGATATGACCTGGCCGTTGCCGTTCAATCCGGTCGGCTGGCCGCCGGTATTGAATGTCGTGCCGGTGAGGGGCGCGATGCCGACCGTGCTTGAGGTCAAGCCGAAGCCGATGGCGCAAGCAGGCGTGCCGCTGGCGGTCTGGGCGGTATTGTAGCCATCCGGATTGGCCGCGCTGCAAGGCTGGTTTGAGCCGGGCGTCGCCAGCGTCTGATTGGGCAGGCGGTTACCCTCATGGGTAATGAGGAAACGATGCGCGAGGCTGCCGAACGCATAGAACTGGAAATTGTCGGAGAAATCATATCCCGCGTTGACCACGCCCTGTGTCGCCTGCTTCTCGGCATTGCCGTAATTCGCGTTGCTGCGGGGGTAGCGATAGAGGTTGCCTATCGTGGCGGGGTTGAGGCAGTTGCCGCCCGAACAGGGCACGATGCCGGTGATCGGGTTGGCGACCCCAATTGTACCCGTCGGCACAACCGTGCCGGTCGCGGTCATCAGCCGGCTGTCGGCGCCGGCCCGTTGCGTCCAGCCGTTGAATTCCTTCTCGACCGTGACATTGGCAAATCCCTTGTCGAACAGGGGCAGGCCCATATTGTACGACACGTCGTAGGTCTGTCCGTCGCCGGCATAATATTGCCCGATCTCGCCTTCGAGAATCCCGCCCGAAGATTTGTTCTTGAGGATGATGTTGACGACGCCGCCGATGGCATCGGTGCCGTATTGCGCCGCCGCGCCGTCCAGCAGAACCTCGACATGATCGATCGCGTTCTGGGGAATCAAGGACAGGTCGGGGGACGCGCTGCCGCCAGTGAATCCATTAGCCGACACCTGTATATTGGCCGTGCCATGCCGGCGGTGGCCGTTCACCAAGACCAGTGTGTCATTGGGCGAAAGACCGCGGAGCGCGGCTGACAATGTGTTGTTGCCAAGGTCGCCGCCTCTTTGCTGCGCGGTGAAAGATGGCACCATCTGGGCCAAATCATCTCGCAGGTCGACCGAGCCTGTGCCTTCTCTCAAGGCATCGGTGCCGACCACCACCACAGGCGCGGCACTATCCGCGGCCGTCATGCCTTGCACGCGCGTGCCGGTGACGATCACGGTTTCTTCGCCGGAAGGATTGGCGCTCTGCGCCTGCGCCGAAAGCGTCAGCATCGCCAACGTCACCGCCGACGCGCCACCAAACAAAGATGTTTTTAGATCGATCATGACGAACCCCCGTTGCATACTCACGCCGTTTACCGGCGAATTTCGATGACTTCTCTGGGGCGGACAAACCTCTCCACGCCCCGAACTGGAGTTATTTCAGAATTGAAAATTTGGAACCAACTCGCGAATTTTCCGCGCGACTTTCAGCCGTATGCTGGAATCATAAGCGCGCCCTCTTGAGTTGATCTGACACTCAACCGGCGCCCCATCTGTCTTTTTGCCTGAGAGTATGACCCCATCGGCGGACCTCCAGGAAATTCCCGAAGCCTCTTTCCAGATTTTGTATGTCTACACGGTCCGTTGTGCCTGAGAGTTTCCGAGGCGGTTGCTCCTTCGGCGTTGGCGAACCAATCTCTCCCATGCAGACATTGATATGCTTAGTCCATCATCCTGTATTATTGCTGTCAACTCTGCGTGAAGAAAAATTCAAATTTCACGATCATCATCCAACACATTCGCGTGGCAACATAGTATCTGTAGCAACATCGTATCAATGTGTCTCAACGTGGATTCCGTAAAAGGAAGGCATTTGGAACTGAGGCATCAATTGCTGAGGCGTCAATCGTCGAAGGAAGAGTTGGCTTCACAAATGATGCCTTCATAAGACTCCGCACGCCGCTTGAATTATCTCAGGCGCCGCTCCAATGCAGCACCGCCCGGCCGATGAAATAAGCGCCCAGCACCGCGAATAGAGCGGAAGCGACATAGTGAATTGTCTTCATTGGCAAGCGGGCGGCAAACGCCGAACCCAACAGAACTACCGGAATGTTGGCCGCGAGCATGCCGGCCGTGGTGCCGCCCACGATCGCGGGAAGGTTGGAATAACCGGCGGCGAGCGCGAGCGTCGCGATCTGCGTCTTATCGCCGATCTCCGCCACGAAGAAAGCGATCAGAGTAGTGAAGAACGCGCCGCGCCCGGCGACTTTGGTGTCGGCGTCGAGCTTGTCTGGGATCAGGGTCCACGCCGCCATCGCAATCATGCTGACGCCGACCGCGCCATCGAGCATCACGGGCCTCAGA
>Ga0209483_1001604_pt1 | contig 16889 bp, 19 predicted proteins | sample NGEPerA_FD_184508 | JGI IMG/M metagenome (GOLD analysis project Ga0209483, IMG submission 184508) | Arctic peat soil microbial communities from the Barrow Environmental Observatory site, Barrow, Alaska, USA - NGEE PermafrostL2-A... | ecosystem: Environmental > Terrestrial > Soil > Wetlands >... | reverse complement strand
GGACAGCAGCTGGTGCTCGAGGAACACCACCACTTCGTCGGTCTCCACGGCGGTGCGCATCAGCCCGGCGGCGTCAGACGGCGTCGACGGGCAGACCACGTTGATGTTGGGGTAGGCCGAGAGCTGACCCCACAGCACCTGCTCGTGCTGGCCGCCGTCCGTGTACCACCCGCCGCAACCGGCCCGGACGACCAGGGGGACCTCCCAGCGCCCACCGGAGAAGTCGCGGAACTTCGACGCCGCGTTCACGATCCCCGACCAGGCCACGGGCAGGAAGTCGATGAGCATGATCTCCACGACGGGCCGCAGTCCGGCCATCGCCGCACCGATACCGGCGTAGAGGAAGGCGGACTCGCTGATCGGGGTGTCGCGCACACGCTCGGGCCCGAACCGGGTGAGCAGCTCGCGGTGGACGAGCTTCACGTCCTCACCCCACGTGACCACCGTGTCGTCCTCGGCCATTGCCTCGGCGAGGGCGAAGTCGACAGCCTGCCCGTACCGCATGAGCGTCATGGTGCCCCTCCGCTGCCGGCACCGAACGTCGCCCGTCGGCCGATGGCCTCACGCGCCACCGTGATAGCGGCCTCCACCTCTGCTCGCTCCACTGCCTCGATGCGATTGGCCGCCGCCGGATCAATCAGCCGCCTGCCGCGCCGGACCGGATCCATGTGCGAGCGCACTGCGTAGTCGCGGGCGGCACGGGCGCCGCGTGCGGTGAGGTCGGTCAGTGCCGCCACACGATCACCCCTGCTCCCTCCGCCCTGCGCCCGAACGCTGTCGACGATCGGTGGCCCCCACTCGGCCGCCTGGCCCCGGGGATTCTTCAACAGCCGCACGATGGGGTCGCCCTCGAAGTGACCGCCGGGGCGGTGGCAGGAGACGTGCAGGAACCCGGGACCGGAGCCGGCCCTGGCCCTCTGGATGAGATCCCCCGCTGCCGCATAGACGTCCTCCACCCGGTCTCCTTTCGCCCGGCGAACCCGGAGCCCGAACGCCTTGGCGCGATCGGTCAGGTGGCCGCCGGTGACCTCGGCCGAGTAGGTGGTGATCGACCACTTGTTGTCCTTGCACACGAAGATCACCGGCAGTCCCCAGGCGACCGCCAGGTTGTAGGACTCCATGAGCATCCCCTGGTTCATGGCCGCCTCGCCGTGGAAGGCCACCGCCACCCGGCCCGGATGCAGCCGCTGGTTGGCGATTGCCGCACCGACCGCCAACGGTCCGCTGGAGCCGACCATCCCGTCGGATGCGGCCGGCAACTCGGGATCCATCAAGTGCATGTGTCCGGCCATACCGAGGTTGAGGCCCTCTTCGGAGCCCAGCACCTCCAGCATGATCTTGGTGATGTCGGTCCCGCGACCGACCAGGGGCGAGGTGTTGCGGTGGTCGAGCGCCATCGAGTCGCGTCCGCTCAGATGGGCGAGGACCCCGGCGTTGATGCCCTCCTCACCGATGCCCGAGTGGTACTCACCGGGCACCAGCCCGTCGGCCCACGCCTGGGTCAGCGCCTCCTCCACGAGGCGCATCCGCACCATGACCCGATATGCGCTGGCCGGGTCCAACCCCTTCGGAAGAGCCATGTGATCCTCCTGCACTGCACTGGATACCGGCCACTCGTGTTGCGATCCCCGGCGAGGATCCCGCTGGACCTCGGGCACGGGCCGGCACGTTTCGGAACCGTACAGACGGCCGCTAAATGTGTCAATTGCCAGCTCACCTGCACTGACGGATCGTCAGGCGCGGGATTGCAGGATCCGGCAGGGCGAGCGGGTCGGCACCCGAGGCTCGCCCTGGATGGGGGACGATGGGATCGAGACCGGCAGCGATCGTCGCGGCTTCTGCCGCGTCCGGATCCATGCTGCGGTGCTCATCGGATCGGCGGACATGATGTGGTGACCCACATGGCGGAGTTGGGCGGGAGAGAGAGGCCCAATCGCCCCTTCGAGGGGACTTCCACATGCTCGTTGGCGCTTCCTGGTGAGGCGATCCCCGTGTCGGCGAACGACCCGTGTGTGGCATCGATCGTGCGCACCGTCGCATCGTGCGTGCAGGCCGAGTCGAACTCCAACGTGAGTGGCTGGGTGGTAGCCCCCTGAACGGAGAAGTTGGCGACGAGGACCGAGGTCGAGCCGCCGGAGCGCACTGCCCGGATCCAGACGTCGGCAGGTTGGCTGCCCGCCAGTCCGAGCCGCTCGCCGTGCAGACGCGCCCAGGTGTCGATTATCGACCACGCCGGCAGGTGCCTACCGGTCTGCGTGGCGATGCCCCAATCGCCGGGGGTCGTGGGCAGGCCCTTCACGGCCCGGTAGTAGTAGGCCCGGGTCAGCCCGGCATCCTCCATGTCGATCAGCGTGGCCAACGTGAACGATGCTCCGACGTTCGTGTCCTGCCGTACGTCGTACCCACCGGCCGACATGTTCCACTCGTCGAGGAACAGTTCGGGCACAGGCCTGCCCGCCGGCACCGCTGACTGCACTGCCGCCCGGACGTTCGCGATCAGGGTCCCGTAGCTGGCCGGGGTGAGCTTGGGATTGCTGCACTTCAGCTTCTCCCACAGGCTTCGTTCCCCCGCGCTCTCGGGATGATCGGGTCCCAGACAGGGGTAGTTGGCATACCAGTGGAACGACACGAAGTCGATGGGCAGGTCTGCCAGCTCGATCGCAGCCACGTACTTCCTAATGAAGGTCGGATCCGCTGTGAACATGGCCGCCGCCGGCCCACCTACCTGCAGAGCCAGATGGGTCTCCGAGGCGACGGTGGCCACGTCCTGGTGGGTGTGGACGGCCAGCTCGAGGAACCGGGCCGTGGTGTCGTTCCAGAAGGTCAGATCAGGCTCGTTCCACACCTCGAACACCCGCGCCGGCTGGGGTGCAGTGGCCAGGCGCTGGACGACCGTCCGGACCAGGCTGTCGTAGGCGGCCCAGTCCTGCGGGGCAACGAGCGTCGGATCGCAGCCGGGGCAGGACGCCGCCACGGTCGGTTGCCCCAGCCACGCCGGGAGGTAGTCGATGATCACCAGCGGCTCGCCGCCGTTGGCCCGGATGGTCGCCACCTTCCGGAGGAGCGGACCGGTATCGATGACCCCGGGCCGGGGGCTGACCGCACCGAGCTCCGCGTCGATCCGCACCAGAGGAGGCCTGAGCGGAGCGACAGCCGACAGGTTGCCGATGTTCCAGTCCAGCCCTGCCAGGCTCGACTCCGCGGCGCCCAGTACCTGGTTGGTGACACCCACCGTCGGGCCGGCCAGGACATTGGGGACTGGAGGGGATGCCGCAGTCGTCGAGGAGGGCGCCGCGGAATTCGAGCAGGCCGCCATGGCGACGCTGCACGTAGCCAGCATGATCACGAGACCTCGGCGGGCAATCCGAGGCGTCGAAGGGAAGCGACCGGTCACGGCCCGAGGCTATCGACATCCGCCGTCACGACTGGACGCTTCCCCTGTCCAGAACTCGTGCCCGGCCACAACCAGACGGGACCGGGTGACCGTGGTGGCCGACGCCCTGTGAATTCATGGTCTCAGCCGTGGACGCGACCGCCATCCATTCTGTCCTCAGCGTCGCACGCTGAGGACTGGTGGCGCTCGCACTTTCCACCCGTACAGCGGATTGCAGGCGAGAATCAGGTCGGACTCACTGCTAACCAGCAGTTTGAGGGACTCAGGCACGAATCTTCGGACTCGCAAAGCTCCTGCCAGGCACAATGGGACGGGGTCCGACAGTGACGGACTCAAAAATATAGACCAAGATATAGACCAAGATCCGCGCCAGGCTCCCTTGGAGCTCTCCGCCCGCTGCGTCCCGCGTGTCTGCGTTGAGCGGTCGGTTGAATCTCTGACCTGACGCCTCGAGAGCTGGTTTGGTGGTTCTGCTAGCGGGGACTCGGTCGAGTGGACCGCCACATGATTCTGGCCACACAGCTCTGGCCTGCCGTGGCGCACAGTGTGCTCAGCGTCGCACGCTGAGGACGAAGTGGACTCAGCCAGCCCAGGCTTCCAACGTCTCCCGGCCGCCTCGCTCGGTCTTGTCGGCGAGCGCGAGCTCCATGCCCTCGACGGCCTGTTTCCGCCATCGGGCGAGCGTCTGCTCGGAGATGCCGAGCTGACGGCAGGTCTCCAAGATCATCCTGCGTTTGGTCAGCACTCCGAGCACTGCATCCGGCTTCGGCGTGGGGATGAAGTGTGATCGTCGTTCCATGGCTGCATTCTCCTTCGGTCATGCAGCCTGAGGTCAACAGACGGAAGTGTCACCATCCCGGAGGGGGTCGCATCGCGCTGGAGATGTAAACCATGGCTCGGAGTGAGGTCAGGCAGTAGATGAGGACACCAGCAACATGCCGGCCGTAGAACGGTTCGGTGAGCAGCAAATGTAGATGATAGGTTACGGGTTGGTCTTCTATTGGCAAAAAAGGATGGCGGAGCAGCGTCCGATGGCGGCAGTATCTTCAGCGATGCCGACGAGCGACTCCGCACTCCTTGCATGGCGGGCACCCGTAGAGCGAGCCCGAGCGGCCTCCTCCTTCAGTAGGAGCAAGGCTGATGACGCCTGAAGGTCGTCGCATCCACATTGAAGGCGGAAACCCTTCTTGGAATAGTGGCAAAGTGCAGATTCCGGGTATCCCGAAGTCGGCAGTTCCGCCACGTGGTGGCCAAGCTGACTCGAGCGATCTGGCCGCCCAAGTCGACGAGGCGAGGCTTGGAAAGAACACCGAAGAGACTCGGCTCCAGATTGCCGAACTGAAGGTACGCGCTCAGAAGCTCGACGCTCTTCTCAAGCGGATCTCGGGTGAGGCGATCGAAGCCGTTGAGGGTGTCGCCGCCTCCATGCGAGGGCAGGTCCAGCGGCGTCGCGATCTTGAACTGCGTGCACTTGCCGAGAGACACTCATCAGGGGCCGCCGAGCTTGAGAGTTCGCTCAGCGCTTGCGTCGACGATCTTGCTCCGGGCATTGCCAGCGCTGATTGGGACAGGTTGCCCGATACCCCCAATGTCCCGGCCCGCTTCATACGTGTTGGAAGCATTGGCGCAGGAGCCATCAGCCTGCCGGCAATCCTTCCCTTCCTCGGAACAGCGGGCTGGTATGTGGAGGGGGACCGATCTGCCTGCGATTCGCTGGTTCGCGGCACCGTCGCCCGGGTCGTGGGGCAAGCGCCCCTCAAGCGACTGTCGATCACGGTGTTCGACCCCAGAGCTAGGGGTGTTCTGGGCCAGTTCGCGCCGCTCCGCCAAAGTGTCGGTCCAGCGTTTCCGGTGCCGACCAGCGATCCGAATGAGCTGTCAGATCGACTGAGGGCTGCGCTGGACAAGGCCACCTCTGACTCTGAGGGCATCGTCTCAAGCGGATTCGGGGATCTCATCGAACAGTGGCGCACCGCGCCGATCCCCGAAGGAACACTGCAGCTCATCGTAATTCTTGACTTTCCCTTTGGGGTTAATGACGAGCTAATCGCTCAGCTTGAGCGCGCCGCAGCTACTGAGGGCCCGGTGCGCCCTTGCCTTCTGATCGCAGGCGAGCGCGGGTCCAAGGACCAGAAGGTGGATGCAAGTGCTCTTCGGCGGCTCCTCACCCCGATTGCGGTCGACGGCCGAAAGCTGCATGCTGCGACCTATCCAGACGGAATCGAACTCGTCGGAGATGCTCCACCGAGCGAATCGGCCATCGCTGCGGTGGTTGCCGCTGCCAGCGAACGGGCGAAGTCAGATACTGGCGCCTCGTTCCCTCTGACGGAGCTTCTTGCTGACGACGTGACTGATCCGTGGCGGCACGATGCAACCGAGTCACTCGACGTCGTCCTCGGAAGAGTAGGGAGAGGGCCTCTCGAACTCTCGATCCGGACGGAGAACCCTCCCCATCCGAATGTGCTCATCGGAGGAGCAGTAGGCACCGGCAAGTCGAACCTGCTGCTCGACATCATCTACGGGCTCGCCACCCGCTACTCCCCTGAGGAGATGGAGCTGCACCTCCTCGACTTCAAACGGGGTGTCGAGTTCGCGCGCTTCGCTCCGGACGGGATGGGTCAGAACTGGCTGCCCCATGTAAGGACGCTCGGTCTGGAATCCGACCGTGCCTTTGGTCTCGCGGTTCTCCGTTCGATCCAGCAAGAGATGGCCTCCCGGGCTGAGGTGTTCAAGAAGGCTGGCGTGTCGTCCTTCAATGACTACCGGACGCAGACGGGAGGATCGATGTCGCGGCTGGTCCTCATCGTCGATGAGTTCCACGCACTGTTCGCCGGCGATGACGATCACATAGACGAAACGGTCGCCATCTTCGACAACCTGGCCCGCCAAGGTCGATCGAACGGAGTCCACCTTCTGATGGCCTCCCAGACGACCTCAGGGGTTGCAGGTCTGGCAGCCAAGGGAGAGTCGATCTTCGCTCAGTTTGCGATCCGGATCTCGCTGAAGAACACGCCGGCAGAATCCGAAGCCATCTTGAGCTCCGGAAACAAGGCAGCCTCCGAGTTGACCTATCGAGGCGAAGTCGTCTTCAACAAGAACTTCGGCCTCGTTGCGGACGGAAGCAACCAGATGGGGATCGTGGCCTACGCCGAGCCAGCGGCCATGGCCGAGCTCCAGTGTCGCCTTTGGGAGAAGGACCACGGCAGCCCGCCGCTCGTCTTCAACGGCAGCGAGTACGCCACCTGGCCGAGTGGTGCACCCGCACCGAGTCGAGAGGGGCTGTCGATCTGGGTCGGACGCCCGATTGCCGTATCCGACGATCCGTACACCCACCAGATGACGGCAGACGCCGATCAAGCTGTGGTCGTGCTCGGCAAGGCTGGGCTGGCCGGAGCGGCGATTGAGACGATGGTGCTGTCGTCGCTCGGCGGCCTTCGGCATGGCAGCGTCGTGGTGCTCGATGGCGAAGGGGTCGAAGCCGATAACCTCGTTTCGGATATCGAGCGGCACGCTGCCGACCAAGGTGTTGCGTTCGAACGGTTGGATCGTCATCAGGCAGCGAAGTGGGTGCGGCGAATACTTCGCGATCGCCTCGACGACTCAAATGCCGAGGCAGATCCGCTTCTGGTCGTGGGGCTGTCACTGCAACGTTTGCTCGACATGGACGCCGAAGACCCAGAGAATGAGAATGAGAACGACGAGTTGTCCTTCTCGTCGCGTCCATCTGAGCCAGGTCGAGCGGTTCTGGCGAGACTCGCCCACGACGGCGCCAAGAACCAGGTGTTCTTCATCGGTTCATGGGCCAATTGGCGAACAATGGAGGCTGATCTTGGGTCGTATTCACCGGGAGTCGCCCTCTACGTCACCGCAGACCTCGGCCTCGAGGACCTGCGCAGCATTGCCGGCCACACGGCGCACCCGGTAGAAGGTGCACCCCGACTGGGGATCTTCGAGCGAAACGGAAACGGGAAGATCCAGAGTGTCGTGCCCTACGCGATCCCCCGAGATTTCGGAGACCAACGCTAATGACCGATCGGTCCGTTGAGGGGCAGATGTTCGCCAGCTTTCTTGACGATGTTGCCCGCTGCCAAGGGCTTCCCGAGAGTCAGCGCGAGGAGGCGGAAGATCTCGAACAGGCCTTCCGGTCCTCGCTCAATCAGGCGATGACCGATGAACGAAATGTGAAGAGCCAAGCGGGCCAGATGCAGAAGGACTCCGAGGCGCTGCTGGGTCGGACCGGTCGCCTGGCAGCTCGGGCTGGTGTCGCCGAGACGCAGGGAGAGCCTGCAACGTCTCGGATGCCGACACGGTTGAACGAGTTCCCGCACGCCATCGCAGCGCTGCAGCAGGATGTGAAAGTTGCCGAAACTTCCTGGGACTGGGTGGAGCGGTCGACCGCAGCGAGCACGAGGAGGGGCGAAGCGAGCGCAGTCCCAGTTCGAGCCACCCCCTCCGTCGGACCCGAGTCCGAGCCGAACTCCGATGACGAAAGCAAGGGTGCCTGGCGCCTCCCCCTCGTGCTTTCCCTAGTTGCTGCACTCCTCATTATTGCCGTAGTATTCGCGATATTGCTGTAGCCGCGTAGGGGGATACGGGGGAGTTCTTGGCGATCAGCCGGCGGAGAATTGTGACTCAGCAACAGGCCGTTGCTCCGATCTCGCGACCACAAACCCAAGGCGCGGCAGAGCGCTTCTGCAAAACGCGCCGTGGCGCTCGCCGGCCCAGCGAGTTGCTTCAAGCTGTGGCTCAGCTCGACGCGACCATCGATCCTCGAGCCCAGCAGGAGCTGATCGACTGGGTCCAGGAGTTCTACGCTGAAAACCAGGGCGGGGATCTGGTCGGCATGTTCGGCGAGTGCTTTCTCGGGCATCCCTTCGTGGATCATCGGATGCTTCTGACCGGGCAGATCGTCGAGCACTTCAGACCGGAAGACCGACTTCCTGAACAACTCGCACCCTGCCGGGCTCTCGTCAGGTCCAAGGCGTACCTGTTCATTGAGATCTACGCCGACGGTCAGATTGTGCCGATTCGAACTGATGGCACTCCAGCGATCTAGCGCAACAATTCAACATAGGAGGCGGACCAATATGGCAGATGGCATCAATCTGCGGCCGATCATCGATCAGATCAACAACGTCCAGCGGACATTGTCAGGGCAGATCGACGGTGTGAACGTCCAGGTGGGTCAGGTCAGGAATGACCTTCGCCTGACCGGAGACGAACTCCGGCAGCTGCGAGGAGACTTCGAGGCCTACGTGGCCAGGACCGTTCGGGCGGCGGCAGTACAGCTCTCGACAACGCACGTTGGCAACCTCAAGGCGGAACTCGATCGAGAATACGGGCACTACGCGGTGGTCAGGAGGACCTCCGTAGGCACGCTCCAGTCCTTCGATGTCGGTATCGTCTCCAACGACACCGTAAAGAGCATCAGCGAGGAACTCATGATCCAGACTCCTCGCTACTGGCTTGCACCGGCACTGGTTGCCCTGGCTGCGTGGTCGCGCGATGACGAGGAAACCGTCGAAAAGGCTGTCCAAGAGGCGTACTCCCGGGACAAGAACAAGACCAGCCTGTTCTTCACCCTCGTCATGCGCCGCCAGGGACGTGTCGATGCATCGGTCCGCTGGCTCCGTCACTACTTGAACTCACTCGACCCAGCCCTGTTGACCAGGGAGTTCGCCGTCGTTCTGGAGGCATCTTCCTACGAAGCCTTCGGCCCGGCCGGCCAGAGAACCGTCACAGAGAAGATGGAGACCTGGGTCGAACATCTCCGATCCAGTGGGGACGTCATCGAACAGCAGATCAGACGCTGGGTTGCAGAGCTGGGCATCTCGCGCCGCCACCTGGACGTCGCCCAGTATGCGACGCTGAGCAAGATCTCCCCGGACTTCCAGCAGGTGCAGCGCCAGATCCAGTCAGCTTCAGCCCTGCCCGAGGTGACCGCCAAGTATGAGGCGATCAAAGCGTTCGAAGGTCCGATCCCAGCGGTGCTCGAAGATCTGCTCGACGACATCCTCGATACGTTGGTGACCGAGTACGACGAGGAAGAGCTCCCGTTGCGGCGCGAGGTGCTCTACCACGACTCTGTTATTGATGCCGACGGTGATCTTGATGAGGCTCGGTCCCGCGCCGACGACCTGCAAGGTGCACTTGAGGAGACCATCGACGTAGTCAGCCTGCAGACGGAGGCGGCCATCAGCCCTGACATCCTCGGAGTCAGTGTCCACACGCAGCGCATCGCCATCGGAATCTCGATCAGTGAGTTCCGATCCGCTGTGAACCGTTACGTGACCGAGTATCGCTCGCACGCATTGGAAGAGGTGACCTACAAGTTCGACGCCAACCACTCCAACTATGCGTCGTCGTTCAACTTCGTTGGCGTGTCGTTTCCGTCGAACACCCAAGAGGATAAGGCGATCGACATGATCAAGAAGGCCTGGTACTCGACGATGGAGAGCTTCATCGAGGCGGCTCGTTTTCAACCGCGCAACTACATCATCGGTGGAGCGGTTGCCCTCGGGGTGTCGATCTTGCTCATGCTTGCCAGCCCTATCGTCGGCCTCTGCCTCCTACTACTGGCTGGAGCGGTGATAGGGATCATGGCATTCCAGGGATCGAAGAAGGCGCAAGAAGCGCAGGCGAAAGCGGAATCCACTCGTGAGGATGCGACCAACGACACTGTGAAGATGTATCGGGAGGGAGCCGCGCAGTTGGTGGATGCTCGGAACATCTACCACGAGCTCGACGACCAGGAATCCGAGCTCCTGAAACTCATCGATACGTGGCCAACGGCCATAAGAATGGAGGAGGTGGCGTGAGCGACGCAAACGACTCCAGCGCACCGAGCGGGCAGCAGGCCGTTGATGGCGCCGAGGCTGCTGATGGCGATGCTACCGATTCGACCGTTGTGATTCGACGTGGCCAGTCGGCCGCGCGCCTGCTGCCCGTGCAAACCGTTGCCGAGACAACTGTCGTTTCACGCAACGTGCTTCATGCGCGGGCGACCAAGAAGCCGGAGACTTCCCGCGAGCGCAAGATCGCAGGAGATCTACCTGAGTGGGAACCGCTTCCGCCCGGTGAGCTTCTCGTCCATCGGGGCCAGTGACCACGCTTACGGGTTCCACGCCCTATGAGACTTGGGTGGTCACCCTGCGGGCATGGAGCGCGGATCCCCAAATCCCCCTCGACCATCTTCCGGTCCTCCGGGAGGATATGTACACGCCCGACACCTTCACTCGGTTGATCGCGGAGTTGTCCAAGGCCATGCAGGCAATCTCCGATCGATGGCTGGCCCGGCTGGCGAAGGCCTGCGAGAACTCCCAGACACCCCATGACTTGGCGCGTGAGTTGGTCTCGCTACGTGGAGTCCTGGCTCGTCGGGGCCAGCTGGCAACCCATCCTTCGCTGCCTCAACCCGTTAGGGACGGTCTGCAAGATGGCTTCCGAAGGGACGTGGAGCGCTGGCAGTCGGAAGTGGAGGAATCCATCGGAAAGAATCACTCCCGGTACTCGCTGGACACGACCCATCGTGACCTGATGCTACGAGTCGTTCGCGAGAACTCCCTGCTGGCGGTCTTGGGCTACGAGTACGGGTCTGCTTCTCAGGCTCCGGCGCTATTGGCGTTGCCCGAACGCGACCCGTCCCTGCCTCTCGCCCCCCCCACCTCTCGTAGTTCTCCACGCCGCCGTATCATCCCGATCGGCGACGACTGAAAGGTCTGATGTCCATGGCAAACGCAGAGAAGGTGGGAGAGCTGGTCGACCGCTATCTGGCGGCAAGGGTGCCCCTGATCGTCATCAGAACGATCGAGCCATCGAGAGCACTCGACATCATCAACTTGTGCGCTTCACGAAAGCCGTCGATGTCCTATTACGAGTACTCCCGCACGGAAGGGATGCGAGAACTCCTCTCTGGACAGCCAGTGGCCGATGAACCTTCCCTTGCGGTCGCTCTCGATTACGCTCGTACGACGTTTCGGGCAAGGATGAACGTGAACTTCATCTTCAGCGACGTGGACGACCTCGAAGACGAAGGTGCACAGTCGAGGCATTTCGCGGAGATGGTGCGACTGGCTGTCCTGCACCAGGGTGCCATCATCCTGATTTCGTCCAAGCCGATCTGGAGCGGCCTTGGACGCCTCGGTATGAGCATCACGCTCGACCTACCCACCACCGACGAGCTCGCGTTGATTCTCGGCCTGATGGTCGATGATCACCGCAGCGTGATCGACGTGCAGTGGCAGTACGACGATGTCAGGCTCGCCTCGGAGATCCTCGCCGGCGTTACCCAGATGGAAGCCGAGAACATCCTCGCCAGCCTTCTGGCGAAGGGCAGTCTGCGCCCCGAAGACCTTCCGGAGCTTTCGGAATTCAAGGACCGCATCTTCGGTGACCTTGCGGGAATCGAACGGGTAGCCCTCAGGGATGGATACCAGGTGGGGGGACTCACGAACCTACGAAGCTGGTTGGCCAAGCGTTACGTGCTGATGACGGCCGACCTGTCCAACACCGAGCTGAAACCCCCGAAGGGCGTTCTGCTCGTTGGGGTCCCCGGCTGCGGCAAGTCGCTCTCAGCCAAGGCCATCGCTGCGGAGTGGAACCTACCTCTGTACCGCCTCGACATGTCCGCCGTCTTCGGGCAGTACCTCGGCCAGTCCGAGGGGCGGTTCCGAGAGGCGTTGGACACAGCAGATCGGGTGGCCCCCTGCGTTCTGTGGATCGACGAGATCGAGAAGGGTTTTTCTGCTGGTGGTGACGGCGGCACAGCCCAGCGGATGATCGGCCAGTTTCTCTTCTGGTTGCAGGAATCCACATCGAAGGTTTTCATCGTCGCCACAGCCAACGAAGTCCACACCCTTCCACCCGAACTCCTGCGCAAAGGCCGCTTCGACGAGATGTTCTTCGTGGACCTGCCCGACGAGCAGGATCGCGATGAGATCATCCGCCTCTACGCCCTGCGCTACCTCCAGTACGACCTGCCACCCGACATCTCGGCCGACCTGGTGACGCTGACAGAGGGATTCTCGGGATCTGACATCGATGCAGCAATCCATGAATTGGCGAGTACTCGATTCGCAAACGGGCAATCTGGTACGCCACCCGATGATGACATCAGGGCGTACATCCAGAACGTGGTTCCCTTTAGCCAGACCAATCCCGAAGAGGTTGCAGCGATCCGATTGTGGGGGATGGGACGGTGCGTTCCTGCCGGCGTAGCCCGTCAGTCCGAACCAACGGTAACCAGTCGGAGAATGGTACTGAGCTAGAGGCAACCAAAAGCTCACCCGACTACAAACGAAAGGCAGCAAGGTGTCCCAACTCCAGCAGCTCAAGTCAACGATCGACTCAATAGCTGAGGGTGCGAAGAAGACTGGCTCGAGCCTCGCATCCTTCGACAGGCAGTTCAGCCAGCATGCTCAGGCCGTCGAACAAGCCATCGGCGGCAGCACGCAGGGCAAGGACAGGCAAGTTGTGCAGGCGATCCAGCAGGCCTCAAAGGCCGTGAAGCAAGCAGCGGAGGCGCTCCAGAACGCAGCGAAGATCGCCTCTTCGTACGGTCAGTCGCTCTGAGCCGTGTCCGGTGAGGACTTCAACCGGATCGCTCGACAGGCCGCAGAAGAAGCGGCGCGGCTCGAGGAAACTGCGCGCACCCTCGGTCGACTCGGTGAACGAGTCCTCGGCGTCATGGGTGGAACCGCTTCGGGAAAGGATCGGGAGCTGCTGCGGAACGTGTCAACCGCCTCGGCGGCAGCCAAACGTGCTGCAATGGCCTTCCGTGAAGCAAGCGACCATGCCCGCCGAGCCGCATCAGAAGAAGAGCAGAGGCAGCGCAGCTCGAACCATGGCTCTGGTGTGAGATAGAGATCGATGCCGTCTGAACTCGAACGGATCTCCGATTCGATCCGAGAGGTCGGCGACAGCTCGGGCCGGCCTCAGACTGTCACTCGTCAAGCAGCCGACAATGCGAAAGCCCTTGCGGCGACCCTTGCGGGAAGTTCGAATAGGTCGGCAGCAAGCGCGGGCGCAGCGCTTCAGGCTGCCCATGGCCACGCTTCCCGTGCTTCCGGCGAGTTGGCAACCTTTGGTTCTGACGCCAAGGCGTTCGCTGATCGGCTTGCGTCCGGCGGCACTGGATCGGGGATGAGTAGTTCATCAGAGACTGCGATCGATCAATCAGGCTCGACTGCCCCGACGAAGTCCACTCCATCCACCTCAAGTCTCTCCGATTACGGATTGACGAGCGTCCCGCTGGACCAGGTCGACTTTTCTGACAATCCAATACTTGATGATTACACGGGGGGTGGATTGACGAAGGCTGATTACCGTTGGGCCGTCGAAACGTGGGCGCAGGTAGTAGGGCCCGGCCACCAGCGGGGAATGGGACGTGATGAGTTCGCCGCCTGGGACATTGCTCACGGCGCCATGCCTCCTCGTTCAACCGCAAGAGTCTTCGACCTGTTCCTCGGGAGCAACCGAATAAAGATTTCGAGGCGGCTGGACGGTTCCTTTGACGTCATAGGTGGGCGGCACCGAATCGAAGTAGCTCGCGAGCTCGGAATCACGGACCTACCTGCAGAGGTTCACGGATAACTTCGGGTGGTGAGCTCCTGATGGAGGCGGACCAGGCAATTGAGTTGGGTCCGCCGGAGTGGCGTTCGACCGGTAGCCCGACCTGAGGGTGACGGGCTCCATGGGACCGGGTGAACAATCACACGTCCATCGGACCTTCCAGTGGGACGTCGGGGCGGGCAGCATCGACCTCAGCATGGAGTTGACCCTCCCGGGCGAGGAAACAGAATTCCAGCAGTGCCGCTCGGCACCACAGATCGGATGTCACCGGATGACGCAGCAATCCCAGCCCTTTGTCACGTGTGCAAGGATTCACGCTGCCATCCGACTTTGCGGGCGATCATCGCTTGTCGGACAAGCAGTGCGATGATTGTGGGACGGAATGGGAGAGATAGTGGCGGATTGGACTTGTTCTAACTGCGGGACTGCCAACGGGCCGACCGATCTGGACTGTGGCACGTGTGGGGCTGGCCGGCCGCGGGGCACGACCGGGGGCGGGTCGTCCGGGACCGAACCCGGTTGGCGCTGCGGTGGCTGCGAGACCGTCAATGAAGGTTCTGCAACGGTGTGTACGGCCTGCAGAGCTTCCCGGAGCCGGGCGATCAACATCGGTTCGCCTGCGGCGGCGACAATGGCGACGGCTGTCGTCACGGGGCCGACTGGGCCCACCGCCACCGGAATCGGAGGTGAACGACCGCCTGCCGGAGACGGATCGGCATTCTCGGGATCCGGAGGCTCCGACGTCGACTCTGGTGCGTCGCGCAGCCGGGGACCCCTGATCGCGGTCGGGGCCGTTGCTGCCGTGTTGGCCGTGATCCTTGTCGCCGTGCTGGTCAGTTCCCGGCACACGACCGTGACCTACGTACCCACGGCGGCGCCCTCGGTGACGACCACCACACTGGCTCCGGACTCCACGACCACGGCACCCCTGACGACTACCACCGAGGCCCAGGCGCTCGCGAGCCTGGTATCGATGAGCGCGGGCCAACGTACGAACGTTTCCACTGCTGCGAATGACCTCGAGAACTGCGGCAACGCATCGGCGGATCAGTCGGCGTTCACCCAGGCGGCTTCGGTGCGTCAGTCCGTCGTGAACCAATTGGTCACACTCCAGGTGGCGCTTGTCCCCAACGGGGCCGAAATGGTCCAGGACCTGTCGAGTGCGCTCAACTACTCGATCCAGTCGGACAACTCCTACGCGCAGTGGGCAGGTGACGAGCTCTCGGGCTGTTCCACTGACTACGCGGCGGATTCGAACTTCGCCGCCGCTCAGCAGACCGACCCGCAAGCGGACTCGCAGAAGCGAGCGTTCGCAAGCCTGTGGAATGCAGTCGCACCGCAGTACGAGCTGCCGACGTGGGACCCGACCAAGATCTGATGCGAAGCGATGGAGGGCACCGTCACGCACGTCGATCCAACGGTGGTTCCCGGACTGCACTGATCGTTGCCGTCATCGGCCTTGCCGGGCTCGTTGTCGTCGGTGTGCTGCTGACACGTGGTGGTTCAGTGCACGCCGGCGTGTCGACGACGCCGACCGTCCACGACCCGGGGACGACCGTGGCCCATCCTTCGCCCACCTTGCCCGTCACAACTACGCCTCCCACAACGGCACCGCTGCCGCTCGCCGGCAAGGTGGTTGGTATCGATCCGGGCCACAACGGTGGGAACTTCTCGGATCCGACATTCCTGAACCAGACCATCTGGAACGGTCGGGAATCAGAGTCTTGCGACACGACCGGCACCGAGACCGATGCGGGGTACACCGAAGCGGCATACAACTTTTCCGTTGCCGAACTGCTCCGCTCTGATCTGATTGCCGATGGGGCGACGGTCGTCATGACCCGGGATTCGAACACCGGGGTCGGACCGTGTGTCGATCAGCGGGCGAAGATCCTCAACGCCGCCAATCCAGCGGTCTCGGTCGACATCCATGCTGACGGTGGACCCGCATCAGGCCGTGGGTTCACTGTGCTCGAGCCGGTGGACGACGGCGTCAACTCCGCGGTCATCGGGTCGTCGGAACAGTTTGGGGCGGACCTGATCACAGCATTTCAGCAGACAGGTATGCCGATCAGCACCTACGACGGCACCAACGGTGTCTCGTATCGACCTGACCTCGCCGGGCTGAACCTCACCACGGAGCCCAAGGTGCTCATCGAGTGCGGGAACATGCGAAACGCGACTGATGCGGCGATGCTCGTGTCGCTGAGCTTCCAGCAGGCAGCGGCAAGTGCAATGACCAGTGCGATCGTTGGCTTCGTCCACGCCGAGCAGTCCTGAGGGGTGCCAATCGTGCACGTGTGGTCCCCTGGTCGCTCCACGACGTCGACGAGTTATCTTGCCGGCTCGGCCTCGAAACTGCGGGGCTGGTGAAGTGGGAGGACGGAGAACGACAGTGAGCGGGCACGCCCTACCTGTCCCCGAACGAATCAGAGAGGCTTGAAGCGATGGCGTCTTGGAAATGCAGCCTTTGTGGTACTGACAACGGGCCGAACGATCCGGAGTGCGCCACGTGCGGAGCGACCCGGTCAAGCGGGCCCGCACCCGGGAGTGTCCCTGCATCTGGTGTAGGTCCCGGGAGCTGGAGGTGCGCCGCGTGTGGGACCGTGAACAGTGGAACGTTCGCACTCTGCTCGGCGTGCGGAGGGCCCAAGGGTTCGGCTCAGGATCCCACCGCTCCGATCGGCGGACCGACGGGCACCGCCGTGGTGGCGGGGGTGGCCGCGGGCGGTCATCAGACCGAGGGATCGGCAGCGCCTGGCTCGCCCACCAAGCCGGCGTCGCCGTCGGGGGCACCGGGGCACAAGGTCAACGGGGTGCTGGTGGGTGCCCTGGTTGCCGTGGTCCTCGTCGCGGCCATCCTCGGAGTCCTGCTGCTTCATGGGAGTTCAAACGACAAGGGTTCCGCGACGGGAACGTCGTCTCC
>Ga0209483_1001601_pt1 | contig 16904 bp, 19 predicted proteins | sample NGEPerA_FD_184508 | JGI IMG/M metagenome (GOLD analysis project Ga0209483, IMG submission 184508) | Arctic peat soil microbial communities from the Barrow Environmental Observatory site, Barrow, Alaska, USA - NGEE PermafrostL2-A... | ecosystem: Environmental > Terrestrial > Soil > Wetlands >... | reverse complement strand
CGCGCGAGCGACATGGCCGCGCGATGGCCTGGGTTGTCGCCCGCGAGGCCGATGGCGTCCACCCGATCCGCCAGCACGTCGCCAGCGGCACCGAAGTACACGCCGACGAAGCCGCCGGGTGGAACATCCTTCATGCCAGCTACGCGATGAAGCGGGTCAATCACTCGGTCGAATACAAGTCTGAGGATGGCGCTTCAACCAATTGGGCGGAGTCGTTTTTCTCCCGTATGCGCCGCTCAGAAATGGGCATTCACCACCGTATCAGCGGCGGGTTGCTTCAAGCCTACGCCGATGAGTGCGCGTGGCGGGAAAACAACCGCCGCCGGTCAAACGGCGAGCATTGGAACCTGATTACCGCCGCCAGCCTTGCCGCTCCCAAGTCGGCGCGCTGGACTGGCTACTGGCACCGGAGCGCCGCATGAGCGAGAACAACGAAGCCGCCACGATCACCGTCAACGCCTTGATCGCGAAGCGGGCTGACATCCTCTTTGAGATCGGCGAGCGCGAGGCGCAGGCGGAACGCCTTCGCACTCAGGTTGTCCATATTGACGCGGTGCTGCGGCTGTTCCGGCCCGACTTCAAGGCGGAGGATTTGCCGATTCGCCTTCGCCGCCCGGCCAAATCGCCATTCTTTAAGCACGGCGAGCTGACGCAACGGATTTACGATGCGCTCCGCGAGCGCGAGACGATTACCAGTGTCGATATCGCTGTCAGGGCGATGCGAGATAAGGGTTTGGACCCGGACAACGATCCCGCCACCCGTACCGATTTCGTGCGCCGCGTCGGTTTGCAACTCGGCGACATGCAGCGGAAGGGCAAGGTCGAGCGGCGCGGGCGCGGGAAGGCGCTGCATTGGTGCCTAGTGGGGTGACTTACGAGAGTGCCGGCCGCTTGTGCCCCAATATCGACGGTTCCCTTGCAAGCTTAAGCCTCAATAAATCCATTGCACCGTCGCTATCATGCAAGACAGACGGTAGCGCCAGCACTTCGGTCATGAAGGCCCGGTCCAGATTGCGGCGGTTGTCGTCGCGATCTAATTGATGGACTGGCAGAAGCGGCAAATTGGCGAAGATCTCAAAAATCTCGCTGGCCGATTTTAATTGCTGTTTGTTGAGCTGTGCCACGTTCAATGCAGCTACATTCTCCAACGTCATCCTACCGATACTGCCTCTGCCGGGCTGCTGTTTGTTAGCGAACCACCAGTACAGAAGGATGCCGAGCGAGGAATTCGCCCAAAGGACAAGGGCTTTTTCACGCTCTGACGTAGATAACTTTATCGAGAGCCAAGCACGTCCTCCCAGGGCCTGACGACGCGAAAACTGCATTGCCGTGGACTGACTGTTGAAACGGAAATCGCGATTGAAATGACAGTGCGAGGCGGTGTGCCAAAGGTTCTCAACCTTCTGGTCAATCAGTTTTTGTTCGACATTGTTTTTGCCGATCCGGGGAACGCATTCGGCTTCGGCCTCAAAAACCATCGTCCGCTCTCGCTCCGCGACGTGCTCCCATAACACCGGGTATGTCGGCGCAGAATTCGATTGCACAGAATGCTTATCAAAGGGGCCACGAATACCGCCGGTCGCCGTGCGGCCGTTTATATCGGCATGGTAAGGTCCGATCTCGCCCAGCTTCCCAATAGTCGTAACGGGCAGGGACGCGGCCGAGCTTTTTGGTAAGCCCGGTAACAGCAAAGTGCTCCTTACCAACCAGTGAGCGGTTTGCGCCAGAGCGAAGTCACGGACGCGCGCCAAGTTCCACCCCGCCGCTGTCGGCGCGTCAATGGCGTGCCCTATTAGTTCGTTCCCAAGGATCAGGGGCGACCCGCCGTTGGGATCACCCTCCAACTTCCTCAGAGCGCCGATCTTGATTAATTGCCGTATCTTGCCCGCCGTATTCGCGCCCGACATCGTCGAGTCAGGACGTTCGTTGAGCGTTACGAACGTTGCTCTTTTGCTGCCCTGCTTGCGCTTTTTACCGATAACGAGGCATTCGCCCATGTCGGTATCAGACGAGAATGAAACATCGGCACCGCCAACACCCGCATTTGTAATGAAGATGAGATTGGCATAGTTGTCGGAAATCAGTTTTCGAGTTGCCGACCATGAATCTCCCAGCATGAAACTGAGCGGTAGCACCATCGCAAGAGTGCCGCCGATTTTCAGCTTTCTATGGCTAAGCGCGACAAATATAGACGCTTCCCCGGCATTGCCGTGATAGTTGGTGCCGCCGGATAATTGAGCCGCCGCCTTGGCCATCAGCCTTTGGGTTGCGTCATCTGTTGCAAAGGCCGCGAACATTGGATTTCTGACGCCGATCTTTCCGGACTCGTGACCCGTTGGCCTGGTGAACGGCGGGTTCATGATTACGAGGTCGAAGCCCTCGTGCGGAAAGGATGACCAGATTTCCAAAGTCTTCTCGCCCGTCCCCTGCGCCGCGCGTGCGGTAATGGCGAGAATTTCAAACGGCCGTTGCGCGTCCAATAAATCCCAAGAACCAAGCGCCACACCGCCGTCCGGCAGGCGACCGTAACGTTTGCACCACCTCGCCGCTGACGGGAGCCGGTGTGTGCTCCAGCAAGCGCCGTGCGATATCAAAAATCGACCAATAATTGACCTTGAGAATTTTCGTCCATTCGTTGAGTAGCCCAGCTTTCGAGAGCGCGCCCGCCCCCTTCAGACCGTCCAGTGACTTGACGGAAGCAAGGTCGCCGGGGCCTCCCGCGAGGCTCTCATGGAATACAAATGCGTTGGCCAAAATGGCGGCGGCCATCCGGAGCGTTTGTTCGCCATTTTCTTGTCTCAGCTCCTCGCCGAGCTTGGCAATCGCGCCAGGATACTCATGAGCTACCTCCGCAAAGAGGCCAGCCGCCGCCTTGATTCCATCGGTTAGCTCGTTTGCGGCCTGATCGATGATCTGCGGCGGGACGGAAGCCGCCTGAGCCATGATCGAAAGATCAGCGATACCGCCGGTGATCCACTGATTATGAGGCCAGCGAGTAGCACTGGCTGGCGAGCTTCCGGTGAATAGCGCCATCTCATAATCAGTAGCCGAGGCGAGCGCATCACTCAGGTGCGTTCCATCAAGTGCCGTCAGCCTTTTAGGTAGCCTAACGGCAATCGAGGACAGAATGGTTCGCCCGGTTTGCGCGACGTGTGCCCCAAGACGCGAGCGTGCCTCTGGCTCAACCGTCACGGCCGGCAAAATCTCTGTTTCTATGACAACCGGAGAAACATAAGGCTCCAACACAAGTATATCCGGACGCTGGGTACCACCTTGCAGCATTCCGGTATTCTCGGAACGGACAATGCCAGGGGGTCGCCAGAGACGGCGGCCAGAGCGGAGCACGAGGGCTAAGGCATCATTTATCGTGTGCTCTGTTGTAGGCATTGGTGCGCCCCCGTCGCTCGCTCACGCTTGGGGCATGAGGCGCAGTCTTGAATCACGGCTGATTCAACTTGGGAATCCCACAGAATCTTGTGGGCTTAATGGGTACTGCGACTCAACCTGTGGTGAGTCGGGGCCGGGCGGCGCTTTAGCTCAGCGCGAATCGCTTCGGGCACTGGTCCCATCTGCGCCCGAATACCGGCCTCATCCCCTATCACGTTTTCGTTCATACCAGCACGAGCATGATGCACGGTGTCACCAGCAACGGCTCGCTGCTGCAATTGCCGCCGGTGAAGCCATTCGACGTGATTCTGGCGCGCGGAATTCTCGAGTTCTCGACCGACATTGTCGTCGCCGTCGTCCTGCTCGCCGGGTTTGCCGCGATCGGCGTTCCCGCGATGCCCGACAATCTGTGGAGCGTGGCGACCGCGCTGATTGCGACCGCCCTGTTCGGCGGCGGTGTCGGGTTCGTGAACGGCGTCGTGCAGACCCTGTTCCGATCCTGGGACAAGCTGTGGGCCAACGCGACCCGGCTCCTCTATTTTTTCTCCGGCATCTTCCGGTATTATCAAGCAGACGGCACTAAAATGGCTGAGGTCGCGCCCGCCGGTTGACCTAAAATGGCGGGATGAAGCCCTACCTGCCGCGCTCGGTTGAGCTGCTGTTTCTGGCCGTTCTGGTGATCGGCGCGGTTGTCCTGACGATCCGGCACCCTGACGACGTAATCCGTGACGCGGGCATTCCTGCGGTGGTGATCGCCGCCTACATCGCGTGGCGTTGGTGGCAACGGCGATGAGCGCCGTAAACCTCCCGCTCCCCAATGAACAGCCCGTCGCGGTCAACGCACTCCGTCACAAGCGATCCGCCCTCATGGGCGAACTGGCGATGCATCAGCAAGAGTGTGACCGCATCCGCAGCGAGATAATCCACCTAGACGTAGTGCTGCGGATGTTCGATCCGGCAACCGACCCCGGCGAGCTACCGGCGCTCAGGAAGCGCGTTCACCGCACGGAGTGGTTCGCACGCGGCGAACAGACAACCATGGTCTACGACGGGCTGCGCGAGCGCGGCACGGTATCGGCGACCGAGCTTGCCGACCAGGCCGTCGCGCGCAAGGGGATCGCCGAGCATGACCGGGCGACCCGCCGCGAGTTCGTGTCCAAGTTCCACAATCTGTTGCAGCACATGGGGCGGCGCGGACAACTCGATAAGATCGGCCAGGGCCAAGGCGCGCGATGGAAGATCGCGCCGACAGAGCCGGATTTGATCTAGCTACACGTCGAGACGCGGCCTACGACTTGCCCGCTCCTTATCGACCGCTTCCCTCACGTACGACGCCGCGATGGTACTTGCACGCTGGCATTCATCGTCGCCCCGCCGCCGCTCTTCCTCGATACGCTCCGATGCCATGCCTTCCGAGAGAGTGACTTGTGCCAACTCAACGATGTCCATCGCATCGCGAGTTATCATAGCATTGCGGCTTTCTTTGATTTGCCGGGCGGTACGATTGAACAGCTTGAGATAGATCGCGTTGGTACAGAACGCGTAACCTCGTTGGGTGACCTGCGCCGCCTTCAGAACATCTGTAAACCGCCGCCGCTGGATGCGGCTGAAGGCGCGCTGCGCTACCCATCGATTGGCCTCATCGGAAGCTCGCTCAAGAATCTCATCGGCTAGGGTAGGATCGCCCGCGCGATACCTCAGCCAAATTTCCTTGATTTCGATAGCGAGTTTCGGGCTGAGGTAAGCGGCATAAGCCGCCGCGAGGATAGGATGAGCGAACGTTCCGCCGTTCCTTCCCATCTTAGTGTAGTACACTGAATTTATTGATATTTTCCCTTTACTCGGGGATATGCCCGTAGTTTTTTCGTACAAGGCTAGCACCAGCTTCGGGGTCTCTCGAATCCGATACCAGTCGTGGGGCGTTTGATGCTTAGGCTTTCGCGCGACCTTGTAAATATCGTTCAGACAGAGCAGCCCGTTTCGATCCTCTCGGATGCGTGTGCCCTTGAGAATCACTGCTTTGCTAGATTCGGGCTTACCGCCCTCCTGGCCGTCAGACACATCGTTCTCCTACAATGGGTTAGAGAACCGTCTTTGACGACCGAGTCCCACTTCTCGTAGAAGCCGGGTGTCTTGTCGAACCGCAAAAGACGGGTAGCCATTGCAGCAAAAGGCGGTTGGGACGGACATCCTGGCCGCCCGCTGCAACTTACCAATCTACCCGCGCGAAACCGCCCGCGAGATCAACCTGAGTAAGTGGCGGATATTGCAAAGTTTTTGATTTTGCGTGGCGGAAAGCGTCAAAAAGGGACGGGCGAATCGCGCGTGTTTTAGGCCGTCCGGCTCCGCTGCCAGTACCCGCAGAAATCGACACTCGGCTTGTTCGCCATAGCGAGCGCCACGATCCGGTCAACCTGCGCGCCGTTGGCTTCCCGCTTATGATCCTCACGCCACGCGGCTTCCTGAGCGAACCGTAGCAGGTACGGCCCGGCGATATGATGATGGTGGCCGATTTCAGCCCGACGCATCCGGCTAAAGAAACCCTCGGCATTGTTCGTATGCGTCTGCGCTTCGTCTTGCAGGCTGTAGGACGCGCTGTGGTCAATCCGATGCAGCGTGAACCGAGCCGCTAGGGCGTTCCACGAAGCCGCCTCGTCAGCGTACAGCGTGGTCTGCGGCGCGACCCGCTGGCGGATGAAATGGAGCGCATCGGCCTCATTGCGGAACACGCCGGGGAGCGTCTTGCCGCCGCGCTCGCGGATCACGACGACGACCTTGCGCTTGCCGGTTAGGTTCTGCCGCAACCGCCGATCCTTGCGATCCTCGCGGCGATTGGCGGGCTTCACGTATCCTCCGAAATAGCCGCCATCGACCTCGGCCTTTTTGCCCTCACCGCCGATAGCGGTCTGGCGAACCTCAGCAGCCATCGCTTCCCGCATCTTGTGCGCCAGGACGAAGGTCGTTTGATAGGCAACGCCGAGGTCGCGGGCCATCGCCAGCATCGACTTGCCCTTGACCTCATTCGCGAAGATCGCAATCGCCATAAGGTACGAGCGGAGCGGCATCTTGCGGCTATGAAACAAGGTGCCCGAGCTAATCGAGAAGCTATGCAGGCAGGCTTTGCAGCGCCAGCGTGCCGTACCGTTCGCCCGGCGGCAGTCGTAGACGATGGTGCAACCGCATTTCGGGCAGAACGGGTTGCCGCCGTTGCTCGCCCACCTGATTTTGCGGAACAGCGCCTCGGCTTCCTCATCGCTCATGCGCGCGACAGACGCTAGCGTTAGCGTCCGGGCGGCTGAGGAAAGGAGGAAGTGCTGAGGCATCCGTCGTATCTGCAAGTGACCTTGCACATATGGTAGGATAATTCATCATCCTTGGCAACAAGAAAACAATCATATATGAAAGGAGACGGTCGTTTCCGGAGGGTGGAATGAACCTCGCATCGCGCGAGAAGGAGTGGGCGGATCGCGCCAGGCGCTACGTCAAGGCCGAGTTGAAACGGGCCGAGATCAGCTATGCCGAGCTGGCCCGTCGCCTGAAGGAACATGGGTTAGAGGAAACCGAGGCGTCGATCACTGCGAAGCTCAATCGCGGCACGTTCGCAGCGACGTTTTTCCTCGCTACGATGCTGGCGATAGGCCGCGAGACCGTGAATTTAGGCGATGTTTAAGCGTGCGTGATAAATGGCTACCTGCGGCCTTGGTCGTCGCATTGATCGGAGCGATGTTTTACGCGCTTCACGCCGACTTTGAAGTCATTTCGGCACAAAATCAGAGTGCCGAACAACCCAATGAAAAACGCGCAAGCGCCGATAATCAAAGCACCAATGGTAAGGGGTTTTTTGACGTATCGCTCGTCGATATCGCCAACCTGATTCTGGCCGGATCGACCGTTGGTTTGTGGCTCGCCACCAGACGTCTTTGGCGAAGTTCCGACACTCATGCTAGTCACGCTGATCGAGCGATTAACGTCACCCAAGACGCTGCTCAGCGGGAATTGAGGGCCTATGTCGCTTTGTCCGGTTTTAGCGCCAATCTTATACAGGGACCCAACCGCGACATTAGGATATGGCAAATCACTCCCGAATGGCACAACGCAGGGCAAACGCCCACAAGAAATGGTCGTAATAGCTGCAATTGGGGATTTTTTAGCCGAGGCGATTCTCCAGAACAAACTCATTTTCAGGATGTTTACAGTAACGACGAGGCATCGTTGTTGAATATAGGTTCCAGAATAAAAATTGACGGCGCAAAACTGGACGTTGAGATCGATTGGATATGGGCGACCTTTTCTTTGTTGGGACGAATTTACATCTGGGGATGGGTTGAATACGACGACGTTTTTGCACCGGTAACACCCCGTAGACGTACAGAATATTGTGTCTACCTCGAATGGTCCGGGCGTCCTGATATTCCGAACCCCGCTCACATTCACTTCCGCCATTACCGGACATTCAATGCCACTGATGAGGATTGCTACCACCAACCACTTCGCCAGCCGATAGCTTAGCGCAGGCGCGCTCACAGCGCGTTACTCCGACCCGCGAGGGTCTTTAAGGTTCTGACTAGATCTAGTTGGGGATCGGCTAGGCCGGGCGCAAAATCGGCTTCGTGCCGTTTGCTTGATAATACCGGCATCTTCTACGTGCCCGGCATGATGCCGGACTGGGCGCGCGACATCCTGGCGTGGAACCCGCTGCTGCACGCGATCGACTGGGTGCGTGCCGGGTTTTTCGACACATACCAGCCGCATTGGCTCGATCGCAGCTACCTGATGATTGCTGCCATTTTGGCGCTGCTCGCCGGTCTCTCGCTGGAGCGCGGGCTGCGGCGCCGGCTGGGCGAACCCGCATGATCACGCTTGACCGGGTCTCGAAGACTTATCCGACGGCGCAAGGCGGCCGCCGGATCGTGCTCGACCGGGTCAGCGCGGCGTTCCCGGACGGCTGCAATTTCGGCATCGTCGGCAGCAACGGCGCCGGTAAATCGACACTGATCCGCCTGCTCGCCGGATCGGAAATGCCAGATCGCGGCCGTGTCCGGCGCGGTGGCCGGGTCTCGTTTCCCCTCGGCTATGGCGGAACATTCCACGGGTCGCTGTCCGGCCGCGAGAACGTCGCTTTCATCTCCCGGATCTACGGATCCGATTTGAGAAAAACCATCAGCTACGTCTATGAATTTTCAGAAATCGGGGCGTATTTCGACATGCCGGTCAACACCTACTCCGCCGGCATGCGCGCGCGGCTCGCCTTCGGTGCCTGCCTAGCAATAGATTTCGATATCTACTTGATCGATGAAGTCACCGAGATCGGCGACGACCGCTTTCGCCGCAAGTGTTCGGCAGCGTTCCGCGAGCGCATGGTGCGTTCCGACATCATTCTGGTCACCCATAACAGCCGCACCATCCGGCAGTATTGCGACCGCGGGGCGGTGCTCGCGGATGGCGAGCTGCGGCTCTTTGACGACATCGCCGGCGCGCTCGACTTTTATCGCCGCAGCGGCGAGACGCTGCAATGATGCTGCGTACCCGAACCGCGGCACAGGCTACAACTACAACAGCCGCCGCGGCTTCGGCCGCGCAGGTTCCGGCGAATACCGTTGGCGCGACGATAACGCCGTTGGTCTTTACCGGGCGCGCCAATGCGGCAGCTCCGGGCCTGCCGTACCGGGTGTTGTCGTTGCGTGCGTTGTCGTTCGTCGTGATGGTCGTGCTGCCGGTCGCGGCCGCGTCGGTCTATTACCTGGCCATCGCGGCCGACCAGTATGTCGCCGAATTCCGCTTGAGCCTGCGCACGGTCGATGCTCCGCGCATCGAACCCCTGCTGCTGCTCGGCGGCGGCATGACACACAGCAATGCCGCCACGGAAGCTCAGATCGTGACGCAATACATCGCCAGCCGGGCAATCGTCGACGAGCTCGACCCGGCGCTCGATCTGCGACGGATGTTCTCGCCGCCGGGGGCCGATTGGTTGGCTCGGCTGAGGTTGCCGGCGTCGGTCGAACAGCTGGTACATTACTGGAAAAGCCAGGTCGACCCGTTCTACGACACCTCTACCGGAACGATCGTCGTGCGGGTGCGGGCGTTCACCCCGGAGGATGCGCTGCGTCTTGCGCAAGCCGTCATCGGATCGTCGGAGAAGCTGGGCAACAATCTCTCCGGGCGGGCGCGCCGCGACGCGGTCGACCAGGCCGAGACCGAGGTCGCGTCCGCCGAAACGCGGCTCAGGGCGGCCCTCGCGGCGATCCGCGATTTCCGCGACAAGGAGGGCATGATCGACCCCGGCAAAGCGGCGGAGGCGACCGCGACGCTCTCGACGAAGTTGCGCGACGAGCTCTTAAAGACCAATTCCGAACTGGCGACGCTCAAGGCCTATATGCATGACGACGCGCCCAGCGTGCGGGTGTTGAAGGCGCGCATTCGTTCGCTCGAGACCCAGCAGCGTGGGCTCGCGCATGAAATGACGGGAAATTCGACGACCCAGGCGCCCGCTCCTGCACCCGCTCTGTCGCAGGCGCTCGGCTCCTATGAACCGCTCGACGCCGAGCGGAAATTCGCCGAAGCCTCCTATCAGCACGCACTCGAAGGACTCGACCGGGCGCGCGACAACGCCGACCGCCAGCATATCTATATCGAAAGTTTTGTTCCACCGAGCCTTCCGGAGACGTCGCTTTACCCGCGCCGCTGGCGCTCGCTCGGCACGGTCGCGCTCATCGCCTTCGCGATTTGGGCCATCGGCGGCCTGGCGGTGCAATCGATCCGCGATCACCTGTAGGAACCGGCGGTGGCGATCCAAGAATTACAGCCGGGCATCGTGCCGAAATCCCAATCGATTGCGAGCATCGCTGTACGGGCGCCGCGGCGCGAACGGCTGGCAATCGTCTCGACGCGCGATCAGCTCTGCGGCATCGCGGCCTATACGCAGGCACTGGCGCACTATCTCACCGATGTTTTCGACGTCACCGTTTTCGACCTCGACCAGTACCTGCTGCGCGGCCGGCACCCGAGGGTGCGGGCGCTCGGCGACAGGCACATCAAACAGATTTGCCGCGCGCTCGCCGGTTTCGACGTGGTCAATTTGCAGCTCGAATACGGCACGCTCGGCGGAACGGCGAAAGACATCTGCCGCCGCTTTTCCTGGTTGGCCGATGCGGCGCCGCGCCTATCGGTGACCTTTCACACCTTGAAGCGGCCGCCGATTTTCCCGCTGGTGGACTTCATCAAAAGGATCCTGACCCTTAAATGGCGTAGTGCCGGCGACATCCACGCCGAGTTTTCGCGCAATCGGAAACTCTCCCTGACCATTCCCGGCCGCCTGCGCCGGGCGCAGCGCCGGAAACCCGTCAGCGTCATTGTCCATAACCGTCGAGATTTGTCAGACGCGCGCCATCTCCATGGTTTCGATCGCGTTTACGATCATCCATTGGCTTTCCTGCCGGCCGACCGGGTAGAGAGCGCACGAGCCCAGGCATCACGTCATCGGTTTCCATCAATCGAGGCCTTGTCGCCGGGTTTCACCCTGATCGGAGTGTTTGGATTTTTAAACTATTACAAAGGTTTCGGTACGGCGGTTCGCGCGTTGCACCATCTTCCGGAGAGTCACCATCTATTGATATTCGGCGGTGTCCACCCGAACGAAATCCCTGCGCATCAACCGGTTCATTCCTATCTCGCGTCCCTTCTTGAGGATGTTCAGGTCGATGCCGCGCGGATCGATCGGACATCATCCGCGGGTGCGGACCGCGATATCAGCGCCAAGCTTGCTGGCAGTCAGCCGCGCGATCTGTCGAGCCGTGTTCATTTTATGGGAGCACCCGACGATACCGACTTTCTTGCCGGGATGGCGATATGCGACGTCGTGGTCCTTCCCTATCTTGAGGTAGGACAATCGTCGTCCGGTCCGATATCGCTCGCGGTCGAACTGGGCAGCCGCATCATCGCGTCGCGCACCCACACCTTTCTCGAATTCGCCGCCTATCACCCCAACACCATTGAGTTTTTCGATATCGGCAACCACCTTGAACTGGCCGAGCGTATCGCCGCTCGGGCGCAATACGCGACGCGACGCGAGCCGGCGCGCTACAACGTCGAGACCAATAAGGCTGTCTATCTGGCGGCGAACAGCCCGCCGGCATCGCCCGCGGTCGGTTTCCTCCGGCGCCGCAATTCGCCGCAGCCTATCCGGGCGGAGCGCTGATCAGCGCGGCGGCGACCAGGCTTCCGGCGCACGTGGCTCAAGATCGGTCACCACGTCGACGACGACCGGCTCGTCGGCGGCCAACGCCTCGGCGAGCGCCGGCGCGATCTGATCCGGCCGCTCGACCCGGATGCCGCGTACCCCAAAGCTGGCCGCGACTTTCGTGAAATCCGTCGGGCCAAAGCGAACCAGCTCCTCGCCGCGGCCCGGCCGGTTGCCCGATATCCGGCGAACGCCGGTCAGGTTCTGGCCAAACCCGGAATTGTTGTTGATGACGATCACCGTCGGAATCCGGTAGCGCCGCGCCGATTCCAGTTCGGGCAGGTGGTAGTAGAACCCGCCGTCGCCGGTGAAGCACACCACCCGGCGACTGCCCGCGGCGCATTGCGCCCCGAGCGAAGCCGGAAAGGCCCACCCCAGCGAGCCGGCCGCTCGCAGATAAGTCTGCCCGGCGCCGTTGAACTCGATCATCGTGCCGGTCCAAATGCCGGAATAGCCGGTGTCGGCGACCAGCACGCCGTCCGCCGGCAGCGCCTTGGTGATCTCGGCGCATAGCCGTTCCACGGCGATCGGCGCCGCATTTTTTTCGATGAGCGGAGTCATGCTCGCCCGCCAATCGGCGACGATGCGCGCCGCCTCCTCGGCAAATCCGCCATCGCGCACCGGATGGCCGACGATCCGGTTGAGCCGCTCCACCGTGACTTTCGGATCACCGACCACGCCGGTCGTGTTCGGATAGGAGCGCCCGATCTCGAGCGGATCGGAATCGATCTGCACAATCGGCGTCGCGATCGCCGGCACGGTCCAGTTCAGCGTTACTTGATCGCCGGTGTCACAGCCGATGAACAGCACCATGTCGGCGCTGTGGACGATGCGGTTGGTGGGCGGCGCCGAATAGCTGCCGGCAACACCCGCCGACAGCCGGTGCCGGGTCGGGATGATGCCGCGCGCACCAAGCGTCGTCGCCACCGGCGCCGCCAGCGCTTCGGCCAAAGCGAGGATTTCCGGCCCGGCGCCCGAGGCGATGGCGCCATCCCCGGCGACGATCGCGAGCCGGCGCGAGCCGGAAAGGATCTTCGCGGTGCGCTCGATATCGCTATCCGAGCCGACGGGGCGATGCACCGGGATCGACCGCGCGTCGGGTTCGATCTCGATCCCGGCATCGGTCTGCCCGAGTTCGATCACATCGCCTTGCAGCCCGCACAAATCGAGATGCGTCGGGCGCACCGGATCGGCGAGCGCGGCGCGCCAGGCATGGCGCAGTAAACGCGGCAATTCGCCGGTCGAATCGACCGGGGTCGAGAATTTGGTCACCGCCGCGAAGAGCGGCGCATGCGCGATCTCCTGGTACGAATTGCGGTGCTGGAACGACGGCTCCTTGCGGCCGGTCAGCGCGATCACCGGGCTGTGGCCGAGATAGGGGTCCTGCAGGCCCGAGGCGAGGTTCGCTGCGCCGACCGACTGCGCCATGCAGATACCGGGGCGCATCGCGACACGGGCATAGCCGTCCGCCATATACGCCGCCGCCTTCTCCGAATGCGCGAGGATCGGCGTGACGCCGAGATCGCCGAGCGCCAGCAAGGTCCGGCGCATTGACGACTCGACAAAGAACACGTGGCTCATGCCGGTGCTCGCCAGCGCCCGCGCCAGCCATGCGGCGCCGTTCATCGCGGCTGTCTCGGCCATAGGCATCCCCTCCCAGGAACTTGAATGCGAAGCTAAAGCGTCAGCCCGCCATCGACGATGATCGTCTGGCCGGTGATCATCGAATTGCCGGCGCACAGGAAAAAAACCGTCTCGGCGATGTCCTGTGGGGTGCAGGCGCGCTTCAGCGGCGTGCGCTCGACCGAGGCGACCTTGCGGTCGGCCGGCCAATCCTTGTTCCACGGGCTGTCGACAAACCCCGGCGCGACCGCGTTGACGCGGATGTCGGGCGCCAGCGCTCGCGCCAGGCTGCGCGTCAGGTTGATGACCCCGGCCTTGCTCGCCGCATAGGGAATGGAACTGCCGCTGCCCTGCACGCCGGCGATCGAGGCGGTGCTGCAAATCGCGCCCTTGGCCGCGCGCAGCGCCGGCACCGCCGCATGCGCGCAGCGAAACGGCCCGATCAAATTGGTGTTGAGGATCGTCTGCCAGAAGCCTTCGGTCAGCCGGTCGAGCTCGGCGAACGGGATGGGGGCCGGGGTCGCCGGCGTCCCGGCATTGTTGAACAGGAAGTCCAGCCGGCCGAGCGCGTCGATCGCGCGGCCGACCATCGTCTCGGCCTCGACCGGCGCCGCGACATTCCCCGGCGCGGCGACGATCTTGTGGCCGGCCGATTTCAGCCGCTCGATCTGCTCGGCGCCGCGCGGATCGTCGGGCAAATGGTTGAGCGCGACCGCCGCGCCGGCGCGCGCGAACATCTCGACCGCCGCCAGGCCGATCCCCGACGCGGCGCCGGTGACGAGCGCGGTCTTGCCGCTCAGATCGATGGTGATCATGCCGGTTGCCTAATGCTGGCTCAGCATGTCCCAGGGCGACTTGCCCTCCGGCATCGGCGGGATCGTGAGCAGCGAGGCTAGCGGTTCCCCAGCCTCGTAACGCCGGCACAGAGCTTCCGGATCGTAGGTTACCCCGACCGGGTTGTCGCGAAACGCCTGGCTCTGGAAATAGCCGTCCAGCTCCTTCGGCGTCGCGAAATTGTCGATCTGCAGTTCGACCCGGTTGTTGTCCGGGTCGCGGTAATAGATCGAGGTGGTGACGCCGTGGTTGATCGGCCAGTTCGGCACGATCCCGGCGGCCTTGAGCCGGCGATAGGTCGACAGCAAATCGCCGAGCCCGTCATAGCTGTAGGCGACATGGTCGGTGCCGGTCGATTCGGGGTCGCGCACGCCGGCGCCGGGCATGGCGATCAGCGCCAGCCGGTGGTGCTCGTCGTCATAGCTGAGGAAGCACAGCCGCTCGTCGCGGAACACGATCCGCGCCCCGAGCACTGTCCTGTACCACTCCGCCATCGTGTCGAGTTGTCCGGTGCGCAGCACGAAATGCGCGAATTTTGCCGGGCTGATCGGCTGCGACACCGGCGTCAGCTTGCGGGCGGGGGCGATATCGTTCATCGGTTTTCTCCCTAATCGACAACCGAACCTTATCACCTCCACTGCCTTTGGAGGAGCAGCGCAATAAGGAACACTACAGCATTAGGGTTAGACCGAACCGCTTGCCAGCTCGCGAAGGCGGCACGAGCGCGCTGCACCATTTGTAGAACAACGATACGATTAAATGTTGTGGTGACGTTGTAATCAGCGTCATGGCGAGCCTCTTGAAGCGCAACGAACGCACTTGCAACAGCGACGAGATCGGCCTCGATAGGAAGGGCGAGAAGCGGTCGGAGGATCATTGCAGGAGAAGATTTGCTGAACTGCTGACAGACCTCCTTCATGTTGGCATGAACGAAAGCTCGCTGAACCTGCGCACGTAGCAAAGGAGGTTGGACCGGCGCTGATCGTCTGGCTCCCTCCGTGGCCAGCAGGTGAAAAAATCCATAGTAAGCTGAAGAAACCGCCCTGCGAAGGCTCGCTTGTCGCGGCTTCATCCTTTCCCGGGAGGCAAGATGATCGGCCTGCTCTAGCAAATCCTGATGCAGTGCCATTCTACGGGCATTCTACTCTTCTACTATCGTTCGTACATAAGGCCAGAGACCAATTTCTTTACGGATAATGTCTTGTGTTAAGATGTTTGCTAGCACATTTAGTTCTTCTATGTGTTCTTTGGTAGGGGATAAATCCTTACTAACAACCATAACAACATGAACTACTGGATCGCCGGTGGAATCTTCTCCGAAGGAAAACTCTACCCGGCGCACGTTCGCTAACGCCATTTCTATGCGACGATTGTCGATAATTTCCTGGACGCGCTGACGTTCGGCTTCCGCGGAAGAGTGCATTACGGTCTGGGGCATCGCTAATCCTGATAGTCGGGCTCTTTGCGGTCCAACTGGCGCTTCAGCGCGTCGAAATGGTGCTGGTAGGGCGGCTTGTCGCCGTAGCTCGGCCACACTTGCTGGTATTGCGCGAGCGTGTGGCTGACCACTTCGGGCTTGACCTGGCGCAGTTTGCGCCCGGTCCACATTGCGTAAAGCTGCACCTGGGCGGCGCGCTCCAGGTAATAGAGCAAATCGTAGGCCTCGGCGACGCTGCCGCCGCAGACCGCGACCCCGTGATTAGCCATGAACAGGACCTTCTTGTCCGGCCCGAGGATACCCGCGAGGCGCTCGCCCTCGGCCGGATCGAGCGCCGGGCCGGTATAGGTATGGTCGTAGGCGATCTTGTCGAGGAAACCGATCTCGGTCTGGCCGATCGCCAGGATTTCCTGTTCCTCGAGCCGCGCCAATGCACTGGCGTAGGGCTGGTGGGTGTGCAGCACGCAAGCGTGCTCCGGCACCAGGCGATGGATCGGCGCATGGATGCAATAGGCCGACTGCTCGACCTCGCCCTCGCCGGCCAGCACCGTGCCGTCCCAGCCGACTTCCATAAAGCAGCTCGCGGTGACTTCCGACCAGTGCAGCCCGAACGGGATCTGGTAGTAGCGGTCGCTCTTCCCCGGTACCGACAGCGTGAGGTGGTTAAAGATGCCCTCGCTAAAGCCGTGCCAGACGGCCAAGCGATGCGCCGCCGCCAGATCGACCCGCGCCTGCCACTCGGCCGCGGTTACGGTCGTACGCTCGTCCTTGGTCAACACCAGTGCCATGAATGCTCCTTCGCGCGGGTGCGCGCTCCCAAGGGAGACTAGGGCAAATCCGGCCCCGAAGGAACCGGCGGAAATCGCTGGTCAGCCGCCGATTTTGACGACCGTACGGCCGCGCACCGCGCCCGAAAGGATGCGCGGCGCCAGTTCGCAAACCCCGGCGAGCGGAACCTCGACGGTCATCGCATCAAGCCTGTCGAGCGGCAGATCTTGCGCCAGGCGCCGCCAGGCTTCGAGCCGCGGTCCCCTCGGGCACATCACCGAGTCGATGCCCAAGAGGTTGACCCCGCGCAGCAGGAACGGGATCACGCTGGCCGGCAGGTCGCTGCCGCCGGCCAAGCCGCAGGCGGTGACCGACGCGCAGTATTTCAGCTGGGTGAGGATCGTCGCCAAGGTGGCGCCGCCCACCGCGTCGATCGCGCCGTCCCAGCGCTCGCGATCGAGCGGCCGGGTCGGGGCAGTGCCGAAGGCCGCCCGATCGATCACCTCGGCGGCGCCAAGCCCTTCGAGATAATCCTTCAACTCGTGCCGTCCGGTCGAAGCAACCGGCCTGTGGCCAAGCTTCGCCAGCAACCCGATCGCCACCCCGCCGACCCCGCCC
>Ga0209483_1001600_pt1 | contig 16909 bp, 12 predicted proteins | sample NGEPerA_FD_184508 | JGI IMG/M metagenome (GOLD analysis project Ga0209483, IMG submission 184508) | Arctic peat soil microbial communities from the Barrow Environmental Observatory site, Barrow, Alaska, USA - NGEE PermafrostL2-A... | ecosystem: Environmental > Terrestrial > Soil > Wetlands >... | reverse complement strand
CCAGGCGCGCTCCCGCGACGCCGTCTGCGACGCCATCGCCAAAGCCCTCGATACCGTCACAGCGTCCGAATGCTCAAACTACTTCGCTCATGCCGGATATAACCAACCTAATTTCATCCCGCTCTAGCGGCGGCTTTCTATCTCGGCGAGGGCGTTCGAGAAGGTCAGCCCGACAAAGGCGATCAGCGTCCCGACGCTCATCGCGTTGAGGCCGAGAAAGGCGGCGTACTCCTCGGCCGAATAGAAATGGACCGGCGCCCCGTAGCGGCCGTGCAGCCCGAGATAGGCGGCGAGGCCGAGCCCGACCAATGTGAGCATGACCAGCCGCTCGGAGCGGCGGAACAGCATCGCCGCAATCATGATGCAGGGCGCGAGAAACAGCTCGACCCCGGCCGCCTCGCCGAACAATTTGGTGCAGAACACGGTGTTGACGATGCCGGTCAGCGGCAGCAGCACCCGTCCGGCGAGCGGATGGCGGCGGGCGACCGCCGGCACCGCGAAAAAGAACGGCGTCGACAGGAAGGTGAGGGCCGAAATCGCGATGTCCTTGCCGACCAGGAAATAAAGGTAGACCGGGTAGAACGGCTGGTTCCAGACGATGACGACCGCGATCAGATTGCCCGCCGCGACCAGCGGATCGGGATGCGAGATGTAGCGGCGGACGATGCGCCATGGCGACATGGCTCAGCCGCCCGTCGGGCGCAGCCGGTAATGGCTGACGCCCCATTCCTCGCCGCCGCGATGGCCGAACAGCCCGGCGGTCGCCAGATAGAACAGCCGCCAGCGCCGCCGCCACAGCGCGGCATCCGCGCCGCAGGCCGCGGCGAGGGTGCGGTCGATCGCCACCCGGTTGGCGTCAAAATTGGCGAGCCAGTCGAGCGCGGTCCGCTCGTAATGTTGGCCGTTCCAGCGCCATTCCTCTTCCACCGTGAAGCAGTCGGGGAAGTGCCGGATGAGGCCGTGGCTCGGCATGATGCCGCCGGTGAAGAAATGCCGGGCGATCCAGTCGGCCGGGTCGCGATGGTCGAAGCGGTAGGGCCGCGCCTTGTGCGCGAAGACATGGACGAAAAGCCGGCCGTGCGGCGCGAGCCAGGCGCCGATGCGGCCGAGCAGCCCGCGCCAGTTCGCCATGTGCTCGAACATCTCGACCGAAACGACCCGGTCGAAGTGGCCCGGAGGCGCGAAATCGTTCATGTCGGCGGTGACGACCGTGACGTTGCGCAGCTGCCGCAGCATCGCCTCGCCCTCGATGTGGCGGCGCTGGGCGTGCGAATTGGAGACCGCGGTGATCGTCGCGTTCGGGTAGCGCTCGGCCATGAACAGGGCGAGCGACCCCCAGCCGCAGCCGAGCTCCAGGATACGCTGGCCATCGGCGAGCCCGGCATGGCTCGCGGTTTCCTCCAGCGCGCGGGTTTCGGCTTGCGCCAAACTCGTGTCGGCCGCCTCGTACAGGCAGCAGGAATATTTACGGCGCGGGCCGAGCGTCGCCGCGAAAAACTCCGGCGGCAGTTCATAATGCTGCGCATTCGCCGCGGCGGTATGTTCGGCGATCGGGAAGCCCGCCATCGCGGTGGCGAAGTCGCGTTCCTCGCTCTCCGGCGCGGCGGCGCGTAGCCGTGCCGATCGCGCGACGAGCCGGCCGATACCGAGCCGGATGACCGGGTCGGGCAACGGCGTCCGTTCGACGAGCCCGATCCCCGCGGCGATGAGGCTCACGACGGCGCCGCCTGGCGTCGCGAGCGCGGCGGCCCCGGCCAGAACGCGTTGACCCGCGCCTGGTAGGCGCGGAACGCGGCGCCGCGCGAGCGCAGCATGTGCGCCTCCAACGGCGGGATGCCCGAGGCGTGGACCAGCAACCAATACACCAGCGCCGGCCCCAACACCGCGACCCAGCCCCAGCGATAGCCGCCCAGCGGGTCGACCGCGATCACCGCATAGGCGAGCCAGCCGAGCCACTCGAAGAAATAATTCGGATGGCGCGACAGGCCCCATAAGCCGATGTCGCAGACGCGGCCCTTGTTGGCCGGCTCGGCGCGAAACCGCGCGAGCTGGCGGTCGGCGATGCTCTCGCCGAGGATAGCGGCGACGAGCAGCAGCACGCCGAGCCCGTCGCCGGGGCGCAGCCCCGCGGCCGGGTTGTGCGCCGCCGCCAGGATCGACAGCGCGAGCAGGAACCCGCAAGCGGCCTGGATCTGCAGCAACAGGAAGAGCTGCCGGCGATAGGCGACGCCCCAATCCTCGCGCAATTTGGCATAGCGCGGATCGTCGCCGCCGCCGAGCATGCGCTGCGCGATGTAGAGGCCGAGGCGCAGCGACCAGATCGCGGCCAGCGCGGCGACGACGATCTGCCGCGCCGCCGGCGCGTTTGAGCCGGTCGGAACCAGAGCCCCGGCGACACCGGCGGCGCCGACCGCGAGCGACCAGATCGCGTCGATCCAGCCCGAGTTTCCGGTGCGCACGACAATCGCCCAGGCGCCCATCATCGCCAGCGACAGGCCGGCCGCGAGGCCGCCGATCGCCCAGGCGAGGCTCATCGCGGCGCCGCGACAACCACCGGAGCGGCGCGCGGGGCCGTGCCGGCGGCGCCGTCGACAAACTCCACCGTGTCGCGTAGCACCGGCGCCAGCGAACGCAACGGCGCCGCGAACGCGCCGATCAACATGCGATGGCCGACGCCATCGTAAAATTTTGTTGTCACGGCATCGCCCTTTTCGCCGATGCGGCGGGCGAGGCGCGTGACGTTGCCGGGATCGACCATGTCGTCGTCGCGGCCGCTCGCGAGGAAGGCGGGCGGCGCGCCGGGCTCGACGAAATTGATCGGCTGCGTCGCCGCGAGATGGTCCTCGGGGCCGAAGATGATCTTCAGCGTGTCGCGGTGCAGCGGCAGGAAATCGTAGGGCCCGGCGAGACCGACGAGGCCCTTCACGTCGCGGTCCGGGTCAAGACCGACCGCGGCGAGCCATTGGCGGTCATAGGCCAGCATCGCCGCGATATAGCCCCCGGCGGAATGGCCCATCAGCACCAGGCGGGCGGGATCGCCGCCGAACTCGGCGGCGTGGTCATGCACCCATTTGACGGCGAGCGCGCCGTCTTCGAGAAAGCCGGCAAACCGCACTTCGGGATAGACCCGGTAGTCGGGGATCACCGTCACCAGCCCGCGCGCGGCAAGCGCGGCGCCGACAAAGCGATAGGTCGCCCTGTCGCCCTCCTGCCAATCGCCGCCGTAGAAGAAAACCACGACCGGCGCCGCCGCGGCCGAGCGCGGCTCGGGGGCATAGATGTCAAGCGAATGGCGCGGACCGGGCGCGTAGGCGATTCCGGTGGTGGCGCGGTATTTGCCCCAGAGGGCGATTACGTTCAGAACGGTGGCCGGCGACAACGCGATCAAACCGATCCCCATCAGCAAGAGCAGGCCGCAAAGGGCGATCGCGCCGCGTCGGCGCGACCATTTCGGCAGCGCGGCCAGCGACAGCCGTAGCCTACGGTTTCGTGCATGGCGCACAAAGCTACTCATGCGTCATAATATGGCCCGTCGGCGGGGTTGGTTGCATCCGTCGCGGGGAAATTGTCGCGGCCGTTCGAGGTTTCAGGGGGGACCATGGCGCCGCCAATCCTAGAGTCGGCAAGGCCGTTGCGCATCGCCGTCATCGGCACCGGCATTTCCGGGATGTCGGCCGCCTGGCTGCTGTCGCGGCGGCACGACGTCTCGGTGTTCGAGGCCGACGGGCGAATCGGCGGCCACAGCAACACGGTCGATGCCGGGGCGGTGCCGGTCGACACCGGTTTTATCGTCTACAACGAAGCCACCTATCCCAACCTGACCGCGCTGTTCCGCCATCTCGACGTGCCGACCAAGCCGTCCGAGATGTCGTTCGCGGTCTCGCTCGACGACGGGCGGCTGGAATATGCGGGGACGAATTTGTTCGGCCTGTTCGCGCAGCGCCGCAACCTTGCGCGGCCGCGCTTCTGGTCGATGCTCGGCGACCTCCGCCGCTTCTACCGCAACGCACCGCGAGATGCGGCGACGCTTGGGGCGGCGACGCTCGACGACTATCTCGACGCTGGCGGCTACGGCGCTGCGCTGCGTGACGACCATCTCTACCCGATGGCCGCCGCGATCTGGTCGACGCCCGCCGCCGAGATCGGCCGCTACCCGGCGGCGGCCTTTATCCGCTTTTGCGACAATCACGGCCTGCTGCGGCTGAAGGAGCGGCCGGTTTGGCGCACGGTCGAGGGCGGCAGCCGCGAATACGTCGCGCGCCTGACGCACTCGTTCGCCGCCCGGATCGCGGTCGGGCGCGGCATCCGCTATGTGCGGCGGGTCGCCGGCGGCGTCGAAATCGGCGACGCGCCGGGCCGCGCACAAATGTTCGACCATGCCGTCATCGCCACCCACGCCGACCAGGCGCTGCTGATGCTCGCCGATCCCGGACCCGAGGAGCGGCGGCTGCTTGGCGCGTTTGGTTACAACGAGAACCTCGCGGTGCTGCATTGCGATCCCGGTCTGATGCCACGGCGGCGGAGGGCGTGGGCGAGCTGGAACTACCTGTCGCAGGGGGCCGGCGCAACAAAAAGCCTCTCGGTTACGTACTGGATGAACCGCCTGCAAGGGATACCGGAAGCGACCCCGTTGTTCGTCACGCTGAACCCGGACCGAGAGCCGCAACCGAGCCGGGTGATCCGGCGCGAGACCTATCACCATCCGCTTTACGACGCCGCCGCGATGGCGGCGCAGGAGCGGCTGTGGTCGCTCCAAGGGGTGCGCAACACCTGGTTCTGCGGCGCCTATTTCGGCGCGGGTTTTCATGAGGACGGTCTGCAGGCCGGGCTGGCCGTCGCCGAGGCGCTGGGCGGCGGGCGGCGGCCCTGGACCGTGGCCGGGGAATCCGGCCGCATCCGACTGCTGCCGGCGGCGGGGTCGCCAACCGCTGTGTCGCGCGCCGCATGACGGACGATTCCTGCGCCCTCTACCGCGGCACGGTGATGCACCAGCGGCTGCGGCCGCGACGGCACCGGCTGCGCTACCGGGTCTTCTCGCTGCTGCTCGACCTCGACGGGCTCGACGGCCTCGCGGCGCGGCTCCGGCTGTTCTCGCGCAACCGGTTCAATCTGTTCGGCTTCCACGACCGCGATTACGGCGACGGCAGCGCGGCGCCGCTGCGCGCCCAGGTCGAACGCCACATGCAGGCGGCCGGGCTCGACGCCGATGGCGGGCCGATCCGGCTGCTGACGATGCCGCGGGTGCTCGGCTACGCCTTCAACCCGCTCAGCGCCTATTTCTGCTACCGCCGCTGCGGCACGCTCGCCGCGATCCTCTACGAGGTCAACAACACCTTCGGCGAGCGCCACGGCTATCTCATGCCGGTGGCCGGCGACTCGGACGGCGGCGGCGAGCGGCCGATCATCCAGGAGTGCTCGAAGCGGTTTTACGTGTCGCCGTTTCTCGACATGGACATGACCTACCTGTTCCAAATCGTCCCGCCGGGCAGGCGCGTGGGTATCGCCATCCACGGGCGCGACGCGCAAGGCCCGATCATCGTCGCTTCGCTGTTCGCGGAGCGCGCCGCCTTGACCGATGCCGGCCTGGCGCGTGCTTTCGCGACCTATCCGCTGCTGACCCTGAAGGTCATTGCCGGCATCCATTGGGAAGCCCTGTGGATTTGGCTCAAGGGCATCCGCCTGCGCGACCGGCCGCTCCCGCCGGTGCCGGCGGTCACGGTGGGCCGCACGCCCGACAACGAGGAACGCCGCCGCCATGTCGCTTGAAGGCCATACCAAAGCGGAAATCCTCGCGGGGGGACGGCGATTGCGACTCCCCGGCATCGGCCGTCCGATGCTGCGGCGCCTGTTCGCCTGTCTCGACACGCACCGGCTGACGATCGTGACGCCATCGGGCGAGCGCATTACCCATCACGCAGCGGCGGAGGGGCCCGAGGCGGTGCTGGTCTTCCACACCTGGCGCGCGTTGCGTCGCACCGTCTCCGGCGGCGATATCGGGTTCGCCAAGGCTTATATCGCCGGCGAGTGGTCGAGCCCCGATCTGACCACGCTGATTTCGCTGGCGGCCGAGCGTTGCGACTACCTGGGGACGGCGGTTCTCGGATGGCTGCCGCTGCGCGTCCTCAACCGGCTCCTTCACCGGCTCAGGTCGAACACCAAATCGCGCAGCCCGAAGAACATCGCGTTTCACTATGACCTCGGCAACGATTTCTACCGGCTGTGGCTCGATCGCAGCATGACGTATTCGTCCGCCTTTTACGAAAGCCCGGAACAATCGCTGGAGGATGCGCAGCAGGCGAAGCAGGCGCGCATCGTCGACCTGCTGGAGCTCGAGGGCGGCGAGAAGGTGCTGGAGATCGGCTTCGGCTGGGGCTCGCTCGCGGCGCGAATGGCGCGCCGCGGGGCGCGGGTGACCGGGCTGACCCTGTCCGAGCAGCAGCTTGCCTACGCCCAAGACCTCGTCGCGGCGGAAGGCTGCGCCGACCGGGTCGATCTGCGGTTGCAGGATTATCGCGACAGCGACGGCAGCTTCGAGCGGATCGTGTCGATCGAAATGTTGGAAGCGGTCGGCGAGGCCTATTGGCCGGCCTATTTCGCGACACTGCGCGACCGCCTGAAACCCGGCGGCAAGGCCGTGCTGCAGGCGATCACGATCCGCGAGGACCGGTTCGAGAGCTACCGCCGGAGCGCCGATTTTATTCAGCGCTACATCTTCCCGGGCGGCCTCTTGCCGACCAAGACGATCATCGCCGAGCAGGCGAAGTGCGCCGGGCTCGCCCTCAGCTCGGTCACGCCGTTCGGCGACAGCTATGCGCGGACCCTGGCGGAATGGCGCTGCCGATTCCTCGAAGTCTGGCCGGCCATCGAGCAGCTCGGCTTCCGGCCGTCGTTCAGGCGGCTCTGGGAATATTATTTGGCCTATTGCGAAGCCGGGTTCAGGACGGGGGCGATTTCGGTCGACCTCTACGCCCTGACCGGCTGAACCGTCACCCGCGTTCGGGCGCCGCCGACGCCTGATGGGCCAGCGTCGCGTCCCGGCTGCGCAGGGCGATGCGGCCGAGGCGCCGCTGGATAAGGCGGATCACGGCGAAACCGGCCTGCAACGGGATGCCGAAACACGCGACGCCGATCGCGAACAGCAGGAGCCTGTCGCCGATCGTCGGCAATTTTTCCGCCTCGCGCAGGATCACGGCGATGCCCTCGGTGACGCCGACCGCGGCGCCCGCGCTCGACGACATCACCAGCACGAAAAACGCGCGGGCGATGTTGGGCAGGATCAGCAAGCAGGCGAGCGGCGAGCCGGCGCGGAACTGGCGCAGCGCATCGACGCCGCTATCCGCGACATATGCGGCGGCATAGGGAACGAGCGAGATCGCGACGATCATCATCCCCGACACGCCGCCATGCGGCAGCGCGTTCAGCAGGAAGAACATGACGACAAAGGTCGGCGCCGCCCGCATCAGCGCGACCGCGGCGCCGGCAATCATGCCGGCCGCGCCGCCCTGGAGCCGGGCGATAGCGAGCAGCACGCCGAGGCCGAGCCCGAAGGCAAGCGCCATGCCGGCGATCTCGAAATTGACCGACATGCCGGCGAGGAACGCCGGCATGAAATCCGACGCCAGACGATCGATCAGCTGGGTCATGTCGCGACGCGGCTCCGTTCGAGAAGACCCTGGAACCTGCGGCACAGCCATACAACGGCGATGACCACGCTCGTGTAGAAGACCAGCAGCAGCGTATAGGTCGTGCCGCGACCGCTGGAGAACGAGGTGATATCGGTCAATGCGCTCAACAGCTCGGGCGCGCCGATAAAGCTCGCGATCGGCGTCCCCTTGGCGGCGTTGACCAGGAAGGCGACGATCTGCGTCGCCGAGCGGTTGAGCGCCCGCAGGAAGAGGTCGAGCTCGCCGCCTGGCGCATGGCCGTGTTCGGCGCGCAGCGTCAGGTACGCCTCGGAGATCGCCTGGCCGGCGTTGCTGCCGTTGCTGAGGCCGAGCGCCACGATCGCCGCGCCGAGCGCCATCGCCGGCGAATACGGGGCCAGTGCATGCATGACCGCAGCGGTAATCACCAGGGTCAGCAGGATGGGCGAGGATTGCAGCGCGACCGTGACCGCGCGGGCGAGCCACCGCAGGAGCTGCGACCGCGCCCCCATCGCGAAACCGAACAGCAGGGCGAAGGCGAGCGTCGAAACAAGCGCGCCAGCGATCAGCACCAGCGAGTTGGCGGCGCCGTTGAGGAACAGCGACCACGCCGGGGCGGTCTTCAGCATCGGCAGAACCAGCTCGAACCCGGTCAATCCGGCGAACCAGGTCTCGAACCGGACGACGCTGCCGGCAAACGGCGTCGGCTGCAGTTCGGCATTGGCCGCCGCCAGGACGCAGGCGGGGTTGGCGCTGCCGGTGTCGCTATTGCACTCGGGCCGCGCCCAGACGGCTTGCTGCTGCACGAGAAAATTCGTGCCGATCCGGTTGGCCTGGGCGGCGGCGAGGAAGATGCCGTCGCGGTGAAAGATCTGGCTGGTGAGGTCGAGCGCTCGCGCAAGGTCTTCGCTGCCTTCGCGCGCCACGCCCATTCCCCAGGGCGTTTGGGCAAAGCCGAAGGTGGCGGCGAACCGCGCCGCGAAGTTTGGCACGGTGAAGTAATAGGCGAAGAAGCTGTCGTCCTGCGCCGCCAGGGTGCAAGTCTGGTCGGCGAGGCGTTCGGGCAGCATGCCCGCGTCGTCGAACAGCATGAGGCGCGCGCCGTGCGAAACCAGCTCGGCGTTCGACCCGTTGCCGACGGTCGCACAGACGGTGCGGTCCCGGACATCCGGCCAATCGGCGACCGTGCGGCCGCGCTGCCCCACCAGCACTGTCTCCGACCGGTAATAGTGCGGACGGATAAAGCGAAGCTGGTTCTCGCGCTGGGTGTTGTCGCCCATCGTCGCGATAACGACGTCGACGCTATCGTCGGCCAGCATCGCGATCCTTGTCGCCGCCTTGACGCTGACGAAGTCGACGGCCACGCCGAGCTTCTGCCCGACGGCCTGCGCCACGTCGATTTCGTAACCCTGTCGGGCAGCGCCGGTGTGGACGGCGAATAGCGGATATTCGGCGCGCACCCCGACCCGGATCCGGCCGGTACAGAGGATGCGGACCAGGCGATCGATGCCGGTTTGGACGCAATTGTCCGGCGTCGCCGCCCGATGCGCCTCGGCAAGCAATTGGGTCAACGCCGCGTCGGGCGACGTCTCGGCGCGCGCCGATGCCGGCGCGGCGCCGAGGCCCGCCGCCGCCAGCAGCAGACAGGCGAGCGCGCGACGGCGAAATTCAGCCAAGACCGGCGCCGATCTCGACGACATGCATTTCGCCAAAGGCATAGGACCCGTAGCGGCAAATCGAGCGGCCGGCCTCAGCCAGCAGAATGTCTCGCGACATCAGGTCGAGCTTGTCGCCGGACAGGTTGACCAGCGCCGTCGTCGCGACCCGCACCGACAACCCGTCGCGCGCCACGAGGTCACGGGTCATCCCGAGGTCGACAAAGCCGTTATGGGTGATGATCGCACGGCCGCCGGGGGCGAGATGGGCGCCCAGGCCGGCGAGGAAACGGTCGAGCAGCCGCCGGCCGTCGGGCCCGCCCGAGCTCCAGCTTGGCAGCCGGCCGGCATAGCCCATAGGCTGCATGGGAAACTGCGGCAGGTTGGCGGCGATGAGGTCAAAGCGGCGCCCGTCGAGCGGCCGCCACATGTCGCCGCGATGCATCTCGACCCTGTCGCCGTAGCCGAGCCCGTGGAGCAGCACGGCGCCCGCCGCGACCGCCGCGCTTTCGATGTCGACCCCGCACAGCGAGGCGGCTCCGAGGTCGCCGATCGCGGCGAGCACGACGCCGCTGCCGCTGCCGATTTCCAGCGCGTTCGCGCCGCGCACAAATGGCGCGAGGGCGCGCAGCACCTGGATCAGCGCCGCGGTGTATTCGCTCGGCCGCAGCGCCGCGACCGCCGGCTCCGTGGCCTCGGCCGCCGCCGCCGATTGCGCCGAGATCAGGGACAACCCGGCCATCGGCGTCAGTCCGCCGCCTGCAAGGACACCCGGTGCATCGCTTCCAAGCCCGCGACGCGCTTCGCCATCTCTCGCCCCACCGTGTCGTGCGGGAATTCGGCGAGGATTTCCTCGTAGCGCTCGAGAGCCAGCGCGAAATCGTCGTGGATCAGCGCCTGGTGCGCCAGGCGAGTCAGCCGCGCCAGCCTCTGCGTCGCCGCGTCGGGCTCAAGCTCGGAGCCGGCGCCGTACGCCCCCATCAGCTCGTAGATCGGCACCTTGCTGCGGCGCCCCTTGACCGTGACGTCGTCGATCGGCCGGACGCAAAGCCGTTCCCCGGCTTCCTTGAAGACGGCATGGCTGATGCAGAGAAGGGTGCCGTACTCCTTGTTGACGCCTTCAAGCCGCGCCGCGACGTTCACCCCGTCGCCCATCACGGTGTAGCCCATCCGCTCGGCCGAGCCGATATTGCCGACGAGCACCGCATCGCTGTGGATGCCGATGCGAACCCGCAGCGGCTTGCGCTCCTCGCTGCGCCAACGCTGGTTGAGCGCATCCATGCCGCGCTGGATGCGCAGCGCCGCGACGCAGGCGCGCCAGGCGTGGTCATCGAGCAGGGCCGGCGCGCCCCAGAACGCCATGACGCCGTCGCCGATGAACTTGTCGATCGTGCCGGCCTCGGTGTTGACCGCCTTGGTGACGACTTCGAGATAGGCGGACACCTGCAGCATCAGCTCCTGGGTCGGCACCTCTTCCGAAAGCGTCGAGAACGCCTCCAGGTCGGTGAAGAAGATCGTCAGGAAACGGCTGTTGCCGCCGAGCTCGAGCCGCCCCTGCGAATTGACCAGCTGCCGGACGAGGCCGATCGGTACATACGCGGCGAACGACTGGACCGTGGCGCCGAGCGTATCGATCGCCTGGGCCAGTATCGAGATTTCGGCGACTGACGAATGCAGCGGCGGCACCACCTCGCCGTCGAGATGCTCGATCTGGGCGACGCTGGTAGCGAGCCTTTCGAGCGGTGCCGAGATCACCGCGGACAGGAAGTAGATGATCAGGATTTCGATCCCGATCGCGATCAGTCCCCAGATGAACAGGAGCTTGTTGTTGCGCTCGAAGGCGCTGGTGAAATCGGCGAGCGGGGTGACGGTGAAGAGCTGCCAGCTCTTGCCGAAGCGCACCGGCAGCATGGAGCAGCTCACGACGTAGTCGTTGCCGCCATACGAGACCAGATAGGGCTTTTCGCTCTCGCGCGGCCGCGCGCTGTAGGCGATCGCCGGCAATTTGTCGCCGAGCGAGGTGATGTGCTGGAGCGCGACCTCGCCGTCCTCGTTGGCATAGGTCTTCGCCAAGTCCGAATTGGCGAGCACGCCGCCTTGGGTGTCGAGGATGTAGCTCAGCGTTCCGGGGCTGATCTTGCGCTCCGAGAGGAAGTGCGACAGCCCGTCCAGCGTGATGTCGGCCGCCGCGACACCGCTGACTTTGCCGTCGGTGTAGATCGGCGCGGCGATGGTGAAGCCGATGAGGTTGAGCGCAGCGAAGACTTCGGGGTCGGTGATGACGAGCTTGCCGTCCTGGGCGGTCTGCCGATACCAGAGACGCGAGCGCGGGTCGTAATTGGTCGTCTGGCCGGAGGACCCGATCGGGTCGTGCTCCTCATTGAGAAAGACATAGTGATCCATCGCCGCCGCGGCGCCGGGCGGGTCGATCCAGCGATAGGCGTATTTGACGCCGGCGGGCGGCAGCGCGTTCTGGATCTTGAGGGCGGGATTGATCTGCCGCGCCTGGCGGAACGAGCCGTCCTGGAGGCCGACATAGATGCTGACCACCTTGTCGCTGTGCTGCAGGACGCTGAACAGATATTTGAGCGACCGGTTGTCCGAATAGAAGTCGGGCTGCTGGCTGCCGACCATCGCCGCGCTGCGGATCAGCGATTTGATCGGGTTGAACATGCCCTGGATGCTGTCGACCGCTTCGGTGCGGAAACGCTCGATCATCGCGTCGGCGTTCGCCCGCGCGGTCGCCTCGTTCGACACGTAGGTGAGGATGATGATCGCGAAGAAGACCGGCATCGTCAGCAGCACGAACAGCGCCACGATGCTCGGCCGCAGCCGCAATTTTCGCGCGGACAAGCGTTTCAGCGCGCGAGGGCGCCAGCGATCGGGCGTCCGGCCACCGGATGCAGCACGCAGAGACGGCATCAGCCCGCTGCTCGCCCGGCTGCCGGCTCAGGACGGCATTGCATTTGAGACAAATTCTGCATCTTTTGAAGTAACTCAACAAAGAATGTAACCAGAAGTTACAAATAGGGTCGGAGGGATAATAAAGCCTTAAAGCGAGCGGCGCGTCCTTACTTGCGCGGGGATGCAGGCTAGGGCGCGCTCAACAACGTCACGGTCGCCGAAATCGAGGCGGCGTGCGGCACGCGACGGCTGTCGCGGCGCCGCGGCGGGGCTCGACGCGTTCCGCACGGCGCGCCTGAAGTACTGGTCGACGAGGGCGCCCCCGACCCAAACAACTGATCTGCCCCCGCCCCGCGGCGCTGGGTGCTGCCGGCCGCATCCGCCCGCCGCGGTCGCGTCACGCTCCGGCTCGTGGTAGATTGCGCCGCAACCGCCGGGCGAGACTGGCGAGCGGAGCTTGCTGGCGCTCTCGGCGGCTCGCTGAAGACGGCGACGATCTTGGCCTCACGTCCCGCCACTGCTCGGCTCGGCCGCGGAGGGATCGAAGCATGCACCGGCGAAAAATTCTCCGATTGCTTGGCGGCCTCGGGTTCGCGGCTCCTCTGGCCGCCTTGGCGCAAAACCCGTCCAAAACCTACCGGGTGGGTCTGCTCGGCGCCGGGTTGCCGATCACCGATAACAGTCCGTTCGGCGCGGCGCTGATCAAGGGCCTCGCCGAGCATGGCTACCAACTCGGCAAAAATTTGGCGTTCGAGCGGCGCGGCGCGGAGGGCCATATCGATCGCCTTCCGCAGCTCGTCGCCGAGCTCGCGGCGAGCACGGTCGATGTCATCGCGGCCACCGGTTATCCGCCGGTGCTCGCCGCCAAACAGGGGACGACGCTACCCATCGTCGCGGTCAACGCCGGCGATCCGGTCGCCACCGGGCTGGTCGCCAATTTGGCGCACCCCGGCGGCAATCTGACGGGAATTTCCGACGTATCGGCGGAAGTGACGCCGAAGCGCCTGGAGTTTCTCAAGCAGATTGCGCCTAATTTGCGTCGCGTGGCGGTGTTGTGGAACGCCGACGATTTGGGGATGACCCTGCGCTACCGCGCGTCGGAGGCGGGAGCCCAGGCGCTGGGCATCACGGTGGTGCCGCTCGGCGTGCGCGAGCCCGACGATTTCGGGCAGGCGTTCGCGGCGATGGCGAGCGACATGCCGGATGGCATTCTGATGGTTACGGATTCGCTCACGGTGCTCAATCGCAAGCGGGTCTTCGACTTCGCGGCGGCGCACCGGGTGCCCGCCATCTATGAGTTCGGTTTTTTGGTCCATGACGGCGGTCTGATGTCGTACGGGCCGGATGACGGCGAAAGCTATGGCCGGGTGGCGGCTCTCGTCGCGCGCATCCTCGGCGGGGCGAAGCCCGCCGATCTGCCTTTCGAAGAACCGACCAAGTTCGCCTTGTTCATCAACCTGAAGACCGCAAAGGATTTGGGACTGACGGTGCCGCCTCTGCTGCTGGCGCAGGCGGACGAGGTCATCGAGTGAGCGCCGAAAGCCCCGGAGCCTCCGCCCTGCCGTTCGAGCCGCGCCCCGAGGCCGGCCCGGCGGCGGCGCAGGCCGCGCCGCCCCAGCGGCCAAAGGGCCGGCTGTTCCGCAAATATGTGCTGTTTTTCGTCGGGCTGGTGGGGGTGGCGCTGCTGGTCAATGGCGGGTTCGATTTCTGGTTCGGCTACCAGGAGAACAAGGCGGCGCTGATCCGCGTCCAGCAGGAGAAGGCCGACGCGGCGGCGCAGCGCATCCAGGAATTCATCGAGGAGATCGAGCGCCAGATCGGCTGGACGACGCACGCGCAATGGTCGGCGGCGCCGCTCGACCAGCGCCGGTTCGACTATGTGCGGCTGCTGAGCCAGGTGCCGGCGATCACCGAAATCTCCGAGCTCGACGGCGACGGCAAGGAGCAGCTCAAGGTGTCGCGGCTGGCGATCGACGCGGTGGGCAGCGGCCAGGATTTCTCGCAGGCCCCCGCCTTCACCGAGGCGCGCGCGCACAAGATATGGTTCAGCCCGGTCTATTTCCGCAAGGAGTCGGAACCCTACATGACCCTGGCGCTGGCGCGCGCCGGACGCAATGCCGGCGTCACCATCGCCGAGGTCAACCTGAAGCTGATCTGGGACGTCATCACCGGGCTCAAGATCGGCCAGGGCGGGTATGCCTATGTGGTCGACGCGCACGGCCGGCTGATCGCCCACCCCGACATCAGCCTCGTTTTGCGCGACACCGATTTTCAGCACCTGCCGCAGGTTGCCGCCGCGCTGGCGCAAAGCCCCGCGATGACGGCGGTATCGGTCGCCCGCGACAACGCCGGCCGTTCGGTGCTGAGCGCGCACGCGGCGATCGCGCCGCTCGGCTGGCTGGTCTTTGTCGAGGTGCCGCTGCGCGAAGCCTTCGCGCCGCTCTACGGCGCGGCGTTGCGCAGCGCGGTGCTTATGGTGCTGGGGCTTGGGGGAGCGACGCTCGCCGCCCTCTTCCTCGCCCGCCGCATGACCGGCCCGATCCGGGAAATGCAGGAAGGCGCCGCGCGGATCGGCGCCGGCGACCTCGACCGCCGCCTCGACATCCACACCGGCGACGAACTGGAGGCGCTGGCCCAGCAGTTCAACAACATGGCCGCGGGTCTTCAGACTTCCTACGCCGAGCTCGAACACAAGGTCGAGGAGCGCACCGCCGAATTGTCGGAGGCGCTCGACCAGCAGACCGCGACCGCCGAGGTCTTGCAGGTCATCAACTCGTCGCCCGGCAATCTCGCGCCTGTGTTCGACGCGATGCTGGAAAAGGCGACGAGCCTGTGTGAGGCGGCCTACGGGGTACTATGGACCTACGACGGACAACGAATGAGCCCGTCGGCCGTGCATGGCGAGGAGAAGATCGCCGCGGCGTTGCGGGACCTGGGACCCTTGGTGCCGGCGGAAGGCAGCCTGGGCGAGCGGCTTTTGCAGGGCGAGCGGGTCGTCCACATCACCAATGCCGAAGAGGATCAGTCCTATCGCGTGGGCAGCCCGGCGCGACGCGCGCTGGTCGATGTAGCGCATGCTCGTACACTCTTGGGAGTTGCGCTGCGCAAGGACAACCGCGTTCTCGGCCTCTTCAGCATCTATCGCCAGGAGGTCCGGCCGTTCACCGACAAGCAGACCGCGCTCCTGGAAAATTTCGCCGCCCAGGCGGTGATCGCGATCGAAAACGCCCGCCTCATCACCGAGACGCAGGAGGCGCTCGACCAGCAAACCGCGGCCGCTGAGGTCTTGCAGGTCATCAATTCATCGCCCGGCGACCTTCAGCCGGTTTTCGACATCATGCTCGACAAGGCGATGCATCTGTGCGGCGCGGCGTTTGGCATGATGATGGTGACGGACGGCAGGCAATTCCCCACCGTTGCCGCCCTCGGCGTACCGCCCGCCTTCGCGGAGTTCCGCAGGCATAATCCGGTCTCGATCGAAGAGGGGCCGGTTTTTGCCCGCCTCGTTGGCGGCGAGACATTCGTTCATTCGATCGATCTCAAAGACGACGAGGCCTACCGGCGCGGCATCCCGCAGCGTCTAGCCCTCGTCGATCTCGGCGGCGCGCGCACCTCCCTCGTGGTCGCGCTGCGCAAAGACGACGCGCTGCTGGGTCTCCTGCAGATTTATCGCCAGGAGGTCCGCCCGTTCTCCGACAAGCAGATTGCACTGCTGCAGAATTTCGCGGCGCAGGCGGTGATCGCGATGGAGAACGCGCGGCTCATCACCGAGACGCGCGAGGCGCTCGACCAGCAGACCGCGACCGCCGAGGTGCTCGGGGTCATTAATTCTTCGCCCGGCGACCTCGCGCCGGTGTTCGACGCGATTTTGGAAAAAGCCCATAGCCTTTGCGGCGCCGCTCTCGGCGCTTTGGGAATCTATGACGGCGAAAAATGGCGCGCCGTGACGCTGCACAGCTATCGGGAACCGCTGGCGGAACGGCTGCGGCAAGGGTGGGCCGGTCCCGATCACCCGTTTGTACAGCCGCTGCTCGACGGCGCGCGCTTTGCTCAATTTTCTGATCTGGCGCAGATCGACCATCCCATCGCTCGCGCGGCGTTCGAGGCTGGCATCCGCACCCTGTTGATCGTGTCGCTCCGCAAAGACGAAGCGCTCCTCGGTACGATTTCCGCGGCGCGCCTTGAGGCTAGGCCGTTCTCCGACAAGGAGATCGCGCTGCTGGAGAACTTCGCCGCCCAGGCGGTGATCGCGATCGAGAACGCGCGCCTCATCACCGAGACGCAGGAAGCGCTCGAACAACAGACCGCGACGGCCGAGGTGCTCGGCGTCATCAACGCCTCGCCCGGCGATCTCGCCCCGGTGTTCGATGCGATATTGGACAAGGCGCATGCCCTGTGTGGAGCGACGCGTGGGACCTTGTTCCTTTTCGACGGTGACATTTTCCGCGCGGCCGCTGTCCACGGCTACCCGGAAGAGCTGGCCGAGCAGTTGCGCCAGGGGGGCAGCGCTTCCCCAACCTCGGTCTTCGCGTCGCTGTTTACCGGCGCGCGCCTGGTTCACAATCCCGATCTGAGGGAGGTCGACAATCCCCTTGCCCGCGCGGTCGCCGAGCGTGGCGGAGTGCGCACCAATCTGCTGTTGCCGCTGCGCAAAGACGATGTGCTTCTCGGCGTGATTTCCTGCAATCGGCAGGAGGTCCGCCCCTT
>Ga0209483_1001599_pt1 | contig 16909 bp, 16 predicted proteins | sample NGEPerA_FD_184508 | JGI IMG/M metagenome (GOLD analysis project Ga0209483, IMG submission 184508) | Arctic peat soil microbial communities from the Barrow Environmental Observatory site, Barrow, Alaska, USA - NGEE PermafrostL2-A... | ecosystem: Environmental > Terrestrial > Soil > Wetlands >... | reverse complement strand
CGAGAAGAGCGCGGCGCGGATCGGCGGGCAACAGCGCCGCGCTCTTCTCGCCCAGATGCAGCAGGATCGCGCCGCTTTCGAAGATCGAGATGTCGCCATCGGTCAGCCACGGCACCTGGCCGAAAGGCTGGTGCGACAGATGTTCGTCATCGCGGTCGCGAAACTTCACGCCTTCGACGCGATAGGGCAAGCCTGCCTCTTCCAGCGCCCAACGCACGCGGATGTCGCGCACAAAACCCCTGGGCGACTTGGGCACCCAATCGAACGTGGTGAGGACCAGCTCGCCCATCCGCCATCTCCATTAATTGACGTTGTATTATGACGGCATCATCCAATCTTTGTAAGTTTGGTGAAAGCATTTTCCGTCGCGCAAGCCATGCTCGCGGCAAGAATCTCTCTGCGTTTCCTGTTAGCTTTGAGTCGGCTTGGGGGGATGCATATGCCAAGAGTCGTGTTGTTGGCCATATCCATGGCGGTGGCAGGCTGTGCCACGCCACCCTCCTCGCCGCATCACGCGGTGCGCTGACTACGCCATGGCTCTTTTTATCTTCAATCTTCTGGCGATTGTGATCGGCGGCTTCGCCTTGGCGGCGCTGGGCATCTTCGGAGCCCCCATCCTCCGGCGCGCGCTCGCCGCCCTCCGCACAACTTTTCGCTCCTGATCCCTACTGCCTTTCGCAATCCGACTGTCCCTGGCAGGTCAGGCCCGAAACACAGACCATCTTGGCGAAGCTGGGCAACAGATTCACATCGGCGATGGCGCGGATATAGGCGGCATTGAAACATGCCATCCCTCCCGTGCCGCTGGCGCAGGCGCGCTTTTCGGTTTCATTCGCTGCATCCAGTTTGGTCCTGAGCGATCCCGGCAGCGCGTCGTGGAAATTCACTTCGATCAGATCGTCCAGCTCGCCCGTGCTCAGCCATTCCAAATGCTTGGCCGGGCATTGTTTGGCCAGAGCTGCGTGAAAGGGCGCGAAGTCATCCGTCTGTCCGCCGGCGGCCCCAGAAAACAGCATGGGTGGAATCAGCGCCAACGCGGCCACGCTCATCATTCCCAACCATCGCATGGCTTTCATCCAACCCTGGACCGGAATGCCGCGCGCGCGTTGCCGGTGAAGGCGAACGCCAGCGCCACCGCCAGCACCAAGGCGATCAAATCGGCCTGCCAATCATAATAGCGGGAGAGGAATTCCGGCATCCTGCCGAACTTGATGGCGAGGACGAGCGGCGCGGCATGCGAGAGAATGAAAATCACCAGCAAGCTCCAGCGCGCCCAATTCTGGCGGCGGAAGGCGGCAAGCCAGGCCAGCCCCACGAACACCGCGACGCGGATGATGGTGGAGATCAACGTGATCATCCACGCATTGCGCGCCAGCGCCGCGCGCATCGGGGCGGGAATCTTGGCCAGCGCCGTCGTCATCTCGGCGGGCGGAAATTCCATCACCCACAGCATCGAGGCCACCCAATACGCGGCCACGGCCGCAACCAGCCAGAAGAAGACCTTCAGATGCGACGGCATGGGCCACCCTCCCCGATTCGGGTGACAAGATTAGGCATTTTCGGCGTTTGGCGTCACGTTTGGGGCTGCGAAGCCGCCGCAAAAAAACGGGCGGCACTGGGCCGCCCGTTTCCTTGATCGTCCGCGAAGGACGCTATCCGGCTCGGATCAGAGCGTTACCCAGACGCCGCCCTTATAATAGCCGCGCCCGTCATGATAGTCGCGGTAATGGTGGGTGTCGTCCCAATGCTGGTGGAAATACCAATCGTCGGGATGGATCTGCACGCCTACCGCGGGGGGATATTTGTAATTCTGGTCGGTATGCCAGCAATCGCCCTCGGCGTTGCAGACCACGCGTGCCGACGCGGCGCCTGCCGTGACGGCCAGGGCGCCCGCAGCCAGGAACAAGGCGATGGCGGTGGTTGATAAGGCCTTTTTTGCGGAAATCATGTGGGGTTCTCCAGCTAGAGGAAGGGTAAGGCTAAGGGTAAACGGACGGGGGAAGGTGCCGCCCGTTTACCGGCCAGGACTGTCGCTATGGGAACGGCTGGGACCAGCCATTGTTCCAGCGAATTCCCGCATTGGCGGGATTTAACTTCCCGCCGCCTGAAATCGAAATGTGAGCAATTCAGAACAGAGTGGGCGCGAACATTGGGGCATGGTGGTATGCCGGAAAGACAGCGCGCGCCCCCAAGCCCACACCCTCAGCGCCCTGATTCGGTGGAATGGGCGGGGTTCTCCCCGCCCATTTCTTTTCCACCCGGCCGGGTCGCCGCATTCAGCGAGGCATTGCAAAATGACGCCCGTGAGACACCGCCGCCGAATGGTCATAGCGATGGCGTGCATCATGATCCCGCTGATGGGCATTCCCGCCGTTACCGCCGCCACTCCGGCGGAAGCCTTCGTCTCGGACAACATTCAAAAAGGGCTTGGCACGCTCAACGATCCGAAATTGTCCGCAGGCCAACGAAGCGAACAATTCGAGCGCTTGCTCCTGACCATCACCGATATGGATCGCGTCGCGGCGTTCACGCTCGGGCAATATGCGCAGGCCGCATCGCCGGCCGACCGGGCCGCCTTTGCCGCCGCATTCCAGAGTTATTCGGTCGCCGTCTATCGCTCCTATTTGGAGAAATACGCCGGCCAAACGCTGAAGGTGATGGGATCGAGCCAACATGCCCCAAACGATTTTATCGTCGTCACCAACATGATCGATCCCAATGACCATGGCGGACAACCGCCCTTGGAAGTGGATTTTCGCGTTCGCACCGATACCGGCAAACCCGTGATCACCGATCTGGGCGTCGCGGGCGTTTGGCTCGCCATCGCAGAGCGCGATCAGTTCGGCGCGTTCCTGTCCAAGAATCATGGCGACATCAATGCCCTGGTGGCGCATCTCCATGAGGTCACGAAAAACTATCGGTGATCACGGACGGGCGGACGCGCGCGCTACTGAAGACCGCCGAAAAACCATAAGGCCAGGATGATGATGAGGACGAGGCCCAGGACGCCGCCCAGGCCGGCGCCGCCATAATTCCTGTGCGCGTAGTAACCGCCGCCGCCGCCGAACACCAACACCAGCACCACGATAATCAATAACAAACTCATTGCGGCGATCCCTGAAGCTGCTCTGCAACCTGTCCTTGAACATGCGGGAGCGAATCGAAGCGCGAGGCAAAAGTTGCATGGGCGATCGAAACATTCATGCCCGCCCCACTGCTTGTGGTTTGAACTTGAGCCTCCAGCCGGCGGGCCAACGCTATGATGATCGACGAGCCAAGGCCGAGCTTGGCGGGTGCAACCTGGGTCTCCGGCCGCCCGACTCCATTGTCCGACACCGAGAGCTTCCAATCGGCGCCGTTCACTTCGTAACGCACGGCGATGGCGGCGGCCTTGCCGCGGTCCGGAAACGCATATTTCAGGGCGTTGATGACGAGTTCGGTGACGATCAGGCCCAGGCTGACGGCATCGGCCGATAACAGCGCGCCTTCGTCGGCCGATACGTTGAGCGTGGCCGGATGGCTTTCGCCGATGATCGACTGGCATAGCGAGGTGCACAATTTCGTCAGATAGGGACCCATCTCGACCAGGTCCTTGCCGCCATGGCAGTTCAAATGCTGCTGAACCGCGGCCAGGGACATGACGCGGCGATGCGCATCTTGCAGATGCCCGCGCGTCTCCTCCGACGAGACCGCGCGCGCTTTCAGCATCAGGATGCTGGCGATGATCTGCAGGCTGTTGACGATGCGGTGTTCCATCTCCGCCAGCAGCATGCCCTTCTGCCGCAGAAGCTCGTCGGTTTCCTCTTGAAGACGCTCCTTCTCATGTTCGATCGCGCGGCGCTGGGTGAGGTCCTCGAATCCCAGAAGCACAACATTGTCCATGCCGATCTCGCGGGGCGCCTTGCGCGCGTGGAGCAGCAGAGTGCGCTCGCCGATGCGGGGAAAATCATGGGTCAGCTCAAAGCCTTCCAGCGCCGCCTGTCCGGAGGCGACAAGGCGCAGCAGGGCGCGCAGGCCGGGGGTTTCCCAGGCTCCGCCGTCCAGGGCGAACAGCCCTTCATCCTGGGTCTCGTCCGCGGTTAGCTCGAAATAACGGTGAAACGACCCGCTGGCCAATTGGATGTTCAGGTCGCCGTCCAGCACCACCAACGGCTCGCGAATAGTCTCGATGACGACCTGCGCGAACGAACGCGCGTCATCAATCCTGTGGAGAAGCGTGGTCGTTGTCATTTTTCTTGCCCGGCGCCGTGACTGTCGCGAGCTTCCGCGCTGGCCATTGGCGGCCTTAAGGCGGGAACCAGGAACCCCCGGCGAGCGTGAATCTACCACCCGCGATTGAGGTGTTGCTGTGCAATATTGCTCATTGCGAAAAGCCCGTGCTTGCGCGGCGGCGCTTATCAAATGTTATTTTGTTTTCAGGCCAGACTCGGGTAAAATATGGCGTTTTCGCGCATCGGCCCGCGATTTCCCCAAGGACAGCATCACATATGCCGAGCAAACGAAAAACAATGTTCGATCCGTCCGAGTTTCTTGCCCAGGCGGGCACGGGACGGACGGTTGCCGCATTCCCGAAGGCCGGCGTGATCTTCAGCCAGGGCGAAATTGCCGATGCGGTGTTCTTTATTCAAAAAGGCAAGGTCAAGCTGACGGTGGTGTCCGAGCAGGGCAAGGAAGCCGTGGTCGCGGTCCTGGGCGTGGGCGAATTCTGCGGCGAAGGATGCCTGGCGGGACAATCGCGGCGCATGGCGACCGCTTCGGCGCTGAGTGATTGCGAGATCATGCGGCTGGGGAAACCGGCGATGCTGCGCGTCCTTCACGCCGAACCGCGTTTTTCCGAAATGTTCGTCGCGTACCTCCTGACCCGGACGATCAAGGTGGAAGAAGATCTGGTCGATCAGCTTTTCAATTCCAGCGAAAAGCGCCTGGCGCGCGCCCTTCTGCTGCTCGCGAATTTCGGCAAGGAGGGCAAGCCCGAGCCCATCGTCACCAAAGTCAGCCAGGAGATGCTGGCCGAGATGATCGGCACCACCCGCTCGCGGGTGAGCTTCTTCATGAACAAATTCCGCAAGCTTGGCCTGATTTCCTATAACGGGCACATCGAGGTGCACAATTCCTTGTTGAGCATGGTTCTCCACGAAAAGCCGCGCATCGATGCCGACCACAAGGACGCCGAACTGGTCGCCGAAGAGTGAGGAGCGGCGCGCGCGTGAGCAGGTTCGCGGCGTCGCCCGGGGTTCTCAACGAATAATCCAGATGCCGGAAGGCGTGGGGAATGCATAACCCTGCGTGGCGATCCCCACCTTGATACGGGAAGATGCTTGCAAGCGATCATTTTCATCGCCCACCTTGTCGAATAAAGACCCTCGATCCGGACATTTCCGGCCTGGAGTGGCGAAAAAACCCGCACGTCATCGGTACGGTATTCGGCAATTGGATTGCCGGACGCCTAATCGGGAGATGTCCGGAACACCAGGATCGACGAAGCCGATCTCAAGACGCCTGCGCGCGCCGCCACAAAAAGCCGGTCCCATTCCGGCACGAAAAGACTCGTCCGGGCGCCGGGCGATGTGCGGACCCGGGACAGCACATGAAGCCCGGCCTGATCGCGAGCCATGACATCAACTTCGCCCGAACCGCAACTAAGATAAAAAAACTTGCGGTCGCCATCGAAGTACACGTCGTCCGCGTCGCCGCAGGCGTTCGCGCTGGCAATCACCTGGCCGGAATTGCCGTCGAGCAGCGCGAGTTTCGATTGGCCGCGAAAGACGACCGCCAGGTTGCCGCCATCATCCAATATCATGGGAAAATTGGATGAGAATTCCGGCTTCCAGATTTTGATGACCTTCGCGGAATCCAAATCCGCGACGACGATCTGCCCGGCGTCCGGCACGTTGATGAAGACATGGCTGTCCGAGAGCCGAAAACTTTCGGGGTGCCCGGCAAGGGGGATGTCCAGCAATTTCCGCATGGTCTGCAAGTCGATGATCGCCAAAGCGCCGCCGCCATAGCCGACGATGGCATGGCCATTGCGGGGATCGATTCTGAGATTGTCGGCATCGTCGCCCAGCGCCAGGACGCCGCGCGCCGTGAAATCCGCTCCCGAGTAGGACCGGAGCGTGCCATCGCCGCCGCTGGCGACCATGAGCTGATCGGATTTGGCGTCATAGCCGATTCCTTGCGGCTCTTTCAGACCGGTGATGCGATGAACGACTTTGCCGGCGGCCAAATCCACGACATCGACCGTGCCATTTCCCAGTTCGGCGACAAACAAATGCCGGCGGGGCAAATCGACCGCCATGTGATCGATCCGGCCGCCGGTGTCGGGCAGCATGAGCGATGGTTGTTGCACAAGGAGTGGGGATGCGACGGGTTGCGCTGTCGCGTCCGCCAGGACCGCGAATACCGCCGCCGCCGCGAGGGCGACGGCGCAACCGAAACGGCGAATGAGAGACCGCGCCTTCACCCTTTATGTTTCCTGCGAAATTGTTCGTACGTGTCGTCGAACAATTCCTTGCCCCGCGCCATCCGCGCCTCGTCTTCGCCCTGGTTGCGACAGATGCCGGCAATCACATGGGCGATGCCGCTGGTTTCCGGCCGGCCGAATTTCGCGTCCTTCAGATCGATGTCGTGGATGATCTCTGCGATTGCCTGCAAGGCGGCGTCCTTGATTCCGGCGCGCTCGATCAAAACCTCGAAAGAGCATTTGTCCCCTTCATGGGTGAATTCGCCATCCTGCATGTCGTAACGCAGTTCCCCCGGCTTCACGTCATACGTTTTGCCAATCACGAACTTGAAGATGCCTTTGGGATCGATGAAGCGGCGTATCAGCCAGGAACAGGCGATGCGGTCCACATGGATGCCCTCGCGCGTCACCCAGGTTCGCCCGGTCAGTGACGTGGGAGCGGCAGGGACAGGCCGGCCGCCCTTCTCTTTGGTGATGGAGCGATGTTCCAATTCCGCCAGCAGCGCTTCGGCGGTAACCCGGCTGCTGGGTTCGAAAAAATCGATTTGTTCGATCTCCGCCAGGCGCTGCCTGAATTTCGGCAATATCGCCGCCGAATCGGCTTTGCTCCTGGTCTTGGCGGAAGCGCGTCCGACTTCACGCAATTGCTTGATCAGGGCCTCATAATCCTGATCGCGGGCGGTGTTGAACAACGCCCGTACTTGATCATCGCGCAGGCCAAAAACAAATTCCGCCTCCAGGACCGCGCCGCTTCCACCATTCCGGTCGATGTCGCGCAATATCCGTTCGAAATCCCGGCGTGCCTGTTCTCCGGCAGGGAGGACATACAGCGAGTTTTTCAGTCCTACCGCGCCTAGGGCTTGGAGAGACCGCCAGATTTTCACGCGCAGATAGGCGGGCTTTGCGGGCAATTGGTGCACGAGAAGCAGCCAGCGGGAACCAGGCGCGGCGGATTTCCTGGGCGCACTCATGATACGGTTATATCATAGCGTTGACACATGGAAATGAGCGTATCAGATATTTCAACCCCGGTGATCGTTTTCCGGCAGAAGAGGAAGGCGCGATGACGTCGGACCGCCGCAACTTCGTTTTGGGTCTTGCCGCCGGCGTCAGCTGGTTTCCCGCATCTGCCAAGGCCGAGCCCTGCGCCGCGACCCGCGTGTTGTTCGTCTGTCCCATGGGCAGCGTGAAGAGCGCCATCGCGCGCGAAGAGTTGCGGCGCGCGGTCAAGGCGCGCGGCCTGCCCGTCATGGTCCAGTCTCGCGGCCTGACGCCTACCAACGACATATCTCCCGCGCTTGCCGCGCATCTGCGCGATGACGGAATAAATCCGCTTGCCGATCCTTTGCGCCGCTTCACCAAGGCGGATACGGAAAAAGCGGATATCATCATCGCCTTCGACGAAGCGGCCAAGGCGCCTGGATTGGAACAGGCCACGGTCTGGAACAGCCCATCATGGAACGACGATTACGCCCACGCTAAAGAGACGATGGATCAGCGCATCACGAAACTCACCGATGAGTTGGCCCAACGGCCCTGCACGAAGCGATAGTCAGTCATGCGGCCCGCCAAATGGATTTTCATTGCAGGCGTGGTCGTGGTGACCCTGGTAGGCGTCGCCTATGCGTTTTTCGTTCCCGGCCTGTCCAGCGCGCGGCAAACACCTTCGGCGTTTGAGACCGAAGTCGCCACCTATCTTCTGCATCACAGCGTGCCCGATGCCGCCATCCGCGCGGTCAATCCGCTGGGCACGAGGCCCGAGCCCGCGTCGCTGCGGGAAGGTCACGATCTCTATATGAGGAATTGCGAAACCTGCCACGCCCATGACGGCGGAGGACAAACCCAGCTCGGCGCCAATGTCTTTCCCCGTCCGCCGGTCTTGAAAGACGCCGTGCAGTCGATCAGCGACGGCGAGATGTTTTATCATATCCGCAATGGCATCCGGAACACGGCGATGCCGGCATGGAATTTCCCCGACCGGCAGGTGTGGGAGCTGGTGTCTTATATCCGCACCCTTCCCGTCACGGCGCCCATAACGCCCGGCGACATCGCCACAGAGCAGGCGACGGCGGTTATCGGCGCGCATTATGTGGGCTCGCAAGCTTGCCAAGGCTGCCATCAGGAGATCTATGCGCGCTGGTGGAAGACGCGCATGGCCAACATCGTGCGCGACCCCAAAATCCATCCCGACGCCATCATCCCGGACCTGTCCACTATTCCGGACGGGCTGCCCAAGATCACCAAGAACGATATCGATTTCGTTTATGGCAGCCATTGGAAGCAGCGCTATTTCAAGAAGCAGGGCGACACCTATGTGCCGCTGCCCATCCAGTGGAACATCGCCACCAAGGCCTGGTCGAAATATCATGTCGCCGATCAGGGCGGCGATTGGTGGGCGCAATATTATCCCGATCCCAAGGGCGACAATTCCAACCGCCCGACCGGGCCGCTCTGCGACGGTTGCCATTCGGTCAACTACAATCCGGGCACCAAGCAGCCCAGCGAATGGAATGTGGGTTGCGAGCAATGCCATGGCGCGGGCAGCGCCCATGCCGCCCATCCCGCTTTGGCGAACATCCTCAATCCCGGGCGTCAGGATTATGTGCATGCCAGCGACACCTGCATCGCCTGTCACAGCCAGGGCCGCCCGCTGCAGAATCCCGTCAAAGGGCAATATTACGACTGGCCGGTGGGCTATTACGCGGGACTGAAGCTTGCCGATTACTGGCAGCTTGAGGACCATAAACTGGGCGAGACCAGCTTCACCCATTTCCCCGACGGCACCGCGCACAAGAACCGCATGCAGGGCAATGATTTCGTGCAAAGCCTGATGTACACACGCGGCGTCACGTGTTTCAGCTGCCACGATCCGCATGGCAGCGACAATGACGCGATGCTGCGCAAGCCCATCAACGAAGTCTGTTCCATGTGCCATGGCGCGGGCAGCCAGAACGGCCCGCATGCGGCCAGCATCGAGGCCCACACCCACCATCCGGCGGGCAGCCCGGGCAGCCAATGCGTCGCTTGTCACATGCCGAAGATTTTACCCCAGCTGCCGGGCGGACCCTTTGTCTCCACCCACAATTTCCATTTCATTACGCCGGTCGAAACCGACACGATGAAGATTCCCAATGCCTGCAATACCTGCCACGCCGACAAGGACACCAAATGGGCGGCGGCGGCGATCAAGGGCTGGAGCGACAAGTCGCCCTGGCGGATGAATCCGTAAGGAGTGGTTTCCGGGCGGTTGCCTATGTACAAGTGAGCGGGGGACACATACGGGATTTCGGTGGAGCGCCGGCGGTTCAGGCTAGCATTGCTGCTGGCGGCTTCTTTGCCGGTCGCCGCCATCAATAGCGCGCAAGCCCAACGCGCTTCTGAGAATGCCGTGACCGCCGCCGAAGACGTGTTCGGCACCACGGTCGGCAATGAAAGCATCGGCATCTACAACAATTTCGACGTGCGGGGCTACTCGCCGCTCCAGGCCGGCAATGTCCGCATCGAAGGGCTTTATTTCGACCAGGTGGGCGACGAGAATGACCGCATCGAGGAATCCTCGCGCATCCGGGTGGGCATCGCGGCGCAGGGTTATGCCTTTCCCGCGCCCACCGGCGTGGTGGATTATTCGCTGCGCAAGCCCGGCGGCGCCGCGGATCTGAGCGTCCTCAGCGAAGGGAGCAGCTTCGGCTATTACACAATGCAATTCGACGGCGCCGTGCCCTTGGGCGACAAGTTCAGCCTGGGCGGCGGCATCGGCATGAATCGCGGCGTGTTTCCCGGCGGCGGCAGCAATTACGAAGGCGATATCGGATTGCTGGCGAGATGGCGGCCGCTGCGCAATCTGGAAATCCTGCCTTTCTGGGCGCGCAAGAACACCTTTGTGCAGAAGGAAGGCGAGGCTTATGAGCCCGTCGGCGATTTTTTGCCCAGCCCGACGCCGCCCCGGCATTTCTATGGGCCGAAATGGGCGCTGGGCCAGGATTTCAGCGTCAATTACGGCGCGGTGGTGAATTACAATTTGCCGTCATGGCTGGTGCGGCTGGGACTGTTCCGCTCCGAATTGGCCAGCCCCAAAAGCAGCTTTCCCCAACTCGAGAATCTTCTGCCCGATGGCCATGGCGAGCTGGAGGTGGATTTGAATCCGCCTTTGCATCTGGGTTCGACCAGCGGCGAATTGCGGGTCGAGAAAATCTTTTCCCGAGGCGCGCGCGCGCAGCGGCTGATCTTTTCGCTGCGCGCGCGCAACTGGAACGGGCTTTACGGCAATTCCGTCACTATGGATGTAGGGCCGCAAACGATCGGCCAGCAGCTGCTCGATGCGCCAAAGCCGCAAGTGCAATTCGGCCCGCCGACCCACGATCATGCCGATGAGCGCTGGCTCGGCTTCGCCTATGAGCTGGCGCGCAAGGATTGGTTCGAACTCAGCCTGGGCGTGCAGAAGGCGCGCTATCACAAACAGACCCTGACGCCGGGCGAGCCGCCTGCCCTGCTCGATACCGATCCCTGGCTTTTGACCGCCTCGGCGACCGGACATGTGAACCAGAAGATCGCTGTGTTCGCCGCCTTCACCCAGGGGCTGGAGGATAACGGCATCACCCCCAGCAATGCCGTCAACAGCAACGAGGCATTGCCCGCCACCACGTCGCGCCAAAGCGAAGGCGGCGTGCGCTGGACGATCCTGCCGCGCACCAATTTGGTCGCCGGTGTCTTCGATCTCAAAAAACCTTATTTCAACCTCGATCCCTCGAACGTCTATCGGGACCTGGGACAGTTGGAGAACAAGGGCGTGGAGATCTCGCTGTCGGGCAGTCCGGTAGAGCAACTCAACCTGGTGGCCGGCGGCGTCTTGTCGGAGCCGACGGTGAGCGGCGAAGCGGTCCGGCTGGGCGTGACGGGCGACAAGCCGGTCGGGCTTTATTCGCGCAAATTCGTGCTGGGCGCCAATTGGCGTCCGCCGGGCTGGGCCGGCCTGTCCTTCGATTTCGCGGCAAATTACTACGGCAGCGTGCCCGGCACCCTGGACGATGCCGTGTCGCGGCCCGCCTATACGACCTTCAATTGGGACACGCGTTATGAATTCAAGATGGCGGGCGAGAACGCCTCGCTGAAATTCGCGGTAAACAATATCGCCAATGTGCGCGAACTCGCCGTGTTCGACGCCGGCACCTATGGCATCTTCTTCGGCAGCGGACGGCGCTTCGATCTCAGGCTGATCGTGGATATGAACTGAAACGCCTACAGCAATCGCGTGATACTGATGCGGAATTCGCGCGGCTCGGATGGATGGGTGTGGATGTCGCTCACCCCCGCCAAAGGCTCGCCGGAAAGGCGTGAGGCATAATAATAGTCGATGTCGCTCGACTGCGCGTCCAGCAGATTGAAGATGTCTAACCCCACCGACCAATCTTGATTGAAGCGATAGCCGAGATCGGCATAGAGCAAGGTGGTGGCCCGCGACTGGATGGCGCCGTTTTGCGTCAAAGGCCGCGGCCCGAAATAGCGCAGCCGTAGCCCCGCCGACCATGCCTGTAACGCACCGTCCAGATCATGCACCGCGACGCCGCCGTCAAAGGTCGCGACCAGCGCTTCGGGCACATAGTCGCCGTCCGGCTCTTGGTCGGTGAAGCGGGCATGGCTCCAGGCATAATCGGCATCGATGGTCAGCCACTTTGTTGGCGTGTACCAATTCGCCAACTCGACGCCATAGCGCCGGGTGGGGCCGCTGGGCGTGTTCGTGCCGGCGTCGCCGTCCCACACCAGTTCCGATTGCAGATCGAGCAGCCAGAACGACAACTCGCTTCTGAGATCGGGAATGATCCCGGACCGCAAGCCCACTTCCCCGCCGGTGGAACGGGGCAGCGGCGTCGCGGGATCGGTGGCGGCCACCACGCCGCGCGCATCGTTGCTGTGAAAGCCCTGGCCGAAATCCATATAGAATTCGGTCTGCTGCCAGGGCCCGAAGATCAAATTGACTTTGGGGCTCAAGACCTGCGCCGCGCGATCGCCGGAATTGCCGCCCGCGATATTGTGCATATCCATCCAAGTAGCGTCGCTGCGCAGCCCCAGCACGGTGCGGAACCAGTCGTTCCAGCGGGTCTGGTTCTCGACATAGGGGCTGGCGGTCGTCTCGGCGATATCGTTCTCGGTGGTGATGGAAAGCCGCGCCCGTTGTTCGGTGTGGAACAGCCCGTTCTTAATGTCGTCGTTGCGCACATCCAGACCGAATGTGGTCACCGACTCCCGCCCCAGCAGCATGTGCGACCATTGATCGGTGAGCTTGCCGCCGAAGACAAAGCGATTGTCCTGTTGCTCGATCTGGTCGCCATGCACAGGATCGACCAGGAAATAGGTGAAATCGGAAAACAGATTGAGGTTGTAATAAAGCCCATAGGCCATCGCGTTGATGCGCGAATTGCTCCTGTCCAAATGCCAGGCCGCATCCAGCGAATAGCGCCCGGTCACGCCGCCATCCGAAGGATCGATCGCGCCCCAGCGCGAGATCATGTCGGCAGCGGGCGGCGGCGGCGCGCCCACCGGATCGTTTTCACTGACAATCGCGCGGTCGGGAATCTGGTCGGTGGAATTCCAGATATTGTGATAGGCCATCGCCGACACGGTCCAGCCGTCACTATCCGAGCCTTGGGTGTAGCGCAGCACGCCGTCGAGTTTGCGCTCGTCATCGCCCTTCACCCAGGGCCCGTCATTATGCTCGACCTCCAGCGCATAAATCAGATTGCCGTCGCCGATCCCCGCATTGTCGGCCAGCACGGCGCGGCCATAACCGAACTGGCCGCCTTGCAACGTGGCGAACCCGCGCGGCAGCACGTCGTAATATTGAAGATTGATCGCCCCCGCCGAACCGAAATCGCCCACATCGGCATAGTAAGGGCCTTTCTTATAGCTCTCCTGCTGCACCAATTCCGGGATCAGGAAATTGAGATCGGCATAGCCTTGGCCATGGGCGTGGCTGGGCATGTTGACGGGAATGTCGTCCACGCTGACCGCAAGATCGGTGCCGTGGTCGAGGTTAAAGCCGCGCAGGAAATACTGGTTGGCCTTTCCGCTGCCCGAATGCTGGGTGATGATCACGCCGGGAATTTCCTCGACCACTTCGGCGGGACGCAGCAGCGCGCGAAGCGACAGGTCGGCGGCGCTCACCACGCCCTGGTTGGCGGATTGCGCGATGCCGGAAAGATCCTGGGCCCGGCCGGTGACCACCACGGTTTCCAGGGCCTCGGGCGGAGCGTCCGCCAAGACAGGAGAAGCGGCCAAAAGCATCACGGCCGGCAACAAGCCGTGTCGGAACATGGTCGTGAAAATGGCTTGCCCCTGATACGCGGTAAGGGGCGTCTTAGGCCATCATTGCGGGGTTTGCAAAATGAAGCCTGCGCAACCTCTTAGGCCACGAATTCGCGCCTTCGAGCACGCCACCACCGGCGCAGCGCGACCAGCCCCCGCAGTGCTGCTGCTTAAACCGACGCGCTGAACGACCCGCCGGGCCGGTAGCTGGCCGCGAACGCCGATTCGATCTGACTGGCGTAGCTCGAAGCCCATGGCTGGGACGTGATGTCGGACAGGCTGTTGACCGTACCGAACGACACCGGCGTGGAGGATTGGTTGCGCGTGTTGTACATCGCGCCCATCAGGACGTTCACCAACGACGACGGCCCGCCGCTCGGCTGAGGCATTCTGGAGTTGATGTCGGCCATCCGCGCGGAGGTCTGCGCGTCGGCCATGCTGTAAGCCCAGGAAGCCGTGTTCTTCTCTTCCGGACTTACATTGTTGAGAAACGAAGCCTTCGCGCTATAGCCGGCAATCTGGTCGGGCGTTGACGCGGAGGAACTGACGTTACCGACATTGGCGAGCTGAGTGGTCATAAGGCTTGTGGCGGCTTGTTGCTCCTGCGCGCTGAATTGGCCTCCTTGATTGCTAGAGACAGCAAACAAAGAGCGGCGGTCCATGCCGCCAAACATCTTGGTCCATTGCGCGCTGGTGGTTTGACTGCTGGGGGGTTGCCCGTAGGCGGTGATCCCTGCGTCGAGAACCGTCCGTGCGGTCTTCCCGACCGTAGCGAAATCGTAGCGGGCACTATTCGTGGCAGCTTCAGTCGCCTCGGTGAGGGTTTTGGCGCTGCTCGTCGCAGTCGAGCTTGTGGTGCCGGTTGGTGTGCCGCTGCTATCGCTTGTCCCGGCCGTGCCGGGTTGACGCGGTGAGGTTTGGCCATAGATCGTCGCGGGCGAATACGTGACGGTGCCGGTAATCGTGGTCACGAAAACCCCTCGAGAAACCTGCACAGACTCTAGAATGTTATAGTTACCTTTTTGTTAAGTGTCCGTTGTGAGAGGGCGGTCGGCACTGCGGGGTTGAGCAGCGTCCGCCTTACTTCATGCTGCGCTCGACATGCCAGCCATCGCCTTCCTTGCAGAGGGCGCAATCGGAGCCTTGGAAAACGGCGGCATATTTCTGCTCATGGCGAAGCTGCCAGGCAAACCATTCCCAGCCCAGCCTGGTCAGCTCGCCGCCATTCTTCATGCCATAGGTGCCGATATGGCTGAGGCCGTCCTGCCAGGCCATGAAAACCGGCGCATTCTTGATATAGGCCACGTCATCGACCGAGCCTTGATGCAGGATGTCATGCCCGGCATCACCCGCCAGGACCAGCACCGGGGCGTGGATTTGCGCCAGCTGAGTCTTGGGATCGACATTGGAGGCGATGACGGGGCGATCAAGGAACGGCACGCCCGAATAAAGCACGGTCGCCTTGATGCGCGGATCGGCAGAGACTTGGGTCGCCAGCATGCCGCCGCAGGATTGCCCCGCCACGCCGACCGCTTGGGTATCCAGCCGGTGATAGAATTTGCTGCCCTGGCGTTCATTCTCCTTGACCGCCCAATCGATCCCCGCGATCAGTTGGGGCACGGTGTTGCGTCCCACCACGTCGCCCGGCTTGGGCGCGGCCCCAGGCGGCGGCGGACGCCTGGGCGCGTTCGCTTGATTGACCGGCGGATTTTCCTGCGGTCCCACTTCGTATTTCACATTGGCGATGGGTCCGCCCGCCACGATCAAAAAGCCATGACTGGCCATTTCGGTCAGGGCGATGCGGAAACGGTTTCCCGCGTTCAGGCAGGCGCCATTGCCCCAGGTGATGATGGGCAGCTTGCCCGCGGCCGCCATGTCGGCGGGATAATAAAGCGTGTGATCGGGCAGCGACGGATCTTCCGCCATGATCGCCTGGTAGGGCCCGGTGCCCAGCGGCACATCGGACTTTTGATAAGCGGGGCGGCCGAACGGCAGCGGCTTGCCATCGGAATCTTTTGTCGGCGCCAGCACCGGCGCGGGATCGGCCCATGCCGAGCCGGACAACAACGCGGCGGCCAGCGCCAAAATTAAAGATGTGCGGATGCGATGTGTCATAAGGGCCTCCCCAGGCATATGTACCATCTAGTTAGTATATTAACTTAAAACGAGGCGGGGCGCAATCCATCTCGATTTGCCCGCTTTCACTTTCTATCGGATGAACCGCCGCCGGCGGGTCTGAATCCCCCACCACCGGCTGAGCGCCACCAGCCCCCAAATCGCCTCGACAACGCCGAACGGCCACGCGCCCTACAGGAAGCCATAGGCCACCCCAGCCAGCACGACCGGGCAAAAGCCAGGATAAACCACGGACTGCGGGCTTCAGGAGATTCTCACACGGCGCGCGCCCGTGATAGGGTGCGCGCATGACCCACCCCCTGAACGATCAACTTCAACACGCCGTGGAGGCCCAGCATGGCGGCACGGCCACCTTCGTTCAGGCCGCGCGGGTCCATGAAAAACAGGGCGGCAAGACGGTATGGGATGGGACCGTGTCGGTCTTCGACCTGAGAGGCAGCAGCAGCGGCGCCTTCCGCGCCTATGCCTGGTTCTATGAGCTTTCGGATGGCAAGCCGCGCTTCTTTTCCGTGCTCCATTCTCCCAACGTCCTCACGCCGAAAGACGCGGTCAGGTCCGCCATCGCGACAGAGACCAAGCCGGGGAAATAAGCGGAAGCGGACGCTTTCCCGTCATCCTTTATCAGAGCGTGAACACGATCAGCTGATCGGTGAGCCCGCCATCGCCCGGCGTCAGCGATCCGCCCGCGACATAGACATGTTCGCCATCGGTCGCCGCGCCCGTGGCGTGACGGCCGCCGGGCATCGGCGCCAAAATGCGCCATCGATCCGCCCTGGGATCATAGGCTTCGTTTTCCGCATTGGTGCCGGTGGGCATCTCGCCGCCCATCACCAGCCACAACCCCTTATGGACCGTGCTGGCCAATCCGCTTCGGGGCGTGGGCATGGGCGCGCCGCTGGTCCATTTGTCGGCCGCGGGATCGTAGACATCATGCTCGCCCGTGCGGTCGGCGTGACTGGTGAAACGCCCGCCCACGAAATGAATCTTCCCGTCCATCACCGCCGCCGCCGC
>Ga0209483_1001598_pt1 | contig 16912 bp, 6 predicted proteins | sample NGEPerA_FD_184508 | JGI IMG/M metagenome (GOLD analysis project Ga0209483, IMG submission 184508) | Arctic peat soil microbial communities from the Barrow Environmental Observatory site, Barrow, Alaska, USA - NGEE PermafrostL2-A... | ecosystem: Environmental > Terrestrial > Soil > Wetlands > Peat... | reverse complement strand
ACAAACTCGAACTTCAATGGCTCCTTCAGCTTTTCTTCGCTGAATTCATACCTGACACTTCTGAACGGACTGGCCACAGGCCAGACATATGCGCAAATTGGAGCGGCCGGCGGACTGCCAAACAAGTTCAATTACACCGTCGGTGCAGGCGCCGTTGAGGCCAGTGTCTTCGACGGTGCGCTCTTTGTCCAGGACGACTGGAAGGCGAATCAGTTCCTGACCTTGTCTGGTGGCCTGCGGTGGGAGACGCAGACTAATGTTGCTGACCGCAGCGACTGGGGCCCGCGCGTTGCCTTTGCCTATGCCCTGGACGGCCATAAAGACAAGAAGCAGGCCAAGACGGTGTTGCGCGGCGGTTACGGCTACTTCTATGACCGGTTCGGTCTCACAAGTCTATTGAATACCCGGCGATTCAGCGGCGGCCCGAACAGCCAAACGCAGTACACAATAACCAACCCGACCTGCTTCACTGCCACCAGCCTCAGCTCCATCGACCTTTCAACCTGCGGGCCGGACAGCTCGATTGCCAAGACGATCGTCCAGGTAGCGCCCAACTATCACTCTCCCTATACTCAACAGCTTGGCGCCAGCCTCGAGCGCCAGCTGTCCAAGACAACGTCGCTCACCGTTACCTTTCAGCATGCCTTTGGCATCCACCAAATGGTCACGCGCGACTCGAATGCTTATCTGCCAGGCACATTCGCTTATGGCAGTGCGACGTTGACCGGAGTGCGGCCGAACCCCTCTCTCGGCATCGTCGAGGAGTACTACCCTGAAGCGGTCTTCAAGCAGAACCAGGTCATCGTGAATATCAACGCGCGCCTCACACGCAACATGGGCCTGTCAGGTTTCTACAACATCACCTCCGCCCACTCCAATACTGGAACGGCATCGAACTCGTACAACCTGAGTCAGGACTATCGCCGCGCCGGCTTCGCTTCGCGTAACATGCTCTTCCTGATGGGCAATTACAGTGGTCCGCTTGGCTTCACTTTCAACCCCTTTCTCCTTGCGCAATCGGGACGCCCTTACAATTTCGTCTCTCCAAACGATTTAACCGGCGACAACTTCTTCAACGACCGTCCTTCGATTGTTTCTGCCTCCAATTGCACCGGATCTTCCACGCAATATGTGCAGACTTCTTCTGGTTGCTTCAACACGATTCCCCAGCCTGGAGAGACAATCATCCCCGGAAATATGGGCAACGGGCCAGCTGCGATAGCGGTGAATCTGCGGATCAGCCGCGCCTTTGGCATTGGACCGAAGCTTGAGTCGGAGGGCGGCTCAGGGAGTGGCGGCGGTCCCGGCGGCGGTGGGCCTGGTGGCGGTATTGGCGGCGGTCCTGGCGGTGGCGGCGGGCACGGGGGTGGCGGATTTGGTGGTGGTGGATTTGGTGGTGGCGGACGCGGCATGATGGGCGGCAGCGCAAACACCGGCCACAAATACTCGCTCAGCTTCAGTGCCCAGGCGTTGAACCTGTTCAACAACATCAACTACGGACAACCGATCGGAACCGTGAACTCGCCCAACTTCGGCCACTCAACTGGCCTTGCCAACGGAATCTTTTCGTCTGGCTCGGCTGCTAGACGCATCTTTGTTCAAGCTTCATTCTCGTTCTGAGTTGTCGAGAATTACCAATCCAAGTGCAGGTACAATCCAAGTGCCCAGCTCTCAATCATCGCGCGTGGAGCACGGAATCTACTTAACGTAGTCTTCCGGATGGACATCCATGGATGAGGGCGGAAGGCTCTTCGGCGAGGAGCCTAACGACATGTTCGGTGTGTCGCCCATCGTCAATTCAAGCGTGCCGCCATTGGCAATGTCTGCATGACGAAACCACACCTGATCAAGCACCTTTCCATTCAGGCGAACGCTCTGCAGATATTTGTTTTCATGGGAAGCATGGTTGGCAACAATCACAAAGTCTTTTCCGTTCCTCAGATGAATGGTTGTCTTCTCAAAGACCGGACTGCCAACGTCATATGTAGGAATCCCCGGCGTAACAGGATAGAACCCCATCATTGAAAACACCACGAATGCGCTCATGCCTCCGCCATCTTCATCGCCTGGTATGCCCTGCAACCTGTCCGTAAAAAACGATTCGAGCAGCATGCGCACGCGCTTCTGCGTCTTCCAGGGGGCACTGAGCCGGTCGTAGATGTAGGGTATAGCGAAGCTCGGTTCGTTCCCCATCGAGAACTGTCCCGCCATCGACGTGGAATCGGGAAACTTGCCCTGGAACTCATACTTCGAGCGGTCCAGCGGCTCGCGAAAAAGCTGGTCAAGGTTGGCCGTGGCCTTTCCGGCGCCGCCCATCAATGCGATCAGGCCATTGAAGTCGTGCGTCACATCCCAGGTATAGGTATAGCCGTTGTTCTCGTCATAATAATCCCGTCCACCCATCCCGCCGTCGAACTTAGGATCGAGAGGTTTAATCCATTGTCCAGCGGAGTCCTTCGGCCACATCAGTCCTTTGTCCGCGCGGAACAGATTCTTGTAGTTCGCCGCACGCTGAAGAAAAAGCTTCTCGTCCTGTGGCTTGTCAAGAACCCGCGCAAGCTGCGCAATCGACCAGTCGTCGAAGCTGTTCTCCAGCGTCACTGGCACAGGTTGCCGCTTCTCAAACGGATGAACCTGCGGATCCGTCTCCTTCTCGCCAGGCCGAAGAGCAGGCATATAGCCGTGGTTCGCATAAAACTCATCGAGCGGTCCTTTTGGGCCAAGGCGCCAGGGAAGCATCGTGACCTCCATAGATCTCTTGCGCACTCCTTCGAACGCAGTCTTGAGATCGAAGTTTCGCACTCCCTTGAACCACGCATCCGCGAACCACGGTGCTGCGTGATTGCCATTCATGCACGCATAGTTCCCCGTAAGAATCGCAAAGGTCGGCATCGTTCCCGACTGCTGATACATGCGCACATACGACTGAATCTTGTCCGCTTCCATGTCCGGATTGAGCAGAGTCTGCAGCGGCTCCAGAGCGCGGTAGGTATCCCACAGCCAGTTATCGACATAGAACGGGCGCGCATCCACATGGACCTGGTGATCGAAGCCGCTGTAGTAACGGCCATCTTCCGTAATGTTGATCATCCGCTCAAAGCAACGATAAAGAGCGGTGTAAAAGATCCTTCGTTGCGCTTCGGTGCCGCCTTCAACAACGACCTCTCCCAGGACCTGATTCCATCGGGCCTTCGCAGCTTCCTTGACCTTTTCAAAGCCCCACTCCGGAATCTCGCGGCGCAAATTCCTCTTTGCCTGTTCTGCGCTGATGAACGAAATACCGTACCTGAACTCGAGCGTCCTTGCGCCTGGGCTAAGTGCGGTCACGCGATTCCTGTCGCCAAGGTCCGCCAACTTGAACGTAACCGGCGCGCTGAATTCACCATAGACAAATGCCTTCATGTTGCTGAAGCGTTCTTCGCCGCTGACCGCGGTTCCATCCTCCGTCAGCAGCACGCCGGGCATGCGGTTGGCGAGCACCACGGCAGCTTTGCCGTCCGGAAAGGTAAGACGGAAGTAGCCGCAGCGCTCGGTTGGCGAGAACTCCGTCTGAATCAGTGAGTCGTCGAACCGGGTCGAGTAATAATACGGCGTGGTCTTTTCCTGATCGTAGGCCGCAGCGCTTCCATCTTCTCCGGGCATGATGCTGAACAACGCCTGCATCCGGTGGGAATTGATGGTTAGCGGAAAGGACTTGATCTGGTCATCCAGCGCGTCCGCGCGATCAGGATACACACGCACCATACTGTTCGGCATGAACACGGTGGGGCGTGTGGGCTCAAGCAGAATGCCAACATTGCCGATGGTGGTGTCCACATATTCCACCTGTGCTGCCGCATGACCCGCCAGCAAAGTCACTGCTGCCAGAACTCCGGACTTGATAAGATTTACGCGAAAGACATTACTCGCGAAGACGCTTGCTATTCCCACCGTGTGCTCCATTTCAATTGTTTCGTCCTTCACTACTCCGCGGCAACGGAGTTCAGGCTGACCGGTCCAAGCAGGCCCGAAGGCAGCAGCGGTGAACCTGCCTTGTATGGCTTTTCGTCGGCAAACGTGATCCTGGTCGCATTCGGCTGTTCATCTCCGATCAGCCGATTAACCCACGCATTCGTCACCTTGATCGATATTTCGTTTGCGCCGGGCTTCAGGGCTGCAGTCGCGTCGACGCGATACGGCGTGTGCCAGACAATCCCCAGATACTTACCATTGACAGCTACCTCCGCCAGGTTATTCACATCGCCAAGGTCAATCCAAACATGCGCACGGTTCTTCAACCAGCCCGCTTGTACGTCAATGGTCTTTGTGTAGGTGCCGATTCCGGAAAAGTACTTCACGCCCGAATCCGGGTTATCGCTCCACGAGGAAAGCTTGTCCATTGAAATGGTAGGCGGCGCTCCACGGTCAGTTTGAAAGCTCACCTTCCACGGGGCATCCACAGTCGCAAGCAACGTCTCAGTCACGGCGGGCATGGTCCGTGAGGTTTCGCTGGTCGCCTTGCGGAAGACCACAAACACAGTGCCCCAGGGCTCCAACTTCAGTGGCACAGTGGTGCGGCCGTCAGTAATCTTGAACGACGCCGGTTCAGTTTTGCCGGTGTCGGCGTGCCACAGCTCCGGCGCCTTGCCGATCACGCGGAAGCTGGCATCCACCTGCTCACTGCGATCGTTGCGATTATCCACAAAATAGAGATCGCCGTCCGCCGTTTTGCGATGGACAAAGAGAAGCCGCGTGTCGCTCTGGGGTTTGGTGTAGTCGAAATCGCGCGCAACGTGCATGGCGTTGAAGACGTCGCCAAGATCCTGTCCAGCGTAAACCGTTCCTTTGCCAACCTGATGTACACCGGTGCCATTGCCAAAGAGCTCGTTACTCAACCTCGTGAACTCCACCTGATCGTAGGCAAGGCTGGGATCGTCGTTCGGCTTCGGACCAGCAACAACCGCTCCATCTTCCACTAGTTTGTGAATTGCGCGCAGCACGGGAAGCGACATGTGACGGCTGTATGGATCGAGTCCGAGCAAGCGGTAACTCATGCCCCCAGGCGCAGTGATGCGTCCGTTGGCGATACTCAGTTCATGGATCAGAGCGTCGGCGTTGACGTAGTCGAAGCCATAACCTGCCGGAACATTGGGCGACTTGTTGACGAAGATCGCGGTAAGGTTGGAGTCTTCGCCGTAGAAGTAGATCAGGTCCGCACCGAAGTGTCCCTCCTGCAGCAGAAAGCTGGTGCGTGCAAGATAGTCGATCCAAGGACCCGCCTGTTTAGCCCAGGTCTCGTTGCGATTGAACCACTGCCCGCAAGGTCCGAGCGTCATTCCTGGCGCCTTGTTGATCAGCGGTTGATGAGCCGACTCGTGAATGACAAAGCGATTGATGCCGTTAATCAATTCCATGTCGGCAGTCGGTTTGAGCGTGGCAGGCGACCAGGCCCAGGCCGCGGCAGAAGTACAGGACGTCATCGACTCCGCCGCAGCAATGTTCTGCCCGTAGATGTGCGCTACCGACGCCGACTCGCGATCATCCGCGTTGTAGCGGTACATCTCGTTGTTCACCCCGGGCAACTGCACCCACATTGCGCTCATGGGGATTTCGTTGAATTTCTTCACTTCCATGCCGTCGGCAACAAAGGCACGGCCCTCCTCGTGCGACTCGCCGTAATGGGCCATGCCCCACTCATGTAACGTATCCTCCAACTGGCCGTAATGCTCGCTGGCGATCAGGTCGCCAATGGTCTTGCGGAAGTCCCACAGAAACCTGTCGCTGGCTTCGGAGCTTTCTACTATCTGACCGGCGAGAACCGGCATCCAGGGCACGGGATCGTAGCCGCGCAACTTTTTGAACTGGGCAATCATGTTGTCGGTCCAGTTTTGTGAGCCCGCCTCCCAGCTATCGTTGACGACGTAATGAAGTCCTCGCTTGCCGATGAGGTCCGTACCCACCGTCTCCTTGTAGCTGTTCAGGTAAGTGTCCATGTACTTCTTCACAAACCTGCGGTCCATCTTGTCGACTTCAAGGCCAGTGGCCTCAGCCGTTGCCGGATGGTTGGTGATCCCCAACAGCGAATATCCAAAGCGCAGAACAACCCAGTTACCAGCCGGTGGCGTCCAGTCAAGCGTTCCATCCGGATGCATCTTCGACGTTAGGTCAACGATGTCTGACTTTGCAATGGCTTCATCCGGTGGAACGGCTGGGGTCGCAAAACCATAGAGGTCCGGCTCGGGAGCGAAAGCCGCCTTATCCTCGAAACGATCGACTCGCGCTCCAGGATGAAGGACCAACTCAGCAATCTCATAGTCGGCAGGAGGCGCGCCAGTTCCGATCCTCGAAGAAACAGGGACGGCGGCCGACGGTGGCAGCCGCTTGAATGTGATGCGAAAGAATCTTGCCGTTACCGCTGTAAACGAAACCGTGTGCTCAGGCGCGCGGCCGTCCAACAGACTCGCAATGGGCCTGAAGTTTAGGCCATCATCGCTGGCCAGCAACGTTTTTTCCGGTGCACCGATTCCGTAAAGAGCGATCGATGCCCTATCCGGACTCTTTGTCACATATGTAATTGACCGAATGGTTGTGGGCACCGCAAACTCAAATTGAATCCACGAGTTCTCCCCGACAGCCGGGATCGGCAGCTTTGTGGTCTTTTCCAGGTCTCCGTCGGTAAGCACTGCAAAATCTGGTGAACCGCCGCTCGATGTAGTCTTCGGATGCAGCGTTTCGAACGGCACATCGGCCTCCGGTCTGCGATAGGCAACGACCGCCGAATCCGCATAAAACTGCAGCGCAGGCGCAGTCACTCCTGGCGCCGGTGGCCTGCCCGGATGGCTCATGCTTTGAAATGGCCCCGTGCTCGTTGGGGGATGAACCAGCGTGCCCGTGAATGGCTTGCCGCCCTCGACAGGAGTCTCGCTCCACACATACTTCTTCATGCCTTCGGCTGCTGGCACCCATGGACCGCCCGATTCGCTCCAGCCGGGCGAGCCCGCAATGGCCTCTTCCAGACCCAACTGATCGGCAAGAGTCGTGGCGTATTTGAACGCATCCTTCCACTCTGGGGTCATGTACGCCACGCGGTGATCCACCACCTGGGGTGTGGACAAGGCCGCATCGAAATTCTGGAACCCGGCAACGCCCACTCTGTGCATCCACTCCAGGTCCAGCTTGATGCCTTCCTTTGTGATGTTGCCATTCATCCAATGCCACCACACCCGTGGGCGAGCACTCGCCGGAGGATTCTCAAAGCCGTTCTTGAGCGAGTCGGATTTGTCCTGCGCATGAACGACACCGAGTCCGAGGACCAACGCCAGGCTTGCCACAATCAATTTCATTGCCGAGACTTTCATTGCTTCCCTTTCGAAGCTACCCTCTAAGGGCCATTCACGGTCCCGGCTGCGTCGCCGCATCAGGCCGAGCCTCTGCGCAGAGTACAACTGCGGTTAGGCCTCGCGCATGGGACCTGTCCCACTCGACACACGATTATATACATAAGAATGAACATGCATAACTGGAGCGCTGCGCGGGAAGGTACTGCCGGGATAGCCAGCTTTTAGACTGCGCCAGAAAGACTCAAATGCACTCAACCGAACTTCCCGCGAAGCGTCGAGATCACAGGCAAATGCAGGCTCCGGCAAGATCAGACCTGCAATACATCTCCGTCGTGAGCGACCATCTCGTACAGCACAGGGTTCACGAAGAACCCCAGGAGGAGTCGCGAAACCAGCCCTGCAACGATTACGATCGCAAACGGTTTCTGCGTGTCAGAACCAATGCCGGTAGAAAGCGCCGCAGGCAAAAGTCCCAGGCAAGCAACAAGTGCGGTCATCATGATAGGGCGCAATCGCAGCAATGAAGCTTCGCGAGTAGCCGTGCGAATATCTTTCCCTTCGAGGCGCAGCTTGTTGATGTACGAGACAAGGATCACGGCCGTTTCGACCGAAACGCCCATGAGTGCAAGCATGCCGAGTGCTGACGAAGCGCTGAACATCGTATCGGTCATCTTGAGAGCAAGCAGGGCGCCAACCGGCACGGTCAGTATGACGCCAAGAGCAATGGTCAATGGAAACTTGAAGTTTCCGTAAAGCGCAAACAGGATCATGAAGATGATAAGCACGGCCAGCGGACCAATGTATTCCATCTGGTGCTTCGCCTCAAGCAGCTCACCATACTCCCCACCCCATTCAAGCCTGTAGCCAGGGGGAAGGGACTTCGCAATATCCGCGATAGACCGCTGACCAGCGTCCACCGCACTCTGCAGGTCGCGTCCTTCAACGCTGTACTGCACGCCGATGTAGCGTGAATTATTTTCGCGGTAAATAAACGACGCGCCGCCGGCCTCATGAATGTTGGCGAGTTCGCTTAGCGGAATCTGCTGGCCCGAAGGTGTCCCGACAAGCAAGTTGCCGATCTGTTGTGCGTTCTCCCGGAACTCGGGTTTCATGCGCAACACAAGATCGAAGAGTTTTTCTCCCTGAATCACCTGGGTAGCTGCCTGGCCGCCGACAGCCGCTTGAACTACCGCCTCCACGTCTGCCACATTGATTCCGTAACGGGCAATCTTGTCGCGATCGACGTCGATCAGCAGACTGGGCTGGCCAAGTTCGCGCACTACCGTCAGTTCCGTGAATCCAGGCACCTGCGACAGCCTGCGTTTTATCTCGAGGGCCTGACTCTGGAGAACATTCAAGTCGGGCCCATAGATCTTTACGGCAAGCGCACTCTTCAGGCCCGTCAACGCCTCGTCCACTGCGTCTTCCGCCGGCTGCGTGTAGTTAAAGATAATTCCCGGAAATGCCTGGAGTTGCCTCTGTATATCCGCCGTCAACTCTGCCTTGTTGTGGATTCGTCCCGTTTTCCACGAAACATCGCTATAGGGTTTCAAGCCCACGTAAAACTCGTCGTTGAAGAACCCCGTTGGATCTGTGCCATCATCCGGACGTCCAAGCTCCGAGGCGACGTCAGTAACCATCGGATACTTCAACAGGATGTCGCGCACTTGCGGCGAAAGCTTGCTCGCCGTGTCAAACGAGACGGTGTACGGCATGGTGGCTCGCACCCACAACGCGCCTTCGTCGAGATGCGGCATGAACTCCCCGCCGATGAAAGGGATCAGAAGCAGACTGGCCGCGAAGATCAGCGTAGCGCCAATGATGGTTGCCTTTGGGTGATCAAGACACCACTCGAGTTGTCCAGCGTATTTATCGCGCACCCATTCAAAAGGCTTGTTCACTCGTTCGTGAACTCCATTCTTGAACGCATACGCGCACAATACAGGTACCAGTGTCAGCGTCAAAATCAGAGCACCAACAAGAGCGATCGCCACCGTGTCGGCCATCGGCTTGAATAGTTTCCCTGAAGGCCCACTGAGCGCATAAATGGGCAAATAGCCCGCAATAATGACCGCGACGGAGTAGAAGATTGGTCGATCGACATCTTTGGCCGCGTTCCGAATCACTTCCGGCAGGTCATAGCTTTGGCCTTCGCGCGCACCAAGTTCGCGAAAGATGTTCTCCACCATCACCAATGTTCCGTCGATAAGAATTCCAAAGTCAATCGCGCCGATCGAAAGTAGGTTGGCAGGAATTCCTCGCGCATGCAGGAAAATGAACGAGAAGAGCAAGGAAAGCGGAATGGTGAGCGCAACGATTACCGCGGCGCGCATGCTAACCAGAAATGCCATCAGGACCAGAAGGACAAGGGCCATTCCAAACAGCATGTTGTGTTCGACCGTGGTGATCGTAAGTTCGACTAGATCGCTCCGGTCGTAGTAGGGTCGCACCTTTACGTCGGGCGGCAGAATCTGCTCGTTGAGTTGTTTAGTCTTCGCTTCGACGCCTTTCAGCACGTCCTGTGTCTGCTCACCGCGCCGCATCATAATGACGCCTTCGACGGCATCATCGGTTTTGTTGAAGCCAAATTCGCCTAAGCGTGGAGCATTCCCTATGGCAACTTCACCAATGTCGCGGACGCGCACCGGTATTCCGTTCTGCGAGCCAACCACGATGTTGCCAATGTCAGAGGTATCGCGAACAAGGCCGATGCCGCGGACATAATAGAATTGGCCGCCCTGCGAGTAGAATCCGCCCCCTGCATTGGAGTTATTCACTGATAGCTGCTGTAGCACGGTCGGCACTGTGATGTGATACGAGTAGAGCTTCGCCGGATCAACAAGTACCTGGTATTGCATGACCGTGCCGCCAAAACCGGAATCGTCCGCCACCCCGGGAACCTGTTTATACTCGCGGTCAATCAACCAGTCTTCAAAAGTCTTTAGTTCCTGCGGCGTCCGGTCCGGGCTCTCCAACACATATCTGTAGACGAGTCCAGATGGACTTGCGAGCGGAGACAGCGTTGGCGATACGCCTTGAGGAAGCGTAATCTCGTTCAACCGTTCAAAAACCACCTGCCGCGCGAAATAGTCGTCGGTCCCCTCGTCAAACGTCATTCTGACGTCGGAGAGCCCATAGAGAGAAATCGAGCGCATTACCGACATCTTCGGAACGCCGTTCATCTCCACTTCGGTGGGCACCGTGACTAGTCGTTCGACCTCTTCGGCTGCGTGTCCCGGCCATTGTGTAATGACCTCCACCATCGGTGGGGAGAGATCGGGGTAGGCGTCCACGGGCATGTGGTGGAATGCAATAATTCCGCCAATTGAAATGATCGCCACCAGTAACAGGATCAATGGCCGTTGCCGCAGCGCGAATTGGACAATTCGATGGATCATTCGAAGACGCCTCCTCAGTGTTGCAGCGAATTAGCAAACTGAAGAAACAAGCTGCCATCGCCCACAACCCTCTCTCCAACGGAAATGCCCTTTAAGATTTGTGTCTGGCCATTCTGACTATCGCCCAACTGCACGTCCCGTCTGCCAAACTGGTTTGCGCCGCTGGCAACATAGACAAACGGCTCATTATTGTCATCGCGCAAAACAGAGGCGTTGGGTACAACAACCACATTTGCAATCGAGCCGGCAGTCACACTGACAGTGCAATACATATCTTTCTTCAACTTCTCACCGGGATTGTCTACAACGACACGCACTTGCAGCGTTCTCGTGGTTGGATCAACCGCTGGCGAAACATAAGAAATTCTTCCGTGGAAGCTGCCAGGATATGCGTCCGTTTGCGCAACGGCCTCGTCTCCGCTATGAACATAAGCAAGGTCCGCCTGGTACACGTTCGCAAGAACCCATACCGTGCTCAGGTCCGAGATCGTAAATGCCTGCGTTTGGCCTGCTTGTACCACCTGCCCGGGCGAGACCAGCCGCTCCACTACTTCGCCGCTGATGGGCGCCAGCACTGGAATTTGCGCCGACGACGGAGCCTTCGCCAATCCGGCAGGATTCTTGATCCCGAGAATCTTCAACCCCTGCTCAGCCGCGTTCAAATCAGCCTGTGCCTGGTTGCGGTCGGACTCAGCCTGTTCAAGATCGCGCTCGGCGTTGGCATGATGCTGAAATAAGTCCTGAGCGCGTGCGTAATTCTTGTCCGTCAAGCGGAACGAATCCGACGCCTTCAAATACGCGTTCAGCAGTTGCGAGTAATCGGGGCTGCTGACTTCGAGCATCGGTTGCCCTGCTTTTACATGCACGCCGGGCACTACCAGAATCCTGCTGACTGGCCCACCCACTTGAGTTATCACCGGCGTGGTATTGAAGGCGTTGTAGGCGACCGCGCCTGTAAGGCGAAGCGTGCGCTTTAGCGTGGTCGGTGCAATCGTTACCACCTGCACGTGCGACATCTGGTCTTCCGGAATCGTAAAGAGCTGCGGGGTCGCTGACTTGGATGCGTTCGCGGAGAACGAAGTCATCTGGCTTGCCTGCCCACCGTCGCTTGAGTGACAGCCCGTGAGCAAAAGGATTGAAACGAGCGTTACCGCACTTGGGATCTTATAGCGAATGAGCAATGGAATCTTCATGGCAAGCTCCTGGTTCCTACAGCTTCGCGAAGCTGTTCGAGTGCGAGCAGGTAGGATGCGAGCGCCTGGCGGAAACCAAGTTGTGTTGATCTATAACTGCGCTCAGCATCGAGAAAGTCAAGCAGGCTCGCTGCGCCGTGCCTGTAGGCGTATTCGCTGATATCGCGGGATTGCTGGGCCTCGTCAAGATAGCCCGAACGGTACAGTCCGACGATCTGATCATTGGCGCGCACGCTCTCAAACGCGTCTCTCACATCCGTCAACACCTGCCCACTTGCTAACAACTGCTGCTCCTGGGCTTGCGTGATGGCAAAACCGGCGCGTGCAATCTCCCCCTGGTTGCGGTCGAAAATCGGCAGTTGGATCTGCCCGAAGAGTGAGACGTCGTTGAGATATCCGAGGTGCGTGTAACTCGCCTGCCCCGTAACATCTCTTTTCCCAATGGCCTTTTGTAGCTCAAGCTGGCTATTTGCGGCGGTCAATCCCAACTTGGCCGCTCGCAAATCGGGCCTGTCTTGCAAAGCCTTCGACTGAAAATCTTCGAGGTTGCCTTTCATCGGCAAGTAATCGAACGACCCTGCTACGTCGTAGTCCGGGCCTATCGATTCAAATCCGAGCAGTTGCCGCAAGTCCGACAGTGCCTGCACCCTGGCCAGTTGTGCCGCGGAGACATCACTCTGGAACTGAAGCACCTGAAGTTTGATCTTCAGCAGATCGCCCTCGCCGATGTCACCCGCTTTGTAACGTGCTTCGCCGATATCTACGCTGTTTTGAAAACTCTTGAGATTTTGCGTCGCCAACTCCAGAGTCGATTCGGCGAGTTCAACGTTGATAAATTGCGAGGCAACGCTAAAGGTAAGAGTGCGTTCATTGTCCGTAACTTGAGAACGGGTCACGGCCGTCAAGTCTTTGGCCGCCTGCAAACGGTGTTGCCGCTTCTTGCCGCGCTCAAACAGATAACTGACTCCAAGATCAAACTGCGCCGTATTGTCCAGGTAATCGCCGCTGAATTGACTCGGCTGGAAGACCGGAAGGAACTGCGAGTCTCCCAGAAGCACCGGATTCGGACGCAGGTTGGCCGTTGTTTCTTCCGCCTGGTTCTGTTGAATCACCGTTCGGGCAGCCAGCAGGCTGTGATTGTGCTGGAGCGCCATCTGTATGGCTTCGTCAAGCGAAACCGTCACAGCTCCTGGATTCTGAGCAAGCGTATTTGCCTGCGGGGCCGGGGGCGACGACGGCGGAATTTGAGCAGGAGAAGATACTACAAAGGAAAACGCCGTGACGTGCACAATAAAACAACATAAACGTTGCAAACGCATAGGCAATCAGCCTCCTTCACGAGAGACATGCACTGATTGAGCGTGCCTAAAAGGCACGGAAGGTAGGAGAAGCCTAAGCGGGGGGTGCGCGGGCTGGAATTTGCCGTAAGGTTGCGCGAGCGATCGAGCGAATGTATTGATGTCGGGGGCCGGTCCCGACTGGAACCAGAACACATGCGCGGACGCCTGCCACTATGGTCGAGATCGCAATGTGGCAAAGCGAACAAGTTTCCTGGGAACCCTTGACGTGATGATGCCATACCATCCCGGACGTCATGCCCAGCAACAGCACTATAAGCACCAGGGGAACAACCACACGCCAAATTTGCTTTTCGCTATGCATTCTTGAGACTGAATTCAGAGACGTTACACTGAATATGAATCAGTGTAGTCCAAAATCCATATTCTTGGATACTCGGGTCCCAAACCCATTAGATTGCCAACATAACACGGATAGTTAGACTCCGCACATACAACTTAGGCAGCGCGGAACCTCCATTGAAAGCATTCAGTTACGGCCCGGATGACCGAATCGACCCCGCTAATGTCTGGGGCCCGAATTTGAATCAACGCAGCGTCTTTGTATCTCCCGGACGGTCCAAAATCAGGCGTCCGAGCAGACGGTCAAAAGTGTCCCCTTCAATGTCCGACAGTTTCCACTACCGTATTGTCCGGCCCTACCCAGGCTGCGTCTCCTTCGTGGGTAAGTTGCTTTTTTGCGTCGTCCCAATGGAGGCGCGTGATGGATCCGGCGCCTTTCTCATAAGCATAGGTTGTACCGTCGTCGGAAAAGAGCGTAAAGCTGCTGTCCGCGCCCGAATAAACGCGAACCTTGGCAATAGCCTGCTTCTGATGGGTGCTCTCGACCGGGGCACCGAGTGGAAGGATCGAGCCGGCCCGAACGAAAAGGGGAATTGTGTCAATCGGAGCAGCAGCCGTAATGGTCTGGCCACCCCGCAAACGCTCGTTGGTCCAGTAGTTGTACCAATCGGCGCCGGCAGGTAGATAAACTGTGCGGCTGGTAGCTCCCTGTTCGGTCACCGGCGCAACAAGAAGGGCGGGCCCAAACATATACTCATCGCGCAGGTCGGCGACGTTGGGGTCGTTGGGAAAATCCAGCGGCAACGCGCGCATGAACGGGGCGCCCGATTTCCATGTCTGATAGCCAAGAGAGTAGATGTAAGGCATTAATTCATAACGCAGCCGCAGATATTTCTCAAGGATGGGCTCAGCCTGCTTCCCATAGGACCAAACCTCATTCGCAGGCCGGCTGCCGTGTGATCTGAAGATCGGCAGAAACGTGGCGTATTGGAACCACCGCGTGTAAAGCTCCGGATAATCGTCGTAGCCGCCCACGTTGGCGCGAGCGTCTGAAGGGTTCAGCAGTGGCGGATGAGCCGGATGATGTTCCCTGGGAAGATACTGCCAGCCGCCAGTGTCATTCGACCAGTAAGTGATCCCCGACGCCGCAAAGTCCAGCCCAGTTGGTATCTGGCGTCGCAGCGTGTCCCACGTTGGGTAAATATCTGACGACCAGAAAATCGTTCCGTTTCGCTGCGCTCCCAGGTAGGCGTCGCGAGAAAGAATCAACGCGCGCCGGCTGGGAAGGTCCTCGCGGAAGCCGTTGTAAAGGGCGGCCGTGTGGAACAGCGGATAAACATTGAAGAACTCCGTACCCGGCCCAATATGGAAGTAGGCGCCGTTCGGAGGCAGATCGGGCTCCGTTTCATCGGCCCAGAGCGAGTCAAATCCCTTGCTGAGGATATTGTTGCGAATGGTATTCCAGTACCATTTGGCCGCCTCCGGGTTGGTGGTATCAATGTCAGACCCGGCTCTATCGTAAGGCAGGCCGTTGATCGGCGTGCCGTCGGCCGTATGAATCAGCCAACCTTTCTGGAGAACTTCGGCGTAGTACCGGTCTTCGGGAACGAAACGAGGCCAGACGCTGATCATCGTCTCAAAGCCCATCTCGTGAAGCTGCTTGTTCATCGCAGCCGGATCGGGCCAAAACTTGGGATCGAGATCGAATTGGCCCATCTTCGTGTAATAGAACCAATCCACCACCAGAACGTCCGCCGGCAGATGCCGGTCGCGGTACCCTTTGGCCACGGCCATCAATTCGTCCTGGCTCGCATAGCGCTGCTTGCACTGAATGTAGCCATAAGCCGCCTTGGGCAGCATCGGCGTGGGCCCCGTGAGCGATCGGTACCCAGCATAGATCTCGTCCGCCGTGGCGCCCGCGATCACAAAGAACGAGACCCGGTCGCCCACTTGAGAAGTCCAGCGGGTCTGCTCGTTGAATCCCGGCTCGATCGTTGTCTTCGATGGATTATCCCAAACCAGCCCGTAGCCCTTGTTCGTCACCAAGAACGGCACGCAACTGCTGGGACCGCCCGGCGAAGTGTAGTCCTGCCAGCAGTGAACCGGGTGCCCGCGATGATCGAGGAATCCCTCATGGTTCTGTCCCAGCCCGTAGTAGTGCTCGTCGTCTGGCGAAGCAAATGTTGCCCCAACAACATAGAACTCCGGGTCGGTAGAACGGCGATCGCGGGCCAGGTCTGCCGTCCCCTCCTTGTGATTCGGAACTGCCTGAGACCATCCGGTCATCTCCAATAACTTCTTGCCTTCCGGTGTTCGCAGCGTAATGTGGGCACCCGGCGCGGAGCCATTGAAGTACTTCGAAATGTCGACCTGCGTCTGAACCGGTGGATGGGAAGGAGGCAGATCCTTATCCACCGTGGCCACAATTCTGTCCGACCGGTACACATCGGTCCGCTCAGTCTGGCTTGCGGTCCAGCCCGCAGCCGCCGGCGCACCCACAAAGCCGTATCCCGGCCCCGCCAGAGCGGCATCCCGACCAAGACTCAAGGTCACACGCAGAATGTTGGGCCCGTAGGGCTCAAGGACGATCGTGCTGGCACCGCGCGTAAGGACCACCCGGCTCTCCTGAGCATTCAGAAGCGCCCCTTCAATCAGGATCGCGACTAAGAAGAAAAGCGCACTGCCACGGCGAACAAATGAAAACATTCTTGCATCTCCAGTTGCCGCGCACCCGCGGCTGTCTATCCTTGCGAGGCAGGCTTCCGTAATGGAGCTGCCGCGCAGCCGCAAAACTCGGCGGGAACCTCTTTTTGAGTCGCTTCAATTCTACTCTGGATCGTCCAATGAACAGTCGAGCATCACTTTATCCCATTGTGACTTAACAAATATCTCGCTGCCTCCAACAAATACTCTAATGGCCCATGAGCGGCCGCTGCGGAAAAAGAGGTGCCCCTTAGCTCGCAGAGGCGATTAATATGAGGTAAAGTCATTCGGCAAAAGTATTGTCTCTGCGATGGCACGCAGCGCATTGGTCCTCGCTGGCGGCAGCGTCGGCATAGCATTGGTACCGGCCCGACGCATAGACTGGCCTGCGCTTGAATCGAGCGCAGTTTAAAGGAATAGAAATATGGCGCAATCGAACACTCTGTACAATGCAACTCGCAGCTGCGATGCAAAAATCCTGCACGCCACTAATAAAGGCCCGCTCTGTGGACCTGTCAAGCGGAGGGGGCAGCCCGATGCATCGCCAGTTTTATCTTGAGCTTGCAGCGCGCGGTCTGCGGATGCCCATCGGCGCCGACCTGGTAATGCACGAGGAGAACGAGCCCGAGATGGTTCGCAACAACGGTGTAGCGCTCGGC
>Ga0209483_1001591_pt1 | contig 16953 bp, 13 predicted proteins | sample NGEPerA_FD_184508 | JGI IMG/M metagenome (GOLD analysis project Ga0209483, IMG submission 184508) | Arctic peat soil microbial communities from the Barrow Environmental Observatory site, Barrow, Alaska, USA - NGEE PermafrostL2-A... | ecosystem: Environmental > Terrestrial > Soil > Wetlands >... | reverse complement strand
TGCCCGTCACACAGGCAGTGGCGCAGCAGGCTGCAGCGGCATCTCGCTCACCTGGCGTAGCGCAAAAGAAATCGACGTGGGTTGTGCGACCGGAATGGGTGGCGGCGCACGAACGTTTCCTGTCGAGCGATGCGATGCACGGTCGCGGAAGCGCGACTCGCGATGAACAGATCACGGCAACGTATGTTGCTTCCGAGTTCATGGCTTACGGGCTGAAGACCGCGCCAGGTATGACGGGATACATACAGAGCGCCGAGGTCGTATCGCCGGAGTTGTCAGGCAATGCGACGCTCACAGTTGGCAATGTGACGTTGAAGGAAGGCAGTGATTTTCATCTGCTCATGTCGTCCGGTGTTCCGGTAACGGCACAGTTGGTGAAAGTTCTACCCGAGAATCTGGCGCAGGCGCACGCCAAGGGCGCGATCGTTCTCGTCGGCGGCGATCCACAAAAAGCGATGGGTGCGGCGACGCAATTAGTGCGTGCGGGCGCCGCTGTAGTGCTGGTACCGGCGAGTCCGGCAACGGACGCGATGTCCACGCAACTCGGCGGACGTACACGCGTCGGCGTTCGGCTCAAGGACGGTCCACAGTCCGCAGTTGCACGAAACGTCGTCGTGCTCACTGCGGCTGCAGCGACTCGGCTCGCACGTGAAACCGATGGCGCGACCGCGACGCTCGCGGTAGAGGTTGTACCGCAGGCTGAAGCGCGAAAGACGTACAACGCGATTGGATACTTGCAGGGTACCGACCCGTCGGCAGGAACGATTCTGCTTTCCGCGCATCTGGACCATCTGGGAATCGGGCGGCCGGTAAAGGGCGACTCGATCTACAACGGAGCGAACGACGATGCGGCCGGAACGACGGCAGTGATGGAGCTTGCACATGCGCTCGCATCTGGCCCGAGGCCGCGTCGAAGTATTCTGTTCGTTTGTTACGGCAGCGAGGAAATCGGTGAGCTCGGCTCGACGTATTTCGGTGAACATCCGCCGGTACCGCTGACGAGTCTGGTTGCGAATGTCGAATTCGAGATGATCGGCACGCAGGATCCGAAGATGCCGAAGGGCACGTTGTTGTTCACAGGATGGGAGCGATCGAATCTTGGACCGGCGCTCAAAGCACACGGCGCGTTGCTCGGACCGGACCCGTATCCGGAGCAGCACTTCTTCGAGCGCTCTGACAACTACGCGCTCGCGTTGAAGGGAGTCGTGGCGCATACCGCAGCAGGTTGGGGAACACCACCGACGTATCATCAGCCGGATGATGAGTTCGCAACTCTCAACATTCCGTTCATGACATCCGCGATTCAGAGTTTGATCGATCCGCTGCGGTGGCTCGCGACGAGCGACTTCAAACCGGCGTGGAATGCTGGAGGACAGCCGGAGCGTGGTGGGAGATAGGGACGGAGGTTGGGATCGGGGTGGGATCGGTCGATTCACTTGTGGCCGCCCTCAACATCGAACTCGCGTAACGACATGATGGACAATATCCGCGCATCGTCATCAGCTGCCACTGGAAGTTCCGATTGGGCGGAGCAACCCGGTTCGTCGCACTGGACCACGGCCGCCAACTGGAATCCAGCACAGGTGCCCACCAACACTGCGCGATTCGGAAATTCAACTCGAACAGAAGTTGGTTTCGTCGCGACTATCGGCGCCACTGTGGAAAGCATAGAGTTCGCCGACGGAGCGCCATCATACACGATCAGGTTTACAGATCCCGCACCCAACACTCCGGCACTGACGATAACCGGCGCAGGCGTGGTGAACTCTTCCGGGAAACCTCAGCGGTTCGTGGTTGCATCGTCGGCGGCTGGATACGAAAATCCGCAGCTCAAGTTCATCAATTCCGCGACAGCTGGTGGAAATGACGTCGAGTACGCAGCGGGTCCATCAACACCCGCACAGGCAGCCGGCGGCGTAATTGGATTCCATAATACTTCCAACGCGGGTTCGGCGTCGTTCATCGTGCGCACCGGCGCCGGTACGCCACCGAGCGAAGGAAGCACCGTTGGAGGCGAGGTGAGCTTCAGCGATTCGTCATCCGCAGATACCGCGCGATTCACAATCTTTGGATCCACGAGCACGACTGACGGTGACACATTCGGCAACGTGGTGTTCCACAACACGTCGTGCGCTGCGCATGGTGTATTCACGAACGTCGGCGGTACTGTTCCAGGCGGTGACGGCGGCAACACCCAATTCTACGACAACGCGACCGCTGCCAACGGCGTGTATCATAACGAAGGCGCAGTCGTTGGCCTCGCAAATGGCGGCGATGTAGCAATTGATGGCTGCGCGACTGCGGCACAAGGGCAGTACCACAACTACGCCGCTACTGCCGCCGGTGGATTCGGTGGTGTCACGAGCTTCAACAACAATTGTCCGTGCCTTCCCAGCAACAACATGGGTGCGTCCGCTGGTAACGGTTTTTTTCACAACCATGGCGCGACCGGCGATGGTCAGGGAGGTGGTCATACCTATTTCACGGCGAAGTATGGTTCGCCTACCGCTGCTCAAGGAACATTCATCAATTACGGCAGCGCCGTAGCTGGCAATCAGTCGTGTGCAGGACACACTGTTTTCTCGATCTCGCTGCCAAGGGAGGCCGATTGCGGGTCGGGACCCAGTGCGAACTATTCTCCAGATGCTGGACGCGGTGTTTTCTGGAACTTGCCTGGCTCTTCTGACACCGCATCCGGTGGTTACACACAGTTCACCGTTTACGCCGACCCGGGAGTCTCCACCGCGGGAAGCAACGGTCCGAGTGGAGGTAATGCAACATTCGTCAACATGGGTGCGGTTGTTCCCGGCGCGTACGGAGGTCAGACATCATTTGGCGGAACGTCGAGCGCGATGAACGCGGAACTGATAGCGTTTGGTGGTATCAATGACGGCGGCGCCGGTACGATCGTGTTCAGTGGTGATGCATCCGGAGGTACCGCGAGCGTTCAACTGCACGGCGGCGGTACTATCGACATCAGCGGTTGCACACAGTCCGGTTTGACGATCGGAGCACTTGAATCGGCGGGAGGTTGTATCGTGGTTTCGGTCGGCGCACAAACAACCTGTCTGATTGTCTCGGAACAACTGGGAATCACAGCGACACCGGTTCGCATTTCATTCAAGAGCGCGAACGGCGTTACGGCTGGTGAATCGTACGTCGTTCTCACCGCGCCCAATCTTGGGAGCTTCGCGGCGGACCAGTTCACAGGAACTACGGTGGGGGGCGCAACGCCATCGTTCAGCATTGTGGGCACCGAGCTTCACGTTTCGTTCAGCTCGTAGGAGAAACGGACGACAAAGTCAACGCAGGCGCCACTTCTTCACCAGGCGTTCTGCGGTCCCAACCGCATCGCCCGCCGGCGTCGTCCTGAATGTCGGCGTTGTCGCGTGCGACCATTTCTGCTCCCACTCGCACGACGCGGCGGCAAACGGCGCGCGGTCGAACGGTTTGCCACTGTCGAGTGACGCGTTCAGGTCCTTGAAGAACATCTTCCACCGCGGCAGGAAGTACCCGGTGAACATTCCCTCCCACTCCTTGAATGCGTACAGGTTGAGATCGTCATTCTGCCCCTCGGTGCACTTGGTGCCCCAGAGCGTGATGATGTTGCGCGCATTCCACTCGTACAACCGGCGCTCGGCGTCCGATGTGCCCCAGCGCTTTGCATCAGCAATCCAGCGACCCAGAAGGAATTCCTGTCGCGTGCCAACCAACATATCGAGGTCGCGCAACAGCGATTCGATCTGTGCTTCGGTTGCGATGAGTTTTGTGTGATCCTTTTTGTTGTACGCCGCCTGCAATTGATTCACCAGCGGTAGCGCGAGCTGACCAAGTACCTGTCGGGTCAGGTTCACTACATCGTAGCGATACGCGTCGTTCGCGCCCAGCGCCGGCGCTGCGGCCAACAGCGAATCCAGCGCACGCACGACAATGCGCTCATCATATGGCGGAATGGGTTCGGTTCGATATGCGCGCCCCTTTACATAGAATTGAGGCCGCTCGCCCAGAAAGTTCCCCGTCTGCGCCGACGAGCGGAACGCCGTCGCGAGCAACAACTGCCACGCGCTCCACGCCGATGCGTTGTAATGTCCGTAACGGCGCGTGATATAGTCGCGCGTCCACGCATTCACATCCGGCACCGTGTCGCGCCAAACCTGGTCGAACACAAAATCGGGAACAATGGGGTTCGTGCCCAAACCTTCCATCGTCATTCCGAGCCCTTCCATGCGTCCCTTGTCGGGACTGCGAATGGCCGTGTCCAGATTCGCGGCAATCTGTGGCAGGTCACCGTTCACGCTCACCTTGCCGCCAAAGTTGTACAGTACGTTCCATATCCACGGCTTTCCATAGAACGCGTGCCGCACCTTCCAACCAGGCGATCGATCGCCCCACAAATCCAGCACGAGCATGTGGTCATCCGGCACGGCCCCAAGCAACGCTTCGGCCTGTGGCTCCTGCCAGAACTTCTTGCCGTACACCAGGAACCACGCCTGGATTACCCACGTCGCGCTCGTGTCTGCCGAGTGCATGCCGTTGTAGATCGCGCCGCCCATCTCGGCGAGGAACGTCGAGTCGTTCGACGGTGGGTCGATCTCGTTGAATGGATCCGCGGCGTACAGGTGATCTGTACCGAACAGTTCGGTCTGCTTCTCGACAAACTTCCGCCCCATCCGCTGGAACAGTGAATCCTGTGGATCCAGGAACCAGGTGCCGGAGAACCCGGCAGACCAATTTCCGGTTTGATGAATCTTCGTTCCGGGAATTACCTGCGCGATCGACTCCGGCACATGTCCGGTGAATCCTTGCAGCACTGGTGTCATGCCGAGTGAGCGTTCACGCGACAGGATCTGTTTCTCCAGAGTGACGTGGCTGTCAATCCAACTGTCGGGCAGCGGTCCACCCAATCCGTCAATGTTCGCCATCCAGCCCCACGGCAAATATGCCGGCCCCACAATAAAGTCGCCGATCTGCTTGCGGTTGAAACCGAAATCGCCGAGCACCGAGCGCCAGATTGCTTCCTGACCCGTGACAGCGAGCGGCGCGTTGATACCCTTGAGCGCCATCCAGTCGATCATCGACTGCCAGTCGTTCCAGTTCCACCACGCCATCGAATACGAGAACGTGCAATAGTTGAAAAAATAGCGCACTCGATAACGCGTTGACACGTGCACCGGCGCCGTGACGTGCGGTAGCGGCGTTGGCAACGCGATCGGCTTGAGTGGCAGCGATGCGTTCACGTCGGCGACATTCTCCAGGTACCAGTTGAGTGCCGATGCGATAGCAACGCCCGATGATCCGCGCAGCATCACGCGCGACCCGACGCTTGCCACTTCAAATACATCGCGGCCAGCGCTGTCGGGAATTGCAGCGACATCGAAACCAGCAGCATTGGTCGGCGCAACACGCGCAATCAGCGAGCGAGCGGCCGCCAGATCCACAGGATGCGACGTCTGCGCGATTGAGCTGGCAGGCAGTGCAACAGTGAATATGAGCGTGAACAACTTTTTATGTTCAATCATGGTCACCTGAATCTGGCCCAAACGGGCTTGCAGCGGCAACCTGCCGGACTGGATCCCAGCGCTCCACCGCTGTCGCTCCGCCCTTGCCGTCGACCGTGATCCGAACCAGCGGCTTTTTGGACAATCCGCAAACGAACGCCGGGCCGTCCCACTCCGGAAACATTTTGCCGTTGAACGAGGTGAGGTTTCCCGGCCCGATGACGGGTGTCCAGTAGATCACGGGCTCGATTGGGATCGGGATTGGGATTGGGATTGGTGCGGGATTGGTGTCATGCGGGATTGGTGTAAGGTCTTGCGCGGTGCGTCAAGTCAGCGCGCAAGACTTGACACCGATCGACCGCGCACAGACGATCGATCCTGGCGCTCCAGATCAGGTTCCATGCAAGCTGTTGAGCGCGGATGATAATGTCCCCTTGAAGCACGGATAGAAATGTCCCCTGCCGCGAACTTTCCTTCGGGAGGGTTCGATGGAGCGGACAGCAATGAGTAGCAAGGAATTCACGCGCGGGTCAGTACTAGCCCGGGTTGCATCAAAAGAGATCACACTCAAGGAGGCGGTACCGCTCTTGAGCGTGAGCTATCGACAGGCCAAGCGTCTCTACCAGCGGTATAGAAGAGCGGGCGGCACCAAGGGCCTGGTGCATGGCAATGTCGGCCGGAAATCGAATCGTGCTCACCCAATGGCGGAGCGCGACGAGGTGCTGTCGATCATTCGTGCCCACTACGGCGGCTCGATTGCGAAGGGGCCAGGGCAGCGATTTGGACCCACCTTGGTCGCCGAGCATCTGTGGACGGATCATGGTGTCCTTGTGCCCAGGCAGACGCTTCGAGACTGGATGCGAGAGGCGGGACTCTGGAGCCAGATGCGCAGAGCCAAGGCTCCGGCGCATGTGCGACGCGAGCGCATGGCGCACTTTGGCGAGCTGGTGCAGATGGACGGCAGTTTCCACGACTGGTTTGAGGGGCGCGGTCCACGCCAGGGTCAGCGGAGTTGCATGATGAGCATGGTGGACGACGCAAAGGGTACGACACTTCTGCGTTTTGGAGACGAAGAGACGACCTGGGCCGCGGCGACGGTACTCCGGTCGTGGATCAAGGCGTACGGCGTACCACGAGCGCTCTACACGGACTGGAAGAACGTGTACAAGCGAGAGCCGACGATCAACGAGCGCTCGCGGGGAGAGGCGGCATACACGCAGTTCGGGCGTATGTGCGAGAAGCTCGGCATCGAGATCATCGGAGCCAAGAGTCCTGAGGCCAAGGGTCGAGTGGAGCGGAACCACGGAACACAGCAGGATCGACTGATCAAGAAGATGCGACTATTAAACATCAGCGACGACGCAAGCGCGAACACTTACCTGCTGGAGAAGTATTTACCGGAGCACAACGCTCGTTTCACCGTGGCGGCGGCTAGTAGCGTGGATCATCACCGCAAGCGTGATCGGCGTGCACCTGGCTACGTGCGAGATGATGACATCTTCTGCCTGGAACATGCTCGAGTGATCGGCAACGACTACGTAGTGCAGTGCAACAATCAGGGCCTGCAACTGGATCGCTCGGCCCGTGGACGCGTGCCGGCAAAGAGCGCGGTGACGGTACGCGAGACCGAGGACGGAAGACTCCGCGTGATCCACGTGAGTCGTGACGGAGCTGAGCGGGTCTGTCAGTGGACCCCCGCTGTCGCGCGTACTGCGGCGCGTACTGCGGCGCGTACTGCGGCGCGTATGAACTCTGATCCACAGCTTCAGAACCAAGCAGGACCACCGCCACCACCACCGGCAGCACCAGCAGCAGCACTACCAGCAAGGCGACCTGCGGCAAACCATCCCTGGAATCGGTCGATTGCAAAGGAAGTCGCTGTAGCTCGAGCTCTGAAAGCCCAGCGAACCGCTCGCTGGGCAAAAGCTGTACACCGAGAAAACGTGTCAACTGCAATCGAACAATCGACCTAACAATCAACCGGCTAAAGGGGACACTTCTATCCGTGTAACTCAGGGGACATTTCTATCCGTGCTTGACAGCATCAGCGCGTGCCGATTGACAATGAATTTGCCAGAGCGTTCATTACAGGGATGCCAAGTCTGCTCCACCGCAATCCGGAGAATACATGTCCTCGATGAACCGAACGATTGAGGGAGAAGTTCTAGTTCATCACCTTCGGCAGGACGAACTCATCATCGATCGTGAGCTGCTTGCTCAGCGTGGCCGGACATCGCGCACCATTGTAAAGGAAGGACCGCTGCGCATCGTACTGATGGCGCTGTCTCCAGGTGGAGATCTTCCGGCACATAAAACCGACCAACCGGTACAGATCCACGTCACCGATGGTGACATCGTGTTTCACGCGGCCGGCGACGACTATAAACTGGCGAAGGGCGATACGCTGGTGTTCGCAGCTGGAGTCGAGCATTCGGCGGAGTCAGCCGATGGTTGCGTGTTCCTGCTGACGGTCGTGCGCTCCGATGCTGGCACTGGATCGCACGACGCGCACATTACGTGAGCGAAGCCGAGTCGCCCAAACGTGACATCCGCGATGAGGACCTGCACGAAACACTGACGGCGTTCTATGCAATAATCGCGGTGGATCCGTTATTGCTGCGCTACTTCGAAAACGTCGACATGGCGATCCACATGCCGCGAATTGTTGCGTTCTGGTCCACGTTGCTCTTCCATACTCGCGCTTATTCCGGAAACGCTTTTCGTCCGCACCTGGAGATGCCCGGGTTATCCGGCGAACATTTTCAATTCTGGGTTGATTCTCTGCAGCGAGTTGTGGACGAGCGTTTCGAAGGGCCGAGCGCGACTCTGATGAAGGAGATGGCCCACCGCATCGCGTACGGCATGCAAGTCAGACTCGGGATCTCACCGTTCGAAGCCTTTCACGCGTCACGCTGACGAACCCGCAGATCCGCCGAGCAGTTGTCAGAGCAGTTGGATCAGCGTGATTCCTTGCACACATCAGCGTAGATAGCGGCGAAGAAACTCTTCGGCCTCAGTAGTTCTGGCTTGCCGTGGGTTTCTGCGACGTCCAGCACTATATCTTCACCCAGAAGGTACTGCACCGCGGCCACAGTTCGCGTTCCCTTGCTGCAGTCGAAGACGTTCAGCCCTATCACGGTGTCGAATGTCAGCGTGTCCTTGCCAACGACGACGGTCTTGGGATCGAGGTCGAATGACTTGATCCAGACTTTCCGGATCGCTCCATCCCGCATGATCGTGGTGGTATCCATGTACATGACCGTACCGCTGATCGCTCCGATTCCCGTCCAATCGCTCTGAGCGCGTACGGAGGCGGGAAGGGCCAACAGTGCGATGAATATTGCCAGCGACCTCGAAGGCTCCGCGCCGGAGCGGCGGTAAACGGATTGCATGTCGAAGCAAGGTAGGCACGGCCCACGTCAGACGCCACGTGTAGTCGAGAGGATCTCACTGGCCGGGAGAGGTCCCGGGCCGTAACTTCCACAAGTTTACGCCCGGTAAACTCCTCCTGAGCAACCAATCCTAGAATGGCCACGTACAAGCATGCGTCCGTGCCGACCAGCGGCGAGAAGATCGGATACGCTGGCGGTTCCCTGCAGGTCCCCAATAATCCGATCATTCCATTCATCGAAGGTGATGGCACGGGCCCGGATATCTGGGCTGCGTCGGTAAAGGTCTTCGATGCGGCCGTCGAAAGGGCCTATGGCGGCGAGCGACGAATCGCATGGATGGAGGTCTTCGCTGGCGAAAAGGCGCATAAGAATTTCGGGAGCTGGCTGCCAGACGAGACAGTCGATGCCTTCGCCGAGTTCCGCGTGTCAATCAAGGGACCGCTCACCACGCCGGTTGGCGGTGGGATACGTTCGCTGAACGTCACCCTGCGCCAGGTACTGGATCTCTACGCCTGTATCCGCCCCGTGCGTTACTTCGAGGGTGTCGGAGCGCCGGTCAAGGAACCCGAGAAAGTCAACATCGTGATCTTCCGCGAAAACACGGAAGATGTGTACGCGGGCATTGAGTACAAGGCGGGCTCGCCGGAGGCGACAGCTCTTCGAGAATATCTGCACAAGTCATTCGGCGCCAACATCCGCGAAGATTCCGCAATTGGCATCAAGCCAATGAGCAAGTTCGGATCCCAGCGGCTCGTCGAAATGGCGCTCGCCTACGCCGTCGCAAAAGGTAAACCTTCTGTGACTCTGGTACACAAGGGCAATATCATGAAATTCACCGAGGGTGCGTTTCGCGACTGGGGCTATGAGGTAGCGCGCGAGAAATTCGCCGCACAAACGGTCATGGAGAACGACCTCAAGGGCGCAAGCGCAGGTGGTAAGATCGTCGTTGGCGATCGCATTGCGGACTCGATGTTTCAGCAACTGCTTCTGCGTCCGTCGGAGTATTCGGTCATAGCAACTCCCAACCTCAACGGCGACTATCTCTCCGACGCAGCTGCCGCGCAGGTCGGTGGACTCGGGATTGCGCCGGGCGGCAACGTCGGTGACGGCGTCGCGGTCTTCGAGGCGACGCACGGAACCGCGCCAAAATATGCCGGTCTCAACAAGATCAACCCTGGCAGCGTGATTCTCTCTGGCGTGATGATGTTCGAGCACATGGGCTGGCCAGAAGCCGGTGCGCTGATCGTCCACGGTATGGAACACGCGATCAAGTCGCGCACAGTTACATACGATCTCGCACGCCAGATGAAAGGGGCCACGGAAGTATCAACGTCTGGATTTGCTGACGCGATCGTCGCTGGGATGCGCGCCTAACACTAACTCGAACAAGTCACAGTGAACAATACTTTCAGCGTCACGCTCTCGGGCAGTGACGTCGCGTCGCTGCAAACTCCGCTTCTCGTCGTCCTGCTTCCGTCGGATCCAACGATTCCGGCAACACTCGCGGAACTGGACAAACGCGTCGGCGGCGCGATCAGCGCGGCAATCAATCAACGCGATTTCAGAGGTTCGCGTGACGAGATCCTCTTTCTCAGCGGCGTGGAAGGCGGACCGCGACGTGTCGCGCTCCTTGGAGTTGGTGCGACTTCAGCGCATTCATGGCGTCGCGCGGGCGCACTTGCTGCTCGCACTGCGCTGAAACTCGGGACCGGATCGCTCGCAGTCGCGGGCGCTGACTTCTCTCCGGCTCAGGTGGAATCGCTCGCCGCGGGACTTCACGCGGGTGCGTGGCAATACCTCGATACCAAATCCCCACCGCCCGAAGCAGAGCGCAAGGCGCCGGTTGCGAGTGCAATAATTGCAGCACCCGTCTCGCCCGATTCGAAGACGGCGCTCGCCAACGGAATTGCGCTTGGCACGGGCGTCTCGCTTGCGCGCACGCTTGGCATGACACCAGGCAACATCTGCACGCCCGATCTGCTGGCGGCTACCGCGCGTGATGTTGCGAGCAGACACGGCATGAAGTACACGGAGCTGGACCGTGCAGGCCTCGTCGCTGAAAAAATGGGTTCGTTCCTCGCCGTCGCGCAGGGAACTCCGCAGGAGCCGCGACTCGTCGCGATTGAATACAGCGGCGGGAAAGCAGGAGAGCCACCGGTGGTACTCGTGGGAAAGGGACTCTGCTTTGATTCGGGCGGCATCTCGATCAAGCCAGCCGCGAGCATGGAATGGATGAAATACGACATGAGCGGTGCTGGCGGTGTTATCGGCGCGATGGAAGCCGTCGGCCAGATGAAACTGCCGATCAATGTCGTCGGAGTATTTGGCGCTACTACCAACATGCCGTCCGGCACTGCGATGAATCCTGGTGATGTAGTGCGCAGTCAGAACGGCAAGTATATCGAGATAATCAACACTGACGCAGAAGGACGGCTGGTTCTTGCGGATCTGCTTTCGTATGTGCGTCGGTTCAAGCCCGCTGCGGTCATCGATGCTGCGACACTGACCGGTGCGTGTGTAGTCGCGCTGGGACACACTGCTACGGGCGTACTTGGAGTTGATCAGAAGCTGGTCGACGAGGTCCTCGCGGCTGGTAACGCCTCCGGTGAGCGCGGTTGGCAGTTGCCGCTCTGGGACGATTATTCCGAGCTCATGCAGTCGGATGTCGCTGATGTCAAGAACGCCGGCGGCCGCTGGGCCGGTGCAATTACGGCGGCGGCATTCCTGAAGGAATTCGTCGGCGACTATCCATGGGTGCATCTGGATGTCGCTGGCACTGCGTATTCTGAAACAGATCTCGGCTTCATTCCGAAAGGGCCAACCGGGGTTCCGGTCGGCACCTTTGTACAATTCCTGCGCACCCGCTGCGGCAATTGATGCTTCACCGCCTCGTGCGCGACGCGATCAAGGCGTCGGTGTGCGCCGTGGCGCTCTGCGTCGCGGCGAGTGCCGCCAACGCGCAGGTTCGTCGGCTACCACCTCCAACCGGCGGCGGCCAGGGAACAGCTCCTCCAACCGCTGAAGATTCAGCGCCAAAGCCGCAGCACGCAGACAGCATTCAGGCCCGCATCGGTCGGGATGGACCGACGCCGTCGCTCGAAATCGGGCAGTCGTTCACCTATGACCGCGATCAGCTGTTCGCGAGCGGCGCGATTACACTCGGCGATCTGCTGGACCGCATTCCGGCGTTTACCACATTTCGCACGGGATGGCTGGCCGCACCCCAGGCAACCGCGATCGGCGGCGACTTCAGTCGCGTACGAATCTTTATCGACGGAATCGAGCGCGATGATCTGGAGCCGAGAAATGGCGTTGCCCCTGATCTCAGCACCGTTCCGATCTGGACACTCGAGAAGCTCACGCTCGCGCGAAGTGCCGACGGATTGCGCGTCGATCTGCGTACGTGGGAGTACAACGGGACCGCACCGTACACGCGCATCGATGCGCTTACCGGCGACCTCAATACAAATCTGTATCGCGCGTTCTACGGCAAACGCTTTTACAATGGCGCCGGACTGCAGGTAGCGCTGCAGCAGTATGGCGTCACGGATAACAGAAATGGAGGCGGCGGACAGGATTTCACGGGGATGCTGCGATATGGCATCGCGCACTCAGCATGGAGCCTGGACGCGACGGCAATCCGCAGCAACGACACGCGGACCAGCACTTCGCGATTCAACGGAGGCGTCGGTCTTCCTGGCTATCGTGCCGCAACTACGCTCGGGTATCTCCGCGCCGCGGTTGGACGCGAAGGTAGTGGACCGTTTCTGCAACTCGTCGCGTCGACGGAGATTCTCAAGGAAAACAGCGCCCACATGGATTCCGTTGTGGCGCAGGGATATGGATTTGCACCCGATACCGTGGATTCGCTTGCGTCCGTCGCTCAATACGTGGCCACGGCAGGGTTCGACGCTGGCGGCGGTCGGTTGCGCCTCATTGAGCGTTACCGCCGCAGGTTGGGCAGGGGTTATAGCTCGCCGAGCGCGACATTCGATCTGAGCCGCAACTTCCTCTCAGCCAGTGCGACGGCGGAGCGCGATGAATACGCTGGCCTGACGCGAATCGAGGGTGGTGCGCGACTGACTCCGCTGCCGTTCATCTCCCTGCTCGGCTACGTGGGTCAGCGGACTCCGTTTGGCACACCAGCTCTGGGATTCCTGCAGCAACCGGCATCAAAGACGGCTCGGCTTGAAGCGGGGCTACGGTTGTTGAATCGAGGGCTGTGGTTGGTTGGAGGCGTCGTCACGCGCGACACAGCGCTGTTGGTTCCGTCGCAGCTCTGGGACACGGCATTCGTCGGGAAGGCTGTCGGCAGGCAAACCGGGAGCACCGCCAGCCTCCAGGGGCCAATAGCTAAAGGGTTCAGCATCGACTTGAGCGGCACCCACTGGCAGCAGATCGCGCCCTACACCCCTCAGAGCGAGGCGCACGGCGACCTCAGGTTCTACACCGAGTGGCTTTCCCGCTTCCCGACTGGGAACTTCTCCTTCCTGTTCCAGCCGGGATTCGATTATCGGAGCGCCGTGGCCTTCCCGGAAACGAACGGGACAGACCGGATCGCTGCCTCGAGTCGGACCGTGTCACTGCTTGTTGAGCTCAGGATCCTTCGCGGGGTGCTTTCCTACCAGCGCCGGAACCTGGTCGGCGCGATTTACAACGAGGTCCCGGGCTATCTGATGCCGCGGCCGGTGAACGTGTACGGCGTAAGGTGGTACTTCTTCAACTAAGCAGGTCAGTTTTTTGACAAAGTCGTTGTGGGGCAATAACTTAGTAGGCTGCACATGATTACGAGCATGACCGGATTTGGAGCCGCCGAAGGGACGATTGGCGCGAGTCGCGTCTCCGTCGAGATTCGCGCGGTCAACCATCGCTTCTTCAATCCGGCGATCAAGCTGCCGGGTAGCATGGCGCAGTGGGAAGGCGACGTTCGAGAAGCACTGCGTAAGCGCTTCAGTCGCGGGCATGTGTCACTGTCGGCGCGTATCGCCCGGGATGCTGAACGCGGCCTGGTGATCAACGAGGAGAAGGTCGCGTCGTACGTCCAGCAGCTTTACTCGCTCAAGAATCGCTTCGGCCTCGCCGGAGATGTGGATATAGCGACGGTGATGCGGTTGCCGGACGTGATGGGATCGGCGGACGACGATAGCGCAGAGACTGCCGACGGTTCCGTTGACCAGCTTCTCGCGATCGTGCACGACGCAGCGAACGGATTGGACCTGATGCGCATCGCCGAGGGGACTCGCATCGCGGAATTCCTCAAGGAGCACTTGCGAATTGTGGAGTCTGCGCTGGCTCGGGTTCGTGAGCGCGCACCGGCCAGGTTGGTGGAACAGCACAAGCGTATGAAGAGTTCGGTTGCGGAACTCGCTGGCACGATAGCAGTTGACCCGCAACGGCTGGCGCAGGAAATCGCGATCCTCGCCGATCGGATGGACATCACCGAAGAGCTGAACCGCTTCGGTGCGCACATTACGGCATTTCGCGCGGCGCTGGACGAGAAATCCGGTTCTGCAGTCGGAAAGCGACTGGGCTTCCTGATTCAGGAAATGCTTCGTGAGGCCAATACGACAGGAAGCAAGGCAAGCGATGCCGCAATTCTGACGGATGTTGTCTTGATCAAGGAAGAGCTGGAGCGGTTGCGCGAACAGAGCGAGAACGTCGAGTGAAGCGTTTCCCGATCATTCTTTCCGCGCCGTCTGGCGCAGGGAAGACGACGATCGCGAAGCGCTTGCTGGAGATCAGAAGCGATGTTGGTTACTCGGTATCGGCGACAACCAGGCCGCCGCGACCGGGCGAAGCAGACGGGACGGCGTATCATTTTCTCAGTACAGCGGAGTTTGCAAAGGCTGTGAAGGGCGGTGAATTCGCCGAGTACGCAGAGGTGCATGGCAACATGTACGGCACGTTGCGCCGGGAAGTGGCGAAAGTGCTGGACGCGCACCGGCATGTTGTGATGGATATTGATGTTCAGGGTGCGATGCAGTTCGCTGCTTCGTTCCCGGATGCAGTAAGGATCTTCATTCTACCGCCTTCCGGTGAAACACTGGTGGCACGATTGAAGGGGCGTGGTACCGAAGACAGGGAGACAATTGCGACGCGTTTGCGCGACGCGATTGCCGAGATCGGTGTACTGGATGAATTCGAGTATGTGGTCATCAATGACGCACTCGAGCGAGCAGTGTCAGAGGTTTCATGTATCATCGATGCTGAAGGGTTGAGGCGAGTGAATTCGCCTGATAGCCGAAGCATCGCAGCAGAGACAGTAGCCGCCTTGAAGGCGGAGTTGAATCACTTCTAGGAGAAGAGGCATCATGCGAGTTTACACACCAAAGGACATCGCAGCGCACGCGACCAACAAGTACCTGGGCGTTCTTGTGGCTGCCAAGTTCGCGCGAGTGTTGAATGAATTTCCGCGCGACCGTTCCGGACCGGGCGAAAGGAAGCTGACGACGCGCGCACTGGACGAGCTTGCAGCGGGCGAAATCACTTATCACGTAGTGCCGCGCCGACGTCAGGAGTAGCTCTGCGCGACATTCGGGGACAGCGCATCGTACTCGGCGTCACCGGAGGTATCGCCAGCTACAAATCAGTTACGCTGGCGCGCCTTCTCACGCAGCAGGGCGCCGAGGTTGATGTGGTGATGACACGCGGCGCTCAGCAGTTCGTGGGCGCCGTTACGTTCGAGGGCGTGACTGGGCGAAGGGTTCACTCCGAGATATTTGAATCGGGGGAGGCACTCGCTCACATCCGCCTCGCACGCCACGCGCACGGAATCGTGATAGCGCCGGCGACTGCAGATTTTCTTGCTCGCAGTGCGCAGGGCCGCGCAGAGGATTTGCTCAGCGCGATTTTGCTCGCTGCCCGCTGCCCGGTTCTCATCGTTCCCGCGATGAACGACAGAATGTGGTCACATCCCCAGACAGTGATCAACACGACGCACTTACGTGAAATCGGATACGACGTGATGGAACCAGCCGTCGGACCGCTCGCGTTTGACGAGGGCGAAGGTCCCGGCAGAATGCCGGAACCGGATATGATCGCCGCTGCGGTAACGCGCATGCTGAGCAAGAGCACGGCGTTGAATGGCAAGCGAGTTCTCGTGACTGCTGGCTCAACGCGCGAAGCGATCGATCCGGTTCGATTTATCTCGAATCACAGCACTGGGAAAATGGGCGTCGCCATTGCGCGCGCTGCATGGGCTCGCGGCGCGGCTGTCACACTCATCGCAGGTCCGATGGAGGTTGCACCACCCGCAGGCGTTAGCACAGTGCATGTCACGAGTACGGAGGACATGGCGCGCGCTGTTGGCGAGTCGATCGCCAGTGCGGACGTGCTGGTAATGGCCGCCGCGCCTGCAGACTTTCGGCCTTCCGATGTTGCCAGCGAGAAGATCAAGAAAGCACACGCACCGGATTCACTGGCACTGACTGCGACTACTGATGTGCTTGCGTCCACGATCGCTGCGCGTCCGCCGCGACTCGTTGTGGTGGGTTTCGCCCTTGAGACAGAATCCCTGCTTCAGAACGCTCGCGAAAAGCTCGCTTCGAAGAAACTCGATCTGATCGTCGCAAACCGCGCGGGGGTCCCGGGCGAGGGTTTCGGGTCGGACACGAATCGCGTCACGATCATCAGTGCGAATCGCGATGAGGCACTGCCATTGATGTCCAAGGACGATGTCGCTGAAGTTCTGCTTGATAGAATCGAGGCGTTGATCAGTGGACGGTAGAGAGCGACTGCGCGCGTATCTCGAACAGCGTCGAGAGATGGGGGAATCAGAGTTTATGCTGGATGGCATGAGCGTCGTAGAAGCGCTCGCCGCGATCGACAAGCTGCGCCCATCAAAACCGCCGCAGACATCGCGGTCGACCAACGTCAAGGCTCCGGAACCGGCTCCGGTTCCGGCTCCGGTTGCGTTGCGAGGTGTCGCGGAGGGCCATCGCGCACAATCGTTCGATGCACGCCCGCAGGCCGCCGCGCCGTTCGGGACGCACGAGACCGCGAAATCGTCGTCGCCGGCCACTGATGACCTCGCAGCCAGATTTGCTCAAGGCATTGTTATTGGC
>Ga0209483_1001590_pt1 | contig 16968 bp, 10 predicted proteins | sample NGEPerA_FD_184508 | JGI IMG/M metagenome (GOLD analysis project Ga0209483, IMG submission 184508) | Arctic peat soil microbial communities from the Barrow Environmental Observatory site, Barrow, Alaska, USA - NGEE PermafrostL2-A... | ecosystem: Environmental > Terrestrial > Soil > Wetlands >... | reverse complement strand
GGGACGCAGGTCGTAACACTGGACCGCAACTACCGATCGACTCCGCAGATTCTCGACACGAGCAATACGCTCATCGCGGAAGCTGGCGAACGGTTTACCAAGACTCTGTGGACGGATCGAAACAGCGCCGAGCGGGTGACGTTGGTCACTGCGCGCGACGAGCCGCAACAGACGCGTTACGTGGTTGACCGTATCCTGGAACTGCACGAGGAAGGGACCGCACTCAGGAATATCGCGGTACTGTTCCGAGCGGGATACATGTCCGCCGATCTTGAAATAGAGCTTTCCAACCGGAAAATCCCCTTCGAGAAGTGGGGCGGTCTCAAGTTCCTGGAGGCTGCGCACGTCAAGGACGTGCTTGCCTTTTTGCGCGTGCTCGAGAACCCGCGTGACGAGGTGAGCTGGTACCGGTTGCTCTTGCTACTTCCGGGAATTGGTGAGGCGACGGCGCGAGCTTCGATGGACGCTCTGGCAGCCGCAGCATGGGACTCAGCGGCGTTTGGTGGCTACTCACCTCCTCCACGTGCGCGCGTGGCACATGCAGCGCTTGTGGAGCTGCTGCGGACGCTTCGCGAAGCGCCAGACGCAGCGGACGCGCGGGTTGCACGTGAGATCGGATACGTTCGAGGCATGTACGACGGAATCGTGCGTGATCGATATGATCGACCGGAACCGAGGTTGGCTGATCTGGATCAGCTCCAGACGATTGCGTCCGCTTTTCCAGACCGTGCGACATTTCTGTCTGCCCTTGCACTCGAACCGCCGAGTGCAACGCAGGACTTTGCGGGCGCATCGGCCGACCGTGAGGATGATGCGCTGGTTCTGAGCACAGTCCACTCATCCAAGGGCAAGGAGTGGGACGCGGTATTCATCATCTCGGCGGTTGATGGACTGTTTCCATCAACCCGGGCGCTCGGGAGCGAGGAAGAGTGCGATGAGGAGCGTCGATTAATGTATGTGGCGATGACTCGCGCAAGAAATCATCTGGCCGTAGTGCATCCCTTGAGTTCGTACGGTAGCAGGCGCGGGGCCGACTATTCGCTGACGCAGCTATCGCGGTTCGTTGACCAGAAGGTCAGGGCGACGATGGATTGGGTGGCGCTCGGGGCTGATGACACGCTGGCGAGTCCGGATGTCGCGCTGGCTACGAACCCGACCGTCGACCTACGCGCGCTTTTGAGAGGCCGGTTCGGGGCCTGAGGAATTGCGGTACCGAATGGAGCCGTGCCGTTTACGATAGCCTCGACAGCGTCACCGGGAGCGGGGCTCAGCAATTGTCACTTTCCAGTCTGCCCTGACCCGGGGCCATTGACACTCGACCCAGTGCCGCCGTTGCCCAGGCTGCGACCTATCAAGATAGTGCCGATCACGGCTATTCCAGCGACAAGCAACGTCCTGGGCACGGAGAGGGATTGTACGCGGACGGCCGCGATTGCGTCCGCCGGAACTGATACGGTGTGACCCTCGCCAAGTTCCGTTGCGCCGCCGACACGCGTCAGCTCGCTGACGATTAGTGCGAGTCCGGTCGAATCAACACGCGTGATCTGCCCCGTGAGCTGCGTCACGCGACTTCCCAGCGTTGACGCTATCGAGGTACTCCCGCTGTCGGTCAGCGACACCTGTACGTCGGACCCGACGGGCACCGCGTTCAGCGCGACCGACGAGTACGACTGGCACGCAGTTGTTGCGATGAGCAAGCCCGCGACAAGCGATCGCTTCATTCGATTCTCTCCAGGATTACGATGGTTGAATGTGCGACAGGTCCGGCGCAGCCATCGCGCCGGACCTGTATGACACGTTACCACTGTGGCGGCCACCTGCCGCCACAGTGTCAGGCACTTTACTGATCCAAGCAGGCACCGCCGCCATCCGACGTCGTGGCCGAAGGATCGAGTTGGTTGAACGAGCCATTGACGCCTGTACCAGCATCGGGAATGTTCGTGTTCGTCTGCCGCTCACCCGAATCGTAGTACAAACGCCGCGGCATCTTCAGGTTCGAAACGGTCGGCGTCAGGTTGGGGAAGCAGGTACGCTTGTAGAGGTTCCAAGCTTCCTCCCCCAACTGGAAGTCATTGATGTACTCCTCGGTGAGAATCTCCGTGAGAAGCGCCTGCCCGCCGGCCGCCGCCGCCACGTCCGGGCCGAGCCCGGCCAGTGCCCGTGCCGCATTCAGCTTCGTCAACGCGGTTGCGGGATCACCGGTGCGATATGCCGCCTCCGACCAGATCAAGAGATTTTCGGCCGCGCTGACATAAGTCTGCTGGTAATCCGGAGCGTTACGCGTCGCACTCACATAGTCCGCCGTCGTGTCGATGTAATCCGACAACCGCGGATCGTTTCGAGTGACGAGCAGGTTTATGAATTGTGGATCGATGCCCATGTATCCACCGCGTCCGGCCGGACCATTGAACTGGTAATAGAAGTTCGTCTCGGCCAACGGTGAGGCCTGGAATACACCCTTGTAATCTATACTTGGGTCGTTCAGCCCGAGCTTCGCATTTGCCAACGCGGACGTATAGGCAGCGAGCCCGTCAACCTTGGCGGTATGCATGTAGAAGCGCGCCTTGAGCGTGTAGGCGAGTTTCGTCCAACTGGCGGGATTGCCACCGTAAACCTGATCATAGCTTCCCGGTCCGACGTCAGTCGGATTGCTGGAGGCCATGTTCGCGATACCGGCCGACAATACCTTCTGAACCGAATCGTAAACCGCCTGCTGCTTGTCGAGCGTTGGATTCGTCTTGCCCTGTAACGCTTGACTGTACACCAGGTCGCCGAATATGTCGGCACCAGTTCCCATCAACGCTCCCTCCATGATCTGTGAAATGCCAAGCGTATGCTTGTCGTTGCCCTTTATCGCAAGGGAGTCGGCTTTGGCGAGATCGACCAACCCACCGCCGGCGTACAGTCCGGTGTGGAAACCATTGGTCGTTGTCTCGTCATGCGCATACTGGTAGAGCGACACATACTGCGAAATGAGGCCCTTGAACTGCTGGGCCCACATCCCGGTGACACGTGCTGGATCACTTCCCCAGAGGCTCCAGAGGTTGGACTGGACGCCCCCCACCAGCTGCGCAGCAGTTGCAGAGGTCGGTCGGTTTGGATCTGTAGTGAGCTGTCCCCCGGAGAGGAAATCTCCCGTGCACCCTGCGACGCCGAGTACCGCCAGCGCAGCAACTGATGCGATTTTCCATGGTTTTATCACTTCGTTGTCTCCTTGAATTCTTGGCGGTTGGCTTAGCGATTGAGGCTGACAGAGACCACGAACGATCTTGTCTGGGGACTGTTGAAGTAGTCAAAACCCTGCGTGAGGAACTCAGCGCCGCCGAGGCTTGCCTCGGGATCGAGTCCGGAGTACTTGGTCCACGTATGGAGGTTACGTCCAGCGATACGAATGTCCGCGCTCGTAAAGCCGACGACGTGATTCAACCATGCCGCATCGAGTGTATACGTGACCGCCAGTTCGCGCAGCTTGACGAAGCTTCCGTCCTCCACGAACTGCTCGCCGACGGGGCCAAAGCCGCCACCGTTACCGGCGAACCAGCTATCCCACTTCGCCTGGCTGGTGAATGGCACGACTGCCACACCCGGTCCCGCAGTATACGGATAGGTCTTGGTATCGAAGTTCACGCCGAACTGGCCGTTCGTCGTCCCGCGAACATCAGTCAAAGCCGACGTGCCCTTGGTAATAAGAATGCCCTCCGTGCCATTCCACACATTGCCGCCCTTCCGCAGGTCGAGGAGTCCAGAGAACGTGAACCTGTTCCAGAGCTTGAGCGACGCGGTGTAATTCATCGTGTACTTCGGGTTCGGATCTGCTATCACTCGATCTGTTGGATCGGGAACCGGCAGTCCGTCAGCGCCGAGGAAGAGTGCATTCTTCTTGTATCCGCCGGGAGTCGCCGCGCAAAGTGCGTCGATGTCCTGCACGCCGCTTCCGTTGTAGTCCAGCTTCAGACCCCGTCCACAGCGAATGAAGTCGGAGCCACGAATCACGCCCGGTGCGTAGCCGACGGTTGCCGATCCGTTCGCGCCGGTGAAGCCTCCGCCCAAGCCGATGAACTCAGCGCCCAACAGATTGTCGACATTGCCCTTGTTGTGGGCGAATTGAGTGCCCAGTTGGAGCGAGACGTTCTGGGTCTCAATCGGGCGAACGTTGAAGGCGAGCTCAATACCGCGGTTGCTGAGCTTCGCACCATTCTCCAGCTTAGAGCCGTAGCCCGTCGCGGCCGCACTCGTCGGTACCTGGATTATCACGTCCGAGGTTTGCTTGTTGTACGAGGTAATCGATAGATCGGCGCGCTGATTGAAGAATCCAAAGTCGCCGCCAAACTCGAGCTCTTTCGACCGCTCTGGCCGCAACGCGTTGTTACCCTGACTGAAGCCGCTGACGATGCCGCCCGGGCCAAACAAGGTATTGATACCGTCGCCATAACCGCTACCAAATGTGCTACCCGTGCTGAACGCAGTGATGGTGCCGTACACAGGTGGCTCTTTACCCGTCTCCCCGTAAGCGGCGCGCAGCTTGCCGTAGCTGAGCACGCCTTTCCCGTCGATGCCCATAGCATGAGTGAAGTTCCACGCAGCGCTAGCTTTGGGGAAGTTGCTACGACGGTTCGATGCGCCAAATGTCGAGAAACCGTCGTTGCGCACGCCTAGTGTGAAATAGAGCTGGTTATAAAGATCGGCGGTAGCCTGCCCAAAATACGACTCGATATGCGCGAGCGATTCATTCTGGGACGACGTCTGCGAGACGGTGTTCTGTAGCGCCAGCGGAGTGGGTGAGAGAAATTGCTGGCCATTCGAGTTGAGGTTGCGGTCGCGGCGCGAATTCAGGTTCTGGCCCACCGTAATGGTGCCGGAGAAATTGTCGCCGAACGTGTGTTTCGCCGTCCCGGTAAGATTGTGATCGATCTCCAGGAACGTGAAGTCGTTCCGCGTTACCGTTCCTGCGGCATTTCCGGCTGACGTTATCGGCAGTGCTTCCAGACGGCTGTCAGTGTACTGATCGGCGCCGAGATTCTCGTTGAACGACAGCCAACTCAAAGGATTCCAGTCGGCGTTGAAGCTCGCGATAGACCGGTTCAATTCACTCTTGTTGCCAGGACTGTTCAATACGAAGAACGGATTGTCGTAATAGCCCGCGTTTTCCAACGCCTGAACGCTGGTTGGATTGGGAAAGCGGTAGGGTCGCTGTAGTCCAAGATCGTTGAGGTACGGCAGATTGTTGAAGTTTGGCGGCGAACGAAGCGCGCCAAGTAGAACGCCGGACACGTTTGATCCCTTCTGGACATAGTTGCCGCGAGTATCGATAAAATTGAAGTTTCCGCCTACGCGGAGTGTAGAGGATACCTGCTCGCTCCCCTTGAGGCGAAACGTCGCGCGATTGTACTTGTTCTGGGGACCAACGAGCACTCCGTCCTGATTGGTCACGCCACCGGATGCATAGAACGTGGTGCGATCGTTCCCGCCTGACACGGACAGATTGTTATCGAACGTGTAGCCGGTGTTGTAAATCTCGTTGAGATGATCATACGTAGGCGTGCCGGCAGCGAGTTTCCCGCCGAAGCTGTTGCTGTTCATCACGCAGTTCGGCTTGGTGCACACCTGGGTTACACCTCCGCCGCCCTGTCCGTAATCTGTCTGGAGCTTGAGATTGCCGGTGTCAATGTTATCGACGTTGGTACTGGTCGTGAAGTTGTACCGCGTCGGGCCGGAGTGACCCGACTTGGTAGTGATGAGCACCACGCCGTTCGCTGCGCGAGCGCCGTAGATGGCCGCCGCCGCCGAGCCCTTGAGGATGTCGACGGACGCAATGTCGTCGGGATTGATATCCGACGCGCGGTTCGCGCTCACCGTGCTACCCTGGCCGCCTGTAGTCGAAGACGTTGAGTTGTCAATCGGCACTCCATCAACGACGAACAGCGGCTGGTTGGTGCCAGACAGTGAAGATCCGCCCCGTATCTTGATGTCGGCAGACGCGCCTGGCTCGCCGGACTGCGTGCGAACTTCAACACCGGGCGCCTGGGCCGCGAGCCCGGACACGAGGTTCTGCGGGTTGGCCGCGCGCCTGATGGCGGAGCTGTCAACCGTGTTGATAGTTACGCCGAGCTTCTCACGAGTCGTCTCAGTGCCCGCTCCCGTGACAACCACTTCGCCCAAACGCAATGGGTTGCTGGTGAGAGTAAAGTTCTCGGTAATGTCTCGGCCGTTCGTCAGAGTTATCTGGGTGGACGCGGCTGTGTAGCCGATGACGCGTACAGTAAGTGCCACGGTCTGGCCTGCTGCACGGTTACCGGCAACTACGAAAGTGTAGCGGCCAGCGTCGTTGGTTTGCGTTCCAACATTGAGCGAAGGGATGAACACACTCGCTCCTGCTAGCGGTGCGCCGGCTGTGTTGGTCACCCGTCCGGACACTGTAGTCCCCGACTGTGCCAACGCCGCCGAGGCAACCATCGCGCTAGCGCCGATGACTGACAGGATACGTTTCAACATTGTATTCAGTCTCCTCCATGATGCGCCGCATATAGGCGCGATTGATACGTACGTGAAGTACCGCCTGTCGAATGGGAAGGGGCCTCCCTTCCGTTCACACCCTCCTGCGCCACACAGCGAACGCTGCAAGCGCGGCAATTGGCGGCCAACCCACGAAACCCGACACCGCCCGTTTTGGGCGGTGTAAGCCTCCGTCACGTAACCTCACCGCAAATACTACTGCAAAGGAAGCGGGGCGCTAGGGCATGCGACCGCCCAAGTAATGTACGTTTGCGTGCAGATGGATCCGTTCCCGGAACAGCAGCTCGCGCGCTGCTGCCCGAGATGGTGCTAGCTTAGATGATCCTTAGCGGAAGTGAATCATGCACGTCAGGACCCTCGCTTCCTTATTAACTGTGGTCTCACTGGGTTCGACGCTCCCCGCCGGATGCAGCGGTCACCGCCCGGCACCGGCCTTTCAGCCGCCGCAGCAAGACGTCGTGCTCGAAGTCGACAATCATAACTGGTCCGACGTGCAGCTCTACATTATGCATGACGGCGTCACGACGCGCTTCCTGCAAGTGACGGCGGCCAAGTCAGCCTCCGTCACCATCCCATCGCGCCTGATCGGGTCCAACGGCATGGTGAGATTCGTAGCACACAGAATCGGTGGCCTGGACGACTACTACAGCCCGGAACTCTCGGTTCGCACCGCTCAAACCGTAGCACTGACACTTGAGGGGCAGCTGAATATGTCGAGCGTCGGCGTATGGTGAGAGTTGACGCAGGTGCGCTGTGACCTTCCCAACCGTAGCTGAAGGCGTTGTGAGCGACTAGGGTAACTGCCGACCGCTCGCCGCGTCTTGTATTGCCTGAAACGGAACTTTTGGATGGCGTTTCGCCTCTGAAATAATCTGACGAATAGTCGCCCTCAGGTCGTAGCTGTTTCGGGCCCACAACCGATCAAAGGAATCAAGCCCGCTGCCATAAACGCGGTGCGCTAGCAACGCGGCATTGTCCAACGGGACTCGCTGGGCGTAAAGGGGGAAAATGGTTGTCAGCCGTGGCGCGATGCTATCGACCAGAATTTGGCGCGCGGACTGGTAGATCTGTGCTCGCGCTGAGAGTCGTGCGAGGCTGTCGGTTGGGTGGGCAGCAAAGGCCGAGTCAAGGCTGCGACTCAATTGCGCCCAGAAGGCGCCGAGTAGTTTGTCGTCCCGCCAGCGCGCATCAACCTTTGCGGCGGCGAGTGAGTCGCCGCGGGATCTGAACAGTGCGGCCGCACCGCGCGCGCCGACGAAGCTCGCAAACGACTCATTAAAAGGAACCGAGCCTGGCGCGTAGTACGTGTTGTGCGTGACTTCATGGATGACCGTGTTCGCCAGGTCCAGTGAGTCCCCACTGAGCGTGGTGTTCAAAAGTGGGTCGTTGAAGAAGCCCAGCGTGCTGAATGCTGCCGAGGGACGGAGGTACACGTCAAAGCCGCGTGCTTCGAGATCGCGCGCCGCCTGACGACCTGCGTTGAAGTCGAAATAGCCCTTGTAGGGGACGCGTCCGACTATGGGGAACCACCAGGTATATGGAACGAGCCGGTCCCGGTACGCCGCCGACAGCACCAGAACGAGGGTGTCGTGATCGACATGGGAATAGGTTGTGAAACTGTCGCCGGTTTTGAGTCCAAGCGAGTCGTGCGCGTATCTCCTGGCGGCCTCCACGACGGTCAGCTTGGCTCGGAGCGCGGCCGGTGTCGACGGGTCCGCGATCATTGCGGAAATCGGCTTGCGCCGGCTCAGGATTCTGGCCTCTTCCCACGCACCGCGGCTGAGATAGCAGGCCGTCGGTCCGATGGCGATCAGGAGAGCCGCAAAGACTACCGCGACGGCAGCAAAAAGCCAACGCAGAAAGCAGCGAACCGTCGTTTGTGAAGCCCCTGTCAGCGGCATTGCCCGCCACCTATCCTTACAGTGTGTCCTTCGTCCATCTTCACTGCCACTCGGAATACTCCCTTCTCGACGGCGCCAATCGCGTCGAGGACCTTATTGCTCGCGCGCTTGAATTCGAGCAGCCAGCGCTCGCCGTAACGGACCATGGGAACATGCACGCCGCGTGGGAGTTTCAGGAGAAAGCCAAGAAAGCCGGTCTCAAGCCAATCCTCGGTATGGAGGCGTACGTTGCGCCCGGCGACAGGCGATCGAGACAGCGCGTTGAGAGCTCGTTTCAATCGGTGCAGAGCGGGAACTCCGGAAAGGCCGGGCAGATTGGCAAAGCCAGGGCATACTATCATCTCGTGTTGCTGGCCCAGAACGCGACCGGATACCGGAATCTAGTCAAGCTCTCATCGCTCGGTTACACGGAGGGTTTCTATTCCAAACCCCGAGTTGATCGCGAGCTGCTGGCGCAGTACAGCGAGGGGATCGTCGTCTCGTCAGCCTGCATGGCGGGTGAAGTCGCGACACATCTTCTGGCAGATAATTGGGACGCGGCGCGAGAGACCGCGGCATGGTACGCCGAACTGTTCAAGGATCGCTATTACCTGGAAGTCCAGGCACACGACAGCGAGGGTCAGGCTCTGCTCAACGAGCGCGTGTTCAAACTGGCGGACGAATTGGGACTCCCGGTCGTCGCGACAAACGACGCGCACTTTCTCCGCCATGAGGATCACGCATCGCACGACGTACTCCTGTGCATCGGACTCGGCAAGAACGTATCCGACAGCAACCGGATGCACTACGACGACGGACTGTATTTCAAGAACGCTGATGAGATGCGCGAGCGCTTTCCAGAACGCGCCGACGTGCTCGAGAACACTCTGCGGATCGCCGACGAAACGAATATCGAGTTCAAAAAGAAGTACAATGTTCCGTCATTCCCGCTACCAAAAGGTGTCCGCAGCGAGAACGAGCTTCTCGTAAGGCTGACAGAAGAGGGCGCGCGCGAGCGTTATGGCGACCCACTTCCGGAAGAAGTGGAAACGCGCATGCGATATGAGCTGGATGTCATAACGAAGACGGGTTACGCCGGTTACTTCCTGATCGTATATGACTTCATAAAAGCCGCGCGCGACATGCACATCCCGGTAGGTCCGGGACGCGGTTCTGCGGCTGGATCGCTCGTAGCGTACTCGCTCAAGATCACCAACGTCTGTCCGCTCAAGTTCGACTTGCTGTTCGAGCGCTTCCTGAACCCGGAACGCGTATCGATGCCCGACATCGATGTCGACTTCTGTTTCGAGCGACGCGGCGAGGTGATCGATTATGTCCGCCAGAAATACGGTCGTGACTCCGTAGGCCAGATAATCACCTTCGGTACGCTCAAGTCGCGCGCAGCTGTGAAAGATGTAGGTCGCGTGCTCGGCTTTACACCGGGTGAAACAGACGCGCTCGCCAAGCTGATTCCGAATCTCCCCAACTACTCGCTCACAGTAAGCGAGGCTGTCGAAAAGATTCCTGAAGTGAAGGCGCTATATCACGATGATGTGCGCTACAGTGAGTTGCTCGACTATGCGATCGCGCTTGAAGGGCTGTCGCGGCATGCGGGGGTGCACGCCGCCGGCGTGGTCATCGCGCCAGGACCACTCGATGACTACGTGCCGATTTGTACGCAATCCAGCAAGGGCGCCGGCAGTCAGGGCGACGAGGCAGTTGTCGTAACACAATACGACATGAACGCGCTCGAGAAGGCCGGGATGCTCAAGATGGATTTCCTCGGCCTCACTACGCTGACGATCATCACCGACGCTGTGGACAATGTACGTGCGCGCGGTCGAGTGATTCCGGATCTTGACGACATTCCGCTCGATGATGCAGAGACGTATCACATGCTGCGACTCGGCAAAACAGCAGGAGTATTCCAGTTCGAGTCGCCGCTCGCAACAGATCTGCTTCGATCGCTGCGATGCGATCGATTCAACGATCTCGTCGCGTCGAATGCATTGATGCGACCGGGGCCGCTCGACGCTGGGATGCACAAGGTTTATATCCGACGCAAGCGCGGCGAGGAGCCGATTACATATCAGCTCCCGGAACTCGAAGAATTTCTGAACGAGACGTACGGTGTTATCACCTATCAGGAACAGGTGATGCGTATCGCACAGAAGCTCGCGGGCATTTCGCTGTCGGAAGCCGACGTGTTGCGCAAGGCAGTGGGCAAGAAAGATGCGGTGCTCATTCGCAAGGAACTCGACAAGTTTGTCGAGAAGGCCGTCGCGATGGGACATGACCGCAAGATCATCAACGACATCGCGTCGCAGATCGAGACGTTCGGGCGTTACGGATTTAATAAAAGTCACAGCGTCGCGTACTCGATTCTTTCATACCAGACTGCGTGGCTCAAGACGCACTTTCCTGCTGAATTCATGGCGGCGTTGTTGTCGTCGCAGATCGGTGATACGGACAGTGTCGTCAAGTACATCAACGAGGCGCGAGAGATTGGGCTCGAGGTTTTACCTCCGGATGTCAACGAATCGAATTACAAGTTCACGGTAATTGCCGACAAGCGTCTGCGCTTTGGGCTCGGCGCGATTCGCAACGTTGGCAAGACTGCAATCGAGGCGATTCTCGCGGCACGTGCGGTCGGTCCGTTCACTTCGCTCTTCGATCTTTGCAACCGGGTGGATCTGCGGATGTGCAACAAGCGCGTGCTCGAGGCAATGATTCACGCCGGTGCGCTCGATTCTCTGGGCGGTCATCGGTCGCAATTGGCAGCCGCGCTCGACACGGCGATTCGCGAGGCTTCGCTGGCGCAGGACGATGTCGCGACTGGCCAGGTGTCCATCTTCGGCGACATGCTGGGCGAGACGTCCAAGCCGACGCATCAGACTACGCTGCCGAGTGTGGCGCCGTGGCCGGAAAGCGAGAGGCTCGCAAACGAGAAGGCAATCCTCGGCTTCTACACATCGGGACATCCGCTGGAGCCATTTCGAACCGAGGCTGAGCTGTTTTCCACGCATGTGGTAAGCGATCTTGGCGCCTGGACTGCGGAGTCAATATCGCTGTGCTGTGTAATCACGTCGATCAAGCGGCAGACGAGCAAGAAGAACGGCGCCGAATTCGCACGGTTGACGATCGAGGACTTTTCCGGCTCCAGCGAGGTGCTGGTGTTTCCGGAGGCCTGGAGCGTGATCAACGACCAGGTGAAAGCAGACATTCCGGTTGTGATGAAGGGGGGCTATTCGCGGCGGGACGAAGGCGCTGACACTCCGACTTTCATTGTCGAGTCGGTAACAAAGCTCGCCGAGAAGCGGACCAATGGTCAGGTGGCGGTGGCGATCGACCTGGCGCCGGGGTCGGCTCTGGACCCACAGGTGATGCAGGACGTCCAGGTGGTGGTTAACGCGCACCCGGGCAGCGCGCCCCTGGAGATTCGCTGGAGCGACGGCCTGGGTTCGGCTGGCCGCCTGCGTTCCCGGTCGCTCAAGCTGTCGGCCGACGGGATAGCTCTAAAGGAATTGCGCGCGCTACTCGGAGAGGAGCGTGTTTCAGTAGTTTTAGGGACCTAGGAGGTCCGGATGGCAACTGGTGCGACGACGATGGACTTCGAGAAGCCCATCGCAGAGCTCGAGCGGAAGATCGAGGAGCTGAAGCATTCTGCGGGTGAGCGGGCCGTAAACGTCGACGACGAGGTTGTGTCGCTTGAGCGCAAGCTCAGTGAACTGCGGGGCGACGTGTACAAGCATCTCACCCCCATTCAACGGGTGCAGGTCGCCCGGAATGTAAGGCGACCGTTCATGCTCGACTACGTTGCGCGGATCTTCACGGATTTCATCGAGCTGCATGGTGACCGTGCGTTCCGCGACGACGCCGCAATCGTTGGCGGTTGGGCGAGGCTTGATGGCGAAACTGTGATGCTTATCGGTCATCAGCGTGGTCACGATACCAAGGAGAATCTCAGACGGAATTTCGGGATGCCTCATCCGGAAGGGTACCGGAAGGCGCTCCGGTTAATGAAGCTCGCTGAGAAGTTTCACGTTCCAGTGCTGACGTTTATCGATACGCCCGGCGCGTATCCTGGGTTGGGTGCGGAAGAGCGTGGTCAGTCCGAGGCGATCGCACGGAATCTGCTCGAAATGAGCCAACTGCAGGTGCCGATCATTGCAACGGTAATTGGTGAGGGCGGATCTGGCGGTGCACTCGCGCTTGGTGTCGCCGATCGTGTGCTGATGATGGAGAATGCGGTGTACTCGGTGATTACGGTCGAAGGGTGTGCAGCAATTCTCTGGAAGGATGGCAAGTCTCCGGAGATGCGAGATCGCGCTGCGACGGCGCTACGAATCACCGCGCCGGACCTGCTGGACATGCGCGTAGTTGACGAGATCGTACCGGAGCCCGAGGGTGGCGCGCATGCCAATCACGAAGCAGCGGCTCGAGCGCTCGGCGAAGTTCTCAATACGAACCTTGAGGAGCTGCGGAAGTTGCGGCCGGAGAGATTGGTAAGGAGACGGCGGCAGAAGTATTTGAGGATGGGACAGTGGGAAGAGTAGGAGGACTGGATCCCGACCTTCGGCGGGATGACAACCGACCTTCGGCGGGATGACTACACGGAAGAGATATGCATCTTATTGAAGTAGCGTTTCGCGGGAATCGGAAGGAGTTCTTTGGTTGGGATGGCGCTACGCCGCCAGCTACGCGGACGCATGTCGTTGTGGAGGCCGATCGCGGTGAAGACCTGGGGATCGTGCACGCGACTGGGGACCTTGCTGCGCAGCGCAATGCAGGGTGCTCGCACGGTTGCGGTGAGCCGGTGCGCAAGGCACTCCGCATTGCCACAAAGCGCGACATTCGAAATGGCGACGCGCTTCAGGCCGCGAACGACGAAGCGCGCCAGCGTGCTGCGGACAAGGTCCGCGAGGCACAACTCGAGATGAAAATCTCCGACGCCGAGTGGCAGTGGGACAGGAAGAAGCTGACACTGTACTTTACCGCTGAGAAGAGGGTCGATTTCCGGAATCTCGTTCGCGATCTCGCGGCTGCATTCCGTACCAGGATCGAACTCAAGCAGATTGGTGTTCGCGACGAGGCCAAGCGGCTGGACGGAATCGGCCGGTGCGGCCGGCAGTATTGCTCGGCTGCGTGGCTACCCGAATTGCGGCCGGTGAATCTTGGTGTCGCAAAGGATCAACGGCTCTCGCTGAACCCGTCGCAGATCTCCGGCGCGTGCGGGCGGCTCATGTGCTGTCTCAGATACGAGCACGAGTTCTACGTCGAAACCCGGCGTCGGTTTCCGAAGGAAGGGCGGATCGTTACGACGACGGTTGGCGAGGAGAAGGTGCTTGCCATCGACATCTTCCGCGAGACGGTGACGCTGCGAACCGCCGAAGGGGCGCCGCGGACCATCCCGCTGGCCGCGTACAAGGACGAGATCGAAGGTAAGCCTGCCGGTGCTGTCTCGACTGTCCAGGATGATGTAGATGAGGCAGAAGAGATATCGCCGGAACTCATGTACACGTCCGAATTCGCAATCCCACAACCGCGGCTCGTGATCCTGACGGAGACTGTCGAGACCGAACCCGTTGCACCTGCTCCAGCGCGGCGGCCTGATCGTCATCGGCGTGGGCGGCGCGGTGGCGATTCTGGTAGCAATCCGGGCGGCGGTCGAGGCGAGCCCGGGCAGCCGGATGGCAATAAGGGGCCAACCCCGAACAATTGATCGGCTAGATTGCAGCGTGCACAAAAAGTACTACATCACTACAGCCATCGATTACGCGAATGGCGACCCACATCTGGGTCACGCCTTCGAGAAAATCGGCGCCGACGTACTGGCGCGTTACCATCGCCTGCGCGGTGACGACGTGTTGTTCGTCACGGGCATGGACGAGCATGGACAGAAGGTCGCGCAATCGGCGGCAAAGGAAGGCCGTACACCGCAGCAGCAGGTGGACGAAATCGCACGCCGATTCCAGGAAGCCTGGGCCGCACTCGGAATTTCGTATGACCGGTTCGTCAGAACCACGAGTGAGTCGCACAAAGTTGGCGTCCGGGCACTGATCGAGCGGATTTTCGAGCGTTCGCCGGACAGTTTCTACACCAAGACGTACGCCGGCTGGTACTGCGTCGGGTGTGAAGCGTTCAAGACGGACGAAGAGATCGTCGATGGCAAGTGTGTGCTGCACGGCACACGTACGCTTGAATGGGTCGAGGAGCGCAACTGGTTTTTCCGGCTGAGCGAATATGCGGACCGGCTGCGTACGCTAATAGCAAGCGGCGAGTTCCTGCAGCCACGCAGCCGCGCGAACGAGATTCTATCGCTGATCGATCAGGGACTCGACGATGTATCCGCGAGCCGCGCACGTGCCGGCTGGGGTATTCCCTTCCCGCGTGATACGGGCGACGGGGAGCCACAGACCACTTATGTCTGGTTCGACGCGCTTCCGAATTACATCACTGAAGTTGGTTTCCCCGACACCCAGGGAGAATTTGCGAAGTGGTGGCCTGCCGACGTGCATATCATCGGCAAGGACATCACACGCTTCCATTCATTGATCTGGCCTGCAATGCTGATTGCGGCGGAGCTGCCGTTGCCACGGCTTGTCTGGGCGCATGGGTTTGTGCTGCTGGGTGGTGACAGATTCAGCAAGTCTGCCGGTGTGACGCTGGATCTGCAGGATGCAGTGAGCAGGTATGGCGCCGATCCGTTCCGGTACTTTCTGATGCGAGAAGTTCCCTTCGATGCAGACGGGAATTTCTCGTGGGAGCGATTCGAGGAGCGCTACAATTCCGATCTGGCGAATGCATGGGGTAATCTCGCAAGTCGCACGATTGCGATGGTCGAGAAGTACTGTGGGGCGATTGTACCAGCCGCGGAACTGAACGACCTCGATGCGCTGGATGCGGTTGACATGGCCGCGTACGACTCCGCGATGCGTGAGAATCTTCCGAACCGCGCGCTCGAGCACGTGTGGGCTTCTGTTGCGCGTGGGAACGAATACGTTGACCGACAGGCGCCATGGAAACTTGCCAAGGATCCCGCGAAGCGCGGGGAGCTGGAAGCAACGCTCGCTGCTCTCGTCAGGCAGCTGGTTCGACAGGCGATCGTGCTGTCGCCATTCATGCCCGGCCGCTGCACAGAACTACTTTCGCAGCTCGGTGCCCCGGCGGAGTTTCTGAACGTGGACGAGAAAATGGATTCCCACCTTCGCGGGAATGACGTGGAACGGCTTGGCGCGGACGGCAAGATGACGTTCGACGCAACGGGGTGGCGCGTCGCGAAGGGTGCATCGCTGTTTCCGAAGCGAGAGACGCATTAAGCAGGATGGACGTAATCTGGGACGCCCCGGACGCTGACTAGTTCTTGGTGATCACCTGAATCACCCCGCCCATATGGCCACTGCCGAATTTGTATTGGGCCTCGTAAGACTGGTAGAAGCGGATCTCCATCACGTCCATAGCGTCGATATCGCGTAATGACGTGACGTCGTTCGAGTAGTAAGCGTTGTCGACATACACGTGGATTGGTATCGCCGGAACATTGGGATTCTGAGACTCACGGCCGCGACTGTGCAGGAAGTTCCCGTGTGTCTGCACCACGATGTCATATGCGTTGGTGACATGCAGCTGGTCAATCTGGTCCTCGGTAACAACCATAGGGTCGCCACCTGGAGCTACGGAGGTATTTGTGTGAGTACAGGCAGCTACGAGAATCACAAATGGCAGAAGTTTACAGGTTGCGCGGAAGTGCCAACTTGACCCGGCAGGATATGCAGTCATTGGAGGCTCCAGGTTAGCGTCGGCTCAGATGACATGATCCGGCGTCGTCCGTTACAGCGCAAAAGGGGCCCCAAACGGGACCCCTTTCGTTTTACCATATCCGTCACAGCATTGAGATCACGGCACAGGCGTAATGTTGCCCTTCCGTGCGTTCGTCTCATTCAGAGTAATCGGCAGGCTCTGAACGAGCGCATCGGCCGCGCCCTTGTTAGGCATACCAGCTTGCGTGACGTATGCAAGGTTGAACATACCGTAGTCCCGCAGAGCGACGATATGCTGTGGACCAACGTACGCGAACGTATAACGCAGCTCGTAGAGCAGCTTGCTGATGGCATCCGCTGAACTCGTGAAAGTCGAGTAGGCCGGTAGGCCGCCTTCAACGGTATGTACAGCATTGACGTCTCTGGTAGCACCAACCAGGTCATTCGTGGCGATCTCCGCTTGAGCGCGAAGCAGGAGCAGCTCAGCGTTGCGTACAATCGGAAGCGGCGCAGACTGGAGCGCCGCGTTGTTCGGGTCGGTCACCTTCAACCGATGCGACGCGGTGAAGCCGGCGACGGTCGGAGCCGATGCCGGAACGACGTTGAGTGCGCGTATGTCACCTGGCAGGAAGGAGCTTGCAAAGTTATCCGTGACGAGATTCGAAGAACCTGGTAAAGGGTTCGGCGCATTCTCGGGGGACGCCGGATTGTACTCGTACCACGGTCCGGTATTCAGATATTCCTGGGTCATCGGTGTCGGGGCGCCCGCGAGCGCGATGTTCAACGCAGTGACAGCAGCTGCGGCGCTTGCAGCG
>Ga0209483_1001589_pt1 | contig 16972 bp, 14 predicted proteins | sample NGEPerA_FD_184508 | JGI IMG/M metagenome (GOLD analysis project Ga0209483, IMG submission 184508) | Arctic peat soil microbial communities from the Barrow Environmental Observatory site, Barrow, Alaska, USA - NGEE PermafrostL2-A... | ecosystem: Environmental > Terrestrial > Soil > Wetlands >... | reverse complement strand
GCTGCTGCGTCACCCGGCGGCGCTCACCCGGCTGACGTCGGAGGTTGACGCCGGGGAGGACACCTATCTGCGCGCGGTGATCTCGGAGTCGCTGCGGTTGCGTCCCGTGGTCCCGCTCGCGGGACGGCGGCTGGCCTCTGAGTTGAATATCGACGGGCTGAGCCTGCCGGTCGGGACCGATGTGACGCCGGCGATCTGGCTCACGCACACCCGTCCCGACCTCTACCCCGAGCCCTACGCGTTCCGTCCCGAGCGCTTCCTCGAGCAGTCGCCTACCACCTACGGATGGATTCCCTTCGGCGGCGGCATCCGCCGTTGCTTGGGCGCCGCGTTCGCCGAAATGGAGATGCGGGTCGTGCTGGAGGCTGTACTGCGGCGCCGCGCGCTGAGGTCCGTGGGCGCTCATGCCGAGCGGGTGACGCGCCGCAACGTCACGTTCTCGCCGCGCCAAGGGACGCTGGTTCGCAGCGGGCCGCGCAGCGCTCCCGCGCCGGCAGGCGAGCCCGACCGCGTGCTGGTTGCCTAAGCGCCCCTCCGGGCCGCGACCCATCCGGGTCGGGTCTCCTCGGCGCGGGCCTCGGGCTAGCGCTTGGCCTGGTGTTCGAGCACCTTCCCGAAGGCGCTCTCGAGCTGGGTCGTCATCCGTTGCTTGAACACGGCCAGCAGCGCCTCGGAGGCGAGCGGCCGGAGCGCGCTGACGGCTTCGATCACCTCGTCCCAGCGCTCCTCCGGCTGTCCCGCCTGCTCGAAGGGCTCCCAGAGCTCCTTCAGGAAGAGCTTGGCGAATGCGCTCGAGATCGACTCGCAGTCACGGCTGACTCGCTCCATCAGGGCCAGCGCGGCGTGCAGCGAGATGCCGAGCGCCACGACCTCTTCCGCACTTCGCAGGAGCGCCGGGCTGGGGACTTCGAAACGGCCGTCGCCGAGCGGGATCAGCAGCTTGAGCTTGCGCACCCGCTCGATGTCCTTCCGGCTGACCTCGCCGAAGCTCTTCAGCAGGTCCTCGGCCGTCACGACTTCGGGCGTCTCGGCCTCGAACGGCGTCGTGACGGCGTGGCGCAGGCCGAGCAGCCGCTCGGCCAACCCGTCGGATCCGCTTAGCAGCCGCTCGATCGAGGCGAGGTTGAAGCCGTCGGCCTGCAGGTCGAGGATCAGGCGCAACCGTGCGACGTGGTCGGCGCCGTAGTAGCCGACGCGTGCGCGCACCTCGGGTGCCGGTAGGAGGCCGCGGGAGTGGTGGTTGCGGATGTTCCGCACTGACATCCCAACGGCGGCCGCGAGCTGCTCGATCGTGAGGTCGTGAGGGGCGGAAGCATTCTCATCGCTGACCTTCGTCGCCGCCATCTCTGCCTGAGGATACCATCATCTATGTAACCTCATTTGAGGTATCATGAGTTGAGGTCGTTATGTATGTCACCGATTTCACCAGCCGGAGAAGCGGCGCGGATGGCTGAACGAGGCATGGCTCCACGCGTGTCGGAAGGCCGGCGCAGGGCGCTGCGGTTGGTCGGCTCGTTCACCTCGCCGCTGTTGCCGGACGACTACCTCGAGCTGATCAACCCGCTGTGGTCGACACGCGAGCTGCGCGGGCGGATCGAACGCGTCGAGCGCGAGACGCCGAACGCCGCGACGGTACTCGTGAAGCCCGGCTGGGAATGGGAGGGCCATAGGCCTGGGCAATATCTGCGTCTGGGAATCGAGGTCGACGGCGTGCATCACTGGCGGGCGTACTCGCTGACATCGGACCCCGAGCGATCGGACGGCTGCATCTCGATCACCCCGAAGCTCGTCGACGGTGGGAAGGTCTCGCCGTTTCTCGTCCGAGGGGTGCGGCCGGGGACGATTGTGCGGTTGGGCGGCGTGGAAGGCACGTTCGTGCTGCCCGATCGATTGCCCCGGCGGCTGCTGTTCATCAGCGCCGGCAGCGGGATCACCCCGATCGTGAGCATGCTCCGCTCGCTCGCAGGCAGGGGAAGCCTCGAGGATGTCGTGCATCTGCATTGCGAGCGCGACGCCGCGGGGGTCATCTTCGGAGGGGAGCTGCGCGAGCTGGCCGCCGGGCACGCGGGCTACGGGCTGCATGAGCGCCTCACGGGCACGGAGGGCCGCCTCACCGCCGGGCAGCTGGACGGGCTGTGCGCCGACTGGGCTGAGCGTGAGACTTACCTGAGCGGACCCGCCGGGCTGATCGAGACGCTGGGCGAGCGCTGGCGCCGCGACGGCGACCCCGCGAAGCTGCACGTCGAGCACTTTCAGCCCGACGCGGCCGTGATGAACGATTTCCCGCCCGCCCAACGCGGCGAGGGCGGCACGATCCGCTTCTGCTCGAGTGCGCTCGAGGCCAAAAGCGACGGCGAGCAGCCGATCCTCGTGGCCGGCGAGCAGGCCGGCGCGAAGCTGCCCTACGGCTGCCGGATGGGTATCTGTCACACCTGCGTCGGGCGACTGCGCGCCGGACGGGTGCGCGACCTGCGTACCGGTCGCGTCCACGGCCGGCCCGGCGAGCTGCTGCGCACTTGCATCAACGTGCCCGAGGGCGCGATCGAGATCGAGCTTTAGAAACCCAACAGAGGGAATAGAAAAATGTCCGCCACCCAGACCGAGAGCCCGCCTGCTCACCCCGCGAGCGAGGAGAGCCCGCTCGCGCGCCTCACTCCCGCGGAGATCGAGGAGCTCGGCCGCGAGTTCGAGGCGATCCACGACGAGGTGTTCGGAGAGCTCGGCGAGCGCGACTCGCGCTACATCCGCTCCACGATCAAGCTGCACCGCCAGCTGGTGTTGGCCGCCCGCGCGCTGCTGCTCGGCTCGCGCCGCAAGCCGCTGTGGCTCCTCGGTACGGCCTCGCTGTCGGTGGCGAAGATCCTCGAGAACATGGAGATCGGCCACAACGTGATGCACGGGCAGTGGGACTGGATGAACGACCCGGACATCAACTCCCAGAGCTGGGATTGGGACACCGCCTCGCCGGCGGACGCGTGGCGTCATTCACACAACTACGAGCACCACACGTTCACGAACATCCGCGGCAAGGACCGCGACCTGGGCTACGAGATCATGCGCATCGACCCGCACCAGCGGTGGCACCCGGTCTACCTGGCCCAGCCCCTCTACAACTTGCTGCTGATGGGCTTCTTCGAGTGGGGGGTCGCGCTGCACGACCTCAACTTCGATGCGATCCGCGCCGGGGAGAAGTCGAAGACGCAGGTCAACAGAGAGCTGAAGGCGATCGGCGGAAAGGCCCGCGGGCAGATCGTCAAGGACTACATCGCCTTCCCGTTGCTCTCGGGCCGGGCCTGGAAGTCGACGCTCGCGGCGAACTTCACCGCGAACATCGTCCGTAACGTGTGGGCCTACTCGATCATCTTCTGCGGGCACTTCCCCGATCAGACGTACACGTTCAGCCAGGAGGAGGTCGCCGAGGAGACCCGCGGCGGCTGGTACGTGCGCCAGCTCTTGGGCTCGGCGAACATCGACGGGAGCCCCCTGTTTCACCTGCTGGCGGGCAACTTGAGCTTCCAGGTCGAGCACCACCTGTATCCCGACATGCCCTCCAGCCGCTACGCCGAGATCGCGCCGAAGGTGCGCGACATCTGCGCCCGCTACGGGCTCCCCTACAACACCGGTCCGCTCGGCAAGCAGCTCGGCACGGTCCACCGCACGATCCTCCGCCTCGCCTTCCCGGGCGGCAAGGTCCGCCCGAAGCCCGGCCCCTACCGGCCGGAGCGCGCATAGATGCCGCGCCGCCACTGTGGCTATCCCCACCCCCGCTCGGTGGCCGGCCGCAGTGACGGTGCGGTCTTCGTCCGTCACACTGTGACGAGATGAATCCTCCGGACGACGTTCTCGCGCCCGAGCGCCCAACGCACGGGACCCCGGCCGAGGACCGCGAGGACCGTTCCGCGCCGGAGCTCGACACGTCGCTCGACGGTCCCACGCCCGGGGAGATCCAGGAGCCGGTGCTGGAGAACCTCGATCGGTTCCTCACCGGCCTGATCACTGTGGTCCCGCTGGCGCTGGTGGTGCTCGCCGGATGGCAGCTGTGGAACCAAGAGCTGCACTGGCGCGACATCGTGATCTTCTTCGTCATGTACATCCCGATCGGCCTCGGCGTGACGATCGGCTTTCACCGGATGCTCACCCACCGCAGCTTCAAGACCTCGTCCTGGCTACGGGGGACGTTCGCGATCCTCGGCACGATGTCCGTCGAGGGGCCGGTGATCTCGTGGGTCGCCGACCACCGCAAGCACCACGCCTACTCCGACCGCCACGGCGATCCCCATAGTCCTCACATCGACAGTGGCGGCGGCTGGCAGGGGGCGCTGCGCGGTCTCGCCCATGCGCACGTCGGCTGGCTGTTCGACCACACCCAGCGGGGATCGCGCGAGCGCTTCGCGCCCGACCTGCTGGCCGATCCGGTGATCAGCTTCGTCGATCAGACGTTCTTCCTGTGGGTGCTCGTCGGCCTGGCGATCCCGTTCGGGCTCGGCTGGTTGATCGGTGGAACGGTGGGCGCCGGCCTCGAGGCGATGCTGTGGGCGGGCGCGGTCCGCATCTTCGTCCTGCACCACGTCACCTACTCGATCAACTCGCTCTGCCATTTCTTTGGCCGCCGGCGCTTTAGCACCAGCGATCACTCGCACAACCTGTCCTGGCTGGCGCCGCTGTCGTTTGGCGAGGCGTGGCACAACAACCATCACGCGTTCCCCACCTCGGCGTTTCACGGCATGACCCCCAGGGAGGTCGACCTGTCGGGCCTGACGATCTCGGGCCTCGAGCGCCTCGGCCTGGTGTGGGACGTGCAGCGGATCAGCCCCGACCGGCAGGCCGCCAAGGCGATCGTCTCCTAGCGCGTCGCCCGGCGCTCCCCCGGCCTGTCCGAAGGCCAATTGCGATCCACCCCGTCGCCAAGGCAATCGCCTCCGGGCGCGTCGCGCCGCCCCCCCGCCGTGCGACCATGGTGGGATGAGCGAACGCGCTCGACCTTCGGCCCTGCCGGTCCTGGCGAAGACACCCACCCGTCGCTGGATGCCGACGCTGGCCGCGGGATTGTCCTTGGGCGAGTACGCCCGCTCGCTGGTGCGCCGGATGGCCGCTCTGACGGCGGTGCTGGTGGTCGCGATCTGGGCGCTCGGCGGCCAGGGGTACTTCTGGCCGGCGTGGGCTTGGCTGGGGCTGGCCGTACCCGTGCTGCTCGACTTCGCCGCCGCTTGGGCGTGGCGACATCAGGCGGGCGCCGAGCGCCGCGTGGCCTGCGTGTGGGCGCTGATCGCCGTGGCGGCCGTGATCCTGATGCTGACCTGGCTGCTCACGTGGGGGCTGGCGGGGGTGCATGAGTTCTGGCCGGCGTGGGCGCTGTTGGGCCTTGCGACGGCGGGCTGCGGTTACTCGCTGATCGCGTTGCACGACCGCGTGCTCGTCGCGCGCGGGCGCCGGGCGTTGCGGGCGAGGATCGATCTGCTGACGCGCACACGCCGCCAGGCGGTGGACGCCCAGGGGGCCGAGCTGCGGCGGATCGAGCGTGACCTGCACGACGGGGCACAGGCGCGCCTGGTCGCGCTCACGCTCCAGCTCGGGCGCGCGGAGCTGCGGCTCGACGATCGTCCGGAGGTCCGCCGGCTGATCCACGACGCTCAGCGCGAGGCCCACCACGCGATCGCGGAGCTGCGCGACCTCGCCCGTGGGATCGTCCCGCCGCTGCTCGCCGATCGCGGGTTGGCGGCGGCGGTGCAGTCGCTCGCGGCCCGCTACGGGCTCGGGACGACGATCGAGGCCGACACGCACCGTCGCGTGGCTCCGGCGGTGGAGAGCGCCGCGTATTTCGTGGTCGCCGAGGCGCTGACGAACACCGCCAAGCATTCCGGTGCGCGGCGTAGCTGGGTCACCCTCGCCGAGGATCGCCGTGAGCTGCGCGTCCTCGTCGGAGACGACGGCAATGGCGGCGCCGATCCGGCCGGAGGATCGGGGCTCGCTGGGTTGCGCGCCCGCGTGGAGGCGCTCGACGGGACGTTGCGTCTCGACAGCCCGCCCGGTCACGGCACCGTGGTCGAGGTCAGCCTGCCGTGCGGGTAGTGATCGCCGAGGATCTCGCGCTGTTGCGCGAGGGACTCGTGGCGTTGCTGCGCGAGAACGACATCGAGGTCGCGGCGCAGGTCGAGGACGGACCGGGGCTGCTGCGCGCGATCGCCGGACACAAGCCCGACCTGGCGATCGTCGACGTGCGCCTGCCGCCGACGTTCAGCGACGAGGGGCTGCGCGCCGCGATCGAGGCGCGCAGGCGCCAGCCGGGGCTTGGTGTGCTCGTGCTCTCGCAGTACGTGGAGACCGCCTACGCGAGCGAGCTGATCGGCGAGGACAGCGCCGGAATCGGGTATCTGCTGAAGGAGCGGATCGGCGACGTACGCGCGTTCTTGGATGCTCTTCGGCGCGTCGCCGCCGGCGGCACGGTGCTCGACCGGCAGGTCGTCACGGAGCTGCTCGCCCCCCACCACGGGCCCGAGAACGCGCTCAGCTCGCTGACGGCGCGGGAGCGCTCGGTGTTGGAGCTGATGGCTGAGGGTCGCTCGAACACGGCGATCGCCGAGAGCCTCGTCGTGACACCGGGGGCGGTGGAGAAGCACATCACGAACATCTTCGCCAAGCTCGAGCTGCCGGTCTGCGACGACGATCACCGCCGCGTGCTCGCGGTGCTTGCCTACCTGCGCGTCGCGCGTTGAGCGTCCCGGCGATCAGGCCGTCAGGCAGGTGCGGTTGCGTCCCGCGGTCTTGGCCTCGTACAGCGCGATGTCGGCATGGGCCATCAGCGCCTCGGGGGGTGCGCCGGGCTCGCGGGTGGCGATCCCGGCTGAGCAGGTCTGCCTGGAGGGGATGCGCAGGCGCAGGCGCTCGACGACCTCGAGGGCGTTCGCGGCGCCGCAGTTGGGCAGCAGCAGCGCGAACTCGTCCCCCCCGAGCCGTGCGACGAGGTCTCCGGCGCGCAGCTCCTCGCGCCACGCCGCGGCGGTCTCCCTCAGCAGGCGATCGCCGGCCGGGTGTCCGTGGGTGTCGTTGAACTCCTTGAAGTGATCGAAGTCGAGCATCGCCAGCGCGACGCCCTGGTCTTCGGTGAGAGCCTGCTCGAGGCTTGTCTCCCAGGCACGGCGATTGGGCAATCCCGTGAGCGCGTCGGTGGTCGCGATGCCGGCAAGTCGGGTGAGCATGTCGGCCCGTTCGATCACGGTGGCGACCTCGTGCGCGAGTAGCGCGATCGCGGTCGCGCGTGACCCGCCCACCCTGACCGCTTGGGGCCAGGCCACGACGAGCACGCCGACCGTCTCTCCGCCCCGGAGGAGGGGCTCGAACAGGACGGACGCCGGCCGGCCGGAGAGCGCCCAGATCTTGCTGCTGAAGAACTCCGATGCACTGTCCTCGGTAAAGAACAGCGAGCGCCCGGACCGGAACGCCTCGCCTACGCCGGAGTTCTCGTCGGAGCCGATCTCGATCGAGGACGCGTCGAGGCCCGCCATCGAGGTCGAGCGCAGGAGACCGGAGGCGTCGACCGGCTCATAGAGGATCGCGGCGCTTGCGTTGCTGATCGTCTTGGCCGCTTCGCACACCTCGTCGCGGGCGCGCGGGCTGTTGGATAGGCCGCGTACGACCTCGGCGATCTGCTCCATCATGCGCTCACGGTCTTGGGCCTCGGCGGTCTGAAAACGCGCCTGCCCGACCAGCCGCTGGGTTGTCAGCCCGATGATCGTGCTGACGATGATGAACGCGCCGACGAACGGCAGCAGGTGGCGATTGGCCTGTGCGGTGGGCTCGGAGGTGCGACTCATGAGACCCACATCGGCAGCTCGTCGCCAAAACTGGACTCCAATTGTGATCGGCTCTCGCCGTGAGAATCAGGAGCCTCTCGGAGAGCCTGTCGAGGGGCCTCTCGGCGCCCTTTCGCCCGCGTGCTCCCGCCTACCCGCAAGCCGTAGGATCTCTGCCATGAAAGCGATCCAGATCGTCGCGTTGACGGGCCCTGAGAGTGCGCTCCGGCTGGTCGACCTCCCTGAGCCCGAGCCCACCCACATGTTGAGTCCCGGCGAGGGCGTCGTGATCGACGTGCACTGCGCGGGCGTGGCGTTCCCCGAGCTGCTGCAGACCCGCGGCGAGTATCAGATCAAACCGCCGCTGCCGTTCGTGCCCGGCAGCGAGGTCGCCGGCGTCGTGCGCAGCGCGCCCGCCGGCGCTGCTGTGAAGGAGGGCGAGCGCGTGGCGGCATTCTGCGCGCTCGGGGGGTTCGCCGAGACCGCGGTGGCGCCCCCGTTCCTCACGTTCGCGCTGCCCGCCGCGCTCGACTTCGCGCAGGGGGCGGGCTTGATCCTGAATTACCACACGGCCTACTTCTCGCTCGTCCCCCGCGGGCGGTTGCGCGAGGGCGAGACGGTGCTGGTCCATGGGGCCGCCGGCGGGGTGGGGACCGCGGCGCTGCAGGTCGCCAAGGGCTTGGGCGCGCGTACGATCGCGGTCGTCTCGAGCGAGGCCAAGCGGCAGGTCGCGCTGGATGCCGGCGCGGATCACGTGCTGCGCTCAGACGGCCCCTGGAAGGACGAGGCGAAGGAGCTCTCGGGCGGCGGCGTGGAGGTCGTGTTCGACCCGGTCGGTGGCGAGCGCTTCACCGACAGCTTGCGCTCGCTGCGCGAAGGCGGGCGGCTGGTCGTGGTGGGGTTCGCGGGTGGATCGATCCCCGAGGTGAAGGTCAACCGGCTGCTCCTCGGCAACACCGAGGTCATCGGCGCCGGTTGGGGCGGCTATGCGATGAGTCGCCCGGAGGTGAACATCGAGATCGGGGCGGCCGTCAACCGGCTGATCGAGGGGGGGTCCGTGTGGCCGATCGTCGGCGAGCGCTTCCCGCTGGAGCGCGCGGTCGAGGCGCTGCGCGTGCTCGACGAGCGCCGCGCGGTCGGCAAGGTCGTCCTCGACGTGCGGGACTGAAGCACCGGAGTGTCTACCGCCGCGGGGCGGGCTTGCGCGCGGCCTTGGCCGCGTCTTTGGACCCGAGGAACGGGGTGAGCGCCGCGTAGATCATTTGGGGGGCTATATCGGGGAGCTCGCTGGTGCGCTCGCCCTCGATGTAGTAGTTGAGGACCTGCCAGATGCCGCCGGCGGTCGCCTCGGGGGCGATCGCGGGAACCGCGCGGTCCTTCGGCGCGTAGGCGTAGCCCGGTTGGAGATAGGTGGTGGCGAAGGCATGCATCATGCTGTCGCGGATCTCGATCGTCTCGGGGCTGGCGGCGAAGGTATCGACGAGGTTGAGGTGCGAATGGGCCGGCTCGGAGGCGAGGTAGTCGAGCAGCGCCCGCATGCAGGCGGAGACCGCCTTCGGCCAGTCGTCCTTGTGGGCGTTGTAGGCCTCGACCGTCACGAGTAGGGCCTGATGTAGGCCGACCTTCTGGGCGCCGAGGAAGGCGTCGTGCTTGGTCGGGTACATCTCGTAGAAAGTCTGGTGGGAGACGCTCGCGCGCCTGGCGATCTCGGGGATCGTGAGGCCGGCGATGCCCTTCTCGGCGACGATCGCGGCGGTCGCATCGACGATCCGCTCGCGCTGGTTCTGGACGATGAACTGACGCGGCAGGTCGTGGCGCCCACTCGGCAGGCGGCCTTCCGCGCGGAGCGCCCGCTCGGAGGTCGATGCGGAGGGAGAGTCCGCTCCCTCGGCGGACCCACGCTCGCGTGTCCGGCCCCGGCCGGATCCCCCCTTGCGTGCGGGTGGCGGGCACTGCAGTCCGGCGGGGAGCTTCGCCGGGTAGGAGGCCGCCCAGGTGGCGAGATCGCCGGCGAGTCCGGGCAGCTCACCGGCGCGGCCCTGACGTAGGCGCGCGGCCGTCACCTCGCGGATGCCGCCGAGGATGACCTTCACCGTGAGGTCGGTCGTGGCCTCCGCATTCGCCTGGGAAGCACCCGATCCCGCCTTGCGCCCGCGGTTGGTGGGGCCGCCGTTGCGGCCGGGGAGCGCTCGCCCGGCGCGAATGCCCTGCTCGAGCGCCTCCAGCGAGTGGTTGGAGCGTGCGATCGCCTTCGGTCCCGCGCCGAAGGCGCCGAGCACCATCAGCGACATCGTCTCGGGGGAGGCTGCGGCGAGCTCGGCGAAGGCGCTCATCGCGGCCCGCAGGCGCGCGCCTGGGGTGCTCTCCCGCTGGTAGGCCTCGATCGTCGTCTTGACGGTGCGCTGGGCGATGTCGTCGTAGGCGGCGAGGAGCAGCTCTTCCTTGTCGACGTAGAGGCCGTAGAAGGTCGGACGTGAGACGCGCGCGAGCTTGGTCAGGTCGAGGATGCGGACGGCCTGATATCCCTGCTTGGCGATCAGCTCGATGATCGCCGTCTGCAGGCGTTCGCGCTGGTCGCGCTTGACCTCCTCGGGGTCAATGCCGTGCGCGCCGGTCGGCAGACGCCGGTATCGCTCGCCGGACTTCGACGACGATCTACGTTTTGCACCAGGCAACAGACAGGCTTCAGAAACCCCCATTTGACATCGAGCCAAGTTAGAGTATCAAACTGTCCGGCGAGGTCAAGGGTACGCGTGTGAGAGCCCTCAGGCATGCGCCCGGCCGGTGTCGCGGTGGACGCGGCCTACCCTTTGATCGTATGCGAGGTGCCGAGCACGGCGCCGGCTGCGTTTAGCGCCTGGACGGCCACGTAGGCCTCGGGGCCGGGTGTTCCGATCGCCGTCTCGAAACCGCTGCGGACGGCTGTGTCGACCGGCGCGAGCTGGTGGGAGGAGGGGCCCGCGAGCACGCGCCAGCTCGCCACCAGGGTCGCCCCGTTCCAGCTCGCGAAGACCGTCGGCGGCCCCCCGACGTGCGCGGCGGCGGCCGCGATCGCGGGCGTGCTGATCGGCGTTCCCGTCCAGGGGAAGCGGTAGGTGCGGTAGGACTGGTAGGAGCCGTGCATGTGGCCGTCGAGCAGGACCTGCCCGGAGGCGCTGAATTCGGAGAAGTAGGGCTCGGAGCCCCAGCCCACGAACACGTCACCGCCCGGGAGCGGCTGGATGTTGCCCTGGCTGCCGGAGGACAGCGCGGCGGAGTGCTCGTACTGGGCCACCACCGCTGCGGTTTTCGTTTGCGGGTTGACCGACAGTAGGAGCCCGCGCGACTGCGGGTGGACCTTCGGGACGCCCCCGTTGTCGAACACGCTGATCGTCCCGTTTTCGAGCATCGTGGCGTCGTGCTGGAAGGCTGTGACGGCGTCGCTCGCGACTTTGATGTCCGAGTGCTTGCCCCCCACGCGGAGCAGCACCTGGCCGGTGAGCGTGTCCAGTTCGTACAACGTCCAGGTGTTGCGCGCCGAGATCAACGTCCTCCCGGTGGGGAGCTGGTCGATCGAGTTGACGTGGAAGAAGTCGTATGGCCATTCGGTGCTCGTGGTCGTCGCCGAGCTGTAGGAGTCGCTGAGCGGGACGTGGTCGAGGCTGTGCCACTCGCGCCTGACGAGCCCTGTGCGCAGGTCGACTTCCTGGAAGATGCTGTCGGTGACCGCGCCGCCGTGGGGGCCGCCGACGGAGGAGAGGTCGCAGTGGATCGGGTTGAACACCGTCAGCACGGCGGTGTCCTGCGGCGTGATGTGGAAGTCGTGGAGGTCCACTTTGAAGCCGTTGCCGGCGTGGACGCGCCCGATGAGCTGGTAGGCGCTGTTGAGGATCACCTCTTCGCCGTCGCCGAATCCCTGCGGCGGGATGTAGCCCTGCCACCAGCTCAGGACGGGTTTGCCTTCGAGCTGCTGGACCTGCAGGTTGCTGGCCTCGGTGCCGGTTGGGAGCGGGTCGAACCAGACGACGTTGCCGGTTTCGTCGAAGATCATCGGCCCGGATTGGCCGGGACCGGAATAGGGGGTGGAGAAGAGGTCCCCCGGCGTCGCCTGGGGCGAGCGCGCCGTGATCGCAAGCGCGGGGGGCTGGGACGCCGGGAGCGAGTGGAAGTGCTGCACCTCGCCCGGATCGGAGGCGACGTGAGCTGGGGCCGCGTAGGGCAGGTTGTCCGGCTGGGCGACGACGAAGTGGAAGGCGATCACATGCGCCTTGCCGGCGACGGTGAGCTTGCCGCGCACGCTCACCGTCTCGCCGGAGCGAAACGGCTTGGCGGGCACGAAGGAGGCGCCGTCCCCCTGGGAGTAGGCCTTCAGGTGACCGCCGTGCCTGCCTGTCTGTGAGCCGGAGACGCTGACGGCGCTGAGCGCTCCGGGGGGCGCGCCGAGCAGGCTGATCTGCGTGTACGGCGAGGCGTCGTAGGAGTCGGGCAGCGGGGAGACCGCAAGGCTCGTGCCGGGGAGCACCGCCGAGCGGTTGAGCGTGCTCGGCACACAGGGCTGGGCCGACGGGGCGGTGAACGCGGCCTGCTCGGCGGCGATCCGCTTGGAGGCGAAGGCGAGCGCGGTGGCGCTGCATAGCACCACCAACAGACCCGCGCAGAGGAGAGCTCTGCGCAGGCGGCGGTGGTCGGGCGGGCGGGTGTTGTCGTCGTGGGCTTTGGGCATCGCGGCCGAGTGGAGGCTCGGCGAAGTGGGGATCCTAACCTCCAGATAACACGGATCGGCACGGAAAGCTGCCAAGACCTGGGTAAGAAGTTGCGAAGGCTCGAGATAAGGGTCGCTCTTTACGAGTTGTGTATCACTATAGTTACACACCCCTCGTATTTTCTATATATAACTTCTCAGCCTTTACCTTCCGTCAGAAGTCTCAGCCTTTACCGTCTGTCAGAAGACGGGGGTCTCTGTGTAGCTGCCGAAGACCTGCTGGAGGGACTCGACGATCTCACCCTCGGAGGCATGGGCGCGGGCGCAGTCGAGCAGCGGCTCCATGAGGTTGCGGGAGGCGTGCGAGGCGTGCTCGCGGAGCGCCGCGAGGGTTCGCTCGACCGCGGCGCCGTCGCGCCGCGCGCGGACGGAGGCGAGGCGATCGGTCTGCTTGCGTTCGAGCGCGGGATCGACACGGAGCGTGGGGATCGGCTGCTCGTCCTGGGCGACGTAGCGGTTGACCCCGACGACGACGCGCTCGCCGGCGTCGATCTCCTGCTGGAGCGTGAACGCGGCGTCGGCGATCTCGCGCTGGGGGTAGTTGCGCTTGACGGCCTCGACCATCCCGCCGAGCTCGTCGATCTTGGCGAAGTACTCGTAGCAGCGCGCCTCCATCTCGTCGGTGAGGGCCTCGACGAAGTAGGAGCCGCCGAGCGGGTCGGCGGTGGCGGCGACGCCGGTCTCGTGCGCGATCACCTGCTGGGTGCGCAGCGCGATCGTGACGGCCTCCTCGGTCGGCAGCGCGAGCGCCTCGTCGTAGGAGTTGGTGTGCAGCGATTGGGTCCCGCCGAGCACGCCGGCGAGGGCCTCGACGGTGGTGCGGATGATGTTGTTGAGCGGCTGCTGGGCGGTGAGCGAGACGCCGGCGGTCTGCGTGTGGAAGCGCATCAGCAGCGAGCGCTCCTGGCGCGCGCCGAACGTTTCGCGCAGCTCGCGCGCCCAGATGCGCCGCGCGGCGCGGTACTTGGCGATCTCCTCGAAGAAGTCGATCTGGGCGTTGAAGAAGAAGGAGAGACGGGGCGCGAAGTCGTCGACGTCGAGCCCGCGCGCGATGGCCTGCTCGACGTAGGTGAGGCCGTCCTTGAGCGTGAACGCGAGCTCCTGCTGGGCGGTGGATCCGGCCTCGCGGATGTGGTAGCCGGAGATCGAGATCGGGTGCCAGCGGGGCATGCGCCGGGTGCACCACTCGATCATGTCGCCGCAGAGGCGCATCGCGGGGTCGATCGGGAAGCACCACTCCTTCTGGGCGATGTACTCCTTGAGGATGTCGGCCTGGATCGTGCCGGAGAGGTGCTCGGCCGACACTCCCTGGGCCTCGGCGGCGGCGACGTAGAAGGCGAGCATGATCGCGGCGGGCGCGTTGATCGTCATCGAGACGGACACCTCGGAGAGCTCGATCCCGGAGAAGAGCGTCTGCATGTCGTCGAGCGTGTCGATCGCGACGCCCTCGCGGCCGACCTCGCCGTGGGAGCGGGAGTGGTCGGAGTCGTGGCCCATGAGCGAGGGCATGTCGAACGCCGTTGAGAGGCCGGTCTGGCCGTGGGCGAGGAGGTAGTGGAAGCGCTCGTTGGTCTCCTCGCTGGTGCCGAACCCGGCGAACTGGCGCATCGTCCAGAGGCGTCCGCGGTACATCGACGCGTAGATCCCGCGTGTGTAGGGATACTCGCCGGGGCGCCCGAGGGGGTCCTCGGCGGGTGGCTGGGCACCGATCCCCGGGGGGAGGTCTGAGGCGGTGTAGAGCTCGCGCACGGGCTCGCCCGATAGCGTGCGGAGGACCGGTGTGTCCGTCTGCGGCGTTGAAGGAGTGGAGTGCAAGTGAATGCAAGATACCGGTCGCCGCTGGCGATCCTGATGGTGGCGGTGACCGCGCTGGCGCTGGGAGGGTGCGGCGCGGGGAGTCCGGCGAAGGGCGCCCCGACTCCGAGGAAGGTGACGTTGATCCTCGACTTCGTGCCGAACGCGGTGCACGCGGGCATCTACAGGGCATTGGCGGCTGGGTATTACAAGCGCGAGGGCATCGATCTGCAGGTGATTCAGCCGACCTCGACGGAGGAAACGCTGAAGCTGATCGACGCGGGGAAGGCGCAGTTCGGGCTGGCCGACGGGAGCGACGTGGCGGGGCTGATCGAGAGCGGCGGCGACGCGGAGGCGGTGATGGCGCTCGTGCAGCGCCCGCTCGGCGGGTTGATCGGGCTGGCGAGCGAGCATCTGCGCTCGCCGGCGGCGCTGGAGGGGAGGACGGTGGGGATTACGGGTGTGCCGTCGGACACGGCGGTGTTGGACACGGAGGTGCGGAACGCGGGCGGCGACCCGGGGAAGGTGCGGGTGGTGACGATCGGCTTCGACGGCGCGCAGGCGCTGGGGGCCGGGAAGATCTCGGCGTTCACCGGCTTCATCCCCGACGACGGCGTGCAGCTGCGAGAGAGCGGTCGGCCGATCACGGCGTTTGGGCTCGCCGAAAACGGCGGTCCCGCCTATCCGGGGCTGGTGGCGTTTACGACGCGGCGGCTGATCGCGGGGGACCCGGCGCTGGTGAGGTCCTTTGTGGCGGCCACGGTGGAGGGCTACGAGGACACGCTGCGGGACCCGGCGCGGAGCCTGGACGACCTCCTGCGCTCGAACCCGGGACTCTCGCGCCGCTCGACGGCGGCATCGTTGGCCGTCTACCTGCCCCTGTTCACGGGCCGCTCTGGCGATGGCGCGGGCGGGGTGGCGTTCGGGACGCTGCAGAGTGGGAACGTCGCGGCGATGTCGACGTGGATGGTGGAGAACCACCTGATCAAGTCCCCAATCTCGCCAAAGCGCTACGGAACCAACCAGTTCCTGTCTTCTGGATAGTTGCTTGACAAAGGGCTCCCGCGGCGGAACCCTGGGAGGAGATGCGAATTCTCGTGACGGGCGCGAGCGGCCTGATCGGCTCAAATCTGGTGGCTGCCGCCGTGCAGCAGAGCTGGGGCGTGCTCGGTACCTGGCGCGGCGATCCGGTGGAGATCGAGGGCGCGAGCATGATCGGCCTGGATGTGTCGGATCGCTCGGCCTGCGTGATCGCGGCGATGAACTTCGAGCCGGACGTGATCATGCACGCGGGGTCGCCGGGCACGCCGGGCCCGTTCGAGCGCGAGCCGCAGCTCGCGTGGCTCGGTCGGTTGGCCGCGGAAAACACGCTCGCCGCCGCACGGACGGTGCGGGCTCGATACGTGCTCGTGTCCTGCGACTGGGTGTTCAGTGGCCTGCGGGCGATCGGGGAGCGCTGGCGGGAGGAAGAGGAGCCGGAACCGGTGAACGAGTACGGCCGCGCGCAGCTGGTGGCGGAGGAGCTCGTGCGGGAGGCGAACGTGCGCTGGCTGATCACGCGGGTCGCGGATGTGTACGGCGTGAACGTCTCGACGCCGGCGGAGCAGGGCTCGATGCGCCACGTGTGGGAGCACTCGGGGAGCGCCCTGCGGCTGGTGGGGAGGCTGCGGGACGGGTTGCCGTTGCCGGCCCCGGCTGACGTGTACCGCTCGCCGACGTATGCGTGGGACTACGCGCAGCGCGTGTGCGAGCTGGTGGCGCAGTGGGAGGGGGGGGTGATGCATACGGCGGGCCCGGACGCGATGCACAGGCGCGAGTACCTGCGCCTGCTGGCGCGTGCCTTCGGGTGTGACCCCGGCTTGGTGCAGGCGGGGAGCATCGCCGCGTATCTGGAGGCCTGTGGCGAAGACGAGCATCTGCCGCTGCCCCCGAACACCGCGCTCGACGACGAGCGCGCCCGCGCGGCGTTGGGCCACCCGGCGGTGGATGTGGAGGCGGGCCTGGCGCAGATGGGCAGCCAGCTACGCCGGGTGCTCGCCCGATAGCCTGCGCGCCTTCGGTTACCGATTGAAAGGAAGCGCAGATGAACAAGTCTCAGCTGGTCGAGGCGGTTGCCGCCGACAGTGGTCTCACGAAAACCGACGCGTCGCTTGCGATCGAGTCGTTCTTGGGAACGGTGAGCAAGACGTTGAAGAAAGGCGACGAGGTCATCATCACGGGCTTCGGCAAGTTCTCGGTGGTCAAACGCGGCCCGCGGAACGGCGTCAACCCGCGCACCGGCGAGCGCGTGAAGATCAAGGCGTCGAAGGCCCCGAAGTTCAGCGCCGGCGCGACGTTGAAGCAGGCTGTGAGCGGGAAGAAGAAATAGGAGCGAGATTCGGGGATGCCCGGAGCGGGTAAGCCAGAGGAATGCTGGACGGTGCGTGGGCGAGGATGCCTCGCCCACGGGCGAGGATGCCTCGCGGGGGAGCGGCAGGGATGCCGGGCCTCGGGCGGGAGTGACGCCGGCCGGTTGCGGTAGCGTCCGCGAGATGACGCTCGTAGGCGAGTTGGAGCTGGAGAGCTTCGACTACACCGACCCGGGGATGAGCGGGGAGCGCTTCCACGCGGCGATGGGCGGGCTGCGCGCGCGGGGTTGGCTGGCGGG
>Ga0209483_1001587_pt1 | contig 16982 bp, 13 predicted proteins | sample NGEPerA_FD_184508 | JGI IMG/M metagenome (GOLD analysis project Ga0209483, IMG submission 184508) | Arctic peat soil microbial communities from the Barrow Environmental Observatory site, Barrow, Alaska, USA - NGEE PermafrostL2-A... | ecosystem: Environmental > Terrestrial > Soil > Wetlands >... | reverse complement strand
GCGATGTTGGGGGCCCTGCTCCTGCGGGGCGCACGTGAAGACGAGCGTTGGCGCGCGCGGGGACGTCACTTTGGCCAGGTGGCGCTGCTGGTGGGGGCGTGCCTTCTGCCCTGGGCCGCGCTGGCCTTTCGATCGAATCACACCTTCTTGTTCCCGTTCTTCCACGGGAATTACGATCCGGCCTACGCCGGGATTACGGCCCCCTCGTCGTGGGTTGTGCGACTGAGGTTCTACTTCGGGGCCCTGTTTCACACCGATCCAATCCGCACGATGCCGCTCTTGCTTCTGGCCGGCCCGGCGATCGCGGCCGGCGCGAACCGGCGGGCCTGCCTCGGGCTCTGGGCGGGAACCATGGTCGCCTTCGCGATTCTCGCGCTGAGCCTGCCGGACTCGGACGCCTACACCATCGCCCGTTACGACTTTGCCTATGTCGTGGCCTTCGCGATCGCCATCGGCTTGGCGGCCTCCGAGAACGCGCCCAAGACCGTGTCGTCACGTGACCTGACGACTTTCGGATTGGTGATCGCCAGTCTGGCTCTTCAGATCTACGGAAACTATGCCTCTGGATTACGGACGCTCAATATTCCGATCGAGAGAATCGGCGCGATGGCGGGGGCCGCTCCCTCTCCGCTCGAATCGATGCCTGAGGGCGAGCGAAAGATGCAGGAGGCCGTTCCCCCGGGCGCGCGCCTGATGGTCATGATTGAACGCCCCTACCTGCTTAATTTTGCGAGAAACCAGGTCTGGCTGCTCGATCAGCCGGGCGCCGTCAGCCCAAGCCCCGGGATTCCTCTGCGGGCCGGTGGCGAAAAGGTCGCCGACTATCTGGTCGGGCAAGGCATCCGGTACCTGGCATTCAGCCGACCGGACCGAGCCAATCAGCCTCTTTATAGCCGGCCCCATTGGAAGGGGCAGCTCAACGGATCGACGCGGATCTGGCGGATCGTGGCCCCGCTCTATTTGTCGACCTTCGATGCCGTCGACCAGATCGCGCTTCAGCACCGACGGCTATACGACGACGGTCACCTGGTGGTGGTCGACTTGATGGCTCCGGCCTGAGTCGGGCCGATTCCTGATCGATCGCGCCTACGCCTCGAGCCGGCGATCGCCAGAGCGATCGCCAGGCCGGTGAGCACAAAAAGGGCCAGACCCGCGATCAACCCTTGGGGGCGGTAGGTGATCTCGACGATCTGATCGCCGCCGACGACCGGGGCGCCCACTAGGCCGCGCCAATCTTGGGCCGGCGCGCGATCGACGTGCCAGCCCGGGTCGAAGTTCATGTCATAGACGACGACGTCGCCCGGCCGGGCGCCGGTGATTCGCACCGTCACGTCATTCGGGGTCCAGCGCGTCACCTCGGCCCGCCCGATGCCGCCGGCCAAGAAGACCAGCCCCCGATAGCCCGGCTGGTCACTTCCCACCACGGAGCTCTTGGCCTCGGGCGGAATGCCATAGCAGGTGACCATTCCGGTGTTGGCCAGCATGTACGGGTAGATGATCTTGCTCGGCCATTCGTACCGATCGCGCAAGGCCGGCGCAACGCTTGGTTTGCCGTAGCGGGCGTGCTGGAGCTTCTCTTGCCGAAAGTCGCCGCTTGGCGCGACCGGCGGGACGGTGAGCCTGAAGGGCGCCACCGTCGCTTGTCGCGAGACCGAAGCGAGATCGAGGCCGTAGAGGCAGACCAGAGCCAGCGCGGTCCCCTCGGCCCACCGGTGGCGACGCGCGAAACGAAGCCACGGCGCCTCGATGCCGGCCACCAGGACCAACGCCAGGAGCAGAATGGCCAAGAACAGGATCCGGGCCGGAAGGTGCTGCGAGCTGAACATCGGCAGCAAATGAACCACCGACCAGATCCCCTGCCCGAGCGACAAGATCACGCAGACCAGCGCCGCGACCTTGAGCGCGACCAGGCGTGGGCTCGAGCCCAAGAAGAGGGCCGCGATGAGTGCGAGGGCGCCCACCACGCCGACGTAGGCGCCCCACTCCCACCAGACCCAGAAGACCTGCAGCGGCAGGTGGGGATAGACGTCAAACGCCTGATGGTGCGCCGTGAGCATCACCCAGACGGAATGAAGCGACACCGGCTCGTTGGAGCCGATGAGGCGCGGAAAGCGCCACATCGTCGCGACGACGGGGCCCAGCTTGGGTGCGGAGAGACCGAGCGAGGTCAGCACCGTGATCGCGAGCATCGACAGCGGACGCCGCGAGCGGGCGGCGATCGCCAGTCCGGTCGCGTAGACTCCGAGCACCAGTAAGGTGTGTGGATACGGGTAGATTCCGCCGACGTAGATGACGAGCGCCAGCATCGCGCCGGCGGCGGCCGAGAGCTCCCAGCGTCGCTCCTGCACCGCGCGATCGAAGAAATAGAGCGCGAAGGGAGCCCAGGCGTAAGCCAGGTGCCACATGTGACCGGACGCGATCTGCAGCGCCCAGCGGCTGTCGAGCATCCATATGCAGGCGACGAAGGCGCGCCAAGCGGGGCTGCGGGTGAACCGTCCCGCCAGCAGATAGGCGCCCAGGATCCCGACCAGGCTGGCGGCAACCGCCTCGAGGCGCAGGGCCAGGGGGAACGAAAACAGGAAATAGAGCGGCGCGAATGGCGACACGAAATTGGTCGCGCCCTCCGCATAGCCCCAGGCCGGAAAGCCCCCGCAGAGCCAAGGATTCCACCACGGAGGCTGGCCATACTTTCGCAGCGACAAGACCGTCACGTAGCGGTACGCGGCCTGCGAGTCCCAGTCCTGGAACCCCATGGCGCGTGGGTCGTCGAAGAACGGCGCGAAGATCCAAATCGCGAGCAAGAGGATCGGAACGACGGCCGCCAGCTGCAGGAGACGGGCCCGATCCGGGGGCGATGACTCGGACACGGCGCGTCCCCTATCCTCGCGTCCTATCCTAAGTCTGCCTGGGCTGTCGAGGCGACCGCCCCGACTAGCGCGCCGATTCGGTCGATTCCCACTTGGTCGCCGACCGCTTGAGGACGGGATGGCTGACCAGCAGGTGCCAGACGACGGCGCACAGACCTTCCGTGTGCGGCGTGATCCGATCGGGCGACACGGTCGGGATGACCACGCAGGCTTCCGCCGCCACCTTGGTCGCGCCACCGTCCTTGCCGACGATCCCGAACACCGGCGCGCCCACCTGGGCCGCGATCTCGAGCGCCCGGACCAGGTTCGGCGAGACGTTCTTCTCGCGGTTGCCCCCGCCGACCGAGAAGACGAGCACGGCGTCGCGCGCGGCGAGACGCGACACCTTCAACCATTCGGAGAAGCTGGTCTCCCACCCTTCGTCGTTCACGCGCGCGGTCAGCTCAGAGACGTTGTCGGTCGGGGTGTAGGCCTCGAAGCCGCAGATCTTGCGGAAGTCGTTGACGGCGTGGCTGGCGTGCCCGGCCGAGCCGCCGACCCCCAGGATGAAGAGCCGCCCGCCCCCTTCGCGCACGCGGGCCAATCCCATGGCGGTCGCGTCGATGGCGGCGGCGTCGAGCTCGCGCACCGCGCGCAGTGTCTCTTGAAGATAGAGATCGACGAACCCGCGCCCGCTGTCGCTCACAGCTGGTATCCCGCCGCCTGCGCGTCGCGGAAGAACATCTGGACCGTCTCCAGGCTGAAGGCGCTCAGATCCTTGCCCACCAGCTCGAGCTTCTTGAGGAGATCGGGCGTCACCGTGATGATGTCGCAGCCGATCTCGGCGGCCTGGATCAGATTGAGCAGCTCGCGCGGGCTGGCCCACAGCAGCTCGACCGATTTCCCGGCGGCCCGGGTCACTTCGAGCGCTTCCTTCATGAGCGGGATCGGATCCCGGCCGGTGTCGGCGATGCGGCCCGCGAAGACCGAGATCACCGACGGCGCGCCGCCTTGGAGGGCCTGGGCCGTCTCGCGCACCTGTTCCAGCGTGCAGATGGCGGTCACGTTCAGCTTCACGCCGCCGCCGGCCAGCTCTCGAATCAGCGACGTCGTCGGCTCGCTGCGGGTATTGGTGATGGGAATCTTGACGTAGACGTTGTCGCCCCAGGTCGCGAGCTCCCGGGCCTGGCGACGCATGTCGGGCAGCTCGTCGGCGAAGACCTCGAACGAGATCGGCCGATCTCGGATGGCGGCCAGCACCTCCTTGGCGAAGACCCGGTAATCGGTCACGCCGGCCTTACGCATCAGCGTCGGGTTGGTGGTGAACCCGGAGATCCGCGGATCCCGCGCCGACTCCAACATCGAAGGGAGCGATGCGCCGTCGGCGAAGATCTTGATTCGGTCGAGCAAAGGCGAGGATGGCATAAGTTCTCCAGGGAAAACGAGCGGCGAGTCTCCCAAATCAATGGGGCGAAAGAAAGCCGAATTGCGCCCGCGCTGATAGAGTCCGGCCGCGATCATGCAGACCGACGCGGGCTCCCGCGGGGCAGAGCCCCTTCGTCGTCTCGGCCGCGCCGCCCTGCGCGCCGCCCCCATCTTGTGTTTCCTCGCGCTGGTGGTGGCCTTCTACGTCTTCGTGCTGTCGGCCGGCACCTGGACCCACTGGCGGACCTGGACCGTGTTCTACGACGCCCAGGCGGAGGGCTTCCGGCGCGGTCACCTCTACCTGCCGGAGGTGCCGTCCGCCGCGCTGCAGGCTCTGCCCAACCCATACGATCCCGCCAAGATGCAGCTCTGGCGTTGGGACCACGTCTATTACCGCGGGCACTTCTACGTGTACTGGGGGCTGGTGCCGCCCGCCTTGCTGGCGATCTTCAAGTCGATTTTTCACGTGAAGGCGCTAATCGCGGACGACGTGGTCGTCTTCGTGTTCTTCGTGGGGCGTCTCTTGGCCGGCACGCTGCTCATCCGAGCTTTGGCGGCGCGGGTGACGCCCCGGCCGGCTGGGTGGGCCGTCTGGCTGGCGCTGGCCGTCTTCGCGCTCGCTCACCCGACCCCTTACCTTCTCGCGCGGGGCGGCGTCTACGAGGGCGCCATCATCGGCGGCGTCTGCTTCATGGTGGCTGGCCTCTTTCTCGCGCTGCGCGGGATCACCGCCGACTCGACGGGCGGCGCCGACCGCTGGTTGGTAGCCGGCAGCGCCGCCTTCGGGTTGGCGGCCGGGAGCCGAATCAGCCTTTACCCGACCGTGGTGGCCCTGGTCTGCTTCACCGCCTGGGCGCGCTGGCGGATCGACGGTGGCGATCGGCGCCGCCTGCTGCGCGTCGGTCTGGCCGCTTGCGCGCCGGCCGCCGCCCTGACGCTGGCCCATCTGCTGGTGAACCACCTCCGGTTCGGCGCCTGGACCGAGTTCGGCGCCCGCTACCAACTTGGGACGCCAATGAGCTTCGGGGGGCGGTTTCTGGTCCCCGATCTCTTCGCGTATTTCTTTTGCCCGCCCACGCGCTCCTGCACGTTTCCGTTCCTGTTCGGCAACTGGAACACGACGCGGGCCCTATCGCCGAGCTGGCTGACCTGGCCCGCCGATCACGTGACCAAGGAGCCGACCACCGGTCTGCTGACGGTCGCGGTCTTCGCGTGGCTGGCGGTGGTCGGGCTCATCTGGGCGATCCTTCAGCTGCGGTTGCGCGCCCGCCGCGGCTCGGAGGCGGCATCCCGATGCGGGCGAACTCCGGACGCCGTGGCGGGGGTCTGGATCCGCCGTTGGATCTGGGGCGCACTGGTCCTCTACGTGCTCGGAAGCGCGGCGCCCCTGCTCTTTCTGTCGGCCACGACCATGCGCTACGAGGCGGATTTTGCCTCCGGTGTTCTGTTGCTCGCGATCTTGGCCGGCTGGCGACTGATGGCGGCCCCGGCTTCGCGGCGGGCGCGGGCGGCCGTCGGGGCGCTCTACGTGCTGCTCGCCGTGGGCACGGTGGCGGCCAGCGGGCTCCTCGGGTTCACCGGATACTTCGAGCAGTTCAAACGCCACAACCCGATGCTGATTCACAAGCTCGAGAGATCGCTGAGCGTCTGCGCCCGGCGCTGAACCGGCAGCGCCGCGGCCCTCACGCCCGGGAGACACCGCGGTTGGCCGCGCGCGCCGTATCCGGCTCGGTCCCGCGAAGGCCGACATCCAGACGCGCCAGCGAGAGGCTCTGGGACTGAACGAAGAGCGCGAACACGATCACCATGCAGGCCGCGGCCAACGCGCAGAGAAGGAGCCCGGTGCAGATCGTGTAGATGAGCCATCCGGGAACGAGGAACGCGCCCGAGACGGCGCATCCCAGCGCGACGCCGCCGGTGACCAGGCCGAGGCCGAGCAGGCTCGAGAAGATCACCAACCCGCGGGTCGCAATCCGATCGGCGAACGGCATCAGCATGCGAAGGCCGTGTTGGATGAGCTTGACATACGTCATCTTGGAGGCGCCCGCATAACGGACCCCCCGTTCGCAGGGCACGCGGTGCACGTGGAGGCCCAGGCTGAGGAGGCTCGACGAATATGAGAGATCGAAGTGGGGGTGAAAGAGCACGTCGTGGGTGATCCACCCGCGATAGGCGGCGTAGTTGCCGGAGCGAATGATGGTGCCGGTCAGCAGTTGGAAGAAGCTCTTGAAGAGCAGATAGAAGATCTTGAATGGCAGGCTCTCGCGCCGACGGGTTCGAGCGGCGACGACTACCGTTCGGACCGAGGCGTCGGGCTCCCGGAGGGGCGCCAGCAGCCGCGGAAGATCTTCGGGCTTGTCCTCACCGTCGGCGTCGAGCGTGACGATCAGATCCCGCTCCCCCACCAAGGCCGACAGCCGCCGCAACCCGAACACCAGCGCCCGCTGGTGACCGAGCGGAAACGGCGGGGTGATCACCGTTTGATCGGGCTGCGACTCGAGGCCGCGGATGGCGGGATCGGCGCCGGCCGTGTCGTCGACAGCAACGAAGCGAAGGTTCAGATCGGACGATTCGGGCAGCGCCGCGCGGGCGTTGGCGCGCAGGCGGCTGTACGACTCGACGTCGAAGTAGACCGGTGAGATCAGCCAGACCGTCTCACTGGGCAAGTCGGGCTCCGATGAATTTAGCTTTGGCGCTGGTCATGACCACGACCCGGTCGCGGCCGGTCCAGGTGGCATACCAGCCAAAGTCGACTTCGCGTGAACCAAAAATGGCGGTCGTCATGAAAGGATCGTTGGTTTTCATGTGCCACGAGTCGGGGCCCTCAGCCTCGGCAAAGAACACGACCTGGTCGAAGTTTCGACCGACGGTGACGTTGGCCGGAAGCCCAAGGTGCTGGGAGGCAGCCATCGATCGAACCTTGTTGGAGAGCAGGAAGCGGGTCTTGGGATGTTCGGTTACGTAGGCGACCGCTTGGGCGACCTGCCGAGCGGGATCGAAGTGACGAATGCTCTCGCCGGCCTGGACCAGCCAGACGGCGTTGGCGGTCAGCGCGATGGTCAGCGCGGCCGCGAACGACCAGCGGGCCCACGCGAACCGCAGGCGCGAAAAGATCTCCGCGATGCCGCGCCCCATGAGCAGGCAGAGAAAGGGGACGATGAAGAGATAGTTCCGGACGATCATGGCCCGATATTTGTCGCAAAAGTAGACCAGGAAGAGCACCGGGAAGGCGACCAGCACCGCGCCGATCGGGCGATCGTTCCGGATCCAGAACACCGCCCCCAGCACCGCGCAGGCGAACAGCGCCACGGCGATCGGCAGATGGGGCGAGAAGAACGAGATCGCAAAGTAGGTCAGGACCAGCTTCCAGTGCTGCGCGGGACCGGAGACCGTGTAGCCCCAGTGGCCCTTTTCGTAATACCTGGCGATGAAGGTGAGCTGATCCAAAAAGGCGAAAGGATCGAAGATCGTGGCGGGTGTGCTCAGCAGATAGGCGCCGAAGGCGATCGAGCACAGGGAGACCCCGCGCAGGATCTGGGCGCGGACATCGCGGACGGTGCGGATCGGCAGCGTCACGACGCTGGCGAGCAGAATCGGCAAGAGCAGGCATCCGCCCGGGAACTTGCTCCCCGTGGCGAGCCCGGCCGCCACCGCGGCCGCCCGAAGCCACCCGACCTTCGCCTTGCGAAAGAAGACCGCCAGCATGAACAACGTCAGCGCCGAAAACTGCACCAGGAGGCAGTCGGTCGCCACCCAGCGGGCGTGGTAGGCGTACTCCCAGGAGAGCCCCAGACCGGTGGCCGCGATGAAGGCTTCCCACCAGGGCCGGCGCAGGGCCAGCGCGGCGCAGTAGACCCAGGCGATGGCCAGCGCGCTGAACAAGATGTAGACGCACCGGACGGTCAGAAGATAGTTGGGCCGATTGACCGTGGCGATCATGGCGGTCTGAATGTCGCGCGCGCTGCTCCCCCGCTTGAGGGCGGCCCGCAGAGCGGGGGGAATCGCCGGCAACAGCGTCAGCCACTTGCCGAAGCTCGGATAGAGCGAGGCGCGCGGGAGCAGGAGGCCGGTATTGACCATGTCGCGGACCGGCTGAATCTGCCAATCGACCTCGTCCCAATGATCACCGAAGTCGACGCCCCGGATGCCGGTGATGCTGAACAGCGCCATCAAGCCCAACACCGGAGCAACCAGCAAGAGCCGGCGGGCCCAGGGGCGCCGGACGGGCACCTCGGTGGAACGGATCTGCAGCCGCTTGACTAGATCGACCGGATTCACCTCGGCGCAACGTAGCCGGATCCCGCCGCAAAAAACAGCGACTTCGACGCGCCCGACCGTCCGGATTCGGTGGGTTTGCGGGCCCGCTGGCCGGGCGTTGCGACAGGGGCGCCCTGCCGAATCTGGTCGCCGCTGCTAGAGTCGTTGCCGAATGGATACGCGTCTTTCGTTGATCGTCCTCGACCGGGACGGGGTTCTCAACCAGCTGGTCGACAATCCCGCCGAGCCGCGGCCCGACAGCCCGATGCGGGTCAGCCAGGTGACGGTCTTCCCCTGGGTGCCGCACGCGCTCCGCGATTTGACCCAGGCCGGTTTCGGAATCGTCATCGCCAGCAACCAGCCCTCGGCGGCCAAAGGCAAGACGACCCGCGCCGACCTCGAGGCCGTGCACGCGGCGGTGTTGCGGCAGGCGCAGTCGCGCGGGGGAATCGTTCTCAGCTCGCACATCTGTTACCACCGGTCGGAGGAGGCCTGTTTGTGCCGCAAGCCGGCACCGGGGTTGTTGGCGGAAGCCTTCGTTCGCCACGCCGGGTATGACGTCGCCGCCTCGTGGATGGTCGGCGATCGGGCCGTCGACGTGCTGGCGGGCGCGGCGTTCGGCGTTCGGACGGCGCTGCTGTCCCCCGTCGGGTCCGACGAACGGGCCGCGCTGGCCGCGCGCGGCCACGTGCCGCATTTTCTAGGGGAAGACCTGCGGGACTTCGCGCGGTTCGCCTTGTCGCTGGGCCGCTGAAATCGGATCTGCGAGGGCTACCATCACATGTTAGCTTCTCCGCCGATGAAAGGCTGGCGCGGATCCGACATCCCACGCGCTCGGCGGTCCGACCAGTATGCGGCCGCCATCCTCGTGGCACTGGCCTTCGCCGCCAGCCGGGCCTTCTATCACTCGAAAGGTATTCGACTGGATTGGTCAACCATCCCTTGGTTCGATCAGCTGCTCGATCCGATGCTGTTGCGTACGCGGATGGCTCAAAGCCTCCTTTATCTGCATGGACAGCCGCCACTTTACAATTTACTCACGGGCATTGCGCTCAAGCTAGTCCCTTCCCGGCCCGATCTGGTTCTGACGCCGATCTTTGCCGCGTGTGGGCTTTACTCGGCAATCTGTCTTTACGTCATCATGATTCGCCTGCGCTTGCCGGTGCCGATGGCGGCCGCGATCGCATCGGCTATCGTGGCGTCACCTCCGTTCATTCTCTATGAGAGCTGGTACTTCTATCCCCACCTAAACGTCACCTGGTTGCTTGGCGCGATCGCCTGGCTGGCCCAGAGCCGTGGAAGACCCGGCCGAGAAATGGCTATCGCCGCGGCGCATTTCGCGGGTCTTTCGCTCACCAGGAGCCTGTTTCATCCACTGTTTTTTGGTCTGGTCGTGCTGGTCATCCTAGCGGTCGCCGCCCGCGGTTCGCGCCGGTCGATTGTGGGCTGCTTTCTAATCCCCGGTCTGCTCTTGGTCGCTTGGTGCGCGAAGAATGAGATCCTTTTTGGCTTCTTTGGGACGTCCTCCTGGGCCTCGCGCAACCTCTCCCACACGGTCGAGACGCTGGTCGGACGCGGGCGCGTGCAGGTTGAAGAACGTCGCGGACAGTTGACTCCGGCGGCCGGCCGAGATCCATTCGAGGACGGCGACAGCAACGTCGTCGTATTTGGACTGAGACCGCACTCAACGGGAATCCCCGTGCTCGATAACGTCCACAAACAGAGCAACTCGTTCCACTCCGTGAGCTACAACCACTGGACCTATCCGGCCTCCGCTCAGTTTTACGCTCGCAACGCGCAGCACCTGATCCTCGCCTACCCGGCGACCTATCTGAAACAACTCTTCAAGACGAGCCTCCCCATCTTCTTTCAGCCGGTCGACGGCAACGGCTTCTTTCAAGCCAACCGTCAATTCATTCCCGCCCAAGCCCAGATGGCGGATGATCTTGAGGGATCGACGGCGGCGCGCTGGATTCTGGCCATCGGCCTGCTGTTGGCGGCTACCATCGGCATCAATTCGCGCTGGACCGCCCGCGCCGAGCGGGTCGTATTCGCCGTGGCCTTCCTGACCATGGCGTGGGTCTTTGCGGTGGGTCTAGTTGGCGAGCTTGGCGAAAACTATCGATTTCGCTACAACGTGTTGTGGCTGAGCTGGGCGATCGCTTCCGTCGGTTACGCGGGCTCGATCCGCCATGTCGGATGGCTAATTGATGACGTCAGGCAGGCGCTGTCCGAAAGGCGCCGATCGCTGAGCCCATCGATCGGCGGCGTCGATTCGACGGCCGGGTGAGCCCATGCGCCCGGCCTGGCTCGCGAAGCTCGTGAAATTGCCGTTGGCGTGGCTCCCGATTCGCGTGCTGGGCGATCGCCTCGACCCCGCCGCGCGTGCGGGTTTCGAGCGGGCGATGTCCCTCGCGAATGAACGCATCGATGCAGCCGATCTGCTCGGGCGACCGCCCGATCGGGCGGAATCGATTCACCTGCTCATCCGGGCGGCCGACGCCCTGGAAGAAGCCGTCGCTCGGCTTGGCGCAGAGACGTCGTCGGGGCGCCCGGAGCCAACCTTCGCGCCACACGAGATTGTCGAATCGCTCCAGCGTCTCAAGTCGCGACTCGGTGCGACCCCACCCATCGACGCCGACCTGTCGCGGGAAAACCTCCGCGCCGGCCGAGCGGCACGGGGGCTCATCGGCCGCCTGTGGTCATCGCTTCGTAAGCTGGGCCGCACGCGTCAGACCGTAATCCGACGGCGGCTTGGGGGAACACTCGTCATCCTGGGCCTCGTTGCGACCGCCACGATCGTCCTGGTCCGACTCCACGATCGGTTCGACGTCGTCGCTTCGGGTATCTTCTCACCGAAATTCGAGGCCGAGCGCGCGGTGGACGGTGATCTCACGACCGAATGGCTGGGGCCCGACGACAGGATCGCCTGGCTGGAGCTGCGCTTCGCTCGTCCCCTCGACGTCGTGGGGGTAAAAGTCGTCAATGCGCACAATCCACCTTTCAATGACCGCGCGACCCGAGACCTGGACGTGGAACTCTACCGAAAGGATCGACTGTTGACGCGCGCTGCGGCGACGTTCGCCGGAATCGATCCCAGCCCGGAGGCGCGAACCATTTGGGTGAAGGCCGATGGGATCACGCGGGTTCGCTTCGTCGCCCGCGGCTTTAGCGGACGGGGTGCCGGCCTGGCGGAGGTCGAGGTTATCGAGGCCAAGAAGGTAAACCAATGAACGAAGCCCAATACGACCTGCATGCGGAGATCGAGCAACGCCACTGGTGGTTCGCAGGACGGCGCACGATCGTCAAACGACTCCTCGAACGGGTGGTGCCGCCCAATCCCAACGCGCTCGTGATCGACGTTGGTTGCGGCACCGGTGCGAATGTAGCAGCGTTGGCTACCTCCTACCGATGCCTGGGGCTCGATGCATCCCCGCAGGCCATCGACCACGCCCGGGCACGCTTCTCGACGGTCGAATACGTGTGCGAGGCGGGCGTGGGTGCCCAGGCCGCTCGGTTCGCGAACGCCTCGGCCGTCCTGCTGATGGACGTGATCGAGCACGTCGAGGATGACTTTGCGCTACTGAGCGAGGTGCTCGCGCTCCTATCGCCCGGGGCGCACGTCCTCGTCACCGTGCCCGCCGACATGTCGCTCTGGTCGCAGCACGACGAGAGCTTCGGGCACTGGCGCCGCTACGACGCCGAACGGCTGCGCGCGACCTGGCAGGGATTGGCGGTCGAGGAGCGCCTGCTCTCCTACTACAATGCCCGCCTCTATCCGATCGTCAAGCTGGTCCGAACCATCAGCCAGAAGCGGCAACACGCCGCCGGGGCGGCCGGGACCGACTTCACCATGCCGCCAGGCCCCGTCAACCGCGCGCTGGAGCGATTCTTCGCGGGCGAATCGAAGGCACTCGGAAAAGACGTCGATCGCGGCCGACAGACCTACAGCCACGGCTCGAGCCTGATCGCGATCCTGCGCCGCACAGCAGGCACCGTCGCTGTGCGCCCAAAGCCGGTAGACCTCGCGCCGGATGTATGGGCAGTTAGCGCTTCTGGAAGCCTAGGTCGCTCATCGATGGCGTAGCTGACCCGAAATAGAAAACGCGCTCAGCTCTACGGTTTAACCCGCCGGCACAACCAACCCACAAAATCCTCGAGCCCCTCCGGCGAGCCGACCTCGTAGAAGCGATCGCGCACCTCGAGGCCCGCCAGGTCGCCGCGGCGCGAGAGCGCGCCGAAGAGATCGGCCAGATCGGCCTTCACGCCGGACGGGATCTCGGCGCGGACGATCCGCCGCTCGAGTGCCGAGAGGCCGTAGTCGATGTAGGCGAAGTCGGTGGCGGGGCGGGTTCGGCGGAGCTTGTCGTAAAGGACCACCCGCCCGCCTTCGAAGATGACGTTGCTCTGATCCCAGCGGCCCTGGTTGTGAAACACGGTCATGAGCGCGGGCGCCCCGCTCTGCCCGAAGGCCCGGAAGACCTCCCCGAAATCGATGGGCAAGAATGAGTCGCCATACGTAACCAAGAACCGCTCTTCGAGCACGCCTTGGTCGAATGCCAGCCGCACCGCGCCGGCCGTCCCGCGCAGGTCGCTCCCTTCGTCGACATAGCCAACCTTCAACCCGTGCGCGCTTCCGTCGCCCACGTGCGCGCGGAGCTCGTCGCCCCGATACCCGATCGACAGCACCACGTCGGTCACGCCGTGTCCGGCCAGCCAGTCGAGCTGGTGATCGACGAAGGGACGCCCGAGGGCGGGGATGAGCGCCTTGGGTATTCGATCGGTCAAGGGCCGCATCCGCGTGGCGAGGCCCCCCGCCAGAATCAGGCACTGCATCGTGGCTTACGGACGGAAGATCAGACCGGCCAGCCACTCGACCCGCGAGATGGCTGCGTGGAAGTACGCCTTCTGGGGGCTGTTGGCGATGGCCGGCCAGGCGAAGACCGACAGCGCCGGGGTCAGCTGATATTGCAGCCCAACGCCGATCCGGACCTCGGAGAGCGCCTGGGTTCCTTTGACCGTCACCATCGGGTTGGCCAGCAATGCCGAGTTGGCGTTGAGCCCGCCAATCGACAGCACCCCGAGACCAAGATCGACATCGAGGCGCAGCCGCTGCGCCAGGCGAAACTCGACCGTGGGATCGAGCAGGAAGGAGGTGAAGGAGTCCTTGGAGTTGGTCTCCTGCAAAAAGGTATAGCCGAGCAGCAGGCCCATCCGGAATCGAACCGTCGCCGCCGGTGAGCCGAAGGTGTAACCGGCGGCCAGTGTGAAGGCGAACGACGGATCGGCCTTTCCCTGCACGCCCGACGTCCAGCTGTCGAAACCGATCGCGGCGGCCAGGTCGATCCGGCGCGGCAGCGGTTCGGCCCGACCGATCACGGTAGCCGCCGCCGCACCGACCGGGGTGGGCGCGGCGGTCGTCGACTCGGGGGCGGTGGTGGCCGGCGTGGCTGCGGCGGGCGGCGGATTGGTGTCGGCCGGGGCGGCGCCGACGGCCGGCACCGGATTGCCCGGCCCGAACGGCCCCGGCGGCGGGATCTGTTTGGCCTGATCCTGCGCCGAGAGCTGCTTTTGCAGCGCATCGATCTTCTGCTCGACCTCGTCGCGGTTGTGCGCCTTGGGGGAATTGCTGAGGTAGCGCCGGTAGAAGAAGATGGCTTTCTGGGCGTCCTCCATGACCCGGTAGGCCTGGGCGATGTTGTAGAGGAACCCCGGATCGTTCTTGAGCTGGTAGCCCTTCTGCCAGGCGTCGATGGCCTTATCGAACTGGCCCAGATCGTAGAAGGTGTTTCCCTGCGTGAAGAGGTCGCGGGCCTGCTGCGCGTCGTCGGCGCGCGCGCTGCGCGGACCGGCGGTCCCGACAGCGATCGCCAGCATCAAGGCCACGAGCCATGCGCGAAGCCGCACCGTCGCCATCGTATCCGGAAGGCTCCTCGCCAGCAAACTTGACGATCGCGTCGGGCGCAGACGAGCTTTGCCCGTCGGAGACCATGGCGGCAGGGGTTGGGAACCCTCCCGCGGTTCCCAGCTTGATCAAGACCTGCGCATACGGGGCGCCAGCTCGAGCGCGGCCTTGCCGCGGCGGAACACCCGCACCGAGCCGGAGGTCTGCGAGACCACGATCGCGATCGCTTCGCTGTCGCGCGAGATGCCGGCCGCGGCCATGTGCCGCGCGCCGAGGCCGAGCGGCACGTCCAGCTCCTGATCCTGATCGAAGTTCAGGTAGCGCCCCGCCGCCATCACGCAGCCGTCCTCGCGCACGACGAAGGCGCCGTCGAGCACCGCGAAGGCGTGCAGCGCGTGGCGCACGTCGGGGTTCATGATGTTCTTCTCGTCTTCCGAGTAACCCTGGAACGGGTTGAGCGTGAGCTGGCGCGACTTCTCCATCACGGTGTTGGAGTCGCCCACCACGAACAGCGCACCGACCGGACGGCCCTCCCACCCTTCGACGCCGATGCTGATCGCCAGCTCGATGAGCGTGTCCATCAACCCGGGCGAGACGCCCTTGGCCTGCAGGAAGCCGAACGATCCCTCTTCGTCGTCCTGCCCGACCGTGACCACCAGGATCGAATCGGGGAAGGTGGTCGGCTTGCGCGACAGCAGGCTGACCACCACGTCACCCTCTTTGTAGATGCCGCGCGTGATACCGCTCACGAGCGCGATCTTGAGCTTCTCGGGACGGCCAAGGTCGTACTCGGGGAGCGGCAGCACCTGCACGCCCGCCGCCTCGATGAGGTCGCGCTGGCTGGCCGCGACCACCGCCTGCACCAGGCGCTTGCGCGCACGCGGGTTGCCGCGGAAGGCCTCTTCTGGCAGTGGTAGGTCCCCGACATACAAAAAGTGATCGACGCTGGGCCGGTTCGCGAGCGTCACCGCGGCGCGGATCACGTCGGTCTGGGTGACGGTGGGGGCTTTGGCCATATTCGCTCTTCGCTTCGCATGCTACGCTGAAATCGACGGGCTCGGATGAAGTTACCGACGCAGAGCGGGCTCAAGCTTCCGGCCACGGGCTGGCTGCACCGGTGGGCGCCGCTTTTCGGTCTGCTGATCGTCATCGGCATCGGCTTCGACGTCGTAACGCGCTCGCGCCTGAACGCCATGACCGGCCTGATGTGCGAGGGCGAGTACGCCGATTCGCTGCAGGTCGGATCGCTGCGGACGCACGAGATCGAGCAAGGCCCGCGCAGCCAGTTCAGCTACCTGGTGCGCAGCAGCGCCAAGTACGAGTGTCCGTTCTTCGGGCCCGACGGCAAGCTGCGCCGGCGCCGCGTGCAGGCCAGTGAGCTCGGCACCGCCTTTGCGTACGAGGTCTCGGGCAACGACACCTACTTGCTCACCAACGAGCACGTGGCGGCCTGGCCCGACGTGACCGACGGCTTCCACCGTATCGACGGCGTGCCCGAGGGGTGCAAGCGCGTCGAAGACAAGCTGCGCATCGTGCGCGACGAGCGCGACGACTACGAGCCCGGTCAGATCGCGCTCACCCGCGTGGCGGTCGATCCGCTGCTCGATGCGGCGATCCTGAAGGCCAGCCAGAAGCTCACCGTCATTCCCTACAAGATCGGCAAGAGCGCGGCGCTGCGCCAGGGGAACGCGGTCGAGGTGCGTGGATTCCCGCTGGGCGTCATGCAGGCGGTGTCGAGCGGGAAGGTGGTCAACCCGTACGATCGCGATCAGGAGCAGGGCTGGGATCACGTCGACTTCGTGATCGACGCGCTCCTGGCCGAGGGGAACTCGGGCAGCCCGGTGCTGGCGGCCTCCTGCAAGTCCCGCGACCTCGAGCTGGTCGGCATCTACCACGCCGGATACAAAGGCCACAGCGCGCTCAACGTCGTCGTCGGGATCGATCAGCTGACCGACTTCATGCACAAAAAGAAGCGCATACCACGCGCCATCACCGAGGACTCTCCGAGCGCGCCCGGCGTTGCCGAGCGGACCTTCGTCAAAGCGTCGCTGGCGGCGGGGACGTTGCCGCTTTTCGACTTCGGAGGGTTGTTCGTGCGGGCCGAGATGTCGGACGGCGTGCTGCTCTATCACTTCTACGGGCGGCAGTTTCCGCTCGACGATCGACGGGTGGCGGTTCTGGAGGATCTGCCCAAGGCCGGCGCTTTCGGCGAGCTGGGGCGTTTGTGGGTGCTTGGCACCACGGGGTGGCGCGAGTGGCCACCGGCGGCGCTGGGGGCCGAGGAACGGGATCTGATGGCGCGGGTCGGCGATTCCATTCGGCTGCAGATCCTGCACACCATCGACTATCGCAAGGCGCTTGCCAACCCGTCTTCGCCCGACGAGCGGCGGCGCGGCCGCGATCTGTCGCGCGCGATAGCCCGCGACGTCCCGGTGGCGCGCGATCTGGCCGCCAACCTGCTCGACACCGTGGACCGCCTCTCGGCCGGTCACGACGCCACCAACAGCCCGGTCGCCGCCGGCGGCGAGACCCCGCCCACCACCGTGCCC
>Ga0209483_1001585_pt1 | contig 16988 bp, 13 predicted proteins | sample NGEPerA_FD_184508 | JGI IMG/M metagenome (GOLD analysis project Ga0209483, IMG submission 184508) | Arctic peat soil microbial communities from the Barrow Environmental Observatory site, Barrow, Alaska, USA - NGEE PermafrostL2-A... | ecosystem: Environmental > Terrestrial > Soil > Wetlands >... | reverse complement strand
GGTACGGACCGGGCACATGCCTGACAGATCGGACCGGGGCCGAGATCACCGCCGTCGAAGATACACCCTCTCGCGTGAATACTTCCATTTTGAAAGGCTACAATCTTGTTTCGATCTGTGTCGTTCGAAAAAGTGTGAACAAGCATGTCCTCCCGCAAACTGACTGGCCTCTTCGCGCTCTCCTCATCGACGCTCCTCCTCGCCGCCGCCGCCGCTCCGCGGACAGCCCGCAAGAGTCCCGCCCAACGCGCCGCATGGACGCTCTCGAACGGAGTCCTTAGCGCCACTCTTCCCGCTGGCGCTCGCGATCTTTCCGCGCTCGAAATCACCAGCCTCGCAGACAACATCGGCCTTCAACTCGGCGAGCCTTTCATCCTCCAGCTTCAGAACGGCCAAAGCCTCGCCTCGTCGCAGATGCAACTCACCAAGCCGCTCTCGCTCAGCCGCATCGCAGCGCACCCTGGCTCAGCGCGCCATGCTGCCACGCTCGCCGGCAGCCAGCTCTGTGCCGACTTCGCGCTCCCATCCGACGCCGGCGGCGCGCATTGGTGCCTCATCTCGCGCGACGGCACAAACTATCTCCGCCAGGAACTCACGCTCCACGCCGGAGCCACCAAACTCGCCATCGCCAAAGTCGTCCTCTTCCGCTTCCACGCTCCGGAAGCGAAGACCGTAGGCGCCGTCGCCGGCTCGCCCATCGTCGACGCCAACTTCTTCCTCGGCTTCGAAGACCCGCTCGCAACCAACACCGTTACCGGCGGAAACATCGAGTGCACCTTGCACCGCACGCTGCCGCTCGAACCGGGTCAGACCATCGCTTACAGCGCGGTCATCGGCTGGTCTCATCCAGGCCAGATGCGTCGCGACTTCCTCCGCTACATCGAGCAGGAGCGCGCGCATCCTTACCGCACGTTCCTGCACTACAACACCTGGTACGACATCGGCTACGGCGAGCGTTACAACCAGGCCGAAGCGCTCGACCGCATCCACGCCTTTGGCAACGAGCTGGTCCGCAAGCGCCACGTCGTCATGGACTCCTTCCTCTTCGACGATGGCTGGGACAACACCAGCTCCCTCTGGAAGATGGACTCGGGCTTCCCCAACGGCTTCACGCCCGTGCGAGAAGCGGCGCGCAAATACGGTTTCGGCATCGGCGTCTGGCTCTCGCCCTGGGGAGGATATTCCAGGGAGAAGCAGGAGCGCATCGCCTTCGGAACGAAGGCAGGCTATGAGATCGTGAAGGGAGGCTACGCCCTCTCCGGCCCGCGCTATTACAGCGCCTTCGAGCAGACCTGCCTCGAAATGATCGACAAATACGGTGTCAATCAATTCAAGTTCGACGGAACGGGCAACGTCAACAGCGTCGTTCCGGGCAGCGCGTTCGACAGCGATTTCGCGACCGCCATTCACCTCATCGGCCGTCTCCGCCAGGAGAAGCCCGACATCTACATCAACCTCACCACGGGAACGTCGCCCTCTCCGTTCTGGCTGCGCTACGCCGACTCCATCTGGAGAGGCGGCGAAGACCATAGCTTCGCCGGCGTAGGCAGCGAGCGGCAACGCTGGATCACCTATCGCGACGGCCAGACCTATCGGGGAATTGTCCAGAAAGGCCCGCTCTTCCCGCTTAGCTCGTTGATGCTGCACGGTATCCTGTACGCAAAGCAGGCCCACAATCTCGGCACCGATCCGGGCAACGATTTCGCCGACGAAGTACACAGCTACTTCGGCGGTGGAACGCAGTTGCAGGAGCTCTACATCACGCCCTCGCTGCTCACCCCGGCCAACTGGGACACCCTCGCCGAGGCCGCCCGCTGGTCCCGCGCCAACGCCACCACGCTGCTCGATACCCACTGGATCGGCGGCGATCCGCTGCAACTGCAGGTCTACGGATGGGCTTCGTGGAGCCCCGCGAAGGGCTTGCTGACGCTGCGCAATCCGTCCGACCGGCCGCAGGATTTCAACCTCGACCTCGCCTCCGCATTCGAGTTGCCTTCCGACGCAGCGAAGGCATACACACTGAAATCCGTCTGGAGCGGCGCCCCGTCGCCACTCGATGCCAAACTGCTGCGAACCGGCGAAAAGCAAGCCGTCCATCTGGCCCCGTTCGAGGTTTTGACCTTCGAAGCGCTGCCCGCGAACCACTCGTAAATAACACCGGAATTTCTGGCGAACCAGAGAAATCGAGAAACTTCCTGAAAATATTAGCGCAACCTTTAGCGTTGCAGTAGTATGCTGCTTAAACAAAAATACCTGTTCTCGCGCCTGCACATGGCAGCAATGAAAGAGGGATCCTGAATGAAGCGCTTTTGTCTCGCACTGGACTTGAAAGATGACCCCGATCTCATCGCGGAGTATAAAAAGCAGCATGAAAATGTATGGCCGGAGATCAGGGCCAGCATCGTGGCCGCCGGCATTCGCGACATGGAAATTTACCAGGTCGCGAACCGTCTGTTGATGGTCCTGGAAACTGAGGACGAATTCAGTTTCACCGACAAGGACACCGCAGACCGTGGGAACGAGAGGGTGCAGGAATGGGAGCGCCTGATGTGGCGATACCAGAAAGCATTGCCGCACGCCCGCGATGGTGAAAAATGGATGTTGATGGAACGGATATTTTCACTCAGAAATAATTGATGGAACAACCATGCTCATTTGCGTGGACGGATGAATTCAGCAAGCGATATAGTTAGCGTGCAAGATCCGCCCCGTTGGTTAGCGAAACTCCCCCGATGTGGCGATGCAGAGGCACAGGAGCAATATGAAATTTACGAGAAGGCAGGCGCTTCGTCTGATGGGAAGCGTGGCTCCCGCGATGGCGATGCAAGGCAGTTTAGGACGCATCCTCGCGCAGGCGCAAAACGGTATCGATTTGACTCCCGGCAAGTACGTCGGCACGCAGCCGTCTCTGAAGGCCTACACCATTCCGGACTGGTTTGCGGACGCCAAGTTCGGCATCTGGTCTCATTGGGGACCTCAGTCCGCCGTCGGCGATGGCGACTGGTACGCCCGCAACATGTATATGCAGGGTTCGCCGCAAAACCTCTACCACGTCAACCGCTTCGGCCCGCCGTCGAAGTTCGGTTACAAGGACTGCATCCCTCTGTTCACCGCGGATCGCTGGGACCCCGAGCACCTGATGGACCTCTATGCCAAAGCCGGCGCAAAGTACTTTTTCAGCATGGGCGTGCATCACGACAACTTCGACCTGTGGAACTCGAAGTATCAGCCTCGCTGGAACTCTGTCGCAATGGGGCCGAAGAAAGACGTGGTTGGCCTATGGTCTGCCGCGGCGCGCAAGCGCGGTCTGCGCTTCGGCGTTAGTGAACACCTCTCCAACAGCTTCGACTGGTACGCTCCCGCGCATGGCAGCGACAGCACCGGACCGCTCGCCGGCGTTCCGTACGACGGCGCAAATCCTGCTTACGCCGATCTCTACCACAGCTACGCGGAAATGCCTGCCGACTTTGCCAAGACGGCAAAGGCCATGGGCCGCGTCGCGCCCGATAGCTGGAAGCTTGAATACTTCCATCGGATCAAGGACCTGGTCGACAGCTATCAGCCCGATTTGCTCTACACCGACGGCGGCATGGAGTTCGAAGGCTTCGGCCTCGCCACAGTAGCCGAACTCTACAACGTCGGCCCGATCGACCAGCACGGCAACAGCGAAGCCGTGTACACCAGCAAGACCAAGACCGATTGCGACGGCGGCATCTGCGTGCTGGACCACGAGCGTGGCGTCGCCGGCAACATCTGGCCCGCGCCATGGCAGACCGATACGTGCATCGGCCAGTGGCACTACAAGCTTGGCCAAACCTACAAGACGCCCAAGAAGGTCATCGACCTGCTGGTGGATATCGTCAGCAAGAACGGCAACCTGCTGCTGAATTTCCCATTGCCCGCGAGCGGCGAGCTCGACGCCGAAGAAATGCGCGTCCTCGAGGGCATCACCTCGTGGATGAGCGTCAATGGCGAAGGCATCTTCCATACGCGGCCATGGAAGGTCAACGGTGAAGGTCCCGCCATGACGGTCAAGATCAAGCAGCAAAACTTCAACGAGGGCAAACAACCCGACCTCGGCGCGCAGGACATCCGCTTCACCAGTAAGGGCAAGTCGATGTTCGCGTTTCTGCAAGGATGGCCGCAGGGCGAGGTCGTCATCCAATCCCTGGCCGTCAACGGGCCGCAACAGCCAGACAAGATAATGGCTGTGCGCATGCTCGGCCGTGATGAGAACTTGAAGTTTACTCACGACGCAACGGGCCTGCGGCTCACGCTTCCCGGAGCGAAGCCGGCAACCTCAGACCTTGGTATTGCGCTCAAGATCAACTTCGCCTAGCGCATTGTTACAGCGCATAACACTTCGGGGATGTGCCGGTTTCCACGGCACACCTCCGCAGCGTTATGCGTTCGCTCTGTACCGATCGGCGACCGGCTGCCACTCGTAGGCCCACACATACGTAGTGTAGGTCGTAGCTTTCGGGTCGCCAGTAGGGCCAAAAACTTTCTCCCCGCGCTTCTCACCGCAACGGCACGCCAGACGGATTCCGTCAGAGAACACCAGTGGATCGATGTCGTGAAAACGGTAGGCGGAAAACGAATGCGAAGCCTGATCTTTATGCGTCAGACCGGCCTGCGGAAGGTGGTAAAGATTGCGATTGAAGTAATAGGTTCCGAGGAAATAATCCTCAAGCCCGGAGGACAACATTTGCGGCTCGACATCGGCGCCCATGTAGGCGCGCATCTGTCCTTCCATATATTGAAAATTCGCACTCCCCGCCGCGATCGTCACCTGAAACACCATGCCTTCGCCGGCCATTTTGCAAAGGTCGAACTCGTCCAGGGGCTCGACCACGAGGTCCTCGCGTTTATACAGCCGCAGCCTCGCATTTTCGGGGAGAAGAAAATCAGCAATTTGCAATGGAACATTCTGCAAGCCGCGAACGATCCACCAAAACACCGTGTCGCTCGCTACTCCCTTGGGAAGCTCCACCGTCACTTTCACATGTTTTGAAAAAGGCACGCGGTAGTTCAAATATATGCCGCTCGGCGCTCCCGTGACGCCTGTCCACACCGTTCCCCACGGCGCGGCCGGATCCGCGAAACCCACCCCTGCTGCCAGCCCTAGTTCCGCATCGATCGACGCGACCGCTTCGCGGTCCACATAAATACGCAAACGCAGTTTGTCGTAGCCAGGAAAGGATCCTCCAAACCACATATGGTCCAGAAACCCTTGGCCATTCTGCTCGGCGATGGTCGCCTCTACGTGGTCCACGAAGGGCTGTTCCTCTTTGCCCACATGGCTGAAGGTTGAAGCCCCGCGAAGCACACGGCCCTTCTTTGCCGACGGGGCCGCAGCCCCAGCGGGCACCAGCGCCGCCGTCACAAGTGGAAGCGCAGCGAGCGAGAGTGCAAGGGAGCGACGGTCTATCTTAGCCATGATTTTCCTCTCGTCCCGAAGGCCAGACATAGTTATGCACCGGCGCAACAATCCCGCGAATTTTTTCGAGCACTCCACGATCGTTTGCCAGTGAAAGCGCATTCAGGTTGGCTTCGACTTGTTGCCTCGTCGACATTCCGATCAAGGTGCTCGTGATGTCAGGATGGTCGAGGCAGAACCGCAGCGCAAGCCTTGGGGCGTCGATTCCTTCAGCCTCGCACAGCGCCACGACTTTCCTGCCGGCATCTACTACTTCCTTCGGCGCCGGATGCCACCCCGGCGCGCCACTCTTTGTAAGCAGTCCCATGTGCAGCGCGGAAGCGTTGATCACTCCCACACCGTGCTGCTTGGCAAACGGGATAAGTACATCGTCGATATCGGTGACCATCAGGTTATAACGGCAGTAAGTCAAAATACTAGTCGACACTAGACTGACTTGCAATCTCCAGCAGCGTCTTCAGGGAGTAGCCCGTGATTCCGAGATAGCGCGCTTTCCCTTCTCGCTGAAGGCGCCGCATCGCCGGAAGCGTTTCTTCGACAATCTGGTTGACGCTGCCGAACTCAACGTCGTGGACCTGCAGCAGGTCGACATAATCGGTCCGAAGCCGCCTCAAGGACTGCTCGAACCGGCTCACGATCCCATCCGCGGAGAAGTCGAAGTCCGCCAACCCGTATCGTCCGCATTTCGTGGTCAGCAGAACCTCGCCGCGGCGTCCGGCAAGAGCATCACCCAAACGGGCCTCGGCGACGGTGGTCCCGTAGTAAGGCGAGACATCGAAAAAATTGATTCCCCGGTCAACGGCGTAATGGACCGTCGCAATCCCCTCGGTCGGATCTGTCCGTCCGAATACATCACCAAGCGGCGACGCGCCAAAACCGATGACGGACAAGCGAAGCGGCGTGTTGCCGAGCCGACGATATTTCATATCGCGCATTGATGAGAGGCCCCGTCCCTGATCGCTCAGCTCATTGCAGTCCGCTTGCACAAGTTTCGACTTCCCTGGCGCTGAGTTATTTACGATACAGTAAACGATTTAGTTATTGGGCGTCAAACAATAATTTTGGACCGATTGCACTCGCTCCTGCTTACGATAACAACTCGCCGGCAATGCCAGGAAACGCTCTTGATTGGTCGCGACCGCGGCTGCCACAGGATGCAGGATTGTGTATAGTTCGCATATGGCAGTGAAGATGAAGGACATAGCGGCTGACCTGGGAATTTCCCTGGTGACGGTTTCCAAAGCGCTGAGAAACCATCCCGACATCAGCAAGAAAACCCGAGAGCGCGTCTACGCTAAAGTCAAGGAGCTTAATTACCGGCCGAACCTTGCCGCGCGCAGCCTGGTCACCGGCCGCTCGTCGCTCGTGGGCCTTATCGTCACGGACCTCATCCATCCATTTTTTGCCGACGTGGCCAAGGGCCTTTCGGCTGTTCTCCGCGAGCGCGGTTACTTTCTTGTTATCGCATCCTCGGAAGAAGATCCCACGCTCGAAGAACAGGAGATCGAGCACATGTTGGCGCATCGCCTGGACGCGCTGGTCGTAGCGACCTGCCAGCCCAATCCGGAATCGCTGCGACGCATCCAGCAAGGCGATACGCCGCTTATCTTGCTCGATCGCTACTTTGAAGGTTTCGACGCTCACTTTGTCGGTTCGGACGATTACAACATCGGTAAGATGGCCACCGAACATCTTCTGGCCATGGGTTGTAAGCGGCCCGCACACATCCAGGGACCCGACAACAGCACCGGTAGACGCCGCCTCAAAGGCTTTCTCGACACCCTGCGCAAACACGATATTGAGGTCCCCCCTGAGAACCTCGTCAAAGCAGGGCGCGTCGACGTCGACGGCCACCAGCAGGGCGCGGATGCGCTCAAATCTCTCATGACGTTGAAGCGCCCGCCCGATGGCATTTTCTGCTTTAATGACGTGATTGCGTTCGGCGTCATGGCGGAGGCAGAGGTACAAGGCATCGATATACCGCGGAATCTCGCCCTGATCGGCTGTGGCAATTTGCACTTCGACGATTTGATTCGCGTTCCGCTTTCGAGCATCGATCAGCGCAGCAATGAGATCGGACGCCGAGCAGCGAAACTTATCGTCGAACTCGTTGCAGAAGACGCCTCGAAGGACATTCGGAAAATAGTCCTACAGGCAAGTCTTGCCCCTCGCTGCTCAACCGATCGGACCGCCAAGCCCCGCGCTAGACAGAGTGCTGCCCAGAAGAAGTAAGGGCGGTGCCGCCGTTTGAACCGAACCGTGATCTTGGTTGCATGTAAGCGTAACGTTGTTGAACATAGAAGCCTCATCAGGCAACGTCAAGGAACTAGTGACGCGGTCTAGTCGTCAGTCCTCAAGACACGCCCGCGAAGGCTCCGCACTGCACCCGGCCGGTCCTTTGCGCAATAAAGCGAGCATCGGGTCATACTCTGGATTGCGGCTCGGCATCGCCGCATTGACACTCGCGCGCCACTTGTAAAGCTTGAGGCGCAAATCTTCCGCCTTCCGCGCAAAACTCGACGACAGATCGTATTGCTCCCCTGCATCGAGCGCGAGATTGTAGAGTTCCACATGATCGTCTTCGAAAAATTCGATCAGCTTCCATTCTCCTTCGCGAATGGCGCCTGTCGGGGTGCCGCCCTGATCGCTGTAGTGCGGATAGTGCCAGTAAAGAGTTTCCCGCGCCAGGTTCTTTTCTCCGCGCCACAGAGCGCTTACATCCAGACCGTCGCAAGGCCGCGGTGGCGGCCCGGCGTTGGCGAGGCGCATAATCGTCGGCATAAAATCCGCTCCGATCACTGGCACGTCGCAGGTACTTCCGGGGTGCGTGACGTGCGGCCAATAGACAATCAGCGGCTCCCGAATACCGCCTTCATACAGAAACCCCTTGCCACCACGCAGTCCGCCGTTGTTCGCGATGCGATGCAGGTTACGTCCCTGAAACCCGACGCCGCCATTGTCCGACGTAAGGATGATGACCGTGTTGTCCGCGACCCCCGCACGCACAAGCGCGGAGCGCAACGCTCCCACCGCTTGATCGGTGCTTTCGATCATCGCGGCATAGACCGGATCGGGTTCATCCCTGCCGCCATTCTTGCGGCGATATTTTTCGATCTGCGCGCGCTTTGCTTCGAGCGGAAGATGCACGGAGTATTCCGCCATATATAAAAAAAACGGTCCCTCTTTCGCGACTTCCTTCACATGCTCTTCCATCCGTTCCGTCAGGACATCGGTCAAATAATCCTTCTCGGAATAGCCCGAAAGATGATGAAAATTGAATGGGCCAAAGTACGACGGCGGATGTCCGTGATTGTCTCCAGCAATATTCACATCGAATCCAAAATCCTCGGGTAGGTAACCTTCTCCTCCGAGGTGCCATTTACCGATGGCCGCGGTCCGATAGCCTGCGCGCTTCAACTGTTGCGGCAAAGTGGGAGTATTCAAATCCAGGTCTTGCGCGCTCGGCGCTTCCACAAGTTTCTTGTGTGGATACTTCACTCCCGGAATCCATTGTGTAAGGTGCGCTCTGGCAGGACAGCGGCCCGTTAAAATCGCCGCACGACTCGGAGAGCAAACCGGCGCGCTGGCGTAGGCGTCGGTGAATCGCAGTCCTTCCCTTGCAAGCCGATCGATATTTGGTGTCTCGACAAACGTGTTTCCATAGCATCCGAGGTCGCCGTAACCCATATCGTCGATTAGAAAGAAAACAATATTGGGTGGCTTGGACGTTCTTTCGGTTTTATCCGCCGTCATGCAAAACGCTTCGTAAGAGCACGTGGCCGAGAGTGCGGCGCCCGTCAGTAGCCCCATAAACTCTCTTCTATTCGCCGGACTGGGCATACATGCATTTCCCCCGCCAACCTGCGGAATAACTACTTTTGCCGCTAACTGGCTACTGGCTTGGGCCCCGTAATTTTCGGCCGCTGCGGGACCCCCGCTTGCAGCTTCTCCATGCGGTCCCACAACTCCTTCTGTAGTTCCACATATCGCGGATCGCCGTAAAGATTCTTCGTCTCCAGAGGGTCTTCCTTCAGGTCGTACATCTCGTACTCCTGTGGCTCCTGCTGATAATGAATCAGCTTGTAGCGTTCACTGCGAATTCCGCGGTGCGGCTTCACGCCCTCCGGATTCACCCACTCGAAATACTCGTAATACCAGTCCTTGCGGAAGTCCGGATCGGTGGTCTTCGCCAGCGGCAGCATGCTCTTCCCTTCCATGTGCTCTGGTACAGGCAGTCCTGCCAGATCGAGAAAGGTGGGTGCCAGGTCTGTGTCGAGGATCATTTCATCGCGCACTGTCCCCGGCGGAATACGCTTCGGATAACGCACCATCATGGGCACTCGAATCGAAGGCTCGTGCATCAGCCGCTTGTCGAACATCCTGAACTCGCCGAGAAAGTATCCATGATCGGAAGTATGAACAACCGCTGTCTCGTCGAGAATATTTTTCTTTTCCAGGAAATTGAGTATCTTCCCGATATTTTCATCCACGGCAACTAACCCAGCGTAATAGTTCTTCGCCACCCCTTCGAGCGACCCACACGCCTCATGCCCAGGCGATGTCCCGATCTTGTTCTTGGCCACGACAAAACTTCGCGGCTTCCCGGGATAGCCCTTGAGATCGTCATCGAAAGTCGCGGGCTTCGGTATGACCGTTCCTCGATACAGGTCGAAGTGCCGCCGCGCGCGAAAGAATGGCTCGTGCGGCGCGACAAACCACACCAGCAAACAGAACGGCTTATCACCGCGGTCCTCTTCCAGCCATGCCAGCGCGCGGTCGACGGCGAGGTCGTCAGGATATACGCCTTCGTATCGCTGCTCCGGCCCGACCTTGCCCTTTCGTCCTTCCTTGAACAGAGGTCTTACATAATTATTGCTGGCATCGTTGTGGCCAAAGTAGTAATCCCAATTTCGCTCCTCCACTCCATTGTGCGCATGCACCTTGCCGACGATGGCTACTTCATAGCCGGCCTCGCGCAGGAGGTCTGTGAATATGGGAATATCCGCAGGCAGCGGAATATTCAGATGTTCGTTGGAAAGCGCGCCTGTAGACCGCGAATACATTCCAGTCAGGGCCGTCGCGCGCGCGGGCGCACAGAGCGCATTCGTGCAAAAGGCATTCCTGAAGCGCACGCCTTCGTGCCCAATGCGGTCCTGATTGGGCGTCTTCAGCACAGTGTTGCCCGCGATCGAAAGCGCATCCGCTCTTTGTCCCTCGCCATAGAAGAAAACAAGGTTGGGGCGCTTCTGCTTCGTCTCAACTCCCGCCGCAGCATCGGCAATCTGCGGTGCAAGAAGAGTGCCCGCAACCGCGAGCGATCCTTGCAAAAACTCGCGTCTCGTAGTCCCACTTTCCCTTTGGCTTGCCGCTTCGTCCGACTTGTAATCGGTCGAACTCCCTCTACGGACGGTCCGGATGCATGCAAATCAGCGTCTCCTGTTCCGTAAATTCAGCCGATTCTAGCCAGCCCACAAAGGCTTGTCAATCAAAATGATTTTCGCTACAGTCATCGCTTTAGTATCAAGCGACTTTGGGCCCCATAGCGCCCCGCGAGACCTCCTGCAATTAGCGGGAACGCGCCGACAGGATCGCTTTCGGCGTGAACTGCAAGTCCGCCACAAAGGGATACGTCGGCACCCGGTATTTGTTCGTAGGCAGATGCACAATGTCCTGATTGATAGAGCCATCCGACAGCGCCATCAGGCTCGGGTTAGCCAGTGGCGACAACTCCGGCGAAAGATACCCGGACTTCACCACAATGAGCTTGAACGACTTTGGCTGTAACCCGAGCCGCGTGAAGTCGACGATGTCATGGTACGGCCGGCGATAGTCGGAGATCACCAGAGTCACGCCGTCGATCTGTACGACCGCCTCGCGATTGCGCGGCGCTGCGGGCAGAAGGAACAGCACCTTCGCCCGCACATGCACCGGCTTGCTGCCGACTGGGTCTAGTGTCGCGCCGATCGACAGCGGCAGCGTCGCACCCACACCCGCCTTGTAGCAAGCCTCAGTCGCGGGCGCATCCGTAATGCCGGCAAACACGGCGTTCCGCACTTTGTACCGCAACAACTCCTGTAGCACCTCCGCGCGATCGCTCGTTCCTCCGCCGGTTGGATTATCACCCGAGTCGGCCAGAATTGCGGGCTGCGTTTTCGCTTTCATCGCGCGTTCGATGCACTCATCGATCGTGCAGGTCTCCGTGCCGAACTGAAACTCCTTGCGCGCGTCCCAGTATTGCTGCGCGAGTGAAACAGCAATCTTTTCCTGCGCAGCCGGAGCCGTGCCAGTGACGACCGCACACGCGGTTGCCCTCGGCTCATCGGCCCACACATAACCCACCAGCAGCGACACATCCAGAATCCCGGGCTGCGCATTCAAAGCCGGGAGTTGCGCCCATAAGCGCTTTCCCGGCTGCCACTCCGTACTGGTGCGCTCGCCGGGCAACAGCACTGGGATAGGCGCCCACACAATCTTGGGCCGAATGTTTTCCTCCAGGCAATGCAGCAGCATCCCGCAGCAGCGCTGCATGGTCTGTTCCTTGTCGATGTGCGGCGCAGTCCGGAACGCCGAGAATAAATCGATGTTGTCGACCACTCGCTGACTCACGTTTCCGTGCAAATCGTAGCTTGTCGACAGCAGACATCGCGGCCCGACTACCCTGCGCACGGACTCCATCCAGTCGCCTTCCACGTCTTGCATGCCCACCACAAACGTAGCGCCGTGCATTGCAAGAAACACGCCATCGAGTGGAAGCAGTGCGCTCAGGCGTGTCAAAAAATCCTTCTTGATCGCATCATAGGTCGCACGATCCACGGGGCCGCCATCGACTGCCTCAGCGATCAAGGTCGGCATAAACGGCACAGGATATTTCTTGAGAAACGCGAAGCGCTCGGAGTTCGTCAGAGCGTCGCCAGTCAGAATGGTGAAGTCTTCCATGCGGCTTTGAATGCGGCTGTACGTGCTGCATTCGGTGCCGATGCCGCCAAAGGCAATTCGCAACTTTTTCCCAACCCCCGCAGCCTTGCCGTAGCGGCAAAGGGAGGACGTCACCGCGGCAGCGGAAGCGGTCTTCAGGAACGTACGTCGTTGCATGATTAAGTCCTCTCGCTGAAACCAAAATTATTGTGCAACATCCGAAGCGAAGAAGCCTTGTCTCATCACGCTCCGCCCCGCGCCCGCCACAGCGCGCCGGCGACCGGGTCCACCACGCCATCGAGCACGCGAATCTCTGGATACTCTTCGCGCACGACGGCAATCAGCGCCTCGCGCACCAGCGCCACTTTCTCCATGATGCTTCCCGCAAACGCCATCGGCGGCACGTCTCCCGCATCCAACTGCAACCGGCGAAGCACTAGCTTTGCGAGGTGGCCCAGGCTCTCTCCCTGTCGTCGGAGCACATCCATCGCCACCGCATCGCCCTGCTGCGCGCATCGCAATGTGGGCCCCGTCAGCCGCGAGAAATCCGGCGACGGAAGACAATTCGCATACTCCACCAGTGCGTCGAGCGAGGCCAGTTGCCAGAACTCCAGCACAGCCTGCAAGAGAGCCGTCGACCCGCCCTCATCTTTAGCCATGAAGATCGCACGCAGGCACTCAATACCGATCCTATGCCCCGAGCCCTGATCGGCCAGCACCGGCCCCCAACCACCGGCGAAGGTCAACCTTCCGTCGCGCATGCGGCCCGCTACATTGGACCCCGTGCCCGCCAACACAAGCACGCCGCTCGCTCCAGGAAACGCCGCGTCCAGCGCAATCTCAACATCTCCCAGCAAGAGCAGTTCGCCGCCCACTCGCGCGCTCATCGCTTGACGCAGCCAGTCCACAACCAGTGGGATACTGTCGCCAGCGGTGCCGATGCATGTGCGCGACACCAGCTCCATCGATACGCCCGTCTTCGCTGTAAGCTCCGCCAACGCCGCATCGAGATTTCCAGCGGCCGTCTTTGCATCGGCCCGCATGCGCTTGATAGTGCCACCGCGCACTCTCGCCAGTTCGCGTGTCTCATCCGCGAGCAGATAATCCGTCTTCGTCCCTCCGGCATCGATCGCCAGAAATACTTTCATCCTCTCCGCCATTCCATCGTCCAAATTCTACGTCGATCTTCGTTTATTCTTATCCAACACAACTCCGTTCAATCAACCGTGAGCCAGCCTATCGTCTTCGAATTGTGCGCCGAAACCCTTGAAGCCTGCCTGTTGGCCAAGGCAGGCGGCGCGGACCGCATCGAGCTCTGCTCCATGCTCGATGTAGGTGGTCTTACCCCCAGCCGTGAACTTACCGAGCAGGCAATTCACCGCAGCGGCCTTCCAGTCCACGTACTCTTGCGTCCGCACGCCGATGGTTTCGTCTACTCCGCATCCGACTTCGCCTCCATCCTCGCCGAGCTTCAATACGCGCAACGCGTCGGAGCGGCCGGCGTCGTCCTCGGCATATTGAACGCGGATCGCACAGTGGATAGAACACACACCCGCGCTCTGGTGGAACTCGCCGCGCCCATGGAAATCACCTTCCACCGCGCATTCGATGAGGTCCCCGAGGTCGATCCCGCCCTCGAAGACGTCATCGCAACCGGCTGTCATCGCATCCTCACCTCGGGAGGCGCACCGGACGTACTCGCGGGCGCCGACATACTCGCCCGCCTCGTCACCCGCGCTGCCGATCGCATCCAAATCGCCGTGGGCGGCGGCCTTCGCGTCTCCAACGCACAAGAAGTCCGACGGCGCACCGGTGCTCGACACTTCCATGGTTCCCTCCGCGCGAAGGATGACGGGCCGCCTCTCCTCGCCGAACGCATCCGCACTTTGATCGACGTATTGCATCAAGCCGACGACCCCACAGTCTACTGAATCGTCAGCCATGTCCGACTCCGCGCCGGAATGTGCAATGCGACAATCACGCTGTACTTGCGAGTCAGCGTATAAGTCTTCGCTTCCATCTCGCGCTCTCGCACCTGCGCCGTCTCCGTCAGCCCTGTGTAGTACAGCGGCAGCTCGATGCGGCGCGTGATCTCTACATCCAGCGGGTTATAAATTACCGCCATCGCGCGCGTTTCCAGCCGCGGATTGACGTGCAGAATGCCGTCCCAGTCTCTGCCGTCCGGCCTGCGTAAATGGATGATGTCGCTGCCTAGAATCGCGCGGTGCCTTTTATAGAAATCCACCCACATCTCAACAACCTTGCGAGTTTCTGCGGTGTCGTACAAACGCGTTCCTCGCCAGGTAGCCTGCACCCCAGCGCCCAGCAGATCGGCAAACCGAGTCTCGTAGTGGGCAAAATTCTGACTCAGCGGCTCGACCGTCGCGGCCTCACCGCCACCGTGGTACTGCACCAGCGGAACATGCATCCACCCCATGCTCGGCGTCTTTTCCCACGTGCAGTCATAGATGTCCTGGCGCTCGATCACCGGCTGGTACTCTCGCGGAAGCGACCAGTCGGTCTCCGTGTATCCCATCCCGGTTTTGCTCTGGCCATTCAGGAAATACCAGTCCGGCACCTTCAAATACAAGCCCTGCGCCCGACACCAGCGATATAGCTTCGTGATGATCTTCCATTGTTGCCACTGCGAATCGAGGTAGCCCTTATGGCCCGGATGGCTGGTCGACGCACAGAGATCGCCGGGGTACGAGCCGTCATTCAGAAACACATCCATCCCCGTAAACTCGAGGAAGTGATGCACCTTCTTGAAATATTCCTCCGCCCAACGGCTGCCCAGGCACGGTGATGGCCCGAACCTTCCTCCGCCGGGCAGGCCTGTCTTCACGTCGATCACCTGATCTTCAGGCTTGCCACCGCTCCGTCCCAGATTTCCATCTATATTGGCAATCATCCCGTAGAACCCGGCATGAACAAGCCCAGGCACATGCTCATACGGCGCCTGGTCCTTCTCCTGCGCCCACACCGGCTCATGGGCCGCAGTGGTCGCGAGATAGCAGAAGAACGGCTGCTCTCGTCTATGCGCATCGCGCATAAAGTCCATCGCCCGATCGAAAAAAATATCCGTGCTGAACCCCGTGTACTTCTGAAACTTGCCATTGTGTATATAGCTGTCGTCCACATCGTCGTTGCCGAAATAGTCGGGCGCCTGCCATATGCCGCCGCCGCCGCAAACCACTGCATCGTCGAACCCGCGGTCCTGTGGCCGGCAGGGATAGTTATCTCCCAGATGCCACTTGCCGTAGTTTGCGGTCCTGTATCCCGACGCCGTAAAACACTCCGCCAGAGTTCTCGCATTGGTGCGCAACAAATTTCTGCCGTCGATCGTATGCCACACGCCAACTGCATTGGAATACCTGCCCGTCATAAACGAAGCGCGCGAAGGAGAGCACGTAGGACTCGCATGAAAGTCCGTGAACCTCGCCGACCTCGAATATAGATCGTCGATATTTGGTGTCTTAATCACCGGATTGCCGAGGCACGCCAGGTCGCCATAACCCACATCATCCAGCAGCACGAAAACCACATTGGGAGGCTTTTTTGTCGTCGCAGCCAGCGGCAACGCTGTTTCAACCGACGACGCAGCGAGTCCACCCGCAAGCAATCCCAGCGCGGTGCGGCGTGTGATGTGCATGCCACCTTCCTTGTCGCTTGCCATGACGGTCTCCTTCTCCAAACTCAATGTGCAGCCATCACGGCCGCTCCCAATACTCCGGCCCCGACCCTTGAAAGCTCACCTTCACGGTGTCGATCGAATACGGCTTGACATCCATCACCACAGTGCCATCCTGCGCCAGGACCGGCGTCTTGTCTGGCGCCTCCATTAAATTCGTCGACTCCGCCGAAGTCGCGCCACGCGGAATGTGAAGCCTCACCTCAGTATCTTTGCCCGCGTATTCATAAAAGCGCAGAACCAAAGCATCGCCATCTTCAGCTTTCTTCACCGCTGTCAGGATGACATTGTTCGGCTCCATCGCAAAGAACGAATGGCGCGCTGGCAAGGAACCGCTATGCCTCTCCACCTGCAAGGCGCGCAGGTTGTAATTGAAGTCCCATCCCTGTTGCTCGGTCAGCGCCTGCTTCCAATCTCCACTGTGCGGATAAAGTGCATAGACAAAATGTTGCAGCCCCTGGTCCGCATCAGGATCGGGCGACGCCACACTCCGCAGCAACGTCAAGCGCAGAACATTCGCCTTCGCATCATAGCCATACTTCGAACTGTTCAGGAGGCTGAAGCCATGCTCGCCATCCCCAAGGTCGGCCCAAAGAAGCGCGGGGACTTCAAACCGCGACTTCTCATACGAATTATTCCGTGTTGTCGGGCGCTGGATCGTTCCATACGGAATGTCATACGTCGCGTTTGCACTCGATGCGGCAAGCGGAAATGCGGCTTTCAAAAGTATGAGCGCCGGAGCAAAAATAGGCCACAGAGCGCCGCGTGAGCGGGGCTTTGCGGCGGAGTAAAAGTAGACCACCGCCGGGAGTGGGTTTCATGGACTGTTGCGGAAGCGGCGAGATTCATGGAACACCGGAGGGATGTTTCAGGTGGAGATATACGGGCGTGTGCGGCGGGCGGTTCGAGTCGAGGGCCGGAGTCAGCGTGCGGTGGCCAGGG
>Ga0209483_1001583_pt1 | contig 16992 bp, 11 predicted proteins | sample NGEPerA_FD_184508 | JGI IMG/M metagenome (GOLD analysis project Ga0209483, IMG submission 184508) | Arctic peat soil microbial communities from the Barrow Environmental Observatory site, Barrow, Alaska, USA - NGEE PermafrostL2-A... | ecosystem: Environmental > Terrestrial > Soil > Wetlands >... | reverse complement strand
AGTCCAAACACTCCAATCCGCCCCCCTTATCGCCCTCATCTCAGGAGTGGTCTTCCCCTCCGCGTCCCCATAATTCCACTCCTTCAAATCATCCTCAACGACAGCGACGGAACCATACCCCGCGATCGCACAAGTCTCCCTCGCCCTCACCATCGGGCTGACAAACACCGCATCGAACTTCTTCCCCGCCAGATACTCCTTCAGCGCCGCGGCCCTCTCGCGCCCCCGCTCGGTCAGCGGAACATCCGTGGTACTCGTATGCTTCCCACTCGCGCTCCACTCCGTCTCCCCATGCCTCACCAGCCAAAGCTCTGTACTCATTTCCTCACCTCAACGTCGTCATCGTGAGTACTCATTTCCTCACTTCAACTTTGTCATCCTGAGCGAAGGCTCGCGCTTCTGCGAGCCGCAGTCGAAGGACCTGCCACGCCGCCTGCATCACCGATACCGCTCGAACCGTTCAACCACAAATGCGCTGCCACAGCCGCCGCCCGCGCATCCACTATCCTACAGACATGGACTTCCAGCTAGTCACCGACTACAAACCCCAGGGCGACCAACCCCGCGCCATCACCGAGCTCGTCTCCGGCCTCAATGCCGGCGAGAAAGATCAAGTCCTCCTCGGCGTCACCGGCTCCGGCAAGACCTTCACCATGGCGAAAGTAATCGCCGAGCAGAACCGCCCCGCGCTCATCCTCGCCCATAACAAAACGCTCGCCGCCCAGCTCTACCACGAGTTCAAACAGTTCTTCCCCAACAACGCCGTCGAGTACTTCGTCTCCTACTACGACTACTACCAGCCCGAAGCCTACATCCCCGCCGGCGACCTCTACATCGAAAAAGAATCGACCATCAACGATGAGTTAGACAAACTCCGCCTCAGCGCAACGCGCAGTCTCTTTGAGAGAAGAGACGCCATCATCGTCTCCTCCGTCTCCTGCATCTACGGCCTCGGATCACCCGAAGCCTACTACGGCATGTTGCTCCTCCTCGAGCGCGGCCAGAAAATCCGTCGCGAAGACATCACCAAACGCCTCGTAGAAATCCTCTACGAACGCAACGACGTCGACTTCCGCCGCGGCACCTTCCGCGTCCGCGGCGACGTCATCGAGGTCTACCCCACCTACGACGAAAACGCCTTCCGCATCGAGCTCTTCGGCGACGAGATCGACTCCCTCTCCCAGATCGACCCTCTCTTCGGCACCGTGAAGCAAAAATACTCCCGCCTCCCCATCTACCCCAAGTCCCATTACGTCGTCCAACCCGAGCGCAAGAAGACCGCCATCGACGGCATCAAAGCCGAGCTCATCGACTGGGAAACGCAGCTAGAAAAAGAGGGCCGCCTCGTCGAGTCCCAACGCATCCACCAGCGCACCATGTTCGACCTCGAAATGATCAAGTCCGTAGGCTTCTGCCACGGCATCGAAAACTACTCCCGCCACATGTCGGGCCGCCTCCCCGGCGAGCCGCCCCCCACGCTCCTCGACTACTTCCCGCGCGACTTCCTCCTCTTCATCGACGAGTCCCACGTCACCGTCCCGCAACTCCACGGCATGTGGCACGGCGACCGCAGCCGCAAACAAAACCTCGTTGACTATGGATTCAGATTGCCCTCCGCGATGGACAACCGCCCCCTCCGCTTCGAAGAGTTCGAAACCCGCACCGGCCAAATCATCTACGTCAGCGCCACCCCCGGCCCCTACGAACTCACCAAGTCCGCCGGCATCATCGTAGAGCAAATCATCCGCCCCACCGGCCTCGTCGACCCGCAGGTAGAAATCCGCCCCGTCAAAGGCCAGATCGACGATCTCCTCGCCGAAATCCGCGACCGCGCCGAAAAAAACCAGCGCGTCCTCGTCACCACCCTCACCAAGCGCATGTCCGAGGACCTCGCCAACTACTACACCGAAGTCGGCGTCCGCTGCCGCTACATGCACTCCGAAATCGAAACCCTAGAGCGCATCAAGCTCCTCCGCGACCTCCGCCGCGGCGAGTACGACGTCCTCATCGGCATCAACCTCCTCCGCGAAGGCCTCGACTTACCAGAGGTGTCGCTTGTAGCAATTTTGGATGCCGACAAGGAAGGCTTCTTGCGCTCCCAGGGCTCCCTCATCCAAACCATCGGACGAGCCGCCCGCCACCTCGAAGGCCGCGCCATTCTCTACGCCGACAAGATGACCGACTCCATGCGCCGCGCCATCGACGAAACCGACCGCCGCCGCGAAAAGCAAGTCGCCTACAACGAAGAAAACGGCATCACTCCCACCACCATCATCCGAGCCATCAACGACTCGCTAGCCTCCATCCTCAAGGCCGACTACGCCGACCTCACAGAAGAAGCCGGCATCGACACCCTCGACTTCTCCACCCAGGCCGAACTAGACCTCTACATCAACAACCTCGAATCCGACATGCGCGAAGCCGCCAAAAAATTCGAATTCGAAAAAGCCGCCAAACTCCGCGACACAGTCAAAGAGCTCAGAACGAAGGAATTTCTGTTCGGCTGAATGCCGAACAGGGTAGAGCTAAGCAATGTATTATCAACATTTACATGTTTTCGCACTTTAGTTTGGTACGGAGCGGCCTCTTCATCACTCTTCCACACGCATGCAGCGGCGGGTGGCGTAGAATATGGCGATGATGAAGGAAAAGGCGCGCCGAACTGCATCAGAAAAGTTTCAAGCCGCAGATTGGCATCGGGGTCTCATCGACAATACCCGATACAAACCAGGCGGCTCATCTGTACCAGGTCGGTCAATTGACGAAGAAGCATCAAGTGATAGAGCACGCGTCCTCTATTCGAGTGCATTTCGACGTCTACAGCATAAGACCCAAGTATTCACGTTGTCTAAAGATGCAGCAGTCCGCAGTCGCCTTACACATTCTTTGGAAGTGGCGAGCGTTGGGCGTTGGATCGCACAGAAAGTCGTTGATCGATACCTTCAGCCGAGTGGCTTAGAGCAGATGTACTGTTCGGCATTCATTTCACTGATAGAAACCGGTTGTCTCGCCCACGACATCGGTAATCCCCCCTTCGGTCATTTTGGAGAATCCGCGATTAAAGAATGGTTTCGCGATAAATGGCCGAGCATTGCTGCAAACCGTTCAAGGGATCCAAAACTTCAGAAGCTAACTAAGGATTTTCTCAGTTTCGATGGGAATCCCCAAGGTCTCCGCGTGTTGACTCGGCTCCAAGGCAGAACGCAGTCCGAACGGAGAGACTTTGGAATGAACTTGACGTACTCTCAGATTCTCACGGCCCTCAAATATCCGCGGGGACCGTTGGACACGCCGCGTTGGAAAAAAGCTGGCTTTTTCGAATCAGAGCGATCAAAAATTGAGACTGCGTGGAAGCATTTTGATTTCGACTCCAAATCTCAGCGGAGATTCCCTCTCGCTTATCTCGTAGAGGCCGCAGACGATATTTCTTACTGCATAGGGGATATGGAGGACGGAATAGATCAAGGAATTATCACCCCGGGACAAGTTTTCGCCGAACTCAGCCCATGGATTGTCAGAACCGACAAGGCTCCCACTCTCGCCGACCTACGCGAGATTTTGCGAGATGCACAAGAAAAGGTAATTTCAGCGGACTTAGGCGGAGCTAAGGACCTCTTTACAGTTTTCAAGACAAGCTTTACAGCAGCAATGATCGAAGAATGTGCCCTCGCCTACGGTGATGGTAGTGCTGAAGATATTCAAACTGGCACACGCGAAGGCTTACTTGACCACAGTGATGCCGAAGATTTGCTTGAAATTTTAAAAAGCATCGCGCGACGGTTTCTCTATCCAGCCGATAGAGTTCAAAGACCGTTTCTCGCTGGATTAAGAGTTATTCACGGCATACTCGATGAGTACGGGCGAATACTTTTTCTTACACAAGAGCAGTTTGCGTTATTGCGAGAATCGTGGCGTGCACCTGACCGGAGACGCGTCAGCGACGAAGGTCTGGAAACGCTACTACCTCTGCTGGACAATCTACCTCCTCATTATCTCGACGTTTACGATTCTTCCGTCGCAGATAATATCTCGAAGGAAAAGTGGGGGCGAGAAACGTGGGAACTTTTTTGCCGTGCGCATCTCATCTTGGATTATCTCTCCGGAATGACAGATGATTTCGCTTTTCACATGTACCAAGTAATTTCAGGAGGGCGTCTTGACTAGTATATCTGCGATCCAATACCACCCTATCGATTTCTTGCAGCAATTGATTCATGGAAATAAGACGCAAGATTTAATTTTCACTTTCTCCCGGTACGAAGTTGCACCTCCCGGCTTACAAGCGGCCGCACTGAGGAGCCCGACATTTAGTGTTTCTTCTGATCAGGTGGACTGCGATTGGCTAAAAGATCGGCTTGACGAACTTAGTCCTGCGGAGGAGCTAGCTTGGCACTCGGTCGTTGAATCAAGTGGGGAAATTTTTCACATTCCTATGATTGACTTTCAATGCCCTCGCCAGAATGAAATCATTGACGATTTTTATCCATGGTTACAAGATGAGCTTGGGAAGAAATTTACACTCTTTCGCACTGGAAGGTCTTTCCACGGCTATTCGCCGACTCTAATCCGAGATCAAGACTGGCCTACATACTTGGGCAAATTGCTATTATTGAATGGGCATAATCTTCCGCCTATCGTTGATACAAGGTGGGTGGGACATTCCCTTATTAGGGGTTTCTCCGCTCTCAGATGGAGTCATAATACTGCGAGGTATTTGTCGGCTCCATATTTAATTAAATAAATTCGCCTTTGGCGGGTGGCCCACCCCGCGGGTGGCCGCTCACCACAAACGCCGGGGGGGTGGCCCATTCATGCCGCGCACTTTGCGGCATGAGTGGGGAACCTCCGAGTTTTCCACTTGCGGAGGAGGCCAATGAATACTATAGTTAGCAAGAGGCTTGACGAGAATGACGATTCCCCGGCTAACAACTGGCTACTCCGTATATTCTGCTGAGGCAGAGGCACGACGTAAGCGTAATACGCTAGAAGCTTTGTATCCGAAGCTCCCACAATCCAAGTTCGACATTATTTACGCCGATCCGCCTTGGGATTACGGCGGAAAGCTTCAGTTTGATCGGACCAGCAAGGCGTCCGACAAAATAGACCTCAAGAAGGGCATTTTCATTAGTTCAGCGTCTTTCCAATATCCAACGCTGACCCTCCAAGAGATCGCTAAGCTTCCTCTGATTGATATTGCGCGACCCGATTGTCTTCTGTTCATGTGGGCCACTAGCCCACATCTCCAGCAAGCAATCGAGTTAGGAAAAGCGTGGGGGTTCTCGTACCGCACGGTTGCCTTCATATGGGACAAGATGATTCATAACCCCGGCAAATACACCCTCTCAAACTGCGAACTCTGCTTGGTGTTCAAGCGCGGACGAATACCCAGTCCGCGGGGAGCACGGAATATACAGCAATTAGTCCGAGCCCCTAGAGGGAAACACAGCGCGAAGCCAACGGCCGTCAGGAACTTCATCAATGACATGTTCCCGACTCAGACGAAGATTGAACTCTTCGCGAGACAGACCGCACCCGGCTGGCATGTCTGGGGTCTCGAAACATTTGAGAACGATGCGATAGTCACTGGCAACCAAAAGGAGGAACCCTGTTCGTTACAACAACAGATGTTTTAGTTTTTCATCAAAATGCCTTAATACAGATTCCGGCTTCGTGTTGTCACACCACATGTGAAAGTGAGCAGCATAGTCATCAAACCAGCATGTCACTTCTCTTACACGCTTTGGATCTCGAGCTATGTCACCTTGAAAAACTACCCAGAACGGCAGGACATTCTTGTTCAGATTTCCCATGCCTCTGAGAATTTTCAATAGGCCTGGCGTGAAGTACTTGCACAACCGTTCATGCGCATTGCCTCGGCCGTCTTTCCGTTGTTTGCCTTCAACCCATCCATCCTGACGCTTCACTTCAACGTAAAGGGTCTTTTTTGTCTTCATATTGTCGATTGCGTAGTCAGGAATGACACCGTGTATCCATTTTTGGTCTTCCGGGTTATAGATGTCAGCCAAGACCGTTGCATGCAGCTTGATTTGCGAATAAACGTCTTTAAATTCGCGCGGTTTGGCTCGGATACGAAAATCAGTTCCTTCAAAATGCTTTGTAAAGATGTCCAGGAACTTCTTTTCAGCCGCTTCCGCTTTCACACCACCCGGAGCCTGCCAGTTATCACGGCCCCTCAGTGCTTTAGTTCCCATTCTCAAGTCTCCCAATTCAGTAGTTTGTGCATCGGGACTTGGAGTGCAGCAGCAAACTTCTCTATATTTCTTAGAGTTATGTTCTTTTCCCCCCGCTCGATCATTCCGACGTAGGTACGATGAACACCAGCGCGATTCGCAAGCTCTTCCTGAGAAAACCCGAGCGCAGTTCGGTGCATTCGAACCGCATCCCCGAATTTTGACAAAACGTTCCTTTTCATCCCGCTAACTATAGTCGGCGCGCTTAGGCGCTAACGCTACATACTACGGTTAGCACTCTCTACCGAGACGGATGTCCCACTCAAACCTGGGTGGCGGGTGGCCCACTCATGACCCACCACTCAAGCCGGGGTGGCCCATTCATGATGCGCACTTTGCGGCATGAGTGGGGAACCTCAGTCGCCCCTCCAGTCGGACAACGCTATTCCCTGCTGAAATCCCCCTTCCTTGTTCCTTTTGACAGCCCACGATATTTGGCGGATGATGTCGGAAAGATATCGGGCCCACTTTGGAGGGTTCTATGACTGCTACGGAAGCTGCGGCCCGGATGTTGACGCATCCGGATGACTTTTTCAAAAGCTATCCTGTAATGATGGCCGGAGGGACCGGCGCGTGGGTTCCCAATACCGCGAATGTGAAGATGTATCGGTTGTCGAAGAAGGATCCGGGCATGGCCGGGGCGGCTCCGGACCAAAAGGTGGGGCATTTCGGAGCTACGCGCAAAGGACTTTTCGGCCAGACCCTGAACATTTCTTCTTTCAAGATGGATGAGCAGGTCCTGCCCAACTGCTCGGGGCCGCTCACCACCCATGGCGTGCCGATGGTGAACTACAACTCCGCCAAAGACGGCAAGGTAAACCTGCTCGGCGACGTCACTGCGATGGACCACTACGTGGTGGACGCGGGCGCAAACTACATGACGACCGGGCTTCTCACGGGTTGCTGTTTCGCGTGGACCGCGAACGGCGGCGGCCTATGGTGCATCCACGTTCGCCCGGAAGGCATCGACAGCGTGATGTTGCAGACGACGATGGCAACGCATGGCCGCTTCGCCGCTGCGCCGCATACGCCGCTGGCTACGTTTGGCCGGCCGGACTACGCCGGTGCGCCCTATGCGATCGTGATCGGCGTCAAGCATAGCGGGACCTGGCAGTTGTACGCCCAGACCTCGACCAATCAGTTCAAGACGATCAACGGCGCATGGCGGATCCATCCGGGAGCGGTGACGCGGTTGTAGCGCGAAACTCCAACCGTGTCTTCCTGCCCACAGCCAACATTTATTTCCACCACCCAAATCGCAACCGCCGCGCGCTCCAACTCTCCCTCGACCAGGTCATCCAGGGCCTCGCCCACAACCAGGTCGACCCCCGCCGCGCCGGACTCCTCCTCTTCGCCCTCCAGATCGCCGCCACGCGAATGTAGCCCACAGCGGCCAGTTCACCACCAATGCCGGGGTGGCAAACCTGCCCGCATTTCCACCCATCGCCCGATTCCCAACTCCGAACCCCAACAACAAATCCCCTCCCAAATTGCGTATACGCCTATGAATTCCTGCATCATACGTCTAAATTCTGTAAACAAAGCCCTACTGACGGTGCATTCAGGACTTTGGCACTTCATGTGCTGTTAAAGGCAACGATATATCTTAACTTAGGATCTCCTGCGTGAAGAGCGGCTACCCAACTCGTCTCATCGCCATCCTGCTTGCCCTGTTCACCCTGGGCATTATCGGGCTGGCGGCGGCGAACCTGTCGCAGGACCTCAGCTTCGATCCCCCCACCGACGGCGCCCGCATGACCGAAACCGCCGGCGGCCTCCTCGTCTACTCCGTCCCCACGGGAACGCCCGCCTACCGCGCCGGCATCCGCGAAGGCGACATCGTCGTCTCGATCAACAGCGAGCCTACCCCCAACCTCGCCGACGCCATCCGCGCCATCTATCGGAGCGGCGTCCTTTCCACCGCAAAATACTCCGTTACCCGCACCGCCGCCGACGGCCAAAAAGCCACCTTCCCCGTCCAGGTCATCCTCGAACCCAGCTCCGACTACGACCGTTCCAACCACGAGATCCTCCGCCTCATCGCGCTGGTCTACCTCGCCATCGGCCTCTACGTTCTCTTCCGCCGCTGGACGGCCCCGAAATCCACCCACTTCTACGTCTTCTGCCTGACCTCCTTCGCGCTCTACGCCCTCAAGATCACCGGACAGCTGGACACTCTCGACCTCTGGGTCCTGTGGTGCAACTACATAGCCACAGCTCTCCAACCCGCGCTCTTCCTGCACTTCGCGGTCAGCTTCACCGACGACGAAAAGCCTCGCCCCAGCCGCCACTTCCTCTATCCGCTGCTCTACCTGCCCGGCGCGGTGCTGCTCATCTTCCGCTACTTCACCCAGGAGCGCTGGTCCGCCTCCGGCCAACTCATCCACCGTCTCGACCAGATCGACTACGCCTACCTCGCCATCTTCTACCTCGTGGCTGCGGGAGTCTTCTGGTGGCGCTATCGCCGCGAACAGGACCCCCTGCAGCGCCAGCAGCTCAAGTGGCTCACCCGCGGAACGCTGCTCACGGTCCTGCCCTTCACCGCCTTCTACGTCATCCCGTTCCTCTCGGACGCCACCGCGCCCAACAACCTCACGCGCCTCGCCGTCCTTTCGCTGATCCTGCTTCCGCTCACCTTCAGTTGGGCCATCGTCCGTTACCGCCTCATGGACGTCGACCTCATCTTCAAGCGCGGCGTCACCTACACGCTCGCGACCGCCGCCCTGGTCGGCCTCTACTTTGGCGTCATCGCCCTCTCCGCCGAGTTCGTACACACCAAGTTCGCGGGCCTCGGCGCCTGGGGCCTCATCGCCGCCGTCATCGTCACCGGCCTGCTCTTCGATCCGCTCAAGCGCCTCATCCAGGGCCGCGTGGATCGCGTCTTCGACCAGAAGCGTTTCGACTACCGCGAAACCCTCGTCGAGTTCGGCCGCAGTCTCAACGCCCAGACCGACCTCGGCACCCTCGTCCAGTCCATCGTCGAGCGCCTGCCCCAAACCCTCCTCGTCACTCGCGTCGCCGTCTTCCTCGCCGACTCGGACGAGATGGACGAGAACCAACACTTCACTCTGGTCGCATCGCACGGCCTCACGCATCGCGCCGCCCAGGGCGAGAAGTTCGACCTCGACTTCCTCAACTTCGACCGCCGCGGCGCCGACTCCCACATCTTCTTCGACTCTCCGCAAGCCGTCCTCCGCCTGCCCCAGCGCCAGCGCGACGCGGCCGCCACCCTCGACCTCAACTACTACCTCCCCTGCCGGGCGTCTCGCCATGAGGGCGGTGGCTTACGGACAATCGCCGTCATCGGCCTCGGCCGCACCGACGATGGAGACTTTCTCTCCTCCGAAGACGTCGAACTCCTCGAATCCCTCGCCGGTTACATCGGCATCGCCATCCAGAACGCCCAGCTCTACCGCCGCCTCCAGCAGCAGATCACCGACTTCGAGCGCCTCAAGGACTTCAACGAAAACATCGTCGAGTCCATCAACATCGGCGTCTTCGCCGTCGACCTCCAGGACCGCATCGAGAGCTGGAACGCGCAGATGGAAGTCATGTACGCCCTCCCGCGCGCCGAAGCCCTGCGCCGCCCGCTCTCCGAAGTCTTCGCCGCCGACTTCCTCGACCGCTTCGACCGCCTGCGCGCCGAACAGGGCACCAGCACCATCTACAAATTCCGTTTCACCACCCCCGCCGGCGAAGCCCGCACCGCCAACATCACCATCGCGCCTCTGCTCAACCGCGACTTCCAGGCTGTCGGCCGCATCGTCATCGTCGACGACCTCACCGACCGCATGCACCTCGAAGCGCAGCTCACCCAGGCGGAAAAACTTTCCTCCATCGGTCTTCTCGCCGCCGGCGTCGCGCATGAGGTCAACACCCCCCTCGCCGTCATCTCCAGCTACACCCAGATGCTCGCCAAGCAGCTCAAAGCGGACCCCAACAGCCAGCACCTCACCCCGGTCCTCGACAAGATCACCAAGCAAACCTTCCGCGCTTCCGAAATCGTCAACGGCCTGCTCAACTTCTCGCGCACTGGCTCGGGAGACATCGCCCGCGTCGACATCAACGCCATGGTCCGCGACACGGCCACGCTCCTTGAGCATCAGATGCGCTCCGGCCGCGTCGAAATCGCACTCGACCTCGAACCCAATCTCCCGGCCATTCAGGGCAATCTCGGCAAGCTCCAGCAGGTTCTCGTCAACCTCCTGATGAACGCCAAGGACGCCATGCAGGACCGCGGCTCCGGCCGCATCTCCCTCGCCACCGAGCACCGCTCCGGCATCGTCGAAATCCGCGTCGCCGACGACGGCGCCGGCATGTCCCCCGAAACCCTCCGCCGCATCTACGACCCCTTCTTCACCACCAAGAGCACCCCCAAGGAAGGCCAGCGCAAAGGCACCGGCCTCGGCCTCGCCGTCACCTACGGCATCATGCAGGAGCACGCCGGCAAGATCCACGTCCACAGCGCCGTCGGCGAAGGCACCGAGTTCCGCCTCGAATTCCCGGCATCCGATCTGCTCCCCACGCGTCCAACGGAAATGGAAAGCCCCGCAAGAACCGCGCCAAAGCCAATAGCCGGAAAGGCTGTACATGTCTGAAGCAGCAACGATGAGTCGATCGGAAGCGGCGCCCGTCCGTCCCGGCGCCGCCCCGGCCAGCATCCTCATCATCGACGACGAAGCCGGCATCCGCGACTCCCTCGAAACCCTCCTCACCCTCGAAGGCTTCTCCGTCGAGTCCGCCACCGAAGGCCGCAGCGGCCTCGACATGCTCGCCCGTCGCGCCTACGACCTCCTGCTCCTCGACCTCGCTCTCCCCGGCGAAAGCGGCATCGACCTCCTGCCCCGCATCAAGTCCCTCGCCCCGCAACTGCCCATCATCATGATCACCGCCTACGGCACGGTCGGCAACGTCGTCGACGCCATCCGCGCGGGCGCCGCCAACTTCGTCCAAAAGCCCTGGGACAACGAAAAACTCCTCGCCGACATCCGCGCCGCCATCGGCCTCTCCCACGCCGAAGAGCAGGTCGTCCACCTCAAGCGCGCCCTCAAGCAGCGCTACTCCTTCGACAACATCGTCGGCAAAAGCGATTCCATGCTCCGCCTCTTCGACCTCGTCTCGCAAGTCGCCCCCAGCCGCTCCACCGTCCTGATTCAAGGCGAAAGCGGCACCGGCAAAGAGCTCATCGCCAAGGCGATCCACGCCAACTCCCCCCGCCGCGAAAAGGCCTTCATCCCGGTCAACACCGGGGCCGTCCCGTCCGAACTCCTCGAATCCACCCTCTTCGGCCACGAGCGCGGCGCCTTCACCTCCGCCGTAGTCGCAAAAAAAGGCCTCTTCGAAGTCGCCGACGGCGGCACCCTCTTCCTCGACGAAATCGGCACCATGGGCATGGACATGCAGGCCAAAATCCTCCGCGTCCTGCAGGACCGCCGCTTCATGCATCTCGGCGGGACCCACGAAATCCAGGTCGACGTCCGCATCGTCGCCGCCACCAACGTCAACCTCCAGCAGGCTGTCAAAGAAGGCCGTTTCCGCGAAGACCTCTTCTACCGCCTCAACGTCATCTCGCTCGACCTGCCCCCGCTGCGCAACCGCAAGCAGGACATCCCTCTCCTCGCCGCGCACTTCCTCAAGTTCTACGCCGAAGAAAACGGTTTCGAGCCCCGCCAGCTCTCCGCAGAAACCCTTCGCCTGCTCATGGACTACGAGTGGCCCGGCAACGTCCGCGAGCTCGAAAACGCCATCGAACGCGGCGTCGTGCTCTCCACCGGCACGTCCATCACCCCCGACCTTCTCCCCGGCCAGCTCCGCGGCAACACCTACTCCACCGACCTCCTCGAGCAGAAACCCGACGCCTCGCTCTTCGACGTCATGGAAGACATCGAGCGCCGCATCATCGCCGACCGCCTCGAACGCTGCAACTGGAACCAGACCGACGCCTCCGAATACTTCCGCATCCCCCTCTCCACCCTCAACCAGAAGATCAAGCGCCTCAGCATCGAAGTAAAAAAGCGCACCCGCGAATAGTTGCCGTACGGCCGAGAATTCTATTTACTTTGGACTCGCCCAAGTAAACTGGATATCGCCAACAGCCACCCTCAGAATGAGGCCATATCGCGGCGGAGGCTGGGGTTTGAAGCATAACGCAGAACCATCTCCGAGAACCATATTCTGTGCGCGCCTGGCCCGCCTCTTGCTGCCTGCCGGATTTCTCGCTCTGGCAATTTGGCCTCTTGCCTGCCGCGCGCCGCGGCAGACTCATCCTGCGAGTGCCGTCTTTTACCCGCGCGAACTAAGCCGCGTCACCTTTGCCGTCGCGGGAGATGTCATCCCGCACGGTCCAGTAAAGAAGGAAGCGGCGAGCGATGGCGCGGGCGCAGCAGGGTGGGCCGCGCTGTTCTCCCAGGTGAGCGAAGTCTTCCGCAGCGCCGACTTCGGCTTTGTGAATATGGAAACGCCCGTGGCGCCGAAGAACTCGCGAGGGTCCAAACCGTTCCTGTTCAATGCGCCGGTGGACCTGATTGCGGGGCTCAAAGCCAGCGGCATCGACATTGTTTCCTTTGCAAACAACCACGTCATGGACCAGGGATGGGCGGGCTTCGCCGAGACCCGCGAGCACCTCCGCGAACAGGACATGCTTTTTGTGGGTTCCTCCGATACCGCCGCCGAGGCGTGGCGCCCCGTGATCGTCGAAAAGAACGGCATCAAAGTCGGCTGGTTGGGAATGACGCGGTGGCTCAACGGCAATCGCAATCCGGCAGACGCCAATCGGCCGCACGTAAACTTCTTTCCTTATCCGCGGGACCGAAGCAACGCGAGCGGGATGGACGAGGCTGGCGTCCTCGAAGCGATTGCGCGGGCCCGCGCCAGTTGCGACCTGCTGATCGTGTCCATACATTGGGGCGTCGAGTATGCACCGGCGCCCCGGGCCGACGACATCGCTCTCGCGCATCGAATGATCGACGCTGGCGCTTCGGTGATCGTCGGCCATCATCCACACGTTGTACAGAAGGTCGAGACCCACCGCACCGCAGATGGACGCACCGGTCTCATCTTCTTTTCACTCGGCAATTTCCTCTCCAATCAGTCGGCCAACTACGCCTATCGAACTTCCCCGGACAGGGAAGGCGACCCGAGAGATGCAATCATCGGCTTATTTTCGGCGATTCGCAGAGACTACGGGCCCTCAGGAGTGCGTGTCGAATTGGGAAACATCGGCGTCCTCCCGGTATGGGGTGAGAACAATCGCAACCAATTGGCAATCGGACGCGATAACGCAATTTTGATTCGACCGGTCTTAATCGATCCCGAGATTCTCCGGCTGAAGGCCCGTTTGGGCGAACTTGGCAAAAACGGCGGTGTCGCCTCGCTGACCGGCGCGGAAAGAGCGGAAGCCATCGAGGCCACAAACCAATTGAAGGTCCTTGAGGATCGCCGCAGGCGTCTGCTCGCACGCACTGGCGGCGAGTATTTCGCTCGGCCATCGAAGCCTTCCACGACGCCGTAAGTTCGCGCTGCTTCAAACTGGCAATGATCGGTTGCCAGGTTCCACTTTCGGGTCTTGGAGCAGCGAAGAGCTACGAGCGTAAAGCGATGAGGATGACTTTCTGTTGAGGTGCCAGGGATTGAGGGGTGAGGAGCGAGGGTTTCAATGAGCTCCGTCTTTTCGCGGACTTGCCGCCGCTCCAGTGGCCGACGCCTGCGTGGAAGGAATCACGGCCGGATCGATCGTCGCGGGGTCATCGCGCAGCCGCAGATACACCGTCGCCGGAAGCGGACCGGGAACGGACAGCGTGCCTTCCACATATCCGTCCGGAACATCCACGGGATTCGCAAACTCTGGATCGGTCGAAATCGATTGAATCAAATACAGGCTTGAACCAGTCAGCGTACACGGCTGGGTCGCGTCGCCGGGGCAGTCGATCTGACTCAACGTAGGCAGCCGGACCAGCGTCGCCAGCGGCAGCCAGTCGCTCGTGGGCGCCGCGCCCGCCACCTCCGGATACACCGCCCGCAGATGCACCGGACCGAACGCGCTCGGACCGAACGACCGCAGCGGATCGAGCGTAGCGACGATCGTATGCGGGTCCTGTAGCACCAGCCCGCCCGAAGGCGCAAGCGTCAGCACGGTGCGCAAGGTCCCATCCACGGTCTCAATTTCAATCTGGCCGTTGCGCGGAAACGGCGCGACGGTCTTGAGGGTAAACGTCAGCTTCCGCGACAGCGGAAGGTCGTCCGGATTGGTCAACACAATTGCCTGATCGGCAGCCGGAGTCTCCGTCTTGCTCAAGAGCGTAATCGCGGGCCGCGCCGACGCAACCACCACGGGCACCTTCAAGCTGCGGCCGTCGTGCAAGACGACTTGCGCGTTGAGCTTCTCGCTGACGTGTGTCGGCGGCGCGGGAGCATCCTTCGCCAACGCCAGCCGCAGCGTGCCGGCGTCTTCAGCGGCGGCATTCGACTCGTCTGCTTGCGGCGTAAACACCAGGTCGCCTATCGTCAGGCTCTGCACCTGCGCCAGACTCGTGCCGGAGAGCACCAGCGACCTGTCGCCCGCATGGATTTCTACCCCCGCAATATGCGCCGGTTCAGCGAACGTCCGCGTGGTCACCTCGTCGGGCTTCGGCTCGCCATATTGCTGGATGTTGAGTTGTAGATCGCCCGGCTTCACCTCATGCCGGGGAGGCAGCGTCACCTCGAGATCGTTCTTCGCGCCGGCCTTGGTGGAAGGCTTGAACGTCAGCGGCACGTCGGCCGGAATCTCCGCGGCGTGCGCGGTGATGGTATGCACGCAGGCGTTTCCGGTCGAGGCCAGAAGCACGTCGCCGGATTGTCCCGCGATCAGGTCCCTGGTTGTGGCAGCGTCGGCAGGCGTCACGATGTGCCAGCCGGTCCCGGGCAATTGTTGCAGCGGCACGGTCGGGCCGACGAAAGGATCGAATCCCCATCGGCCCTCGATCGTTCCCCGGACCATGACAGGTCTCGGTTCAGGCTTCGCGGCGGGCGTCACGGGTTTCGCAACTGCCTTAACGTCATCGTCGGAAGCCGCAGGCGGCAGGGGATCGTGCAGCATCTCGCGACCTTCAACGCCGTGCTGCAACACCAACCCACCCTGAAAAGCATCGGGGACCAGCGGAATATCGGCTTCCGCGGGCGCTCCGGGGGGCGTGTGCAGATGCAGCACGAGGTCATGCGCGAAACTGGTCGAGAACACCAGCGGCGCTCCTTCGATCGGCAATACCACCTGAGGCTGCAACAGGCAGGCCACATGCGCGGCGTCCGCCGGACGTAGCGGAGGCGCGACTGCCTTCTGCACCGCGGGAAGCCCAATCACCAGCACCGACTTCGGGTTCTGAAACGACGGCGGCGTATTCAACCGCAGATTCATCGACTGCCCCTGCGGAAATCCAATCGCGGGAATGTACTGATACTTCGCCGTATGCAGGTTGCCCATGATGCGGACGAGGTCGACAATGGCGCCGACGTACGCCGAGTAAACGCCCCCGCCCGCGACGCTCGTATAGCTCGCCGCGTTGATGAAATCCGAGTTTGCGCCGCTCGAAAGCGTGGCAATCATGGACTCGCCGTGCCCATCGTCGAGCAGCGTCTGCGTACCCGTCTGCGTCAGGCAAGTGAACTGCGTATCCACCGGCTGCTTGAAGCAAGCGTTGTTCGGCTTCAGGGCCAGCGTCCTTGCCAGCAGGTCGGAATGCTTCTCCAACTTGTCCGCCTCCGTAGCGGGAACACGCCGAATCGACGCCAGATATTTCTCAATCCGCGCCTGCTCAAACCCCGCCAGGATCAGGTCCTGCGACGCGCGCACGAACACACCGGGCCGTCCCATCACCGCCGAACGCAGTGTCGCAAAATCACCACCGGTCTCGGGCGCCATCAGCAGCACGGCCTGCTGCGCCTCGGCCGGAACAGTGACGAACGCACCCTCTTCCCGCACCTTCTTGTTCCAGGTTTCAATGCGGATGAACCAGTCCGGAGGAGGAGGATTGGTGTTCCCACGCAGAAAAACGCACACTAGCAGGTAATGGACCGACTGCGAACCCGGCAGACTGGGGTGCAGCCAGAGCCTGTCGCCCGCCTGCAAATTGGGGACCGAGGCGATCGGCAGCGTGACCCCGCCGCGCGTCACCTGCACATCGATGCGCGGACCCACCAGATCGAACCGCGCATCGGCGCGCATGGTTCGCGCAGCAAAAAGAAACAGGATGGAAAGCAGAAATAATCGGGCGCGAATGGCCATACTGCATGTTAGACGTTGCAGAAGCGGTGACAGTCGCCCGTCGCGGCAGACATCCGGTCAGAAACGGGTTCGACCGTGCCGCGTTTGGGGGCTTGCCTAGTCTCGGCGGCTTGCGCTATTGTCGGCAATAGAGGCTCGCGATGCATTCCCACCTCATCCACGCGATCGATGGCCGCTGCAAAGCATATGCGCTTCCCTGTGCACATTGCTTCGAGTTGCCCAGCCTCACCCGCCCCGGTCTCTTCGGCGACTAGCTTCCCTCCATCAGCCGCTGCCGTCCCCGCGTTCTTGCCGGGGATTTCCGTCTTTCGTCCGCGAAAGTCGATGCCTCATCACCTGTACACCACAGGAGACCGTTATGCCGACCGCCATTCTTTCCGAAAACGCCGCTCTTCCCCACCTGATCGCCCCCGTTCCCGGCCCCAACGCCCGACGAATCATCGCCGAAGACGACCGCCTGCTTTCGCCGAGCTACACCCGCAG
>Ga0209483_1001577_pt1 | contig 17030 bp, 18 predicted proteins | sample NGEPerA_FD_184508 | JGI IMG/M metagenome (GOLD analysis project Ga0209483, IMG submission 184508) | Arctic peat soil microbial communities from the Barrow Environmental Observatory site, Barrow, Alaska, USA - NGEE PermafrostL2-A... | ecosystem: Environmental > Terrestrial > Soil > Wetlands >... | reverse complement strand
AGTTGTGTAAAGCATCACCCGGAGTTATTTCGACAAGTAACTGCCGAAGGTTTACATGAGATAGTGGGCCGCCCGGGTCTCGATCCCGGCACCTTGGGATTAAAAGTCCCCTGCTCTTCCCGATGAGCTAGCGGCCCGAAGCTTGGTGGTGTGCCATCGCATTGAGTGAGCGGAGTGATTCCTTTCTCGCCCTTCAACGATAAGCACGCCATTGATTCTTGGCCCAAGGGAGCCTACTAACTCTTCCAAAGTGAACGAGAATTCTGAGAAAGTCGACGCACTTGAAAACGTTTCATACAAAATCTGCCTTTCCGTCCGATCAGTTCCGAAGGATCACGACCATTGCGAGACCGTTGAGCCGCGCAGCCGGACTCTCCATGGGTGCGGTTGTCGCTCTGGCGCTCATGCTGGTGGCCTCTGTTCGCCGTCGGCGCCGCGAACTCGCCCTCCTCAAGACATTCGGTTTTGTTCGCCGGCAGCTCGCGGCGGCCGTGGCGTGGCAGTCGAGTATTGCCGTACTCAATGGCGTGGTGATTGGCAACGTCCTCGGATGCGTCCTTTGGATCCTCTTCTCCTACGAGATCGACGAGGTGCGCGTGGCGAGTGTGCCGGGACTCGTCAATGTATTTATCGTCGTCGGCACGCTCGTTCTCGCCAACGACGTCGCGACGATCCCGGAACGGATGGCGGCTGGCACGTCGAGCGCATTGGTATTACGCCGGGAGTTAGGTCGAGCCGGCGTAGCGGCCAGGTAGTTTGGAGCTATGCCTGAGTTCGCCAACGAGAGTGTCAGCGCCATCGAATCGTCGTTGAACGACGTTGACCGCGCGCTCGAACGACTTCGAAACGGGACGTATCGAACGTGCCAGGTGTGCCAGACGCCGATTGAAGAGAGCGCACTCGTGGCGAGTCCACTGCTCGCCAACTGTCCGGCTCACCCAGAACTCGCCTAGCGATTCGAAAAAAAATCCCGGTGGCTGAAGCCGCCCGGATTTTTCGTTTTTGGACCTACTTCTTCGTGGCCCAGAAGATCTCGGCGATGGCGTCGATCTCGCTCAAGAGACGGTCGGCGACGTTGACGTCGTTGGTCTTCTTCGCTTCGCCGGCGCTCTTGGTCGCCATCCAGAAGAGGTCGTGCAGGTTCGGGTAGGCCTTCAAGTGATCGACCTTGAAGTAGTCGGTCCACAACACCCAGAGGTGGTGCTTGACGAGGTCGGCGCGCTCCTCTTTGATGAACGTCGCGCGAATCTTGAAGTCCTCATCGCTCGATGCGTTGTACTTCTCCATGCAGGCCTTCACTGATTGCGCTTCGATCTTGGCTTGCGCCGGGTCGTAGACACCACAGGGCAGGTCGCAGTGCGCGGACGCGACGAGCGGCTTCGTCGAAGCGTCCAATAGTTTGTTAATACGTGTCAGAAGCGTCATGGCTTCACCTTTCGATTGTCGTTCGTTGTGGCGTCGGCACAAACCCTATTTCCAAACGCAGGTTAGTCACGGTCCTCGTCTATCGTTCACTGAAATGGAACCGCTCCTGGAGTTCTTTCTTAGACGCGTGACCGTCGAGGGTTCGTCCATGGCGCCGACGTATCTCCCGGGCGAACGACTTACGGCGTTGCGGCGTTGGCGGCCGGTCCGAACCGGTGACGTAGTGGTGGTTCGTGACCCGCGCGACGCCAATCGATGGCTGCTGAAGCGCTGCGTCGGGCGTTTCGGTCGACGCTTGGACTTGCGAGGCGATAACGCCGCGGCCTCGACGGACTCCCGAGATTTTGGGCTCGTCGATGCTCGCGACGTGGCCTACATCGTGCTCTCGCAGTCGACCACTTAGGAGATTCCCCCGTTGAATCAGGGCTAACGCCGGTAGGATGCCCCCGTGGCTCGACTCGCGGTGCTCTCGTATCACACGTCGCCTCTGGCCCAGCCCGGAACGGGCGACGGCGGGGGCATGAACGTCTACGTCCGCGAACTCTCGAGCGCCCTGGCCCGCCTCGGGCACGACGTGGACGTCTATACCCGTCGCGACAACACCCAGGTGCGCGACACGGTGCACGTGGAGCCCGGTTTTCGCGTCCACTACGTCACGGCCGGGCCGGCCGCCGCGCTTGATCGTGAGGGCCTGACGAATCACGTCGCGGAGTTCACCGACTCGGTCGCGACGCTCTTTCGCTGTCACGGGACCCCCGACGCCATCCACGCGAATTACTGGCTGAGTGGTCTGGCCGGTCACCGGCTCAAGCACGAACTGAGTATCCCGCTCATCATGACCTTCCACACGCTCGAGCGCGTGAAGGCCGAACTCTACGAAGGTGAATCCGAGGATCGGGCCTTCCAGGAGGCGGCGATCTTCGCCTGCGCCGACGCCGTCCTCGCCAGTTGTGAGGTTGAGGCCGAACAGTTCGTGCGCTTCTACAACGCCGATCCCGCGCGAGTCCACGTCGTGCCCCTCGGCGTCGAACATGCGTTTTTCGCTCCGGGTTATCGACCCCAGGCCCGACGCGCGCTGGGCATCAAAGGCGAGGACTCGATGTTGCTCTTCGTCGGTCGCCTTCAGGCGCTCAAGGGCGTCGACCTGGCCCTAGAGACGTTGATTGAGCTGCGCGCGCGTGGTCGCAACGCCATGTTGGCCATTGTCGGAGGACCGTCCGGACCGGACGGCCGTGCGACGCTCGCCCAGCTCCATCGTCGGGTCGAGGAGGCGGGCGTGATCGATCACGTGAGTTTCGTCGCCCCCCAGTCCCACCAACTGCTTTCGACCTGGATGCGCGCGTCGGACGTCGTGCTCGTGCCGAGCCGTTCCGAGAGCTTCGGACTCGTGGCGTTGGAGTCCTCGGCCTGCGGCACGCCGGTCGTGGCGAGTGACGTCGGTGGCCTCATGACGTTGATCGAGCCTGGAGTCACGGGATTCTTGATCGACGAACGTGACCCCAAGGTCTGGGCCGACGCCGTCGAGGTCACGCTCGATTCACAGAACGCGACGACGATGTCCAACGCCGCGGTCCTGCTCGCTCGGCGCTACACCTGGCGTTCGGCCGCGAAGTCCCTCGCTGACCTCACAGAGGAGTTAGCGCTCTCGGGGCTCGTTCGCTGTTGACGTGACCCGAGCCCCCTTAGGCGACGCGGACTCCGCTCGAGAACTTGATGAGACCGTGTCGATGTGGGCGCAGCAGTGGCACGCGAGTGTACTTTCGGGCGTTGAACACCAACCGCTGCCCGATGTCCGGGGACATTTCCACTGGCTCATTCGCCTGAAGGGCGAAGAGAAAGACGTCATCACCTTGTGGCTGTCGCTGCGACAGCGAACGGTCCACGTCGAAACGGAAGTCACGCCGGCACCGGAGGAGAACCGCGAGACCTTGTATCGCTATTTATTGGTGAAGAACGCGGAGTTGCGCGAGTTGCACCTCGCCATCGGACCGGAAGACGGCATCTATCTAATGGCGCAGATTCCGATCCTGGAGCTGACGAAGGAGCGACTCGACGAAGTCGTCGGCGCGACGCTCACGTACGTCGAGGAGATCTTTCCGACGGCCATGGCGATGGGTCTGCCATCGCTCTATCGACGGCGTAGGAAGTCCTCGTGACAACCCTGTAGCGTTCAATCATGGCGTACAAGTTGATCATTGTTGGCGGGGGGCGTATGGGCTCGGCCCTCGCCGAAGGGCTCGTGGACGCGAAGTGGTGTCCCACGAGCGATCTGGCGGTTGTCGAGACCTCCGTGGAGCAGCGCGACGTGCTCGCCACCCGGCTCCCGGGCGTCGCGATCATTGCGTCACTGGAGATCGAGCACCTCGACGAGGCCAGCGGCGTCGTCGTCTGCGTCAAGCCCGAACACGCCGAAGCGGTCGCGCGATTGGCGGGCGCGATGGGCGCTGCCCGGTTGTTGTCCGTGGTCGCGGGTCTGTCGACCGCGCGCATCGAAGCGACGCTGCCCTCACCCATCGCGGTGATTCGTGCGATGACCAATACGCCGGTCCTGGTGCGAAAGGGCGTGAGCGCAATCGCCGGTGGCGCCCACGCGACCAAGGACGACCTCGACTGGGCCGAATCGATCCTCGGCGCCGTTGGCACGGTGATTCGCGTGACCGAACGCAACATCGACGCCGTGAGTGGACTTTCCGGACCGATGCCGGCCTATCTCTACCTCGTGATCGAGTCACTGATCGAGGCCGGTGTCCACCAGGGTCTTTCGCGCGACGTCGCCCACCAGCTCGTCGTTGGCACCTTGCGTAGTCCGGCGGCGCTGCTCATCTCGACGGGCGCGACGCCCGAAGAGCTTCGCCATCAAGTGACGTCGCCGGGGGGCACGACCGCCGCCGGACTACGCACGCTCGAACACCGCGCCGTTCGTTCGGCGTTCATCGACGCCGTGGCCGCCGCCGCGGATCGCAGTCGACAAATGGGTCGCTGAGGGTCCAAGTAGCGTAACGACATGGCGACCCCGCGTCTTCGACCGAGGAAACTCTCCGAACCGACCATCGCGCGTCTGCCGGTGTACCAACGCATCGCCGAGAGTTGGACGTCGCACGGTCTCAATCGCATTGACTCCCAACAGATCGGGGAACTGGCGGGCGTCACCGCGACGACCGTGCGACGCGACCTCGCGGGGCTCGGATCCTTCGGCACTCGAGGTGCCGGCTACGACGTCGGGGTCCTCAACGAGCGCATCGCCGAAGCGCTGGGTCACGACCGTCAGTACGACGTGATCGTCGTCGGTATCGGCAACCTTGGTCGCGCGCTGGTGAATTCGACGAATTTTCTCATCCGCGGTGCGCAACTCGCCGCGCTGTACGACAACGATCCCGACGTCGTGGGCACGAGCATTGTCGGTCACGTGGTGAAGTCACTGGACGAACCGATCGTTCCGGCGACGGTCGCCGTGATTTGCGTACCGCCCGAAGCGGCCCAAGCAGTTGCCGATCGTTTAGTGAGCGCCGGGATCCACGCGCTGCTGAACTTCGCACCGCAGGTCCTCAACGTGCCAATCGGCACCGCCGTGCATTACGTGGACTTCTCCATCGAATTGCAGATTTTGATGTACCACCTCAACAACGGCACCGGACCACTCGGCGGGGGACTCCTGCACTCGCTCGGTATCGCGACGCCAACGCCAACGCCAACGCCAACGCCAACGCCGATGCGCGGCGCTCCATGAGAGTCGGGGTGATGTCATGGCGCTGATCTCAGTCGGCATCGACCACGAGCACGCCTCACTCGATCTCCTCGAGCGGGCCAGCGTCCCAGAACACGAATGGAGCAAGGTCCTGCGAACCTTGATGAGTCAGCGAAACATCCACGAAGCGGTGTTCGTCTCAACGTGTCTGCGCACCGAGGTCGTCGCGGTCATTGACCGATTTCACGGTGCAATAGAAGAAATTACTCATACCATTGCCGAGGCGACGGGGCTGGCTCCGGGCGAGTTCGCCGATCACCTCACGGTCAACTTCGATCGAGGTGTGGCGACGCACCTCTTCAGTGTCGCGTCCGGACTCAAGTCGGTCGTGCCCGGGGAGTTCGAAGTGCTCGGACAGTTGCGCCGCGCGCTCGAGTTGGCAATTGAAGAACAGACCGCCGGTCCGGAGATCACTGAACTCTTCCAACGCGCAATTGCGTCCGGTCGACGAGTTCGCGTTGAAACACCGATCGCGCGCGGCAGCACGAGTTTCGCGCAGGCGTCGGTCATGATGGCGACCGATGACCTCGGCATTGACCTCGAGGGCGCCGACGTCGTCATCATTGGCGCCGGTCAGTTGGCCGGTGGAATTGCCCGCACGCTCTTGGAGCGACCGGCACGCCTTCGCCAAATGACGATCTGCAATCGAACGACCACGCGGAGCGAGCGCCTGCGTGACGAGTTGAACGATTCACGAGTGGCGGCCGCCACGCTCGGGGACGTCACCACGCTTATTACCACGGCGCGATTGGTCGTGGCCGCAGTCGAGGTCTCGTCGCCGGTCATCACTCGAGGAGATCTCGAACGATGTCGAGAGAACGTGCTCTTCGTTGACCTCGGACTACCACGAGCCGTGGCGAGCGACGTCACCGGTCTGGGCAATGTTCGTCGCATCGATATCGGTGATCTTCGAGAGCGGGTTGGCCAGGCGTTGGGCGACCGCCGCGAAGCCATTGACGACGCGCAGCGAATCGTCGCCGAAGACGTCGAAAAGTACCTGAGCGATCAGCGTGCCCGTGGCGCGTCAGCGATCGTGAGTGAACTGCGCGAATACTTTGACGACGTCGTGGCCGGCGAAATGTCGCGCCGCGACGGCGATCTGGAGGGTCTGACGCTGGAACAACGTGAAAAGGTTGCGTCGATTCTGCGCTCGGTCGTGGCGAAGATCGCCCATCGTCCGACGGTGGTGTTGAAAGAAGCGGCCGGAACCGATCAAGGGACGCGACTGAGCGAGGCCACGCGCACGCTCTTTGATCTATGAGCGAGTTGCGCCTCGCGACCCGTCGCTCGCCGTTGGCACTGGTGCAGGCGTCGTTGGTCCAAGGTCGTCTGAGTGAGAGTGGCGTGGCTTCGGTGCTGGTGGCACTCGAGACTCGGGGAGACCGCCAAGTGGACGTGTCGCTCGATCAGATTGGCGCACAAGGCGTGTTCGCCGTCGAAGTACAACGAGCCGTTCTGAACGGCGAGGCTGACGTCGCGATACACAGTGCCAAGGACCTGCCGAGCACGACGCCGGAGGGTCTGTCGCTCACCTGCGTACCGCAACGACTCGATCCCGCTGACGTTCTCATCGGCCGCTCACTCGCGGGTCTCGGGCCGGGCGCCACCGTCGCCACCGGTTCGCCCAGGCGACGAGCGCTTTTGCTCGAAAGACGACCCGATCTGCGGGTCGTGGGTCTACGCGGCAATATGGCAACGCGTTTCGCCGCGGCCGGCCACGGCGACGTCGACGCGGTCGTCGTTGCGGCGGCCGCGCTGGAACGGTTGGGGGAGGGTGATCTGGCGGCCGAACGACTCGACACCGAGTGGTTCGTTCCCCAGGTCGGCCAAGGAACCCTCGCGCTCGAAGTTCGAGACGGCGACGACGTCACGGCCGCGCTGTTGGCACCTCTGAACCTGCGCGACGCAATGACGGCGCTGGTGGCGGAGCGTGCGTTCCTCGCCGAGCTCGGTGCCGGGTGCTCGGTACCGTGCGGCGCGTACGCGAGCCTTTCGGGCAACACGATTGCGCTGAGTGGCGTCATGGTGAGCGTCGATGGTTCGCGAAGCGTACGCGCCGTGTTCAACGGCGATGACGCCGACTCGCTGGGGCGCTCGTTGGCGTGTCACCTACGCGACGAAATGGGCGGCGCGGGCCTGGCTGGTTGGCAACGAACGACGTGAACATTGTGGTGACGCGCGAGGACGGAAAGAACGACACGCTGATGGCGTGGCTTCCAACGGGCGTGACGGTCGATGAAGTGCCACTCACGACGACGTTGTACTTTGACCCCGACGACGTGCGCGCCGTTCTGGCGACGTCAACGGCCAACGGAACATTTCGCTCACTGGTCGTGACGAGCGAACGCGCCGCCGACTACGTCGAGATCGCTCTTCACGCGTCAACGTCCGACGTTGAAGTGTTCGTCGTCGGACCGACGACATCGAGCGCGCTGAGCACGCGTGGGATACGAGTGCACGTCCGGGGGGACGGCTCGGCCGACGCGCTCGCGCCACACGTCTCGCGGGGTCCGGTGCTCGTGCTCGGCGCGCAGTCAATGCGCGAAGAACTGATCACGATCTTGCGGGAGAAGGACCTTGAAGTAGAGACGATCGCCTGCTACGAGACAGTTGGCTTATCGTTGGATTCGAGCGACGCGGCGACGGTGCGAAATGCCGATGTCATCTTCATCGGCGCGCCGTCGGCCTGGATGGTTGCGCGCGAGTACGTCAAGAGCGACGCCTGGGTCATCGTCCCGGGCGCGACGACCGGCGCGACAGTGCGGTTAGATCACCCTCAAGTTATTGAAGGCTGGGGACCGCAACTTAAGGCGCGGCTCGCTGAACTCTCGCACTAGCTGGTAAGGCGACATTCGCCCTGTCCTAGGCTGGGTTCGTGTTTCCCACCGAACGTCCCCGCCGGCTTCGGCGTACGCCGGCCCTTCGCCGCCTCGTCGCTGAAACGACGCTCGCCCCGCATGACTTCGTCGCGCCGCTCTTCGTTGCCGAAGGACTGAGCGAGGCGCGCGAGATCACGTCACTCCCGGGTCAGTTCCAACACACCGTCGAATCACTGCGTAAAGAGGTCGAGGAGTTGGTCCGCGTCGGCGTGGGCGGCGTCATTCTGTTCGGCGTTCCGTCGACGAAGGACGAGCTCGGCAGTGGCGCGTGGGATCCACAGGGCATCGCCCAAGTGGCGCTACGAACACTGCGCGACGACTTCGGCGACGAATTGGTCCTCATGGCGGACCTCTGTCTCGATGAGTACACCAGTCACGGCCACTGCGGTGTTCTTCGCGGTGACGGCACTGTAGACAATGACGCGACGCTCGAACTTTACGGACGCGTCGCGTTGGCCCAGGCCGACGCCGGGGCGTCGGTCGTCGCCCCGAGCGGCATGATGGACGGCCAAGTCGGCGCAATTCGAGGCGCACTTGACGCGGCGGGATTCGACGAGACGATCATCTTGGCCTACGCGGCGAAGTACGCCAGTGGGCTCTACGGACCGTTTCGCGACGCGGTCGGCGTCGAGATCGTCGAGGGCGGCGATCGCAAGGGGTACCAGCAGGATTACCGTAACCGCCGTGAGGCCCTTCGCGAAGCGCGTGCCGACGTGGAGCAGGGCGCGGACATCGTCATGGTCAAGCCCGCGATGTCGTACCTCGACGTGTTGAGTGACCTGCGAGATGAACTCGACGTGCCCCTGTGCGCGTATCACGTCAGTGGTGAGTACGCGATGGTGAAGGCCGCCGCCGCCCAAGGTTGGATCGACGGACCGGCCGTCGCGCTCGAACAGTTGACGGCTGTGCGGCGTGCCGGCGCGGACTTCGTCTTGACGTACTTCGCTCGCGAGATCGCCACGGAGCTCGCGCGTTGACCTCACTGAATGAGGCGTGGTTCCAACGAGCCCTACGGGTCCTGCCGGGCGGCGTCGACTCGCCGGTTCGCTCGTTTCGCTCGGTCGGCGGTACGCCCTACACGGTCGCTCGAGGCAGTGGCGCCTACGTCGAAGACGTTGACGGTACGCGCTACCTCGATTTCGTCCAGTCCTACGGTGCGTCACTCCTCGGCCACGCGCACCCCGACGTCGTGCACGCCCTTCGCGAGGCGGCGGGTGAGGGGACGACCTTCGGCGCGCCGACGCCGGGTGAGGTCTTGCTCGCCGAAGCGATGGTCGCGCGAGTGGCCGGCCTCGAACAGGTGCGACTGGTTTCGTCGGGTACCGAGGCGTTGATGAGCGCCGTGCGTCTCGCACGCGGCCACACGGGTCGCGACAAGATCGTGAAGTTCGACGGCTGCTATCACGGACATTCCGACGCGCTGTTGGTGGCGGGCGGGAGCGGCGTCGCCCAACTGGGGCTGCCCGGGTCGGCCGGGGTCACGAAGGGCGCCGTAGGCGACACTGTCGTCGCCCCCTACAACGAAGTACCGACGCTGGACGTCGACGTCGCGGCGGTGTTGGTCGAGCCGGTGGCCGCCAACATGAATCTCGTCGCTCCAACAAGCGGATTCTTAAAGGGACTTCGTGCCGAATGCAGCCGCGTCGGGGCGCTGCTGATCTTCGACGAAGTGATCACCGGTTTTCGACTCGCCTTCGCTGGCGCCGAAGAGTATTTCGGCGTAACGCCCGATTTGTGGTGCTTTGGCAAGGTCATCGGCGGCGGGCTACCCGTGGGCGCGTTTGGCGGTTCTCGCGCGATGATGTCCTCGCTCGCGCCGCTGGGCCCGGTGTATCAGGCCGGGACGCTGTCGGGTAATCCGCTGGCGACCGCGGCGGGCACGACCGTCTTGAATCTCGTGACGCCGCGCGACTATGCGGACCTCACCGAACGGGTCGCCACTTTCGCGACAAACCTCGAAGGAGCGATCACGGCGGGCGGTCTGTACGGGCGTTGTCCGACGCAGGGACCGTTGATGGGTCTCTTTCTCTCACGAGAACCGTTGGCGGCACCGACGAACTTCGTCGAAGCTAAGGCGCTGTGTGAGAACGGGCTGTACCGGTCGTTTTTCCACGCGATGCTCGAACGCGGCGTCGCGCTCGCGCCCGGCGCCTACGAGATTCTGTTCGTCTCGCTCGCGCACAGCGCTGACGATCTCGCTAGTACCGTCGAAAAAGCCGTTGAGGCCGCGCAGGTTGCCGCGAAATCATGAGTACGCAATTGCGCAGCGAAGGGTGGTCGGTTCGACCGAGTTTCGTACCCCACGGCGCCGTGACGCCCGTCACGCTCCTCGCGGACGAAAATGCGCTCACGCAGTTGGCGGGCGATCCAACTGTCGCGTGGCAAACGCCGTGGAGCGAACTGTCCAACATCCAACTCGTGCGCTTCTCGCGCGGTATGGCGCTCTTCGCGACGGCCGCCGGCGTTCGCTACTGCTGGCGCAACCCCAGCCGAAATGACTTCGAGGCCCTGCGCGCGATGATGATCGCTCACGGTGGGGTCGTCGCGCGCCATCGCCGCCGCGCCGGTGTCTACAGCGTTGCGGTCATCGTGTTGATCGCGGCACTCGCCGGAGGAATTGGTTCGTGGCTCTTTCGAAACTCGTCAGGTTCCAGTGAACTCGCCGACGCACGCCACGTGAACCTGACGTTGAAGGACCTGCCGATCGGCTGGTATCTCGCACCGGCGACCGGGACTTCGCCATTGGCAGATATCTTTTCAGCGGCGGGGAAGGTCGAGACAATACCGACCAAGCCTGCGAAGAAGAAGAAACAGAACGCGGTGTTGACCGAGATCTTTGGGGACTTCGCCAAGTGCCTCGGCGTCGCGCCCCCGCGTGATCGCGTCTACGGCGCCGCGGGACAACTGCCGGATTACGAGGTGTCGTCCCAGATCTTCGCCTCGACGACCTACGGCGGAATCGAAGCGGTCTCGGCGTCGCAGTATTACCACACGACCACGATGGTCCATGAGGACACCGCCGAGATGTCGCGCAAGAACTTCGGTAGCTGCTTCGTGACGTCGAACGTGGCCCTCGTTCGCGCGATCAATGGCGCGAAACTTGCCACGGCCAACGCGGGCGTGAACTACCGGCCGGTGACGTTCTTGCGCGGTTGGTCGCGCGGTGGCGAAGCTGTTCTGTCGCTGCCCAACCAGTCCGGTAGCCCACATCTCGTGATGGTCGAAATGACGAGCGCTCACTACGAGGTGACGCTCGGAGTGCTCGTCAACGATTGGCCGAAGTCCGAAGCATTCGTCTCGAGCCTGACCAGCATTTTGTTGTCGCGCATCGTGTCGCCGTCGTCCAAGCCGGTCTAGATCTACGGACAGCGCATTTGTCGCGGTGCGTCGAGCACCGACTCGGAGAAGTCAGTCTTTCGATTTCTCGCTGTTCAACAACATGGCGTACGCGCGCTCGGGGATGACGTCGGAAAGTCGTAGGAGCGCGCGGTAACCGATCTCGGCCGGACCCTTCTTGTCGTTGCGCATCAGATTCGCCATGATGGCGAGCAGTTCGTTCATCAGCGGTTCGATGCGCAGACCGACCCCGACGCACGCCGACAGAATCTTCGGTTCCGAGATGATCCGGACGAAGGCGCGCGCGACCTTGAAGTAGTCGCCGTATGCCGACTCGAGGCGTTCGTCGTAGAGGCCGAGGAGCGACGAGTCGTTGTGGAGTAGCGCCTCGGCGACCACGGCGGCCGCGATCCGTCCGGTCTCGTAGCCGTAGGCAATACCTTCGCCGTTGAAAGGGTTCACTGTGCCGGCGGCGTCACCAATCGTCAGCGTGTTGGGACCACTTCGTGGACCGAGGGCGAGGCCCATGGGAAGGCGCCCGCCGGTCGCCGGACCACAACACGACTCGTCATTCAGTCCCCACGCGTCGGCCGTTTGCGAGACGAAGTACTCCTGGAGCTTGGTCGTGTTGACGCCCTTCCACGCACCGCCGGTCGAGAGGAGTCCGACGCCGACGTTGACGCGTCCATCACCGAGCGGGAAGATCCATCCATAACCCGGAACGACGGCGCCCTTGGGGTCACGGATATCAAGGTGCGAGTCAATCCACGGTTCGTCGTGACGATCGCTCGTGTAATACCCGCGTAGCGCCATGCCCATGGGCCACGATTTGTTGCGCACCGTGCCGAGCTCGCGTCCGAGCCGCGAGTTCTGTCCGTCGCCGACCACGAGATAGCGCGCGCGGATCTCCCCCACGACGTCATCCTGGTCCTTGACGACCACGCCGGCCGCACCTTTGAGACCGTGGTTCAGATCGTCCGTCGGCTCCAAGAGCGCGACCGCTTCGACGCCGTTGAGCAGCGTGGCGCCGAGGCTCTCGGCGCGTTGAGCGACCAGACCGTCAAGATTGAATCGGGTGATGGTGTAGCCGTAGCCAGGAAAAATAGGGTGATCGGGCCAGTTCATCTCGAGGGTCGCGCCGAAACCGAAGGCCCGCAGTCCATTGAACTTGTGGCCGTGGGCCGCCACGGAATCCTCGAGACCCATCTCCCTGAGTTGATAGACCGATCGCGGCGTCAGGCCGTCGCCGCAGGTCTTCTCGCGCGGGAATTGTTTCTTCTCGATTAAACATACCGACCACCCAGCGTGGGCCAACCAGTACGCGCAGGCCGATCCGCTCGGGCCCGCGCCGACGATTACGACGTCGTAGACGTTCGGTTTCGATACGACATCACGCAGGCTCGTCACTGGAACAGCCTAGGAGGTTCGCGTCGGCGCCCATCGGCCGAAGGGGTCTATTCAGTCTGGTAGAAATGATGTCCGTGGACCAGTACTTACCAATACTGGGGCTCCTGATTCTCGCAGTGCTCTTCGGTGCGGGTTCGCTTGTGATGTCAGCCTTGCTGGCGCCTCGGAAACGACCCTCTGACGCGAAGTTGGCACCGTACGAGTGCGGGATTGTCCCCGAAGTCGAGCCGCCTCAGCGATTCCCCGTTCGTTTCTATTTGGTCGCGATGATCTTCGTGATCTTCGACATCGAAGTCGTTTTCATGTACCCCTTCGCCGTCGTCTTTCGACAGCTCGGTCTCTTTGGACTCATCGAAGTGCTGGTCTTTTCCCTGACCGTATTTGGTGCGCTGCTCTTCTTAGTCTCTGAGGGCGCGCTCTCGTGGGGACCGGTGAAGCATCTGGTCGCCGGGATGCCCGCGCGCACTAGTTCTTCGACGATCGTTCGCATCAACTCCGACTCCGATCAGGCGGCCTAAGTGGCCTTAGAAGACCTGCAACACAACTTTCTGACGGGTCCGTTGGAGGACATCGTGCGCTGGGCCCGTCGCGCGTCGGTCTGGCCAGCCTCGTTCGGTCTGGCCTGTTGCGCCATTGAAATGATGGCGACCGGCGGCGCTGACTTCGACATCGCGCGCTACGGCATGGAGGTCTTTCGCAACTCGCCTCGTCAGGCCGACCTGATGATCGTCGCCGGTCGCGTCAGCCAAAAGATGGCGCCGGTCCTTCGCCAGGTCTACGACCAGATGATGGAGCCCAAGTGGGTCATCTCGATGGGCGTGTGCGCGTCGACCGGGGGACTGTTCAACAACTACGCGATCGTCCAAGGGGTCGACCAGATCGTGCCGGTCGACGTCTACGCGCCGGGATGCCCGCCGAGCCCCGAGACTCTGATGCACGCAATTCTGACGCTGCACGAACAGATTCGCACCGGCGAGATCCTGAAGCGCCGTCACGAAGGCCGTCCGGTTCACCTCGACGGCACTTCGGAACTCTGGACCCCCGAGGTCCCCGTCGCCGTGAGGGTAGGCACACCGAAGTGACCTCCCTGTCTTCCACGGCCCCCCCGGGCGTAGTCACCAGTGACGCACTGGCCGCGGACCTGTGTTGCTTTCCCACGCGCGAGCAGTACGTCGCACTGGTGAAATCGTTTCGCGACGACGGCTTCGAGATGTGCGTCGATCTCTGCGGCGTCGACTATCTCGAACACTTCGATCGGTGGCTGCCCGAAGGGATCGACGCCACCCGTTTCGAGGTCGTCGTCAATCTGCTCAGCCTGTCGAAGAAGGAGCGAGTTCGTCTACGGCTCCAGGCCGGCGACGACGCGCCCGAGGTCGATTCGTTGTTCGCGCTTTACCCCGGGACCGAAGCGATGGAGCGAGAGGCCTTCGACCTCTTCGGCATTCTCTTCACGAACCACCCCGACCTGACGCGCATCTTGATGCCTGAAGACTGGGAAGGTCATCCACTGCGCAAGGACTACGGCGCCGGGCGCGTCCCCGTGCAGTTCAAAGAGTCGCCGGGGCCGCGATGAGCGATCCGAACGTACGCGCCGCCGAACGGCTCGACCCCCTCACGGCCGAGACCTCCGAGGGTGCTCAGGAACTCCAGCGCCGCGCGACGACGAACGTCGATGAGCTCGGTCGAGAGGTCGGGGCGGTCCTGCGTCTTCCCGGACTGACGCTCGATCCCACGTCAATCGACCACGAGCGTCGCGACGACGAAACCATGATCATCAACATGGGTCCGGCACACCCCTCGACCCACGGGGTCTTGCGCCTGATGCTCGAACTCGACGGTGAGTTCGTACTGCGTACGAAGCCGATTATCGGCTATCTGCACACGGGTATGGAGAAGACCGGTGAGGAGTTGAGTTACATCCAGGGCGCGACCAACGTGACGCGCATGGACTACCTCAGCCCGGTGATCAACGAACTCTGTTACTCGATGGCCGTCGAGAAACTGCTCGACATCGAAGTGCCCGATCGTGCGGTGTGGATTCGAATGATGATGAGCGAACTGAATCGCATGTCGTCGCACCTCGTGTGGATGGCGACCAATGGTATGGACCTTGGTGCGTCGTCGATGATGATCTACGGTCTGCGCGAGCGCGAGTTGATCCTGGCCTTCTTCGAAAAGACGGCGGGGCTGCGACTCAATCTCAACTACGTGCGCCCCGGCGGCGTCGCGGCCGATTTGCCCGACGGCTGGCAGGACGACGTGCTCGTCATTTGCGACACCATTTACGCGCGCACGTTCGAGTACGACGAGCTCTTGACCGGCCAACCAATCTTTCGCAATCGCATGATTGGCGTCGCGCCACTCGCTGCTGAAGAAGCCATGGCCCTCGGCGTCACCGGACCACTGCTTCGTTCGACCGGCGTCGCGTGGGACCTGCGTCGTGCGATGCCGTACCTCGCCTACGACCAGGTCGAGTTCGACGTCATCGTCGGTACTTACGGCGACAACTTCGACCGTTACGCCATTCGACTGAACGAGATCCGCGAATCGATTCGCATCGTTCGCCAATGCATCGAGAAGATGCCGAGCGGCGACTACCGCAGCCAGGACCCCAAGGTCACGCCGCCGCCCCGGGCGCGCATCGGCGAATCGATGGAGGCTTTGATTCACCACTTCAAACTCTTCACCGAGGGCTTCCACGTGCCCTCCGGCGAGGTCTACTCGGCCGTCGAATCGCCGCGCGGCGAACTCGGCTGTTACATCGTCTCCGACGGAACCGCCAAGCCGTATCGCCTGCACGTGCGCGCGCCCAGTTTCGTCAATCTGCAAGCCGTGTCGTTGTTGATGCGCGGAGGATCGATGTCCGACGCGATCACAGTTATCTCCACGATTGACCCGGTCTTGGGCGAGGTCGATCGTTGAGTCATTTTCGAATCGACATTCGCCAACGGGCCGAAGAAGTACTCGCGCTCTATCCGAGACCGCGCTCGGCCATGCTGCCTCTACTGCACCTCGCCCAAGAGCAAGACGGCTACGTGAGCGACGAAGGGATCGCCGAGGTTGCCGAGTTGACCTTGACGACACCAGCCGACGTGCGCGGCACCGCGCTGTTCTACGACATGTTCCATCTCGAACCGGTCGGTCGCTACGTCGTGGGGATTTGCACGAACATCGCCTGCCTGTTGGCCGGCGGTGACGAACTACTCGCGCACGCCAGCACGTCACTCCGTTGTCCGGTGGGCTCCACTTCCGGCGACGGGCTCTTCTCGCTGGAAGAGACTGAATGTCTCGCCGACTGTAACTTCGCGCCATGCGTGCAGGTGAACCACCGCTACGTGCGAACGACCACGCCCGCCGCCTTTGACGCGGTCGTCGCCGAGCTTCGCGCCGGTACGTTGGATCACGACGTCCCGCAACACGGCACGCTCATTCGCGTTCGACGCGCTGGGGGACTGCGCGCTGCGCGCGCCGACGTCGCCTCCGAGCGCAGCGTGGCCTCGGCGGCCCGTGAAGCGCGCACGCCCAAGGAGACGAAGTAGTGGCGACCCTGACCGCTCCACGAATCGTCCTGTCGCGCGCGGACTACGCCGACTCGCACACCCTGATGCGCTACCTCGCGACGGGCGGTTACGACGGACTGCGTAAAGCGCTCACGATGTTCCCCGAGGCCGTCGCCAGCGAAGTCGATCAGGCGTCTTTACTCGGTCGCGGCGGCGCCGGCTTCCCGGCCGGTCGCAAATGGTCGATGCTGCGAAAGGCCCCAATCTCGTATCTCGTGGTGAACGGTGACGAATCCGAACCGGCCACGTTCAAGGATCATTTACTCCTTGAACGTGATCCGAACCAGTTGGTCGAGGGCGTCATCATCGCGGCCTACGCCCTTCAGGTCTCGTCGGTCTTCATTTTCGTTCGCGGGGAGTTCGCGCTCGGTCTCGAGCGCGTGCAACAGGCGGTGAATGACGCCTACGAACTCGGCGCTCTGGGAAGCAAGATCTTTGGATCGGACTTCTCCATTGACGTTGTCGTCCACCCCGGTGCCGGCGCCTACATCTGTGGCGAAGAGACCGCGTTAATCGAGGCCTTGGAAGGTAAGCGCGGTTTCCCTCGCATCAAGCCGCCGTTCTTCCCGGCCGTCGCCGGACTCTACGGTGAGCCGACGGTCGTCAACAACGTCGAAACCATGTCGAACCTGCCGTGGATCATCAACAACGGCGGCGCGTCGTTCGCTGCCCTCGGCG
>Ga0209483_1001575_pt1 | contig 17041 bp, 15 predicted proteins | sample NGEPerA_FD_184508 | JGI IMG/M metagenome (GOLD analysis project Ga0209483, IMG submission 184508) | Arctic peat soil microbial communities from the Barrow Environmental Observatory site, Barrow, Alaska, USA - NGEE PermafrostL2-A... | ecosystem: Environmental > Terrestrial > Soil > Wetlands >... | reverse complement strand
CCCATCCACCGAAATCGACGAAGCCCGGTCCGGGACGCCCAAAGGACACCCGAAGACCGCCCAGAACCCGTTATCCCGCAGTCAAAAAAGCCGCTTGACCTGGGTCAGGGGTTTAATTGCAAGCTTACAACCTGGTCGGAAAACCAGATGGCGGATCGTGGTCGCCGGCACGACGGTGCGGAAGTCCAAGCGGTACCGGGACGAGTGCCGGAGCGACCGCCGGCCTTCGATCCGAGTCGGAGCACGTAATCGGTCCCCCGGTGACCACAGACTCTCTAACCTGAGTCGGTGCAGCTCGGACTGGTCCTCGGCGTCTTCGCCCTCATCTTCGTCGCCGAGCTGCCCGACAAGACCATGATCGCCACCTTGATCATGGGCAGCCGGTTCCGCCCCATCCTGGTGTGGACCGGTGCGACGGCCGCCTTCGGCATCCATGCTGCCGTCGCTGTGCTGGCCGGAGGGCTGCTGGCCCTCCTTCCTCATGCCTGGGTCGAAGCCGTGACCGCGCTGCTCTTCGCCGGTGGCGCCGCCTACCTGCTGCTCGTCAACGAAACAGAAGAGGAGGTGGAGGGCGCCGAGGAGGTGGAGGAAGCCCCCGTCGGCCTCCGGCCCATCGCCACCGCGTTCGTCGTCATCTTCGTGGGCGAGTTCGGCGATCTCACCCAGATCCTGACGGCCAACCTGGCCGCCAAGTATCACCAACCCTTGTCGGTGTTCGTCGGGGCGTTCACCGCCCTGGCTACGGTGGCCGCCCTCGGCGCATTCGGAGGCCGGGCCCTCCTCAAAGTGCTCCCTCTGGCCGTGATCCGGAAGGCCGGCGGGGTCCTCCTGGCCGGATTCGCCGTCTACACCCTGGTCACCCTCATCCGGGGCTGACGCCCGGCCGGCCCGGTTGCCGCGGCGGGGGCGGGTAGCGTCGTGGGGCATGACGACCGGAGCAGAAGCACTTCGCCGCCATGCCCCGGCGGCCAGCGATGCACTCGACGCGGTGGTCGCCACGATGTGGTCGGACGTGGCCAACGCCGGGCTCGGTGGCATCGTCTCGTCGTGCGGTGTGCACTCGACAGGACTTCTGGACCTCGACCCCCTGCCGGTACCGGCCGGGGACCCTGGCCTCCCGACGGGCGACGACGATGCCGTCCGGGACTTCGCCCAGCAGTCCTGCCTCGACGTGGCCTCGGTGACCCCCGACCAGCGGGCCGCCTTCCTGGCCGCCGCCGGTGACCGCGCCGGCACCCTGGCCGCCGCCGTATGGGTTGTCGAGTTCGTGCCCCGGACCCGGGCTGCGCTGGACACCCTGTTCGGCCCCGGGCCCTGGCCCGAGCCCACGGTCGCCCCGGTGCCGGGCGGGGTGTGGGTCGCCCTCGACGGGCTGATCCGTGCCGTCCCCGCCCTCGACGCCCTGGACCCGGTCACCTCCGAGCTCGTCCGCCTACGGGGCGCCCGCCAGCACGACTGCCGGTTGTGCCGGTCCCTCCGCAGCCGAGCCGCACTGCGGTCCGGGGCCACCGAGGAGGACTTCGACGCCCTCGACCATCACGGCGACAGTGGACTCGGCCCGTTGCCTCGGGCGGCGCTGGCCTTCACCGACGCCATGATCTGGACACCGGGCCGCATCGACGCGACCACCGTGGCCGGGCTGCGGGCCGAAGCAACCGCGTCCCAACAGGTTGAGCTGGTCCTCGATATCACCCGCAACGCCCTCAACAAGGTTGCGGTGGCCCTCGGTGCCGACGCGGCCCATGTCGAAGAGGGTGTCGAGATCTACGACGTGGCGCCCGACGGCACGCTCCTGTACGGACTCGACCCGGACTGACCGCCATCCAACGTGACCGATCGTCCCGGTCGTGGGAGTGTGGGCGGATGGAGCCGACCAGCACGCCCATCTCGACCCGGGACCATCGAACCGTCGAGGCCCGGCGGGAGCACCTGTTCGCACTGGCCCGCACCACCACGGGGTTCATGCCCGATGACGAGGGCGAGGCCCTGTTCCTGGCCGCGCTGCGGGCCGGCTCGGCCACTCCGGCGGCCACCATGGTCGAGATCGGTGCCTGGTGCGGCAAGTCCACCACGTACCTCGGGGCTGCGGCCGAGGAGTCCGGTGCGGTCCTGTTCAGCCTCGACCATCACCACGGGTCCGAGGAGAACCAGGCCGGGTGGGAGCACCACGACACCTCGCTGGTGGACCCCTCCACCGGTCGCATCGACACGCTCCCCCATTGGCACCGGGCCATGATCGCCGCCGGACTGGAGTCGTCGGTGGTGGGCCTCGTCGGCGACTCACCCACGGTGAGTTCCCGCTGGACCACCCCACTCGCCTTCTGCTTCATCGACGGCGGCCACGGCGAGGAGCCGGCCTGGGCCGACTTCCGGGGCTGGGCCCCCCACGTGGTGCCCGGTGGGTGGCTGGCCATCCACGACGTGTTCCCCGACCCGGCCGACGGCGGCCGCCCCCCCTACGACATCTGGCGGGCCGCACTCGACTCGGGCGAGTTCGTCGAGGATGGTGCGTGCGGCTCGTTGCGGGTTCTACGAAAGGTCTGACCGGTCGACTCGGGGGTTGGCGGTCCGCCTCGTGTCCGGGCGGTCGGCGGCCCTGTGGGGCACGTCGGCCGGCCGGACCTCGAGCCGATGCTCGACGAGGGTCATGGCCAGCACCGGGGCCATGGCGATGGTGATGGCCACCAGGGCCAGGGGGATCATCAGGTACACCAGCATGTCGATCGGATGACGGGGGTCGGGAACCGTCGTCCACCTCCTTCGATCCACACGGTACGAAGGGGGGCTGGGACGTCGATGGGAAGAGCCTGAGCGTCTCCTGGGAATCGTCCGGCTGCGGCGGCGGTCGACATCCGCCCCGCCAACGACGGCCGGGCTGGTCGGCTCAGCCGCCGCTGGGAGCCCCGGGAGCCCGCAAAGCCGGTTCGACCGGTGCCTCGGGGGCGGGCTCGGTCAGGTCGAGGTGGCTCGGGAGCCCCTCGCCCCGGAAGAGACCGGAGGCCGGGGTGCACCGGCCCAGGGCGTCGGCGGCCAGCACCATGGCACCCGCCGTGTAGGTCGACCGCTCGAGGGGCGGGTAGGTCGCCTCCTCGGGGTAGACCATGCCGGTCCAGTACGAGCCGTCCTCGTTGCGCAGGGCCTGCACCCAGGTGAACAGCTGCATGGCCTCGTCGTCGCGTCCCAGTGCGTCGAGGGCCAGCACGCACTCCGCCGTCTCGGCGGCGGTCACCCACTCGCCGGTCGACACGCAGCGGACGCCGCGGCCGTCCATCACGAAGGTGGACCACGATGCGTCGATCCGGGCGTGGGCCTTGTCGCCCGACAGTGCGCCGGAGAGGATCGGGTAGTACCAGTCCATGGCGAACTCGACCTTCGGGGCGAAGGCGTCGGGGTCGTGCGCCACGGCGTGGGCCAGGCGACCGGCGGCCAGCTCCCAGTCGGGACGCTCGTGGCCCAGCCGCTCGGCGATGGCGATGGCGCAACGGAGGGAGTGGTAGATCGACGACGACCCGGTGAGCAGCGCGTACTCCTCGACGAAGCCCGATGCGTCGAGCGACCAACGGATCGAGCCCTCGAGCCGCTGGTAGCGAAGGACGAAGTCGACGCCGGCCTCGACGGTCGGCCACAGGTACTCGAGCCCGTCGAGGTCACCGGTCGAGATGTAGCGGTGCCAGGCCCCGGTGGCCAGATAGGCGCAGACGTTGGTGTCGAGGCGGGCGTCCTTGACCCCGGTGGTCAGGTAGTAGTTGAACCAGCTGCCGTCGGGTAGTTGGGTGTCGACCAGCCACTGGTAGGCGGCGTCGGCCTCGTCGTCGAGACCCACGGCCGTGAGGGCCATGGCTGCCTCGACGTGGTTCCACGGGTCGCAATGGCCACCCGGGAACCACGGGATCATTCCGTCGGGTCGTTGCAGGCTGACGATGGAGCGGGCCGTGGCCAGGACCTCGTTGGAGGACATGATGCCCGGGACCTCGGGGATCACCCTCACGCGCTCGCCCCCACCCGGTCGGCGGCGGTCGCCACGGCAGTGTGCGGCTTCACCAGGTAGACGACCAGGCTCTTGCCCACCAGGGGATTGAGGATGCGCTCCGCGCCGCGGGTCACCGTGGGGGCCTTCTCGATGTCCCACACCAGGAGCCGGTGGTACGCGGCGACGGCGGGGTTGGTGTCGTTCTTGGTGCCCACCAGGCACTTGAGCCACCAGTACGGGGCGTGCAACCCGTGGGCGTGATGGTGGCCGGTGGCCCGCATGCCGGTGCCCTCGAGGCGTTCGACGAGTTGGCGCTGCCGGTAGATCCGGACGTGGCCGCCGGGGACGTTGTGGTACTCGTCGGACAGCGACCAGTTGATGAACTCGGGCCCGGCGCGGGGCACGGTGATGGCCATGGTGCCGCCGGGACGGAGGACCCGGGCCAGCTCGTGCATGGCCTGTTCGTCGTCGGGAATGTGCTCCAGGATCTCCGAAGCGATCACCCGGTCGAAGGCGGCGTCGGGGAACGGCAGGGCCAACGCGTCGCCCTGGACGGCGCCGACCCGCGACTCGACCTCGTCGAGCTCGCCGGCCACGGCCATGGCGCCGAAGGTGTCCTGCACGTTGCGGACCTCGTCGGCACCGAAGTCGAAGGCCACGACCTGGGCCCCGAGCCGGGCCGCCTGGTAGGCGTGCCGACCGTAGCCGCAGCCCAAATCGAGCACCTTGTCGTCGCGATGCACGCCCAGCCGGGCGTAGTCCACCGTCAGCATCGTCCGGCCTCCACGTCGTCCATCAGCTTGCGGTACTCGTCGGCGGTGCCGGCCGCCGTCACCTGCCAGGTGAACCGTCCGAGGACCCGCTCACGCCCGGCCGCACCGAGACGGGCCCGGAGTACGTCGTCGTCCAGCAGGCGGCCGATGGCCTGGGCCAGGGCACCGGGATCGTCGGGAGGGACCAGCAGGCCGGTCTCTCCGTCGGTACCCACCACCTCGGGCAGGGCGCCTCCGGTGGTGGCCACCAGGGCGACGCCACAGGCCATGGCCTCGATGGCCGGCAGGGAGAACCCCTCGTACAGCGACGGGACCACCGCCACCTGGGCCTGTCCGTAGTTGCGGGCCAACTCGTCGTCGCTGATGCCGGTCACGCACCGGACGACGGGGCCGAGGTCGAGTCGCTCGATGGCCTTGGCCACCCGACCGTCGGGCCGCGGGTTGCCGATGACCACCAGCTCCACGTCGCGCTCGGTGCGCAGCTTGGCCACCGCCTCGAGCAGGGGGACCAGCCCTTTCATGGGGACGTCGGAGGAGGAGGTGACCATGATCCGCCCGGGCACCGGCTCGACGTCCTCGCGGGGGCGGAACACGGTGTGGTCGACCCCCACCGGGACGATGGTCATGCGGTCGGTCTCCACGCCCATCTGGGCGGTGATATCGGTCTTGGACGACTGCGACACGGTGATCAGCCGGGGCAGCGACCGGGCCACCTTCACCTGCATGCGCAGGAAGCCGAACCAGCGGCGCTGGCTGAACTGCTGCCACGGGTTGGTGGTGTGGCTGAGGGCGAGCTGCCGGTCCACGGTGATCGGGTGGTGGAGGGTCTCCAACACCGGCCAGCCGTCGGCCATCATCCCTTGGATGCCGTAGCCCAGGCACTGGTTGTCGTGGATCAGGTCGAACTCGGAGCGACGGGCGGCCAGGATGCGACGGGTGCGGATCGAGAAGGTCCACGGTTCCGGGAACCCCGCCGTGCACATGATGGCGAACTCGAGGGCGGCGACCGACGTCGGGTAGGAGTTGAGGAATTCAGCCAGATGGGGCACCCGGAACGGGTCCGGGTCGCGATAGAGGTCGAGGCTCGGAACCGGGGTGAATCCGACGCCCTCGTCGACCTCGGGCCACGGTTGGCCGGCGAAGACCTCGACCGAGTGGCCCAGGGCGACCAGTTCGCGGGTCAGGTGGCGGGTGTAGACGCCCTGGCCGCCGCAGCGCGGGTTGCCCCGGTAGACCAGGAAGGCGATGCGCAGGCCACCGGGTGCCGGAGGCCGGGGCGGGATGCGCTCGGGCACGGGAGGAGGCTTCTTCGGACCCTTGACCTTGTTGCGACGGAACCAGAGGCTAGGCATGGAATTCCGACGCATAGGGACACATAGAAGACAGATACTCTCGCGAGCAGGGCAGATGCGCAAACCCTCGTTGCCCGGATCCGACGGCGGGGAAGGTCACCGTCCGTGGTGGAGGCCCAGTTCGATCGCCTTGACGAACAGGAGCAGGACGGCCACCACCAGGTAGATCCGCAGGCCCCACATGCCGACGAGGCGGCCCCGTGACCACTTGGGGCGTTCGAGCAGGTTGAGCTGGGGCATGCGCCAGGTGGCCTTGCGCTCCATGGGGACGACCGGAACCGGCTCCCGGCGGGACCGGTTCTTGACGAGGAGCACGGCCGCCACCAGGTAGCACCCCACCAGCACCCCACCCAGGACCTCGGCCAGGACGGTGACGTTCACCGTGGAGAACAACGTGGTGATCATCAACACCAGCGACATGGCCAGCAGGATCGAGACGATGACACTGGACAGGATGTTCAGCCACAGGCGGTTCACCCACGGGCCGAGCACCTGCTTGTCGTTGCACAGCAGCAGGAGGAACACGGTGGCGCTGGGCAGGAGCACCCCGGCGAGGGCCTGGACACCGGTGGTGATGAGGCCGAGCTCGCCGGCGGACGCGATCAAGACGATGCCGGCGGCCAGCACCACCATGGCGGTGAAGGCACCGTAGAAGAACTTGGCGTCCCGCCAGCCGCGGTGGAGCGAGTGGTGGGCCCCGAACATGTCGCCGAAGGCGTAGCTGGTGGACAGGGTCACGCTGGCGGCGCCGATGATCGAGGCGTTGAGCAGGATGATGGCGAACACCGCCCCGGCGAACCGGCCCACCTCGTGCTGGAGTCCATGCGCCACAGTGCCGGCGTTGACGAAGTTGCCGAAGTAGTGCGTGCCGGCGAAGGCGCTGGCCACCACGGCCATCATGATGGCGGCGGCGAAGACGGTGATGAGCGACCCGACCACGGTGTCGGCCCGTTCGTAGTTGATCCACCGGGGGGTGATCCGCTTGTCGACGATGTTGGACTGCTGGAAGAAGAGCTGCCACGGGGCCACGGTCGTGCCCACGATGGCGATGACCAGGAGCACCGACGTCGAATTGAACCCGCCCTGCACGCCCGGGGTCGTGAGGCCGTCGAGGAAGGCGCCAGCGCTCGGGTGGGAGGTGAAGGCCAGCGGGATCACCAGGAAGTTGACGGCGATGAACACGAACATGAAGCGCTCCCACCGGCGGAAGCTGCCCGAGGCCGTCATCACCACGAGGCCGATGGCCGCCAACGGCACCGACCAGTACTTGGAGACCCCGAAGTAGTCGAGGGCCAGGCTGACCCCGATGAACTCGGTGGCGATGGTGAGGAAGTTGAGGATGAACAGGTCGCCCACCGAGAAGGCACCCCAGAACTTGCCGAAGCGCTCGTTGATGAGGCGGGCGTGTCCGACCCCGGTGACCGCCCCGAGGCGCACCACCATCTCCTGGTTGACCACCAGCACCGGGATGAGGAGGGGCAGGACCCACAGGAGGGAGAGCCCGTAGTTCTGCCCGGCCTGGCTGTAGGTGGCCACACCACCGGCGTCGTTGTCCCCCACCATGACGATGAGGCCGGGGCCCATGATGGCGAGGAGGGTGAGCAGGCGCGCCGACCACGACCGACGCGAGTCGAGGTCGTGCTCGCGGATCGTCCCGAACGCCCCGTGGATGTCGCCCACGTGCGCGCTGTCGAGCACGGCCGACGGGTCGTGTGCCTCCATCTCGTTGTCTGGTGCCGTCTTCTCGGCCATGACGTACCTCAGGGCGCCGCGGCGCCTCGCATCGGATTCGGTGGTCGGCCGCGCTCGGGCCGCTCCGTCGTACTGGTCGATCCGGGCCCGGGGCCCGGTGGTTCAGTCGGGCCGGTGTGGCGGCCCGGAGGGTCGTCGGGCTCCAGTGGGGCCACGACAGGGCGCGGTGGAACCGCTCCCGACCTACCGGACGGGACTGGGGGGGTACCCGACGACGATCGGGGGGCCGGCCTGCTTCAGGCGACGCACCATGTCAGTCCTCCGCCGCCGTGCGACCGAAGTCACGTCGGAATCCGGTGGGGAGCAGCAACTCGAGGACATCGTCGACCGTCACCACGCCGAGGACGGTGTGGTGCTCGGCGTCGAGCACGGGCGCCACGATCATGTTGAAGTCGGACATCTTGCGGACGATCTCCCCCAGGTCCCAGTCGGGGTGCAGGTGGAGCGGGTTCTCCTGGCACACGGCACCGAACGGGGCAGCCGGCGCGGACTGGATGAGGCGGACGACCGACGCCGACCCGACCACCTCGCCCTCGACCCCGTCGGCGAAGACGACGTTGAGCGCCTCGGGGGCGAACTGGCTGGAGTGCACCGCCTCGAGAACCTCGGCCACCGTCAGGCTCGCCGGCAGGCAGAGGAAGTCGGGGCTCATGAGGCCTCCGGCCGTCTCGGGGTGGTAGCTGAGGAGTGACCGCACCTTGCGTTGCTGCGGCTCGGGCAGCAGCGTCAGGATCGGCAGCCGCCGCTCCTGGTCGATGTCGCCGATCAGGTCGGCAGCGTCGTCCGGGGCCATGGAGGCCAGCAGTCGGGCGGCCTCGACGTCGGATCGGCTGCGGACGAACTCGGCCTGGTGTTCGGCGTCGAGCTCCTCGAACACGTCAGCTTCGAGCTCGTGGTCCTGGCCCACCGCCTCGATGATCTCCTCGCCCTCGTCGTGGGAGGCCGCCTCGACCAGGTCGGCGATCTGGGCCGGGTGGAGCTTCTTCAGCTTGCGGTACGGGATGCGCAACTTGGAGGTCGGGACGTGGGCGACGAAGGGTTCGATGCTGGCCCAGTCGACCATCGGGCCCGGCTTCGTCCCGTTGCCCAGCGGGCCCGGCAGCAGCCGACGGAGCAGCGGGCGGCTGGAGGGGTCGACGGCCACGACCTCCCAGGTGTCGGCCACCTTGGCCAGCTCGATCTCGTTCGCCTTGATGATGCGGCCGCCGACGAAGTTGATGGCGTGTCGGGCCAGCAGGTCCTGGGCCAGCAGCAGCTCCCCTTCGCGTCGCTCGAAGTGGCGCAGGTCGACCCGGCGCCCGTCGAACCGCACCCGTCCGGGCTCGAAGGCGGCCACCTTGCGGATGGGGACGAACAGGTCGCGCTCGCCGATGGTGACGACCAGGCCCACGACGGGCGGATGGGGGGCATCGCCGAGGCGGACGACCAGGTCCTTCACCCGCCCGATGCGGTCGCCGGACAGATCGACCAGCGGCCGCCGGACGATGTTCGAGAGATGCAGGATCTCCATGTCGGCGTGCGTCGCCACCTCGCTCGTGCTCATGCACCTCCAAGCGTAGACGCCCCCTGCCGGCGCCGGGGAGGTCCCAGGCTGCGGTCACCGGGTCACCGGGTCCCCGTGGACCCGCCGACGCCGCCTTGTCGGCACCCTCGACGCCAGGGGTAATCTCGCCCCATGGACCTGAACTACCCCGTCGAGACCGAGCCGTTCCGTGCCGAGATCCGCCAGTGGCTGACCGACAACCTGCCCGACGGGTGGGGCACGCCCGGCTTCTCGATCTCCAAGGAAGACCGCAAGGAGTTTCTGGCCGAATGGACGGCCAAGCTGTTCGAGGGTGGGTGGATCTGCGCCTCGTGGCCCAAGGAGTACGGCGGTAAGGGCCTGAGCCTGATGGAGTCGGTCGTCCTGAACGAGGAGTTCGCCCGGGCCGAGGCACCGCTGCGCGCCGACTTCTTCGGCGACACGCTGGTGGGCCCGACCATCCTGCAGTGGGCCACAGAGGAGCAGAAGCAGCAGTTCATCCCCGGCATCATGAAGGGCACCATCGCCTGGTGTCAGGGATTCAGCGAGCCCGACGCCGGCAGCGACCTGGCCGGCCTCAAGACTCGGGCCGAACTCGACGGCGACGAGTGGGTCATCAACGGGCAGAAGGTGTGGACCACCCAGGCCCAGTTCGCCGACTACATCTTCCTCCTGGCCCGCACCGACCCCGACGCACCCAAGCACGCCGGCATCTCCTACCTGCTCGTGCCCATGGACCAGCCGGGGATCGAGGTGCGGCCCATCGCCCAGGTGGACGGGAGCGCCGACTTCAACGAGATCTTCATCACCAACGCCCGCTGCCCGAAGGAGAACGTGGTGGGCGGCGTGAACAACGGCTGGAAGGTGGCCATGACCACCCTGGGCTTCGAGCGGGGCTCGTCGGCCACCACCGGGCACCGTCGCTTCCTCCGTGAGCTCGACACCATCATCGCCGTCGCCAAGGAGAACGGGAAAGTCAACGACCCGCTCATCCGCCAACGGCTGGCCACCGCTTGGTCGAAGGTCAAGATCATGGAGATCAACGGCTACCGGTCGCTGACCGACGCCCTCAACGGCACCCACCACATGGCCGCCCTCGGTGCGGCCAACAAGATGAGCTGGTCGGAGTACCACCAGGACACGATGGAACTGGCCATGGACATCTTGGGCATGGACGGGCAGATCCTGACCGGCGACCCCACCGACGTGAGCGACGAGGGGGTGCGCCGGGGCCGGGACGACTACCCGGTCAGCGCCCTGCAGGCGTCGTTCTTCTTCTCCCGGTCCGAGACCATCTGGGGCGGCACGGCGGAGATCCAGCGCAACATCGTGGGCGAGCGGGTGCTCGGCCTGCCGAAGGAGCCCAAGGCGGTGGCCGCCGGCTGAGTCCGGTGCCCGGGACCCGGCCTCGAGGAACTGCGGGGCTTCCTGCCCTTCCCTTGGTTAGCTAACTTGGCTAACCTGGCTGCATGCAGGTGAACATACACGAGGCCAAGACGACCCTTTCGCGGCTGGTGGCCGCGGTCGAATCGGGCGAGGCGGACGAGATCGAGATCGCACGGGCGGGTCACGTGGTGGCACGACTGGTCCCGGCGCGACCGCGCCCGCCCCGGACCCCCGGCTCTTGGGCCGGCCGCGTCCGGATCCACAAGGATTTCGACGATCTGCCGGAGGAGATGGCTGCTGCGTTCAGCGGCGAGCGGGCGTGAACCTGCTCCTCGACACCCACATCTTGTTGTGGTGGCTGTCCGACGATCCCGCCCTCCCCCGCTGGGCGGCCTCGCCGATCGCGGATCCTGACAACGCCGTGGTGGTGTCCGCCGCGTCGGTGTGGGAGATCTCGATCAAGCAGGCCATCGGGCGCCTGGAGGCACCGGATGACCTCCTCGAGGTGCTCGAAGGCGACTTCGACACCCTGTCGATGACCGTGGTGCATGCGGTGGCGGCCGGCCGGCTCCCCGCCCATCACGCTGATCCGTTCGACCGCATGCTCATCGCCCAGGCTCGAAGCGAGGGACTCATCCTCGTCAGCGTCGACCGACGATTCGCCGAGTACGACGTGCCCCTGCTGGCCGCCGGCTGAGTCCGGTTCAGCCCACCTGCGACTCGGACTCCGTCTCCTCGACGGCCTGGACCTCGACCAGGTGGATCCGGGCGTCGTCCGCGCCCTCGTCCTTGCGCAGTCGGGCCTGGTGGCGCCACATCAAGAGGCCGGCCGACAGCACCGTCGCCACCGCACCGGTCATGAGGGCCACCCGGGGGTTGGTCCACTGGGCGATGGCCCCGACCAGTGGTGCGCCGATGGGCGTGGTTCCCAAGAAGGCCATGGCGTAGAGCGCCATCACCCGACCCCGCATGGCCGGGTCGGCGGTCAGCTGCAAGGTGGCGTTGGCCGTGGCGATGAAGCCGATCGAGGCCGCCCCCATGAGCACGATGAGCAGGTCGGCGGCCAGCAGCGTGGGGGCAAGGGCCACGGCGGCCAGCAGCCCGCCGAAAACCAGGGCCAGCACCTGGAGGAGGCGGGGCGTGGGCTTGGCCCGGTGGGCGGCTATCAGGCCGCCGACGACCGCGCCGGCCCCCATGTACGCCGTCAGCCCGGCATAGGCACCCGCGCCGCCGTTGAAGGTCACCTTGGCCAACAGGGCCAGGGTCACGGTGAAGTTGTAGGCGAAGATCCCGATGAGGGCCACGGACAGCAGGACGTTGCGCAGGGACGGGGTGGCCCAGACGTAGCGGAACCCTTGGCGGACCTGGCCCTTGGCCCGGGCGACGGGCTCGGTCGGGCGCAGCTCGGCGGTGCGCATCATGGCCAGGCCCACGATGACGGCAACGTAGGAGAATGCGTTCACGAAGAAGCAGATGCCGAGCCCGAAGACGGTGATGATGACGCCGCCGATGGCCGGGCCGACGATGCGGGACCCGTTCATGAGTGCGGCGTTCAGGCTGACGGCGTTGGGCAGGTCGTCGCGGCCGACCATCTCGATCATGAAGGTCTGGCGGGCCGGGTTGTCGAACAGGTTGACGACGCCGAGGAGGCCGGCCAGCAGGTACACCTGCCACAGCACCACCGTGTCGGTCACCACCAGGATGCCGAGCGCCAGGGCCAGCAGGCCGCCGGCCGTCTGGGTGACGAACAAGAGGTTGCGCTTGTTGACCCGGTCGGCCACCAGGCCACCGAAGGGGCCGAGCAGCAGCATGGGCAGGAACTGGAGGCCGACCACGATGCCGAGGTCGACGCCACTCCCGGTCAGGTGCAGCACCAGCCAGGCCTGGGCCACCGCCTGCATCCAAGTGCCCGACACCGAGATCAGCTGGGCGATGAAGTACAGCCGGAAGTTCCGGACCCGCAAGGAACTGAACGTCTGACGAGCGGCGGCCCGCACGGCCGTCATGGCTCGTCCAAGTCGACCAGGCGCTCGAGCAGGTCGGTGAGGTGGCCGAGCGCAGCGCGGTCGGCGGATTCCAGGCGGTGGACCCGATCAGCCAGGTACGCCGTCTTGAGCGAACGGACGGTCCGGAGCGTCTCGGAGCCGGCCGGGGTGATGGTGAGGCGGGCCACCCGGCGGTCGGACGGGTCGGTGACCCGGGTCACGTAGCCGAACTCTTCCAGGGCGCCGACCACCTTGGTCATGGTCGGGGGCTGCACCGATTCGCGGGCGGCCAGGGCGCCGAGCGTGGGTGACCCCAGATGTTCCACGCCGACCAGGGCCGACGCCTGTGATGGGGTCAGTCCCCCGGCGGCCTGCTGGCGCAGGCGGCGGTGCAGGCGGGTCACGGCCATCCGCAGCCGGGCCGCCAGCTCCGCCTCGGCCGGGTCGATCTCCCCCACGCCGTCGATCTCGACCACGCCCGGGGCAGACCCAGCCACCGGATCGGTGCTGTCACTCTGGAGGGTCGATGTCATGTCCCCCAGTATAGTTAGTTTTGCTAACTAAGACGACAGGAGTTCAGCGGCCCGGGCCCAGGGCGGCCAGCAGGGGCAGGACCCGGGGGGCCAGGTAGGTGCCGCCGGCCAGCGTGGTGTGCACCCCGTCGCCCTGGCGGGCCACCTGTCCGCCGAGGGTCCAGGTGAAGTGGCCGCCGGGGTCGAGGAACCGGTTGAGGGGCACCACCGCAACCACTCCGGGGTGTCGCTTGGCCACCTGGTCGATCAGCTGGTTGAGCCGGTCCACCCGGGCCGGGTCGTCCTGGGGCCAGGGGTCGCCGTTCGGCTGCTCGCCGGTGTGGAAGTACGGAGCGGTGAACAGGGCCACCTTGGCTCCACCCGACGACAGGACGGCCACGGCACGCTCGAGTTGGGCCGTCTCGTAGGCGTCGAAGGCCGGATCGCCGAGGTGTTGCCAGCGGCCCTGGTACTGGCGGTCGACCACCTCCCAGAACCCGGTCACCAGCCCGACGACCTGGGGGTGCAACTCGGCCACGTCGGCGGCCCACCAGGTCGGCCACGACGGGCAGTTGCCGAACGGGTCGCCCACCACGCCGTGGTCCGAGAGCGGCAGGGCGATGGCCACCCCGCACCCGGTGTGCGAGCGGCCGCCCAAGTCGATGCCGTAGGCCGAAGCGTACTTCGCCATGCCGACGGCCACCGTCAGCGCCAACGAGTCGCCGACGATCAGGACCCGGAGCCGGTGGCCCGACCCGGCGAAGCTGGTGAGGTGGACGGCCCGCCACTCGGCGGCCGTGGCCCCGGGACCGACGAGTCCGGTGGGGGACGTCGGCGCCGCGGTGGCCTGGCCGGTGGTCCCGGCCACCACCACGGCCACGGTGACGGCCACCGCGGCCACGGCCGGTCCGGCCGACCGCATCGTCCGCCAGAACCGTCCCTCGATCACCGGCCGCTCGATCAGGTAGAAGCTGGCGGCAGCCACCGTCACGGTCACCGCGGTCCGCGCCGCGGCCAGCCACAGGCCGTGCAACCCGGTGCGCCCGGCGTCGAGGAAGACGGCCACCGGGAAGTGCCACAGGTAGATGCCGTAGGAGATGGTGCCGAGCCATACCAAAGGCGCCACCGACAGGGCTCGGGTGAGAGGGCCGCCGGGCACGGCAACCACCGACACGATGACCAGGGCCGAGCACAGCGCCACCAGGGCGAATCCACCCCGATAGGTGGCCGGTGAGGAGCCGCGCAGCGACCAGGACAGCGCCACGACCACGGCCAGGCCGATGAGGCCGATCGCCGTCAGCTGGGCACGGGCCGCCGGGCCCCGGGCCGCCGGGTCCATGCCCGTCTCGCCGCGTCGACGTTCGATCAGCGTGAGTAGGCAGGCCAGCACCGCGCCGACCAGGACCGACTGGGCGTGGGTGTCGGTGCCGAAGTAGATCCGGGTGGTGTTGGCACCGGGTCGGAAGAGGACGGCCATCTCGACGATCGAGGCCACCGCGCCCACTGCGGCCACCGCCAGCACGGCCCGCACCCCGCGCCGGAAGGACCCGGCGAGGTGCAGCACGGCGAGGACCACCAGCGGCCACACCAGATAGAACTGCTCCTCGACGGCCAACGACCAGGTGTGGGTCAGCGGCGGGGTGGCCCCGGTGGCCACGAAGTAGTTGCCCGAGGACGCGATCTGCCACCAGTTGGAGAAGTAGAAGAGGGCGGCGAGCGCGCTCCCCCGGTATCCCGGAATGGCTCCTGTGGGCTCGACGAAGCGCACCAGGAGCGTGACGGCCACCACCACCAGGAGGAGGGCCGGTAGGAGCCGCCGCGCCCGTCGCAACCAGAAGGCGGCCAGGCCGATCCGGTCCCGCCGCTCGAACTCGGCGAGCAGAAGGCCGGTGATGAGGTAGCCGGACAGGACGTAGAAGACGTCGACGCCGAAGAAGCCGCCGCCCAGCCAGCCGAGTCCGAAATGGAAGCCGAGTACCAACGCCACCGCTATGGCCCGCAGGCCGTCGAGCCCGAGGATGCGGGTCGAACCGGTGGCCGAGGGCCGGGCACCCAGCCCGTCGGCGTGGAAGCGCCCGGCCGACGTGGCGTCCGGGGTGCTGTCCGGGGACGCCGTCGACCCCGGTGCGACCGGATCCTGGTGGGGGGCTCCCGGTGGCGGCGTGGTCATGGCGTGGATCCTCGGACGGCGTCGGGCGGCCACGATGGCGGTGGTTCCCCGGCGAGCACGCACGGTAGCCCACCGCCGGATCGGACCGTGGTCCGCCGGATCCGCCCCACCTCGGACACCACCGTCCCGCCTCTGCCGGGCCCGGCCGTCCCCGGGCAGTACATTGCGCGGATGCACGCCCCCCGGAGCCGCTGGTCGGCCCATGGACTGGCGGCCCTGATCTACCTCGGCCTGGCCGCCACCCTGTGGTCCGGCGTGTGGCTCCACCACCCGACGACCACGGCCACGTGCGGGTGTGGCGACACCTCGTTGCTCACGTGGTTCATGGAGTGGCCGGCCTACGCCCTGCGACACGGCCAGTCCCTGTTCTTTTCGACCCGGGCCCTCCACCCCTACGGGATCAACCTGCCGGCCAACACCAGCTTCCTGGCCATCAGCGTGCCGCTCACCCCGGTCACCTGGGCCTTCGGACCGGTGGCGTCGCTGAACGTGGCGGCCACGCTCGCCCCGGTGGCCACCGCCCTGTCGGCCCGGGCCCTGCTGCTGCGGTGGACGACGTGGCAGCCGGCCGCCTTCCTGGCCGGCCTGTTCTACGGCTTCTCACCGTTCGTGATCGAGAACCTCTCCCTCCAGCACGTGGAGTTCGCCACCCTCGTCGTCCCGCCCCTCCTGTTCTGGTGCCTCGACGAGCTCCTCGTCCGCCAGCGGGGCCGGGCCTGGGCCTGGGGTCTCGCCCTCGGCGGCCTGGCCGCGCTCCAGTTCTTCCTGAGCGCCGAGATCCTGGTCATCTGCGTGCTGGCCGCCGCGCTCGGCACCGTGTTGCTGGTCGTGGCCGGCCTGGTGCGTTCGCCCCGGACCGTCGCCGACCGGGTGGGACACGCGGCGGCCGGCCTCGCCGCCGCGGCCGGGACCGGACTGGTGCTGCTGGCCTATCCGGCGTGGTACGCGGTGGCCGGGCCCCGGGCCCTCCCCCGGACGGTGTGGCCGGACATCCAATTCTTCGGCAGCGCCTGGCCCACCCTCTTGCTGCCGGCCGGGGCCCACGACCGCGGGCCCAACGCCATCCTCGAGACGTACGGCTACTTCGGCAGCCACCCCCTCCTGCTCGGCTACGTCGGCCTCGGCATGGCGGCCACCCTGATCATCGGGCTGGCCTGGTTCCACCGGGACGGCCGCCTGTGGTTCTGCGCGGCCATGCTGGTCCTGCTCGAGGCGCTGTCCCTCGGGGCGTCGGTCGGGCCGTGGCGGCTGTTCGACCATCTCCCCCTCGTCCAGAACGTGGTGCCCGACCGGATCGCCGGGGTGGCCGACCTGTTCGCCGCCGTGATGTTCGGCGTGATCCTCGATCGGGCCCGCAATTCGGGACTCACCTGGCCGGGCCGGGCCACGTCGCCCGGAACCGGTGTCGACCCCGGCCCGGACGACGTCACCCCGGCCGGCACCCGCACCGGCGCGCTCCGACCCGGCACCCTTGTGGCCTGGGGCCTGGCCGCCCTCGCCCTCCTGCCCATCGCCCTCGCCTACCGGCTCCCGTTCACCACCCGACCGGTCGACGTGCCCCCGTGGTTCACCACGGTGGGGACCACGCTGCCCTCCGGCGCCGATGGCGGCGGTGAAGG
>Ga0209483_1001574_pt1 | contig 17047 bp, 10 predicted proteins | sample NGEPerA_FD_184508 | JGI IMG/M metagenome (GOLD analysis project Ga0209483, IMG submission 184508) | Arctic peat soil microbial communities from the Barrow Environmental Observatory site, Barrow, Alaska, USA - NGEE PermafrostL2-A... | ecosystem: Environmental > Terrestrial > Soil > Wetlands >... | reverse complement strand
TCAAAGAAGCGTTGACGAATGCGCTCAAGCACGCGCTGGCCAAAGAAGTTCACATGCAGGCCAAGGTTTCGGCCCACTGGCTGGAAATCTGCATTCAAGACGACGGCACGGGCTTTGTCGCAGCCAAGCCGAAGGCGGAAGGCAAACAGCACGGCTTGGAAAACATGCAGCGGCGCGCGGAAGAGATGGGCGGAAAATTGACTTGGGAATGTGCTCCCGGGAAAGGTACAGCCATCCGCCTGGCGGTCCCGCTCCCCGACGCTCCGCGGCCGGACTGATGCTCAAGCTTGCGCAGCGCCGATGAACTCCTCGTGCAGCCGCGCATACACTCCGCCCGCCCGCAGGAGCGTTTGGTGAGTGCCCCGCTCGACAATGCGACCGCGATCCAGAACCAGCACGAGGTGCGCCTGCCGAATGGTGCTGAGCCGGTGGGCGACGACAAAGGCCGTGCGCCCTCGCAATAAAACTTCCAACGCCCGTTGCAAACGCGCTTCGGTCACGGTGTCAATGGCGCTGGTTGCTTCGTCCAGCACGACGATGCGTGGCTCGGCCAGCAACGCGCGGGCAAAGCAGACCAATTGGCGTTGACCAAGGGAGAGGGTCGCGCTCTTCTCGCCGACCTGATAGGCCAGGCCGCCGGGCAGCGCTTCAATCCAGTCGAGAGAATCCAGGGCGCGCAGGGAATTGCGCACTTCGGCTTCCGTGGCGTCGGGCCGCGCAAATCGGATGTTGTCCATGATCGAGCCGGAGAAGAGGTAATTGTTTTGCTGGACGCTTCCCATCTGGCGATGCAGGGAGTCGCTGGTGATCTCGAGCAGGTTGCACCCGTCGATCAGCACCGCGCCGCGCGTGGGCAGGTAAAGTTTTTGCAGGAGGGCGGCGATGGTTGTTTTTCCGCTGCCGGTATGGCCGACGAGCGCAACCGTCTGGCCCGGTTCGGCAACGAACGAAATATCCGCGAGCACCGGGCGATTGGGCTGATATTCAAAACAGACGGCTTGAAATTCCACGCGCCCGCGCAGGAGGGGCAATTCTTTCGCCCCCGGCGCGTCGCGCCAATCGGGCGCCTGGTCCAGAAGGCGAAAGAGCCGTTCGGCGCCCGCCATGGCGGTGAGGGCCTGGTTGTATTGGTTGCCGATGGCTTGCACAGGCTCGAAAAACAAGTTGGCCAGAAAAAAGAACATGACCAGGTCGCCCACTTCCATGTGCATCCAGCCCTGCCAGCGCAAAGCGCCATAACCGGCCAGCAACGCCGTCGCGCCCAGAAAAAGCTGGCTCTTCATTTGCAGCAAGGGAACAAACACGGCCGAGGCGCGCGCCACCCCGACATTGTTGTTGCCATGCACTTCGACCAATTTGCGGAAAAACCCCGAGTTAATCTCCTGCCGCACAAACGCCTGGGTGACGCGAATGCCGCCGACCGACTCGGCCAGCGTCGAACTCAGCAGGCTCCACGATTCCTGCACCTTGCGCAATTGCTGGCTCATCTCGCGGCGATAGCGTCCATTGACCAGCCAGATCAACGGCACGAGCAGCAGCATCAGCGAGAAAAGTTTCCAGTCATACCAAGCCATCAACGCCGCCGAGGTGGCCATTTGCAAAGCTTGCACCGTCACGACAAAAGCCACGTCCTGCACACCCACCCGCACGCTGTCGATGTCCGAACTCATGCGGCTGATGATGCGTCCGAACTTGGTGCGATTGAAAAAGGCCATGGGCAGGGTAGTGAGTTTGCGAAAAAGCTCCGAGCGCATGTCATGCACCACCGCCTCGCCCAATTCCAGGGCGAAGCGCTGCCGAAAATGCAACGTCACCACCATCACGATCGTCAGCGCCAGATACCCGGCGGCGTGAAAATAAATTCCGGGCAGGTCCTTGCCCGCAATGGGGCCGCTAATGGTGCGGCCAATCATCCAAGCCAGGGCGGGCAATTGCATCCCTCGCGCGAAGGTCAGAAAGAACAACCAATTCCTTTTCGCCGCGTAAGGGCGTGTGTAAGTAAAAATCCGCCGAACAAGATCCAGACGCAATGGAACCTGCTCAATCTCCCGCTCATCGATCGGCTGAAAGTAAGTAATAGCCTCGCGATCTTCGAGCACACTGGCGCCGGCCTTGGTTTTCATTTCCTTCTTATTAAAGTTCTTCCATGAACCCAATTGCGGATTTAGATCGCGGAAGGAGGCAACCCTGCATTCGGGTAGTGGCCGGCTCTTTTCCGGGAATAGGGGAGCAGTTCAGGAACAAAATAAAATACGATCATCGACCTAAACGCCGCGGTTTTTATGACAGCGGTTTTACCGGAATCGCCCGCGGTATTGCTCACCGCAAAATCCTGCTCCTTCAACGTGCCTGCCCGTCCTTCCCAAACGAATGCGGTATCGCCTCTGTTTTCTTTTCCTCGGCTGTAATTTCCATTCTTGTCGCACAAGACGTAACGAAACGTTATATATGTCCCTGGTTTTGGCAAATGACCTTTGACCTTGTTGATATCAAGCGCAATTTTGATTTCTACGTTCAAATTATGCGGTGGAACGGGAAGCAAATCAGGGTACGTATGCGGCCGATTTCGGATGTAAAGCCCGTTGGAACAAGAGGCTATTTGTCCACCCAGCAGATTTCCGATCATCGAAGAAATGTTGGCAAGCTCCACCAATTTGGCGAGGGGCGGCGTATTGTGAGTCGCCAATTGAAAATCAATCGTATCAAGCGTTTGATAGCATCCCTGAATCGCGGTTCGGATGCAATCGCAGGACAAGCCGGTCAATTTCTTTAGGGCGGCCTCGTTGTGAAAATGGTTTTTTTGAACATTTCTTTCTTCTATGTTGTGAGCGGCCTTTGGAGCTTTCCCGCTCGCAATTGCTTCCGCTCTAGCCAAAACTTCTGAAAGTTCCACGCCAAGCGCCGACGCTAATTGAAGGGCTACCTGAACTGTTGGAGTGCGTTCATTCCTTTCAAGGAGGCCAATGGTCGTTCTGTGAATCCCCGCCCTGTCAGCGAGTTCTTCGTATGTCAGTCCCTGCGCTTGACGATATTCCGCAAGTCCTTTGATCAGCGCATTGACGGTTTTGCGAATTTGAGCGTCTTTCACCAACGCCATTATTTCAGGTTGACACGAAATTACTACGAGACTATTGTCTCCACCGGTGCCGGAAAAAATTTTTGATCTGTTTTGTGGAACGGGGGGATTCTCAAAAGGATTTGAGAAAGCCCGGAACCATGAGTACGAGACGGTTTTTGGGATGGATATTTTACCAATGTCGATTGAGACATTTAAGCTGAATCATCCCAAAGCGCGCGCTTTGCAAGGGGACATTCGAAAAGTCAATTGCAAAGATGTAATGGAAAAATTGCGCGTCAAACGCGGAGAATTGGCCTTGATAATCGGAGGGCCGCCTTGCCAAGGATTTACCTCAATCCGCCCATTTCGTTCCAGTGCGGAGGATGATCCGCGAAACACTTTGTTCGAGCAGTTCGCAAATTTCGTAAACTTCTTTCGTCCCAAGGCCCTGGTCATTGAAAATGTCGTCGGCCTGGCCACCCACAACGGCGGGCGCACGATCAATCAAATGCACGACTGCTTTACAACACTGGGTTATGACTGTGATTGGAAGATTTTGAATGCCGCCTATTTTGGAGTTCCACAAAGACGCGAGCGGTTGATTTTCATCGGTGTCGAAAAGGGAGGGAAAATTGCCTTTCCTGCGCCTGCTTATTATTCAAATGGAGCGACCATTGGCCACCGAGACCGCTCCAAAATGCAGTGGCCGGAGGAAGATTTATTCACTCCTCGCCCTATTCTAAAGCCACCCATCACCGTTATGGACGCGATTGGCGATTTGCCAAAGATCGAGTCGGGCGAATCCTGTCAAGTTTATACCTGTCAACCGATCACCGACTATCAGAAAGAGAGGCGAAACGGTTGTCAGCAATTAATGCTGCACTACTCAACAACTCACACGCCCAAAATGCTTGAGATAATTCGACATTCCGGAAAAAACATCTCATGCATCCCTTCCCACATGATAACGAGCGGCTTCAGTTCCTGCTATTCACGATTAGATGGAGATACGCCTTCCGTAACTATCACGGTCAATTTTGTCCATCCAGCTTCAAATCGCTGCATTCATCCCGTTTGCGATAGGGCATTGACCCCGAGGGAAGGGGCAAGGTTGCAGTCCTTCGACGATGAATTTGAATTTGCAGGGAACCGCTCGCAAGTCGTAAAACAGATCGGCAATGCCGTGCCTCCACTGCTTGGGAGGGCAATCGCGGAGGCGTTGGCTAGAAAGTAAACTTCAGGCTGGCGAAGTATTGACGGGTGTGCGCTTGTTCGAGGAAGTAAGTCAGGGGGTCAATGTTGTAATCCTGGTTGGCCAGGTTAAGAATTCCCGCCGCGATTTCGATGTGACGCCGCGGAAAACGATAACCGGCGTAAACATTGAGCTGCCAAAAATTGTTCCCCGGTTCGCCCGGCGTGATGTTGTATTGGTCCCACCAGTTGGCTTGGAATTGGGCGAAGAAACCACAGGGCAGATAGTAGTTGGCAAAAAGGCTGACCTCATTGAGCGTCGAATTCTCGTGCAGATTGTAAAGCTGGGCGTTGGCCGTGCCGGCCGGCGTGGCCAGCTCGGTGGAAACCTCGGCCGAGGTCAGCGTGTAGCGCGCTCCCACGGCCAGCTCGTGGCCAATCAATTGGCTGATGCTGGCAAACGCATCCTTTTCTCGAAAAGACTGTCCCTGGCTCAAATCCCCCACGGTCGCCGGCACGGGAATCGAGCCGCCGCTGGCCCAGCCGCCAATGAGTTGATTGCCGGTGGAACGCAATAATTGTCCTTCGACGTCCACGTAGGTGCCAGTCGGGAATTTGTGGTCAAGACCTGCGCCCCACGTTTCAAACTGCATCGCAGGCGGCGTGCCGAAGCCGGCCGATTCGGGAATAAGACTGCGAAAGGCCTGGTTGAAACCGGCGATTTCGGTGGGTTCGATCGTCGTACTGGCATCATTGATGAGTCCCCCCATTGAACGCGTATAATCGGCGCGGAACCGCGTGCCTTCCAGAAACGTCCAATCCAGCCCGGCCTTGGGGGAAAGGCGCGCGCGGTCCGATTCCTGGCTGGAGAGCGGAAGGGTTTCGATATTCAAGGGAAAGTGCTCCCAATCATAAGTCAGGCCACCCGTTAACTTGAGTGAGTCGAAGAGCTTCAATTCGTAATATCCATAGAAACTGAGGCGTTCGAAGCTCAGATCCAAGTAGGGCGTGTTGGGAAGGAGCGGAGGCGGGGTGGTCCCGATGTTCTCGGCCGCGTAATTGGCCGTTCGCATGCTTTCATTCTGGAAGCGGGCGCCGAGGATGACATTTTGCCGGTCGCTTTCGTAAATATGCTGGGCTTCGAATGAATTTAGTTCTGTGGTCCGCCGCATGGAGGTCACTGCCGAAAAGGGAGTGAGAAAGGGCGGTGTGACGACGAGAGGCGCGGTATAATTCGCGTCGCTCGACGAAAAATGATCCTGCAATCCGCGATAGAGAAACAAGGTATGATTGCCCGTGCCCCAATCGCGATGGTAACCCAGCAGGAGGTTTGGGTCCTGGATTTCCTGTTCGCGCAAAGTCGGGTCATAACCGGGGCGTCCGCCGCCTGGAATGATGAGCAGCGGCGTGTTGTAGTTGTAATGTTCAAAGACGTCCCCTGCTTCCAGTTCGCTGCGCTCGGCTTCCAGGAAAACTGTGTCCTTGGCGGTGAGCTGATATTTGACCTTGGCATCGAAATCGGAATTCTGAATGTCGTTGTTCGGACGCCAGCCAGGATCGGTAAAATAATAAGCGTCCAAAGAATAAGCCAGCGGGCCCATCGTGCCGAATTGCGAGGCGTTTTCCAGCCACGCGCCGCGGCTGAAGTATTCTGTTTGCGAACTGACTCCGATGCGGTCGGCATCGAACAACCTGGAATACTCCTGCTGTGAAATGTTTTGGGAAAGCGCGCCCGCGCCGACGGGCGAGAGAAGGTTGGCCACCAACAGTTCGTCCTCACCGGGAGTTTGATAGCGCAGGTTTTCTTTTTTTGGATCTTGCAGCGCGTTGTAGCTTTCCGCCAGGAAAAGGTGCGCGGAGAAATTGGCGTAATCATCCTGCACGGACTTGGTGGCCTCGCGCACGGCGACGTCGCTCAGGCCGGCGTCTTCATAAATCAAGGCGAGGTTCGCGCTGCGCACCGCCTGGTCCTGGTCCAGTAAAAATTTGGAGCGAAAAACCGCGCGGTTGCCATTCAAGTCTTCGGAATGTTCCAGGTCGGCGATGGCTTGGTTAATGCAATTAAGCTGGTCATTCAACAAGGCGGAATAAAGCCACGCCGTCGGGTCATTGGGATCCAGGCTCATGGCCCGGCCCAGTTCATTGGTGGCCAGATGCGTGTTCCACGAATATTGGAAGGGCTGGTCGAGGCTCCAGGCTTTGCCGAGATAACTGCGCAGAAACGCGCGATTGGGTTCCAGCGTGGCGGCGACTTCCAAATCCTGTCGTCCTTCGTTCACGTCACCGGTGCGGATTCGCACCAACCCGCGACCCAGCCAGCCATTGGCCAGCGCACCGTCCACCGCGATGGCCTGGTCGAAATATCCCCGCGCCTGGGTGATTTTGTTTTGCGCGCTGAGGGCGAACCCGTTCAAAGCCAGCGCCTGCGCATTGCGCGGCGAAAGGGCAAGACTCTTCGTCAAGGCCGCCAGCGCGGCTTCGGTGTGGCCAAAACTAAACTCCATCTCCGCGACCCGTTCCTGGGCCGCGCCGAAATTCGGGGACTTCGCCGCCGCGTTCCGCGCCATCGTCAACGCCTCAGCCAAATTATGGCGGGCCTGTGCCTGGTAAGAACCGGCCAGCCACTCCGTCGCCAGCGTGCGCGGGGTGTTCCGCTCCCAAGCCTGCCCCTTAACCGCCGCAATCATTTCCCTTAACGCATCCCCCAAACCCACCGCCCGCGCATCGGGGCCGCCGCTTTCTTCCTTCTTCCTTCCTCCTTCTTCCTTTCCCCCCAGCAGCTTCTCCGCGTCATCCACATTTCCGACGGAGAGAAGCAAAGCCGCCCGATAAACCCGTTCCGTCTCCGAGCCCGGCGTGCGATCCTCAGGATACTTAGCCAGGGCGCCGAGCAAATCGCCGCTCCGATAATCGTCCAATGATGCGGCCAACTCGCCAGGCGCCTGGCCGTTCCATGCCAATTCGTCGGCGTCCAGTATGGCAGGATAATACAGAGTCCATTGAATCACATTGACCGCGTCGATCAGCGCCGACTTGGTGGGAGCCTCGCCCGGTTTGACGATGGCCTTTTCGCCGCTTTGAATTTGCAGCGTGCCTTGGGCGTTGGTCAGATCAACGTTGCCGTCCAAGAGGGCCAATTCGGTTCGCCCGTCGCCGGCCACCTTGAGATTAAATTCCGTGCCTCGAATGGCTCCTGAAGCGGCGGGAGTGCGAAACTGGGTTTCCAATGGCTTGTCGCGATTGAAGAAATAGGCCGCCCCGCTTTGCAAGTCGAGCATGGCCCGGCTGCCGTTATTCTGGGGCGGCTGGATTTCCAGGGTGGTCAATTCATAGACCCGCAGCACGCTTAAATTGGACAGCCGCAGACTGGCCCGGCTGCTTTTGCCGGTGCGGAGGCGGTCGCCCACCTTCAAGGCCTGGTTGGTCGAGCCGGGCGTCCAAACCGTTGCGCCCGCCGGAGAAATTTCGACCTTGCCCGAGACAGTCAAAATAACGGCGTCCTGCGACGCGGCCATCGCGGTGCTTGACAGGCAGGCCAGAATTGCCACGCCAATGGCCCGCAGCCTGTCAATAAAACTGTTTGATCTCATCGGGTTTTTTTTGAGTTTGGCTACTTTAAGCCTCCCTCGGGCCCAAGGCAAGCAAATGTCGTTGTCAAATATCTCCGCCTCGCTTCCCCAATTCCGCTCCTAATCTTAATCCTAATCCTAATCCATTTAACCCAAATGGATTACGCTCATCGCCAACTATTCTACAGCATTCTCAACCTACCCGTTCAGCGTCCAGCCCTCGCGGTAGGTGTGGCGCAGGTATTGGCTGGCTTCTGCGCAGTCGGTGATGCTTCCGCTAGCGCCGTCGTATTGAATCTTCCGGCCGGCGCGATAGGCCACCAGGCCGAGCAGCATCATTTCGATCATGTCGGTCGCATAACCGAAGTTGCAGGAGGTCTTGAGGCTGCCCTTGCAGGCGTTAATCCATTCTTGCTGGAAATTGCCCATGGCCGGTATGTCGTCTGCCTTGGAGCGGGGCTTATAGTAGCTCATGTCCGCCTCTTCATGATTCGTGTCATTGTTCTGCGGAATGAGAATTCGAGTGTTAAAATCAGCCACGAGAAACCCTTTGGTGCCCTCGAACATCACGCCGTGGTCAATCTTCTTCAGATCAATGCCGCGATTCGGAGAATCCGGCAATGCACCCCCCTGATGCCACGAGACGAGAATGGGTTTGCGCCAGTCGTTGGCCGGGATTTCAAAATAGGTTTCCAGTGTGACCGGCGTCACGTCGGGATTGAACGGCTCGCCTTTGCCTTCCGCCGAAGTGGGGAGGCCGGCATCAATCGCGTTCCAAGCCAGGTCCATCGTATGGCTGCCCATGTCGCCGACCTGGCCGCTGCCAAAGTCCCAATACATGTCCCAACGCAGGCACCCGCCGCGAAAGTATTCGGAATTGTAGGGATGGAACGGGGAAGGGCCGAGCCATAAATCATAGTTTATATAGCTGGGAGGATTGCCTTCCGAGGGCAGAAAACCTGCCCGGCGCTCCTGGCGATTGCCCCAGGCGCTGACTTCCTGCAACTCGCCAATGGCGCCGTTGCGGATCAGTTCGCGCACCCGGTTGAAATTCTTGAATTGATGACGCTGGGTGCCGACTTGAGTGGCGAGCTTGTCTTTGTTCTTAAGCCAGGTTGCGCGAATGAGACGGGCTTCCTCGACGGTGTTGACCAGCGGCTTTTCACAATAAACGTGCTTGCCGCGATTCATCGCCCAATTGGTGACGAAGGCGTGGGTGTGATCCAGGGTGCAGCAAACGATGGCGTCAATGTCCTTTTGTTCAAGGCACTTGCGCCAGTCCGCGTACTGCTTCGCCTTGGGAAATTTCGTTGCGGCGGAAGCCAGATGCTGCTCATTGATATCACACAGGGCGACCACGTTTTCGTGGGACATGACCTCGAAATGATCTTTAGCCCGGTGCCCGGTCGCGATCAGGGCGATGTTCAACTTATTGCTGGGGGCATCAGCCCCGAAGAGTTTGAGGCGCGGCAGGATAAGCCCCCCTGCTCCGATCATGGCGGCTGATTTGAGGAATTGCCGCCGTTGGATGGGTCGTGGCAGGCAAGAGTTGGGCTTATTTGCCGTGGGAACTGTGGCCGACTGTTGCGTCTCAGATGTTTTCATGGCTGTAATATAGACGAATTTTGGGTGCTGACGAAAGAAAATATGCCTGAAAATTCGGCTGAAAGAGAGATTCGAATTTGGATTGTTTTCATTGTGAGCGTTATGGCGGACCGAAATTGGCTGCTCCCCCCGGCTGCAAAGGCAAAAAAATGGCGGCAAAAGGATTGGGAACAAATTTTTTGCCCTCATCTTTTTGCCTTTCTTTCCGCAATGACCTCTTCGCAAGACCGACCTAGATTTTTCAAAATATGCTCGGCGGGATTCACTTTAATTTGGTTTAATCTGCTTAAATCGCCCACGGACGACTTGCATAAAAGTACAGAAAAAGCCGCCAAAGTTGTAGCGTTGAGCCTGTGGCTCAACCCTTCGAGGCGCAGCCTCGACTTTACAACGATCTCGCAGCCGTGGGCGGCAGCATTGTTCCGCTCGGTCGCGCTTGGCCGCCTCGTCCCATTTTCATCTTCTATTCCTATCACCTTCCCATTCTATCCCAAAACCCGAAACCTCTGCCGCTCACCGTTCGCGCAATTTTTCCAACGTTTACGAGGGTGGCTGTCAAGAAGAGACGCGCACGGTGCGCGCTAATTTTTGCTGCGACAAAAATCAGAGAGAATCGCCCCGATCACCGGCGGTTAACTGCTCTTGTCAGGCGGCGCGCTCTATGGTCCAACAGAATATCTTACGCTCTGGCCCCGGCCAGTAAAAAGGAGCTTTTTCGCCTGGCCGGCCCCTAAACGTGGAGGAAGTCCTCTTAACATTAAGCGCGGCGCGCGCCTATAACAGAACCCGTCCAAGACCGAAAGACGCGCGTGACGTTGCGGCGGGCCACGCAATCAAAACATGTCTGGCCAGCAGAACCGGTGGGCAAATTCATCGGGTTCGGGGAGCCTCCCATGCTTAGAATAAATCGTAGAACGAATCCTTGCCGAGATGCTTCACGTATTTCTTGAGCAGCGCGGGCAGCGGCGCGGGCGGCCCTATATCGATCCAGGCATCGACTGATCCTCGGAAACAATAGCGTTCCGCCTTGAAAATGCGACGGGCAGGGTCGGTCAGAATAAAGCGCAGGACGGCCATGTAATGCGCATTGCGGATTCTGTATTCCTTCTCCTTCGCGGGATCGACCCAGGGCGCAAGCAGCTCCGACAAATCGTCGGAAGAATCCGTTTCATAAACCGTAACAATATTCTTTTTGACATCTATTTTATGCCGCCATTTTTCCGCATGAAGCGCCAGCGCCGCCCGCGTCAATTCCACCTCGTCATCGGCAATTAGCTTCTTGGGAATGCGGCGAAGAAAGACCTGTCCGCCAATATTCTCGTAGATTTCAAAACCATCGGGAACAGCATCCACCGGCGGACCTTCCGGGTCTTTTGAAAAATAAAAATTCGGCCGCCCGTTTTTACGGGACTTCACATGCAAGTAGTAAACCTGGCCCGACCTGGAAACATGTTCAACGCTCATACCCTGGATGTTAAATACAAAGCACCCCGCCGGTCAAATCGACCTCGCAACGGAGTTCTTTCGCTCCCAATTCAGAATTCACAGTCTCGGATCGACCGGCTCGCTTTCTAAGGCCAGGACTCCAAAAACGCTTTCATGAACACGCCGCAATGGTTCATGCCGGACGAAGCGTTCCAACGCTTCCAGGCCAAGGGCAAATTCGCGCAGGGCCAGTGAACGTTTTGTGGAAAGACCACGCGCCCGAAGACGCTCGAGGTTTTTTGGTTCGGTGTATTCCGGTCCATAAATGAGGCGCAAATATTCCCGCCCACGGCATTTGATGGCGGGCTGGACGAGTCCACGCCGGCCCTTGACAATAAAATCCAACGGCTTGACGACCATGCCTTCGCCGCCACGCGCAGTCAGCTCTTCCCACCAATGAGCGCCCTCCGCTTCGCTTTCAGGATCGGTGACGTCAATCGTCTTAAAAGGAGTGGCCATAATGATGCCGCCAGCCAGACGCCCCAGCGTTTGCATGTGCCAGTCGTGTGGCTTGTCAAAATGGCATTTCCCTTCGCTGGCCAGCAGATGAAACGGCGCCAGCTTGAGATCATTCACTGAGTTGACTGGCCAGCAGTAACGCCGATAGGCGGCGATATAGTCCTCAATCATTTGTCGCCGCAGGACGGCATGGGCAAGCCATTCATTTATCTCGAGACCCCGTCGGGCGGCGCATTGCAGGGCCTCAAGTTCATCTGCGAGGGAGGCCTGCGCTGCTGCGCCAACGGCGGCATATTGCTGTTTTAGCAATTCCTGCGCCTTGGCCGACCACGGCATCAATTCACAGTCCAGGCAGAACCACTGCGTATTAAACTCATCCCAAAATCCGGCGGCGGTGATGGGACGGTGCAAGAGCCGCAGAAATTCGCTTTCCAACTCCATTCTGTCAAAAAATCGGCGTCCGGTTCGGGTGTAACAGATGCCGATCCCCTCGTTAATTACGCCAAACCTTTTACGTGCGGCGTCTTCATCGCGGCAGACAATGACGACGGCGCGCGATCCCATGTGCTTTTCTTCGCAGACCACGCGAGGAACTCCCGCGTGGCGGAAATAAGCAAAAGCTTCCGCCGGATGTTCCAACAATCCCGACGCCTGAGTTGTTTCACTCGGCGACATGGTTGGCGGCAGGTAAATCAACCACTTGGGATTTGCGGCAAAGCGGCTCATTACTTCGAGAGCAGCCGTGGCGTTCTCTTCGCGAATAGTCACGTTACCGTGCAAACGGGTACTGACGATGTACTTGCCTGTCACATCGGCCAAATCCAACAAGTCGTCCTGCTGCTGTTGCGCGGACAATATCGGTGACTGTTCCGGCTTTAGAAACGGTTTGCGCGATTCGGCGTAAGTTTGCCTGGCGGGAATGGATACCACTTCCTTTTCCGGATAACGCAACGCAGTCAACTTCCCGCCAAAAACACAGCCAGTGTCAATATTAATGGTGTTATTGAGCCATTCCGGTTCAGGCACGGGCGTGTGCCCATAAACCACTGCGGCTTGGCCGCGATACTCGGCCGCCCAATTGTAACGCACCGGCAAACCAAACTCATCCGTCTCACCGGTGGTTTCACCAAACAAGGCAAATTCGCGCACGGCGCCGGAGCCTCGACCCTGCATCGTCTCCTTCATGCCCGCATGGGCCACGACCAATTTACCTTCGTCGAGAACGTAATGGCTGACCAAGTCATCGATAAACTCCGCCGCGACGCGGCTAAAACCGCGATAATCTTTTTCGTACGATTCAAACTGCGCCAGCGAATCCGCCAAGCCATGAGTAATCTGGACATCCTTGCCCCAAATCTTGCGCATGAACTTAACATCGTGGTTGCCTGGCACACACAGTGCGCTGCCCGCTTTGACCGACTCGATAACCAACCGCACCACTTCAGGAATCTTCGGCCCGCGATCCACCAGATCGCCCACAAAAATCATTTTTCTACCGGCTGGGTGCCTCCACGCTCCGCCCGGCTGGGCCTGGTAGCCGAGGACTGTCAACAATTCCTCCAACTCGTCACCGCATCCGTGAACGTCGCCAATAATGTCGAACGGACCGTGCTCACGCTTCAAATTGTTCCACAATGTCTGGCGTTCGATGACAACCGATTCAACCTCGTCGAGTGATTTCAAGACGTGGACGTGCCGAAACCCTTCCCGCTCCAGTCCGCGCAACGAGCGATGCAATTGTTGCGCCTGCTGGCGAATGACATGCGGGCCGAAATTGCGGTCAGGCCGCGTTTTGTTTCGGTCATGGGCGAGGCGCTCCGGCAAATCCAGCACAATGGCGACCGGCAGGCAATGAAACTCACGGGCCAGCGCCACCAGGGGTTTGCGCGATTCCGGTTGCACATTAGTGGCATCCACCACCGTGAGCTTTCCACCGGCCAGTCGTTTTCGCGCAATGAACTGTAAAACGTCAAACGCATCCGGCGTCGCCGCCTGGCTGTTCTCATCGTCCGCCACCAGCCCGCGACAATAATCGGATGATAAAATCTCCGTCGGTTTGAAATGCTTTGGCGCAAACGTGCTCTTGCCCGAGCCGGAAACTCCGACGAGCACAACCAATGAAAGTTCTGGGATGGTGAGAGTCATAAAGGAATCCAAAGCCGCCCAGCACTCAGCGTCGCTGGGGGCTCGCGGGGGTTACTCGAGAAATAATTGTTTGAACCAAGCGACAAATGCAATGGCGTCGCGTGTGTCTGTGCTGAAACAAGCTGAAGTGATAGCGGTCCCGAACGGTTGACCCGGCTCTTCGTGCCACGCAAGCCAGGTATGAATCTGCGCCTTGGAGAAATATTTATTAGGATACCTGGCCCCGAGGCTTTTCGCTTCCCGAGCAACCACCCCCGCGTGGCCCCAGCAGGCATCTCCCGCCGGAACGAGACGAGAAAGGAACGTCTCCAGCGTTCCCTCTCCTGAGTTGTCGGGCATAAGCCAGACGCCGACCCGGCAATCAGTGGTCATGCCGGAGACGACGGTTCCTACGCCATTCGGGGTTTCGGGCAACTCGACGCCAACGGTCTTTAGGCGGCAACGCACTTCGGTCCATCGAACTCTTGGTTCAAGGTCTGCATCGATGACCACTCCAAGTCGTTTATAACTCTTTGCCGCGACAGGAAGAGCGTCCAACAGCGATGAATAGCCACCGCCGTCGTGGATGTAGGGCAAGTCCAAGGAAGGGTCGTCGTAGTCCAAGCCGTGACGTCGCAAGAGATGAATGACAGTATGCAGATCGTCCTTTCCTTCTACCATTAGACGGTGGGCCGATGTTTTCGGCGGGATCATCGGACTTCAATCTCTTGCTGCGCTGCCGTAGAAATTTCGTCAGGTCCGTAGCGGACGGTACTAGGTAATCCTCGCTCAAGCCGGTGCAACGAAACCTCGGCAGCGAGTTTTGGAGCAATCTCGTAGAGATGTCCGAGACTGTTAATACAATCCTGACTATGCGTCGTCGCGAAGACCTGAACGTTAAGTCGTTTTGCAGTCATAATAACCATTCTCCACATGCCTTCCATGACGGAGTGGTGAAGGCCCGTGTCGATCTCATCCACCATCAAATAGCCACCGGTCGCGCGTATCACAGACAAAGAGAGAGAGAGCAGGCGTATGACGCCATCTCCCAAACTGCCGATGGGAAGCCGCATGTCCGAGTCCTTTAGTTTTACGACGATGCCAGCCGAAGAACGAACCGCTTCGCGGCCGAGGAAAGCGATCTTCTCGATTCTTGGTTCGATAATCTGAAGCGCCTCAATCACTTTAGGCTCATCAGGGGTTAGCGCCACGCTATCCCATAACTTACTCATGCTTCTGCTTTCGAGGCCCTCAGTCGGAACAACCCTGATCGGGGAGACTTCCGCGAGGTCGCCAGTCAGAATGCCCGGGCCGCCCTCTATGCCCAATCTTCTCCTGATCAGGTCCACCGGTATCCCGCCTGAAGCGGAGAGAGGAATGTTCACACTAGGAGCCACGCCGACTCTTAGTGATAGAGCGAGCGGAGAGCCTCCCTCGACATCGAAGATCCCCAATTGACCTGCCTCCATGTCTTGCGGCGCACGGATAACCTCGCACGACACAGACACGAGGTTGCCGTTGAATCCCTCCAGCTTGAACGCTGAACCAAGTTTCATAGCATGGCCGTGAAAAAGATGTGAGACATCAAATTCCTCGACGTTCCTTTCCAGTTCATTCGCCGGAATGATCTCGCCTCGCCGCCGCAAACTGCGCAAAAGAACGCCAACATTACCTTCGGATGCTATGACCTGCGCGGCTTCCAGAAGGGAAGTTTTGCCGCTGTTGTTCTGGCCGACGAATAAGTTGACGCGGTTGAGACCTTCGACGCTCAACTCTCGAAAGCCGCGATACGCTTCTACTGTGATATTTTTGAGCATCGTGAAAGTCCCGCGATAGTATGGGTGTTCAACACTCCGCAAAGCAAGCCTGGCGAAATTTCAAAGACCGCCATCTGTGTCGGCGAACCCACCGCCGAATCATCCGGGCCGACGGGTAGAAATCGGACGTTATAGCCACAACGCGAAGCAACACCTTTTGCCCAGTTCTGAAACTCTGCTCGTGTCCACTCGAAGCGGTGGTCGCGGTGGCGAAAGGCGCCGGCAGGAAGCGTTTCCCATTTGACGTTGTATTCGCGATTGGGAGTCGTGATGACGATTGTTTTCGGTCTCGCGCACTCGAAGATCACGCGCTCGAAGGCGGCCAGGCGTGGGGCATCAAGGTGTTCACTTCCACCACTGCGGCGGCGTCAAATCCCGCCAACCGCTGATCCCGGTAGATAAGCGAGCCCTGCAGCAAACGCAGGCGGTCTTTCTGAACCGCCGGCAGACGATCGTAGTGCAATCTTTCATGGGCCATTTCCAGGACGCGATGTGAGACGTCCATGCCGAGGATCTCAGCAAATTGCTTTTCCTGAAGCAAGGCTTGCAACAAGCGTCCCTCCCCGCATCCCAAATCTAGGACGCGTGTCGCGCCGCTGGCTTTTAACGAGGCCACCACTGATCCCAGACGTTGCTCGTTCAGGCTTACGGTCCGCTCCATGGTGCTTTCTTCGAGGGCTTCGGCCAGAGTCCGCGCATCAGGATCCGGGTCATTTTTATCGGTCAGTTGAGCGAGTGCGTCGTCCACCAAACTCCGCTGATGTTTCAGATAGCGGCGCGCGATGGCCTCGTACTCCGGATGCGACGCCAGCCAGCCTTGGCCATGCCTAAGAAGTTTTTCCACTTCGTCATCGCCGACCCAATAGTGCTTGTCGTTGTCCAGCACCGGCACGAGGACGTAGAGATGGGAGAGAAGTTGCCGCACTGGCAGTCGGGCGTCTAGTTCGACGCGGTAATACGAGCTGTCTCCCCATGCGGGGAAGTTTACATCCAATGGCAGACGTTGCGCCGACACCGTGTAGCCAAGAGGGACAAATAGTTTGCGCAACAAGTCCTCGCCCCCGCGGCAGGGCAAAGCGGAAAAGTTGACGCGCAATGGCATTGGCAAGTCCACCAATTCCGGTCGTTCCTTGCTTTTGCCCGAGAGAGCGCCGCCAAAAACGTCAGCAATGGCCACACTCAAAAAGGAGGACGCTGCGTAGGGTCGATCATTGACGTATTGCTCGAGCACATGGCCTTCGCCGGGAGGCCCGCGCCGGCCTCGCACCAATCCGACCCGGTCCACTTCAATTTGCAAAGCAACGGTGCAACGTTCCTGTGTGGCTTCCGGGTAAAATACATGCGCCTGGCCGAAGGCGAGCGAAAACGACTGTGGTCGCGCTGGATTCTTGCGCAGCAAAAACCCAAGGTCCGTCGCGGGTTGGTGCGTGGTTGTGATCGTTATTATCACAAAGGGAAATTATCCTCAGTTTGTGCTATTTGGCGAATTCGATGCAGCGGGTTTCGCGCACGATGGTGACTCGGATTTGACCGGGGTATTGCAGCGTGTCTTCCACTTTGCGGGCGATGGAGCGGGCCAGGACGTAGGCCTCGTCGTCGGTCACGGCGGCGGGTTTGACGATGACGCGGAGTTCGCGGCCGGCTTGCAGGGCGTAGCACTTCTCGACGCCCTCAAAGGATTGGCCGATGGCTTCGAGGTCTTCGACGCGCTTGATGTAGGTCATCACGGTTTCGGAGCG
>Ga0209483_1001572_pt1 | contig 17053 bp, 13 predicted proteins | sample NGEPerA_FD_184508 | JGI IMG/M metagenome (GOLD analysis project Ga0209483, IMG submission 184508) | Arctic peat soil microbial communities from the Barrow Environmental Observatory site, Barrow, Alaska, USA - NGEE PermafrostL2-A... | ecosystem: Environmental > Terrestrial > Soil > Wetlands >... | reverse complement strand
GTTGCGGTCCGAGGCGCGATCGGTCGTGGGCCGACTGCCGTGTCCGCATGACTCTGAGCGAGGCTCGTCGCCACGCAGGCACGACGACGAGCAGTAGAACCGTTTTTTGGTTTTTTGAACATACAAGGCGCATTCGAAGGAATGCCCCATTTCTCAGAAACAAGAATTGAATGCGTTTGTTTTCTTCCGTTTGGACAAGTGCGCGTTTTGAGTCGAATGCGCCTCAGTGTTTCTGTGTCTCCGTGGTGGAATTCCTTTCTTGGTGACCGGAAATGGGCAGTATGAAGCAGGCTCCTTTGCACATGAACGATGTTCCCGCCGCCCTGCTCGCTGGCGGTTTGGCGACGCGGCTGCGGCCGATCACCGATGCCATTCCCAAGGCGCTCATTGACGTCAATGGCCGGCCATTCGTCGATCATCAGCTCGAATTGCTGCATCGCCATGGCGTGCGCGAAGTCGTTTTGTGCCTGGGGCATCTGGGCGAGCAGATCGAAAGCTACCTGGGCGATGGCGATTCGCGTGGCTTGCGGCTTCGCTACAGCTATGACGGAGATGCGCCCGCCGGGACTGCCGGGGCGCTGCGATGGGCTCTGCCGTTCCTGGGTGACGTGTTTTGGGTGATGTACGGCGACTCATATATGGACATCGATTATGCCGGCGTCCTCGAGAATTTTTGGGTGAGGCAGACATTCTTGTCTGCCCGCGTTTGCGAACGGGGGCATTCCTGCCCCCCGAGCGATCGCGAATCGGTTCGGGGCAATCTTGAACGGCAAACAAAGAGTTACTCCCCCCCGGCGCGGCCCCTGGGCCTGATGACGGTTATCCGCAATGACGACCGCTGGGATCGAAGCAACGTGGTCTTTCAGGATCAGCGGCTATGCCGATATGACAAGCGACATCGGGTGCCGGAGATGCGCCACGTTGATTACGGGGTGCAGCTGCTCCGCCGCGAGGCATTGCTGCATCTGGCCCCGGGAGAAAGCGCGGATCTGGCGGACGTATATCGCGACCTGACAGTAAACGGCCAAATGATCGGCCATGAGGTTCACAATCGCTTTTACGAGATCGGCACGCCCGATGCGCTGGACGAAGCCCGCCGCTTCATGGGCCGCGAGCAATCGCCGGCAGGCCCATATCGGCGAGTCTCCGCATAGCGTGGAATGTTCAACGCGTGCGGACGTTCGTTTGTGACACGGGCGTCCCGCCCGTGCCGAGGGCTTGGAAAAGCCAGAGACTCCATGTGTAGAAAATTCGATGCCACCATGCACGGGCGGGATGCCCGTGTCACGCGAAAAGTTCCCGGTTCCCCGGTCTGACGACCGCCGCACAATTCCGTTTTCGTCACCTTGAACGATGCGGAATCTGTTCAAAAGGAATAAATATGTCATTCACATCCGGCTATCTCGAAGAAGCCGCCGAAATTCTCGCCCAACTGGATCACGCCGCCATCAACCGGCTTGTGGCCAAACTGATCGAGGTGCGCCAGCAGGGCGGCCGCATCTTTTTCCTGGGCATCGGCGGAAGCGCGGCTAACGCATCGCATGCCGTCAATGATTTCCGCAAGATCTGCGGATTCGAGGCGTACGCGCCGACCGATAATGTTTCCGAATTCTCCGCCCGCGCCAATGACGACGGCTGGGAAAGCGTCTTTGCCGAGTGGCTGCGCGGCAGCCGGCTCAATGCGCGAGATATGGTTTTCGTGCTTTCCGTCGGCGGCGGCGACCTCGAGCGAAACATCAGCCCGAATCTCGTGCGGGCCATTCAGTATGCCAGGGAAGTCCATGCGACCGTGGTCGGCATCGTCGGCCGCGACGGCGGCTATACCGCATCGGCGGCCGATGCCTGCGTGATCGTGCCCACGGTAAACCCGGCCACCGTCACCCCCCATGCCGAGGCATTTCAAGCCATCGTGTGGCATCTGTTGGTGTCTCATCCTTCGCTGAAAATGGCGCCGACTAAATGGGAAGCAGCGGCGGCGTGAGTGAAAGCAATGAAGGCACTGAGTGTAGGTTGTGCCCACAATCAGGGTCAAAATCCGAAATCCGAAGCACGAAATCCGAAACAAATTCAAAAACAAGAAAATCGCAAAATTCAACCGACGCTTCCGTTGAGTCTTTTCTTAAGGCGTCTTCGCTTATGCGACGTGCCATTTTCCTCGACCGCGATGGCGTCCTAATCCGCACGTTTGTGCGCGATGGCGTTCCGCATCCGCCTCAAAGCATTCACGAAGTTGAAGTCCTGCCGGCTGTTGCCCAGGCCCTGGTCATTCTGAAAGCGCACGGGTTTGCGCTGCTGGTGGTCACCAACCAGCCGGATGTCGCGCGCGGCACCCAAACCCGCCGGGCCGTGGAGCAGGTCAACGATTATCTCCGCCAGCAATTGCCTCTCGACGGCATCTTCGTTTGTTTTCACGATACCGCCGATTGCTGTGCATGCCGAAAGCCGGCTCCGGGATTGCTGCTGCGGGCGACAAAGGAGCATGACATCGATCTGTCCGCCAGCTTCATGGTCGGCGACCGCGCCTCCGATATTGTCGCCGGCGCCGCCGCGGGCTGCCGGACATTTCTCATCGAACAGGCTTATAGCCGGGCCGAACAGGTTAAACCCACATACAAAGCGGCCGATCTAAGGGAAGTAGCTGAGGCAGTGCTGAGAGGTGAGTGCTGAGTGCTGAGAAAAGACGGTAGGCGCTCGTGCCGCGCATAGCGCAATGTAGGGTCCGCTTCAGCGGACGCGGCCCTACAACCGTAGTGTTTCGGCGGCCGTCGAATTCGACCAACTTCTCAATTCTCAGCACTCAACTCTCAGCACTCAGCACTATTCCCCCAGCACTTTCTTCCCGGAGGCCCCATGACTTCTCTTGAATCGCTTCGCATAAAGATTTTCGCCGATGGCGCGGACAGGGCGGGGATGCGGGAGATGGCGGCCCAGCCGTACATTGCCGGGCTGACCACCAATCCCACGCTCATGCGCAAGGCGGGCGTGACGGATTATCGGGCGTTTGCCCTGGATGTGCTGGCGGACATTCGTGACAAGCCGATCTCCTTTGAAGTCTTCTCCGACGATTTCAATGAGATGGAAGCCCAGGCGCATGAGATCGCGTCATGGGGCGCCAATGTGTTCGTGAAAGTGCCGGTGACCAATACGCGGGGCGCGCCCGCGACGCAATTGATCCGCCGGCTGGCGGCCGCCGGCATCAAGCAAAACGTAACCGCCGTCATGACGCCGGCCCAGGTGGGCGAGGTGTCGGCGGCGCTGGCGCGGGGGCCGGAAAGCTACATTTCGGTATTTGCCGGGCGGGTTGCCGACACCGGCCGCGACCCGCTGCCCTTGATGGGGGCGGCGGTGGATTTCCTCAAACGCTATCCCAACCAAAAGCTCATCTGGGCCAGCCCGCGCGAGCTGCTGAATATTTTCCAGGCCGACGCCATCGGCTGCCACATCATCACCGTCACCCACGATCTGCTCCGCAAGCTCGATCAGGTCGGCAAGAACCTAAATGAGTTCTCGCTTGAAACCGTGCGGATGTTCCACGACGACGCCCAGCGCGCCGGCTTCACCCTCGCCGCCCGCCTCCGCAAAGCCGCGTAGAACACTTGCCACGAATGGGCACGAATGAACACGAATAAGAATGGGGAATGGCGGCGCCGACGCGTCCAGCCTCCTATTCGTGCGCATTCGTGTCCATCCGTGGCAAGTCTTCTCTTCGCCCACTCAACTCTCACGTCTTCCTCGGCTACAATCCCCCACACCCCATGGTCGAGCCGCTTACGCTTTCGGTCGTCACGCCTTCATACAACACCGGCAAATACCTTGGCGCCGCGATCGCCAGTGTGCTGGAACAGGATTGGCCGGGCGTTGATTACGTGGTGATGGACGGCGGCTCAACCGATGAATCGCTCGATGTCCTCCGCCAATTCGGCAGCCGGATTCGGTGGGTCTCGGAAAAAGACAAAGGCCAGTCCAACGCCATCAACAGGGGCTTCGTCCGCACGCGCGGCGATGTGCTTTGCTGGCTCAATTCCGACGATACCTTCGCGCCCGGCGCTTTCCGGGCGGCGATGGAGTTTTTCCAGGCACATCCGGACGTGGCGATGGTCTACGGCGATGCCGACTACATCACGCCCGATGGAAAGCCGCTCGCGCCCTGCGTGCATATCGAGCCCTATAGCGCGCATCGGCTGTTTCACTATTCGGATTTCATCGTGCAGCCGGCGACTTTTTTTCGCCGGTCGGCGTTCGAGGCGGTGGGGGGGATCGACGAGTCGATTCACTGGGCGATGGATTACGATCTTTGGCTGAGGATTGCCGCCGGAGGATTTAAGATCGCTTATCTTCCGGCGCTGCTGGCGCATTTCCGCTGGCTCAAGGACAACAAAACCGCGACCGGCGGGTTCGGACGGCTCAATGAGATTCACCGAATCCTCGGCAAACACGGGCTTGGCGAGCCCGCGTACATCCGCCTCGAACGCGTGTATCTTCATTTACAGCAGGCCATCAAATCGATCCGCAAGGCCAAGCCCGGCGGCGCCGCCGCGTCATCTTTCAGCGCCTTAGGCAGCCTAATGGTTTCGCCGCGCGCCATGGCGAGCATGCTGATGCCCCAAACCTGGAAGATCATCTGGACAGGCCGCGTCCTGCGGGCAAGATCGGAGCGGCGGGAGAGGGAGGGAAGTGCCCAGTGCTGGGAAAGTGCTGAGAGGTGAGGGCTGGGTGCTGGGAGAGTGCTGAGAGATGAGTGCTGAGTGCTGAGAGAGTTTCTGCAATGCTTGCGAACGCCGCAATGATCGGCACGAACATTGTCGTTTTTTTTCTCCCTCTCAACTCTCAACTCTCAACTCTCAGCACTCAGCACTCAGCACTCATCTCTCAGCACTCGACTCTCCCATCTTCTTCATCTCCCTGGGCACCTGCACGAAAAACGTCGATCCCTTGCCGACGGTGGATTCGACCCAGAGCTTGGCGCCCAGGCAGTTGGCGGCTTGTCGGGCGATGGAAAGACCCAGGCCCACGCCTGGCTGACCGTGTGTTTCCCCGCGGGAAAACGCGGTGAACACGCTTTCCAGCCGCTCGGGCGCGATGCCCGGGCCCTGGTCCATCACCGAGACGGTGAAGCGATCGGGCTCACAATCCGCCGGAATTGTGACCGTGGTTCCCTTGCCTGAGTATTTGAGGGCGTTGGAAAGCAGGTTCTGGAAAATGAGCGTGAGCATGGCCCGGTCGGAGAAAACTTCGCAGTCCGCCGGCGCCTCGATGCGCACTTCAATGTTCTTATCCCGCGACTGATAAGTGAAATGGGCGGCGATCTCCGTCAGAAGGTTGCGAAGGTTCAGGCTGCTGGGCCGAATCTGCACTTTGCCCTTGCGGAAGCGCTCGGCATGCAGGAATCGGTCCATCGTCGCCACGGTTTCCAGGAGCGAGCGGCGCATCACGTCCAGATCTTCCAGCGTCTCGCGGAGGCGTTCTTCCCCGGCGAGTTCCCGCTTGAGAACCTCGATCATCAGGAACACGCCGTTCAACCCGCCGCGCAGATCGTGCGAGAGAAACGAGAGATATTTGCTCTGCGTTTCGCTGGCCAATTGAAGTTGCCGGGATAGGTGCTCGACGAACCGCACGACGGATCGGCGGACGCTCAGGTCCATGGCCGCGCTAATGGCCAGCACCTCGTCGGCGGACAAGCCGCGCGTCATGTGCGAGGTCACTTCCTCGATCAGCGTCGCGCGCAATAGCCCGTACTCGATCAGCACTTCGTTGAGGTCAAACCCCTGGTCGTAGCGTACGGCGCCGTGGGCGAGCGCCATTTCCGCCAACTGCTCAACGGCGGTCCGCCGGTTGGACTCCAATGCATTGGCCACGCCGCGCAGAACTTCAGGCATGTCATCGCGCAACTGCGTGAGGGTGAGATGGTCGGATTTGGGCAGCGTTTCGCGGACCGCTTGCTCCCAGCGGCGCATCGTTGTGGAGATAACGGCGCGCACCCCGGCAGCCAATTCGGGAAACGAACGGCTCGCCAGATAATCCATTGATGGAACGCTCATTCGGCTGAGCGCGATTGTCACAACCAGAAATTGGAATGCAAGTGCTCACTTCGCGCAGAAGTCCACCAATCGCGCGACCTCGCTGCGCAGATCCTTGCGATGCACCACGAAATCCAGAAATCCCTTTTCCTGAAGAAATTCGCTGCGCTGGAAGCCTTCGGGCAGTTCGACCTTGATGGTGTTCCAGATGGTGCGCGGGCCGGCAAATCCGATAAGGGCCTTGGGCTCGGCAATGATGAAATCGCCCAACATCGCAAAGCTCGCGGTGACCCCGCCGGTGGTGGGATCCGCCAGCAGACTGATGAAAAGCCCGTCGGCATCGTCCAGCCGGCCCAGGGCGGCGCTGGTTTTGGCCATCTGCATGAGCGACAGCGCCGCCTCCTGCATGCGGGCGCCGCCCGAGCAACTGACGATCAGCAACGGCAGCTTCTCGTCCACCGCCGCCTCGATGGCGCGGGTGATTTTTTCCCCGACCACGCTCCCCATCGAGCCCATCATGAATGTCGGATCCATGACGGCCAAAATGATCGGCCTTCCCTTGATGAATCCCTTGCCGCAAACGACGGCGTCGGGGTTGCCGGTCTTGTGCTGCTCGGCTTTCAGGCGGTCGGCGTACGATTTCTTATCCACGAAATCCAGCGGATCAACCGGATGCACGTCGGCGAAGCGCTCCTCGAAGCTTCCCTGGTCGATCAACTGCTCGATGCGCGTGCGCGCGCTGATTCGGAAGTGGTACTCGCAGCCGGGACAGACGTGCAGGGCCTCTTCGACGACTTTCCGAAAGAGCATGTCGCCGCACTCCGGGCAGCGCAGCCACAGCCCTTCGGGAATCCCATCCTTCTGCTCCCGCGCCAGCCGGAGACCTTCGTGGGGGGCTTGTGACATTAACATACTCTCCTGTTCCGCGATCTTGCTGCCGCGTACCGCAGCGAAGAAAAACGTACGACGAAGACACAAAGACGCTCATCGCGGCCTTAAGCCCATAACCCACAGAGAAAACAACCACGGAGGCACCGGGGCACGGAGGCGCGTTCGACACGATGCGCCACTTTGCCATAAACAAGAAATTGAATGCTTGTTTTCCATACCCTAATACAGGGCGCCGGTTGAACCGAAAGCGCCTCCGTGTTTCCGTGCCTCCGTGGTTAATGCTCTGGAAGTCGCAACTACGCGAGTTTCGCGCGCAGTTCAGCAATCGCCGCGGCACGGTCGGGGCGGCCGAAAATGGCGCTGGCGATCACGAACCAATCGACGCCCGCATCCCGCGCCGCGCGGATTGTCTGGTCATGCAATCCGCCGTCCATTTCGAGCCGTTGGCTGCCGGTGAGGCGTTTGCGGATTTCCCGCGCCTTGGACAAAACCTCGGGCATGAATTTCTGCCCCGAAAATCCCGGCACCACGCTCATCACCAGCACCACGTCCACATGCTCAATTGCCGGGAGTATCCGTTCGACAGGAGTCGCTGGATTGAGCGCGATCCCCACCCGGCAGCCCGCGTTCCTGATCTCCCGCGCCACTTGCGCCACATCTTCCACAACTTCGCAATGAAACGTCAGGCTCTGCGCACCCGCCTTCACATGAGCCGGGGCATAGCGCACCGGATCGGCAATCATCAAATGCGCGTCAAAAAACGCCCGCGTCACCGGGCGAGCCGACTCAATGATCGGCGGCCCGAAACTGATGTTCGGCACGAAATGCCCGTCCATCACATCCAGATGCAAAAAATCCGCCCCGCCGGCGAGCACATCATCGATTTCGCCGCCGAGCTTCGCGAAGTCCGCCGACAGAATCGACGCGATGATCTGGGGAGCGGTGGTTGTGAAAGGATCGGCGGTCATGTGTTGTGGCGCTAATCGAGAAGGAGAAGAGAAGAGTTTGCCACGAATGGGCACGAATAGGCACGAATGAAAAAGACGAATCAGCGGGCGGATCGCTTAGCTCGACGCTGAAGATTCGAAAGTGTTTTGTATTTTCCGTTTTTCGTCCTTTTGAATTTGTTTCGGATTTCGTGCTTCGGATTTCGGATTTTCAGCGCCAACCATTGCGAACGGCCTCAGACTCAGCGTTCAAACGAACTCCCCAAGCATTTCCCCAGCCATTTCAATCCCGCCTCGGCCGCGGCGGACCGGTCGGCCAGTTCGCTGGGATCGACGGTCAGCCACCCTTGGTTGCCGATGGAATCGAGGCAGGCAAGCAGGACGGGCCAGTCGGTGCTGCCGGCGCCGATGACTGCCGGCCGGGCCCGGCGGTCGCCGCCGGCGACGGCATCCCTGCCGCGAACGTGCCGCACCAATTGCCCCAGCCGGGAAAACACTTCATCCACACTCCACTCATCGCGCAAAATAGACGATGGGTCGAGGTCAATCCCAAACCAGGGACAGGATGCGGCAACGACAGCGCGGTCCAGAGCCGCCAGCGACGCCAGATCGCTGCTAAATGCTACGATCACGCTATAACGATCCGCGCGATGCCCCAGCTCCGCCATCGCGCAATCCACCTGCGCCACGAACGCCGGGTCGGGCGGCGGGGAATCGATCGGGGCCGCGCGGGGCACCGATGGCACGTTTGGGAGCAGGATCAACCCCGCCTGTGTTTGCGTCACCGCCGGCCTTGGCCGCTCCTGGCGGCCCGGGGCGGGCAGCGGCCCCAGATCCACGCACACCAGCGGGCAAGCCAACGACGCCGCCGACTCCAGTACTTCATCGAAGCGCGACAGCAGCCGGTCGATGTCCGCGCCGATCCCGAAACCCTTTGGCCCCAGGTCCGCCCGCAACCCGGCAAGCTTCAGATCCTGCGAAGAAATCATCCGCAGAAACTCCCGCCGGCCCGAACCGGACAGGGCGGGTATGTCAAACGACGGGGAATGCGCGTCGAACTCGATGCCGGCAAACCCCATCGCCCGCGCCACGCGCGGCGCCTGTCGCGGATCGGGGTTCAAGGCCGATGCGGCCGCCGCGATCTGGATTGTTCTTGAAGTCATTCATCCGCATTGTATGACCGAAGCGCGAGTGGTGCTGGACGAAACGTTAAATGATTCTCCGCCGGTAGGCGACCGCGGAAAAAGCGCGGCCCCGCGGGCGGCCGCTAAAAGAATGAAAGAATGCGGTAACGCTTCAACCGATTGCAGAGCGGTGGGCGCGCATTGCTAAAGCCCGTTACCGTATCACGGGCGTCTCGCCCGTGCGGATGGCGGAGTGGTCGAAGAATCGCGGTATTGCCAATCCAAAAACACCCGGCACGGGCGAGACTTATGTTCCCCGCGTGTTCCCATACAGCGCGATGTGAAGCCGGGGGCAATAGCGGAAGCCGCGCTGCTTGCATAGATTGGAAACCCAGCCGGCTCGCGCGGCCAGGATTTGCGGATCGGTGCCTTCGGGCATCAGCAATACGTCCGCGGGCGCCCACCCCCGCAGGCCGGCGAGGATCGCATCGATCTCCGCCAAATCAACTTCGCTTGCCACGACGAACTTAAGCTGGAAATCCGCAGCGGCGTCAATGAACTGCTGAATGACCGGCAGATTCAGGCGGTGCTTCTCGTGCGCCGCCGCGAACTGGCCCCCCTCGCGTTCACGCGGCGTGGAGTTGGACAGCTTGGGCGACAGCGACGCCAGATGAAATTTGACGGGCTGAAAAACGGTGGCGGCGGTTTCAATCGTAATGTGATATTCCAGTTGCGCAAGCAATTGGGTCAGCGGGATGATGTCGGGCATAATCATCGGCTCCCCGCCGGTCAGCACCACATGCCGGCCCGGATGCCGCCGCACCTTCCCGACGATTTGCGCGACCGACATATCCTCGCCCGCCGGCTCCCAACTCGCATAGGGCGTATCGCACCAATGGCAGCGAAGATTGCACCCGCTGGCCCGCACAAATACCGACGGCACGCCACTGAGCTTGCCCTCGCCTTGAATGGAATAAAACAGCTCGGAAATCTTCACGACGGCTATTCTACACGGCGAATCAACCTGTGTTCAGGATGCTCAGGACGTCGAATCGGCTCAATCCCGCATTCGGTGGTCGAGGAAAGTTTGTCGTGTCACGGGCGTCTCGCCCGTGCAGGTTGCTTTGAGATGGCAATATCGTAATTCTCCGACCGCCACGCCATCGGCACGGGCGAGACGCCCGTGATACGTTGACGGGTTTGCTCCCACGAGGCGGCTACGGCGCATCGCTGAGACAGGACCTGCGCAATGCGACCTCGGCTACGGCCCCGGATCGAGCCATTCCAGATTCATGTCGTAGTCCCAATTGCCGAAGTACAGATTTTTCCCGTCGATCTCGACTTCGCCGCGCTGAAAGTCGAGCGGCTCGCTGCGGAGCGAGCCCTTGGGCGGGTGAAGTTGCCGGCCGTAATCAACGTTGACGATCATTCGGTAGGAATCCTGGTGGCCGAAGTAGAAATCGCGGATGGCGGGATCGCCGCTCTTTTGCAGGCCGTACGAAGGGTCGGCAGGGAGCCAACCCCAGGGCTCGACGTAGAATTCGCACCAATCGTGCATGTCAAAACCCACGCGCTTGGTCTCCCATCCGGTTTGCCAGCGGGCGGGAATGCCGGCGCAGCGGCAAAGGGTGATGAAGAGCATCGTCTGCACGCCGCAATCGCCCCGGCCGGTGCGCAGGGCCTTTGCCGACAGGCTCGGGATGGTGCCGTATTCCTCCTCGGCCCAATAGGAGATGTTCGTGGCGACGAAATTGAATATCTTGCGCGCCTTTCGTAGCGGGTTGGTTTCATCGCCGACGATCTTGGCGGCCGTCGCCTTCATTTCCGGCGAGAAGACAATATGCGGCAAGCGCTCGGCTAACTCCCTGTCTCCCCAAATGGGCGGCAGCGGCTTGGCCCTGGCATCATCGAGATCGGGATAAAATGCCCAGGTGGTGAACTCAAATGCCTCTTCAAAGACCATAGGCTCTTGCTTGGCGCCCACGCGACGCTCAAAGTAAGCCGTGCGCTGCGGCGCGACGGTCAACGGCTCCCCGCGTGCCGGCGGCGCAATGAGTGCCGGATGCGGATTGGAGGAAATCAGCTTCACATCGCGCTGGCGGGAATACTCCTGCGGGAACGGCAGCCAGATGCGCACGAGCGCGCCCGGCTTCAATCCCGGCGCATCGGCCGGCACCGTCAGCGAATATCGAACGCGATGCCGAATCGGCACGACCTGAGTCTGGCCCGTGCGCTTCGCCTCGCTTACCACGCGGGCCAGATGATCCACCAGCGTCCAGCCGGCGGCGGGTGGGGCCGGCGGCTTGCGCTGGCGAATGGCCTCGTCGCAAAAGCGGAAAATATTTGCCGGCTCGCGGCTGAAAAAACGGACCTGGCCGTCGATCATCCGATACTGTGCCTCGCCGGATGCGCGCCATCGCTCCAGATCGGCGGCGCTGGCGTCGGGAATTGATTCGCGCAGACGAGCGAGCAAAGCCGGACCATCCAGCGCGTATTGGGCGCGCGTGCGGTCGAGAATGTCGAGCATTTCTTCGCGTGCGCGCGGGTCGCGCGGGTCATTGGCCGCGCGGTCCTTCGCGGCGAGGTCATGACCGCTTCGTGGGGCACGATCCCTCGTCGCAGGTTCGCGCCCGTCGCCGGAAGCGTCCTTTTGAGTAAGGATCGCCCGCGCTTCGAAAAATTTCCCCTCATCGGCCAATTGCCGGGCGCGAAGGACCAGCGGATCGTGGGTGGTAAACGCGGCGGAGGCGCCGCTGCGGTCGTGGGCGGGACTTTGCGCCGGCTGCGAAGATGGACCGGCTGCCAGACCCATAAGCATGCACGTTGCCAGAACAATGAGCCGCCGCATAGTAATGTGAGCCTCGCGGAACCGCGAATGGGGGCATTCCTACCCCCCGAGAGCGCGCGCCCGATTTTTCTGGCAGGCGTAACCGTTGACATTCACAGGGTTTGGTGGGGCAGACATTCCTGTCTGCCCGAATCCGCGAGTGCGGGGCATTCCTGCCCCGCCGAGCGGATTCGAATCGGTTCGGGAGGACAAGAATGTCCTCCACTCACCGATTCGTCGGCAGACAGGAATGTCTGCCCCACCATCGATCAAAGCTCCTCCCGGGAAATTGGGCACGCCCCCCCGAGCGGACTCGAATCGCTCGGCGCTTTCTCTAAAACCGCGCCCACTCTAATCGACAAAGACGAACTCGTTGGACTCCATCAGCACCTGGGCGTACTTTTCCCAGGCGGACGGCGAATGATCGGCGGCCCGGGGCCCGGCGAAATCGGCGGCGGCGTTCCATTCCCGGACCGGCCCCTGGCCCGCGATGGCCGGCGCGCCCGACACCTGGATAACCGGCGCCCAACCGAACGAGTCATAAGACGGCTCGCTCCGGCAATCAACCACGAAGTCAATCGTATTGCCCTTCTTCACCTCAATGCCATCGAGCGCGGTTTGCGCTTCGCCATGAAACACGTTCCATGACGCCAGCTCGCCGGATCGGCTTGAGACGATGAGGGCGTGAACGCCATCGCCGCGAAGGTCTTTGTGCGACACGGTTCCGCTGATACGGAGGGTTGCATCGCGGGGCGCGATCCAGCGGCGCACGGCGGCGTGATTGGCGTCGTTGCCCGGATGGCCGCCGGCGGCGGTCAGGGTGACCCAACCGTTGGTTGGATCGGGGATTTTGGGCCCGGCTTGCCAGGCCGAACCGGTGAAATGCGCAAGCGGCGTGAAGTTCTTCACGCGCTGCGCGCCTGCGTCGTATTCGCTAAAACCATATTGCCAGACCGGCTCTTGGCGCGGCGTGGTTTCTTCGGAAGCGATGAACTTTTCGCCCAATGCCAATTCATCCGCCATCGGCACGCGATCGAATAGATCGCGATAGAGGGCCGTGATGCGCTGGCGAGTATCGGAATTGCCGGCAACATCCGGCCGCTGGGTGAGGCGCTGCGCCTGCCGCGCCACGAACGGGCTGTTCATCATAAACAGCGCCTGCTGGGGCACCGTGGTTGTGAAACGCTGGGCGCTGGTGGCATCGGGGCTGGCGAAGTCGAAGGCTCGGAAAAGGCCGGGCAGATTCTGGCGGTCGATGAACGCATACACCGTCCGCCGATCCGGCGACGGATCGGTCGTGATGTCCACCGACCGGCCATACACGGTTTCGTCCAGCTTGCCGGTGACATACAGCAATGCGTCACGCGTGGCCTCGAAATCCAGCCGGCGGCGGTTCATGTGCGACAGCAGAAGGTTCTGCGGATCGCGCTGCTCGGTGCCGGGGGCGGCGTCGCTGGACATCTGATAGGCCGCCGAAAGCATGATCAACCGATGAAGTTTTTTGGTGGACCAGCCATTGTCCATCAGCCGTAGGGCCAGATAATCAAGTAGCTGCGGATGCGTCGGCGGATCGGAGCGCGTGCCGAAATCACTGGGGGTGCGAACGATGCCAAATCCAAAATGATGCAGCCAGACGCGATTAACCCACACGCGGGCGGTGAGCGGATTGTCCCGGCTGGCGATCGCCTGAGCCAGTTCGAGCCGGCCGCTGCCTTGCGTGAACGGCTTGGGATTGCCGCCCGACAGGATGGTGAGGAAGTGCGGCTTCACCGGGTCGCCCGGGGTTCCCGGATTGCCGCGATGGAAGACCCGCTGCGGCTCAATGTTTTTGGCGTCTTCCAGCGCCATCGCGCGCGGCGGAGCGGAGGGATTGGTCGCCTTGAATTGTTCGATCTTCTTGTTCAGAGCCCGCTCCCGGTCGCGCGAGTCGGTCTTGAACAGATGCTCCAAGTCGGCCAAGGCGATATTGGCCGGAGCTCCCTCGCCGCGCAAAACCTGGCGCAGTGCTTCTTCATCGGCATCGGCAATAAGCTCTGGCTTATCGTGGCTGGCCAGCAATTTGCCGTAGTGATCCGCTACTTCGCGCAAGGACTTGGGCGGCTCACTCTCGAACGCTTTGAGGACCAATGGATTGACAGGTTGCTTTGCGACCCCGCCGGCCAACTCCCCGGCAACCGCCGGCGCCTTTGCCGCGAAATCGCCCGCGGGAATGGCGGCATACGCGCGCCATGCCGCGAACACCGCATCATGTTTCTCGCCGGCCACTTTGAGATACATCTGCCAGCGATTGACCATGAATGGATTCAGGCCCGCGCCCGACAGATACGCCCGCCGATCGGTCTTGGGCAACTGCGTGGCGAGAAGATAATCGGCGATCTGCTTTTCCGATCGCAACGCCGGCGCCATCTCGTCAAACTTTTGCCGTCGGAAATCCTCCACGTCTTTCTGCCGCTTCTTCAGCTCCTTTTGAAATGCTTCATACGCGGCATCATGCGGCGGCTCGCCGATCAGCGGTGGGTCCTTGGCCTCGGGGCTGTTGCTGAAAATGGCGTAGAGCGAGTAGTAATCCTTGGTGGGAATGGGATCGAACTTGTGATCGTGGCAGCGGGCGCAGCCGACGGTGATCGCCATCATCCCCCGGCAGACCACATCAATCCGATCATCCATGATGTCGGGCTTGGCATTGAGGAATCGCCGGCCCAGGGTCAGATACCCCTCCGCCGCCAGCGGCCGCTTGTCATCGCCGAGTGGCATCAGATCAGCCGCGATCTGCTCCTTGAGGAACTGATCGTACGGCTTGTCCTCATTGAACGAACGGATCACATAATCGCGATACGTATAGGCGTACGGGTAGCGTCGCTCTTCTTGAAAAACATATCCCTTGGTGTCCGCGTATCGCGCCACGTCCAGCCAATAGCGGCCCCATCGTTCGCCATAATGCGGGCTTGCCAACAGATGATCGACGACTTTCGCAAAGGCGTCGGACGACTTGTCGGCAAGAAACGCATCCACCTCGCCGGGCGTGGGGGGAAGGCCGATCAAATCAAAATATGCCCGGCGAAGGAGCGTGCGCTTATCCGCCGTGGGCGCCGGCTTCAGGCCCTTCGCTTCGAGCTTGGCCAATACGAACGCATCAATCGGATTTTTAATCCACGCGGCATCTTTCACCGCCGGGATCGGCGGCTCGACGGGCTTTTTGAAGGACCAATGCTCCTGCGCGCCGGCGCCTCGTGCCGCCGCGATATCGGCTGCCGGCGCTTTGTCAAAACTCGCCGGATGCGGCGCGCCCAACGCCACCCATTTCTCGAAATCCGCAATGGCGCCATCGGCGAGCTTCCGCGATTTGCCATCCTTGGGCGGCGGCATGAGCAGCGGATCGTCGGCGGATTTGTCGGTATATCGAATCGCCAGAATCAGCCGGCTGCCGTCCACATTTCCCGCGACCACCGCCGGCTTCCCCGAATCGCCCCCTTTTTCCATCGCCTCGAAACTGTCGAGCCGAAGCTTGCCTTTCACTTTCGCGGCCTTGGCGCTGTGGCAGCCATAACAGCTTTCGATGAGTACCGGGCGGATTTTGGTTTCAAAGAACTCGACGCCGTCCTTGTTGGGCCCATCCGCCGCCCTCGCCGGGCGGATCGTTGCCAGCGCAAACGCCCCAGGCAGAAATATCACGAGGATCATCCATGGCTTTCGCATCCGTAAAATACCTCTCGCAAGCTTAAACTTCAGGTCCCCATACCAAGCATAGCGTCCAAAACGCATCTTGTTTTCGATTTGAGCCGGCGCACTTCAATTGTAGCAGAGGATTATGATTTGTGGATTGCATCGCAGGGTTCGCTTCAACCAAGGGTGAAGCGCCCGATTGTAGCAGTCTCCCGGTGGGGCTGACATTCTTGTCTGCCTCTGATCCGCGAGCGCGGGGTGTACCGATCCCGCCGAGCGGACCCGAAGAAATGAAGAAATAAGGAAGGGACAAGAATGTCCCTGCGGCCAACGGGCAGACAGAATGTCTGCCGCACCAAGTCATCACAAACACGACTTACACCCTCAGCGAACAGTTCGCGCCGGGGATGAAGCGGAGGTTGTGTCAATTCATCGTGCCGGCAACGGCGGAGCCCAAACGGCGGGGACGTATCCATTGTGCCACTTGAGTTGCTTCAGGTTTTCCAGCGGAACCGTTTCGCCGTGCCCATCCAGGAACACCACATTGATGTTCCTCCCATGACGGCTGATCGTGAATCGCGCCATCATGTTCTCGGCCGGCGGCGTGCCCTGCGTCGCGCGGTCGCCGTCGATCAGATTTGGCGGCGTCGGATCGGTTTCGCGCGGCCAGGCGTCCGCCCAGGTGCAATCCCCGAATACCGGAACCGACGCGGATTCAGCGGGAAAGGTTGTGAAGTATTGTGCCGGCGTTCCCCCGCTGTATTGCTCGCCCCCGCGCCCCGTCGCGTCCCAACGGCAAAGCCATGCGTTGAATCCGTACCCGCCGACGCGGCGATCGAGGGTCAGGTCAGGAAGGTCCAGGTCGAAGGTCCACGACAACGCCGCGCTGCCAAAATCGGGGCTGATCTCCGGCGCCGATGGGCAGGAGCGAACGCGGTCCGCGTTGCCGTAATCAGACCGGAAGGTTTGAATCCAAACGCCATTGGCATGCCGGGCGTATCCGATGCCGCGTCCGTCATTGCCGGTCAGGTAGGATGTGTACGCTTGGCCCAGTTGGCGCAAATTGGCCATGCAGGCGGTGCGCTGCCCTTCCTTGCGAACGTGCGCCAGAACCGGCAGCAGGATGCTCAGCAACACGATGAGGATGCCGATCACGACGAGCAACTCGACGAGCGTGAAAGCGGCGCGACGGTGCATCCGTAATATCTGTTGGCGCATATGGCCTCACTCTCGATCAATCAGACTGGCCCGGATTATTCACCACGAAGTCACCAAGGCACGAAGAAATACATTCGAGGTCAGCACTTACGTCCCAAAACGCTTCCAATCAAAAGTCGCGGCCTGCACAAAGGCATGAGTTGGCAATGGCTTGATTCTCTTTAAGGATATCATGCAGTCTCTGGTTTTTTTGGCAAGATTTCCAGGTGATTTATGCCGCTTGTGATAGTTTTTCGATGTTTGCCTCGCGTGCCGCGTGTAGGGCGGCGGTCACCTGCCGTCCTTTGTCGCTCATCATGTAACGATGCGTGTGCGGCAGTTTCTGGATCAGCCCGTGGGCACGGAGCATGCGTAGCTTTCGGGTGA